>Ga0208357_1002340_pt1 | contig 12656 bp, 4 predicted proteins | sample NGESurdeep092012_6_FD_184487 | JGI IMG/M metagenome (GOLD analysis project Ga0208357, IMG submission 184487) | Arctic peat soil microbial communities from Barrow, Alaska - NGEE Surface sample F52-2 deep-092012 (SPAdes) | ecosystem: Environmental > Terrestrial > Soil > Wetlands > Peat ... | reverse complement strand
GACCCTGGCAGCCGTGGCGGACGGCGGGCCTTCCGCCACCTCAAGAAAGAAAAACAAGAGGCTGATTCTTACCGGCCTGATGCGGCAGCTTGCCAGCTATGTGGCCGTGGCCTGCAAGAGGGACATGACCAACCTGCTCTTGAGCGGTTTCCCCGTCCAAAAGCCGGTGCGCACGCCCGTCGGGCCGTTGCCCGCCCCGCAAAATCTCATCCTTACCCATGGAATGTTGAGCGGCGAGCTTGACGCCAGGGTCAACCCGGTCTTTGGCGCGTCCACCTACAACTGGACTTGCACGGCGAACACACCGGACGCGGTGCCACAAACCGCCCAGACTACGGCGGCCGGCAATGCGTTCAGCGGCCTGACGCCGGGCGTGTCCTACATCATCATGGCCAATGCGGCCGGTGCCGCCGAGCCAAGCAAGTGGAGCAGCCCGGTCAGCCAGTTCGCCACCTAAACTGAAATCCCGAATCTTTCAAAATCAGGGCGCGCCGGACAAATGCGGCGCGCTCTTTTGTTTTCGTTGGCGTCAATGTTCACCCCGTTTTTTCACATGATGGTTATCAACTGGACAGAACGGGAATTATATTTGAAGCTGTGCGGAATAATTCACCATGTCACAAATGGAACCGTCTCATTTCACAACAACTGTCTTTCGCCGTGCCGTGCTGGCCCTGTCAACAACCGTTCTTGTTTCATTCGCGCGCCATGCGTCGGCCCTCGGAGAAACGCCTTTTGTGGATACGGCATTTGCTCCGGGAGATTTCGTGCTGGTTGACGCACAGACGGCGGACATTCTTATAGCTACAAACGACTGGCCGGGAGTGATTCGTGCGGCAAATGATCTGGCCACAGATGTAAATCGCGTCAGTGGAAAATCGCCGGTCATATTCAACGACCCGAAATCCGCAGGAAAAAACGCCGTCATAATCGGCACAATCGGCAAAAGTGAAATCATTGACCGGCTGATCCGCGAAAAGAAAATTGACATTTCAGAAATCAGCAACCAATGGGAATCGTTTTTTCTTCAGGTCGTCCCCAATCCGCTTCCCGGAGTTGACAGCGCGCTGGTGATTTGCGGCAGCGACAAACGGGGGACAATTTACGGCATTTACGATTTGTCCGAACAGATCGGCGTTTCGCCGTGGTATTTCTGGGCGGACGTGCCTGCGACTCATCACGACCAGCTTTTTGTGAAAGCCGGGAAATTCGTTCAAGGCCCGCCGTCGGTGAAGTATCGCGGCATCTTTCTCAACGACGAGGCGCCCGATTTGTCGAACTGGATTCACGAAAAATACGGCAATGCCCCCGGCTATTCTGGCGCGGCCAATTATGGTTCCGGATTTTACACCAACTTGTTTGAATTGATGCTCCGCATCCGCGCTAATTACCTCTGGCCGGCGATGTGGAACAACGCCTTCAACGAGGACGACACTAACAATCCCCGGCTCGCGGATGAATACGGCATCGTCATGGGCACCTCGCATCAGGAGCCGATGATGCGCGCGCAAAAGGAATGGGACCGCAGTCTCGGCAGGCAATACGGCAGTTGGAATTATGCGCGCATTCCCAATGTGGTTTCAAACTTTTGGCGCGAAGGCATCGAGCGCAATAAAGATTACGAAAATCTCATCACCATGGGTCTGCGCGGCGCGAACGACACGCCGATGGCTCCGGGCGGCCCCGAAGCGAACCGGTCGCTGCTCGAAAAAATCGTGGTTGACCAGCGAAACATCCTTGCCGATGTCATCAATCCCGACGTGACTAAAGTGCCGCAGGTCTGGTGCCTCTACAAGGAAGTGATGGATTATTACAACGCCGGCATGCGCGTGCCGGGCGACGTGACCCTGCTCTGGGCGGAAGATAATTGGGGTAACATCCGCCGCCTGCCGACCGCTGAAGAACGAAAACGCAGCGGCGGCGCTGGAATTTATTATCACTTCGATTACCACGGCGGGCCGCGCAGTTACCAGTGGATCAACACAGACCCGATTCCGAAAATCTGGGACCAGATGTCGCTCGCGAAACAATACGGAGCGGATCGGGTCTGGATTGTCAATGTCGGGCACTTCAAAGGCTACGAACTTCCGCTGGAATTTTTCATGGACCTCGCGTGGGACACGCCGCGATGGTCCAGCACGAACCTGGATGAATACACGCGGCTGTGGGCGGAACAACAATTCGGCCCGGAATACGCCAGCGACATCGCTGACATCCTTTCCAAATACACGAAATACAACGGACGGCGCAAACCGGAGCTGGTGGACGCGAACACTTACAGCCTCGTGGACTACAACGAATTTGAAAACGTCGTCGCCGATTACGATGCCATCGCTGCCAAGGCGCAGGAAATTTCCGACAAATTGCCGGAAGACGAACGCGGGACATTTTACGAACTGGTTTTGTTTCCCACCAAAGCATCCGCGCAATTGAATGAAATGTATCTGGCCGCCGCAAAAAATAATTTGTATGCACTGCAGGGCCGCGCGAGTGCAAATTATTTTGCCGATAAGACGCGTTCGCTGTTCGGTGCGGAAACGAATTTGATGGATTATTTCAACCGCACATTTCTTGACGGCAAATGGGATCATTTTATGGATCAAGGCGTCATCGGTTATCGAAGCTGGCAGGATCCGCCGCGAAATACCATGGCTGCAATCCGCCTGACGGAAATCCAGGCGCCGGACGCGGCGGCGATGGGCGTGGCCGTGGAAGGCTCGACTGCTGCGGTGACAAATGGTGAAGTGACGCTGCCGCAATTTGATTCGTTCAACCGGCATCGGTATTACATTGACGTTTTCAACAAAGGTAAAACGAATTTTGATTCCACTGTTATGGTGAGCGACCCGTGGATTAAAATCGACAACATGCTTTACAATGGTTTGCTTAAAGGGTCGCTAACTGGACCTTGGACATCCGAAATTGAAAAAGACCAACGTCTATGGGTCAGCGTAGATTGGAATAAAGTTCCGAAAGGTTCGGCAAATGGATCAATAAAAATTTCCGGCGCGGGCGGCGAGGTGACGGTGAAAGTTGCCGCGTTCAATCCGTCTGAACCGACGCGCGATTCGTTACAGGGATTTGTCGAAGGCGACGGCTATGTGTCCATCGAGGCCGGGCATTTCACCAAAAACGTGGCCGCAGGCGCGAATCGCTGGATCAATATCCCAGATTATGGCCACACACTTTCCGCAATGCGCGCGGACGGCCCGGTGGATGTGCAGGCCGCGCCCGGAAAAGATTCGCCGTGTCTCGAATATAAGATGTATCTGTTCAGCGCGGGAAAAGTGGAAGTGGACTCCATGGTCGGCCCTGCTTTGAATTATCTTCCCGGACGGTCGTTGCGCTACGCCGTTTCCTTTGATGACGAAGCGCCGCAAACAGTCACGATTGTTCCCGCGAATTTCAATGCGCAAAACGGCAACCGCAATTGGGAGGACTCGGTGAGAAATAATGGCCGCCACGTCAAATCTGAACACACGATTTCGGCGCCGGGCTACCACACGTTGAAAATCTGGATGGTGGATCCGGCCGTCGCCGTGGAAAAAATCGTCGTCAACACCGGCGGCGTGAAGCCGAGCTATCTTGGGCCGCCGGAAAGCTTTCACAACTGACGCCAGACAAACCGATGCTGCAACCAATAAGTTCGGACACAACGCATCCATTGAATAATCCAACAAAAATGATCAGTATCTGTTTTCGCAACTGATTTTCCCTTGAGTCCTTCCTGAACGGGGCATGCTTCTTAATTTGTAAATGCAATGGGATCCGCCGGACACTGTCAATTCGCGAACAAGATGCCAGTTACTGGGAGGACAAATTTCCAAGCGCTTCCACTTCCGCAAGGGCGGCGGGTTTGGCATCCGGTGTTCCAACAAACGTCACGCGCAGAAAGCGCCCGCGTGCGCCGGTTGCGGCGGACAGTGTCTGGTTTTTTGCGCTGATCGCGGTTTGGGTTTGATCGGAAATCATTTTCCAGTTGCTGCTGCCGTCATCCGATATTTCGACGCGATAACGCCAGTCGCGGTCGAACGGGAACGCGAGCTTGACCGAGTTGACGGCCACGATGCGTTCCAAATCCACTTCAAACCACGCGTTGGTGTCGCCGCTGGCGGCCTGCCAGAATGTGGCGGCATTTCCGTCGTTGGCGAGACGTGCGCTATGATCGGGATCTTCACTGCTCGCGCGCGTTGGATTATTCATACCCAAAGCAAGGAGTGAGCCGGTCGGCGGTGGTTCGGTGAAGCGCACATACGGACGCGGTTTTACGGATGCCGTTTTGCCGAGGATGAACTTCGGCGTGCCCAACGAGGTGATTGCAATCGTCGCGTCCTTCAAACCGGGTGACGTGGCGCGGATCAGCGTCTTGCCGGCGTAGTAAGAACGAAATTCCATTGCAGCCTCGCCGTCTCGAATCGTGATGTCCGAATCCGGTGCGAAAGCGATGCTCGCCCCGGTGGGAAATTCGCCCGGCCCAGATTCAATTGCAAGCGTTACGGGCGGAGAGTTGCTGATCGGCGTGCCGTTTTTGTCAACGACAGTCACGATGATTTGCGCGTCGTCCGTGCCGTCCACGGAATTCAAAGTGGTTTTATCCGCCGTCAATTTCAGCGCGGCGGGAATTCCGTTGCTCGGCCACGCTGGCGGCGGGATGTGCAGGTAGTCATTTCGATACCAATACCATTGACGTTTCGGCAGCCGGAAATAATCCACCATGCCCATCGCGCCAAATCGCCGGCCGGCGAGGCTGCCGTGATCGAACGCGCACCAGATCACCTCGCCGCTGCGCCACGGCAAACGCCAGGAACCTTCCACGCCCCGCTGCGCGCCGGGCGTGCCCGGCAAATCGCCGAAGCCCGGATCATATTTGCCGGGGCGATCTGTCATGGTCGAACCGTATTCGGTGATGACGCTGGGAATCCCCGGATTCACAAACAGCCGCGCGCCGTCGCCGTTGTAGCCGGCGATGTCGCCGAGCTTGTCAATGTCGCCGCGCTGGGCTCCGCCAATGGCCGCCGGCCGCGTCGGATCCAGTTCGTGCGTGTAAGCGACGAGTTCCTTCAAAAAATTCCGCACCTTCGGCATCACCGAGCCGCTGCTGAAAAAAACTTCGTTGTCCATGCTCCAGACGATGATGCTGGGATGGTTGCGATTGATGCGGATCATGTCGCGCAGGCCGGCTTTCACGCTCGCTTCAAACCCCGCATCGTCCGCCGGGTCCGTCGGATACGCGCTGGCAGACCACGGACTGCGGAACCCGGTCGTGCCCCAGAAACAATTTTCCGACCAGAATAAAATCCCGATCTGGTCGCACGCCGCCGCGAACGCCGGCGCGTGCGGATAATGGGAGCCACGAATAAAATCAAACCCTGCGTCCTTCACCAATTGCACGTCGCGAAAAAATCCGCTGTCGGCCACGGCGTCGCCCCAGCCGGCGTGGTCCTGATGGACGTTTGCGCCCTTGAAATAATAATGCTCGCCGTTGAGAAAAAATCCCTGGTCGGCGGTGAACTTGAACCAACGGAAACCGAGCGGCGACGTGAAATCGTCTGCCGGCTTGCCGCCGTCCAGCACGACGGTTTTCACCGAATACAAATTTGGATTTTCTGGCGACCAAAGTTTTGGATTCGGAATTGGCGGAGCGGTTTGATCGAAGGTGTTGGTCGTGGCTGCCGCGATGGTTTGCGTTGATTCCACTTGCGCGACTGTCTTTTCCTTCGCGTCCAGCACGCTGGTTTTCAGCGTGACGGATTTCGCCAAGCCCGAATCGTTGACCACTTCGGTTTTCACGTTCACCGTGGCGGATTCTTTTGAAACCTGCGGTGTGGTAACGAACGTGCCATACCAAGTGACATGCACCGGCGCGGTGACGACGAGCCGCGCGTCACGATAAATGCCGCCGGAAAAAGTATGTTCGCCCGCGCGCGGCGCGAGCTGGGCGTCCCAATTGTTGTTCACGCGAACCGCCACGACATTGTCGCCGGGCTTCACCGCATCGGTGATGTCGAAGGTGAAACCGGTGTAGCCGCCCTTGTGCTCGCCGATGCGCTTGCCGTTGACGAAGAGTTCCGCCACTTGAAACACGCCGTCGAATTCCAGGTTGACGCGCTTGCCCGACCATGCCTTCAGCACGTCGAAATGTTTCCGATACCAGCCGTAGCCGACATAAAATCTATCCGCCGCGAAATACGGCATTGAAAACGAGTGCGGCAGGTTGGCGTCATCCCATTTCGAGTCGTCAAACTTGATGGCATCCGCATCCGCAACATCGCCGAGTTGAAATTTCCATTCGCGATTGAAGTTGTCGGTTTCGCGCAGTTTATCGGCTGCCGCCACGGGAAGCAAAGTCGCGAGCAACATGGCCGACAGAAGCAACAGATTGCGGAAATGAAGCCGGTTCATGGAAGATAAGATTAACCCGCTGGCGGGAACACGCCAGACGAAATAGTGGCGTTCATCGCTCATAAGGTTGCAGGGCGGCAATGTCTTTTTCAAGGAGCGTCTTGAGGGCCGGACGGTCTTCCGGTCCGATCCGCAGTATTTCGACCTGACGGGTCGGCAGTTCATGCAGCGGCACAAGCTGCGCGGACTCCATGAGATTGGCGGCGACTTCCGCGATGTCCAAGCCCGGGTTCCAACCGGCGTCCGGGTTGGCCAGCCAGTTGCGGGCGTCGGCAATCGTGCGTGTGACGCGGCCTTCGCGATCCGGTTGCTCGAGCACCACGTCCGGCCCGCGATTGCGGAAAATGCCCATGACGGCCATGGGGATTGACGGATCGCGGATGGTGCCGTCGGGATAAAAAATGCCGTGGACGTCGGCCCAGCCGCGAGCGCGACCGGTCCCGATCATCAGCTCAAAGAGATAGTAACCCGTGTGGTCGTTCAGGTGTTCCTGAATGGTCATGTCATAAGGATTTGCCCGGCAGACGCAGGCCATTTCATCATCCATGACCTGCTTTTTCGCCTTCGCGCCGGCCAGACGGGCCAACTCGATGTCGGTCCGCACTGCTTCCCGCGTTTGCAGATAGTCGTGGAAGGCTAGGACATCCACGTCATCCGGATACTTCTCCGTGTTGGCCTCGTAAGCAAAGCCAATCGTCACGGGCGTATGGCCGTCGAGCCTGCGAAACACACCAGCCATGTGGCGCGCAAACGCAATGCGGTTGGCGGGACGATTGGTTGGCGTGGGCGGGTAATCCGGTTCATTGAACACATCCCAGAAGGCCAAGCCGGGTTCTTTTCCCAGCAGATCCACATAGAATTTGGCGTATTCCTCCGCTCCCGGATAACCTTCGGCCTGCATTGCCGGGCTGTATCCGATCACGGGCATGATGCCGATGCCGCGCTGGTCGGCGGCGCGCACGAGGTAAAGGAGATTCTGCCGGAGGGTGTCGTTGGTCTGCGCGGCACGGAAGAAAACGCGGAGCTGGTTGATGCCCAATCGTTGGGCATAATCCAAGTCGCGATCCACGGTCGCCGTTGAAGAACTATTCCACTCGTAATTGGCGCCGCGAATGGTGGAGGTATCCAACGGCGTGCGCGAATTCGCCCGGCGCACAATGGGATACACGACAACCGGAGCCACGTTCGCGGGCATGGTGGCGGAGCGGACGCCGGTGGACGCGGAAGCGCCGGACCGTTCAAAAGGTTCCAGCAGTTTGATGTAATTGGTCATCTGCTCGCGCAGAGCGTTGGGGTTGGGCTGCCCCTGCCGCAACAGTTCGATGGTGCGGCTGGGCGGCTCGCGCATGGCGATCAATTGCGCCGCCTCCAGCAGGTTGGCGAGTTTCTCCGCCGCAGTGAGTCCATCCTTCCAACTGCCGGCGGAATTGGTCAACCACCCTTGAGCCGCTTCGATGTCGGTGTTGACCCAGTTTTCGCGATTGACGTTTTCCAGGATGGCGTTCGTAGTTCGGTTGCGGAACAAACCGAACATCGCCGCAGGAATTGACGGATCGCGCACGGTGCCGTCGGGATAAAACACTCCGTGAACGTCACCCCAGCGCTTGGTGATCATCAATTCCCAGATATACCAACCGACGTGGGCTTTCATGTGTTCCTCAATCGTCACGTCGTAAGGGTTCGCGCGGGCGATGCATCCGGTTTCCGTATCCATCACCTGCTTGCCGGTTTTGGCGGCAAATGCCTTGGCGCGAACAATGTCGTTGGAGATGGCGGCGCGGGTCGGAAGATAATCGTGGAACGACAATACATCCACCGCATCGGCAAGCGTCTCCATGTTGCGCTCGGAAGCCACGCCAATGGTCACTGGAGTTTTCTTGTCCATCTCGTGCAACGCGGCGGCAATCTGGCGGGCGATCTCAAAGCGTTTCTCTTGCTGACCGCGCGGAGAGCCGGCGGCATTGTAGTCCGGTTCATTGGAGGCATCCCAGAAAGCCAGGGCCGGTTCGCCGCCAATCGCGGCGACCAATGCTTTTACGAATTCACGGATTTGGACGCTGTTGATTGTGCCATCCTTGCCGATGAACGACGCCGAATCGCCGACAGTGATCAGCAGCCCGATGTGATGCCGGTTAGCCGCGCGCGCGAGGTCAACGAGATTCTTTTTGAACGCCGCGTTGTTCGTCTGCCACGAGGTGTAATTCACAAAAACGCGCAGTTGATTGAGTTTCAACCGGTCGGCATAAGTCAGATCGCGCTCGGTTTCGGCGGGATCGTAATGGAGCCAATAGTCCGTCGTGTTCACGGCGCCGGCGGCGCGGTAGTTGGCGCCGCGGATGGTGGATAAATCAGCCGGAGTCAGCTTGGTCGCGTTATTCGAGCCGCCGGGAGGAGGCTGGTGGACGCAGCCGCAAATGGCCAGAACCGCCAGCAACATCCCGGCGCATGACAAACGGAACTTCATAATTCGCTGAACTTTCATTTCGTCGTGTGCGAACGCCAGGTCATTCGACCGCTTTCCACTGGAAGCATGGTTTTATTTTTCGGTATATCAGGCCAAATTGACCTTAAGGACGCAGGCGAAGTCACACGGTTTCTCCGCAGGTTTTTTCACCGTCAAAGATTCGGCGGTTTGGTTCCAGTCGAGTTTTGCGTGGCCGCCAAGCAATTCGACGTTTTTCACGCCACCCGGCTGCGACGAAGAGGCGGTGCCCAGGTTGTTGATGACAAAGTCGCCATCCGGCCAGCCGAGCACGATGGCATAAACTACGTCGTTGTTTTTGTTGCGGGTGAAGCGGATATCGCGGGCGTCCAGGCGGCCGGCGCCGCCAAACGCGCCGCCTCGGGACTGGTGCGCGCCTTCGCCGAAAATCTTCCAGGGCCGCGTGGCGTAGATCGCCTCGCCGTTGATCTGCAGCCAGTTTCCGATGGCATCCACAATGGCCTGCTCATCGGCGTCAATCGTGCCGTCGGGTTTACCGGGGACATTGAGAATAAATGTTCCGTTCTTACTGACGGCGTCAATCATCCAGTGGATGGCTTCGTCGGGTTTCATGTAGGAATGATGAAGCAAGCGGCTGCGGTTGTAATGCCAGTCGCCGAGGCAGGTTTCCGACTGCCAGGCGTAGGGCATGATGCGGTTGGTCACGCCGCGTTCGTAATCGGCGACGACGGCCTTGGCGTGGTTGTCGGGCACGTTCTTGATGTTCAGCACTGCTTCCATTTTGCCGCCGCGCGCCTTGAGATTATGATTGTAAAAATAGGCGCCGATGTTCATGCCGGCCCAGCCCAACGGCAGACCGGTGTTGTCGAAGTAGAGCAGGTCAGGGTCGTGTAGGTCAATCAAGTCGCGGATGCGGTTGTAAAAATTGCGGACATAGGCTTCGTCGGGTTGTTCCCGTATGCCATGCTTGCGGCAATATAATTGTTGCGGATCGTAACCTTCCCACCATTGGCCTTTGCCGTCTTCCAGCGTGAGGTGGCCGTCGTAAGGAACGCCAGCCTTGTCGCCGGTGCGGTCGCAGATGTGCGCCACCTGCTGCCACCACCAATTCCGCGCGGCGTGAGACGTCACGCCGAAGCGAAGTCCCTGGTTGCGCGCCGCCGCCGCCCATTCGCCGACAACGTCGCGGTGCGGGCCAATGTTCTGGGAATTCCAAGCGTGATATTTGGAATTCCACGCGTCAAAACCGTCGTGGTGATGGGCCAGCGCGAGAAATAATTTTGCGCCGGCTTTTTTGTATCGTTCGATCAACGCTTCCGGTTCCCAATTAAGCATCGTCCACTGCGCGCAAAGGTCCTTGTAACCGAAAACCGAAGGATGCCCGTAGCGTTTGATCTGGTCGCGATATTGGCCCTGGTCCTGGATATACATATTGCGGGCATACCAATCGCCGTCCTCCGGCACGCACTGCGGACTCCAATGCGCCCAGATGCCAAACTTGGCGTCGCGATACCATTCCGGCGCGTCGTAGCCGAGCAGCGATTCCCAATCCGCCTTGAACGGCCCGTCGCCGGTCAGATCGGAAACGCCCGATGGCGTTTGCAAGGACACACCGTCCCATGTGCCCGGGCCAACGCTGCCGCCGTTGGGTCCAAACCCCAAGTTTTGGACCGCCTGGCAGTCGGCGATGCCGAAACTGGTGGGCGAACCGCCGCCTGCAAGCGAACTGCCGCGCACCGGAGGTTTGGTGGCGCAACCGAGGTTGCCCGCCAGGGGCAATGCCGAGGCACCCGCGCTCGCGGCCATCAACTTAAGAAAATTCCGTCTTTGCATTGTCATTCCTTTCATTTATTGCGTTGGTTTGTTCTGTCCGACATTTTCAAAAATCCGGCGTTCAAGATTGCAGTGTCGCGTCGAAGCATTGTTCCACTTACATTCACCACAGCTCGATCCCGGCTTTCGGATCAAAAGATGGGCGTCGTTGACAACGTTGATGATTTAACGCGCTGGAACAAATATATGCGGACGGTGCCACGATTATTTTGTCGTCTATTTAAGTTCGGAATTCAGTTGAACGGTGTCGCCGGACTTCACGTTTATTTCCGCCGTGCGGTCGCCGTAACGGACAGCGGCCGTGCGACCGCCCACTGATTTGATTTTAATCTTGGTCAGCTTGCCGGCATTCCAAGCCAAATCCACCTCGAAACCTCCCCGCACTCGCAGACCTGTAACGCTGCCATCCGGCCACGCGGAAGGCAACGCCGGCAACACTTCGATTTCAAATTTCTGCGCGGCACCCTCCGCTTCCAACGGCCGGCTTTGGAGCAGCATTTCCGCAATGCTGGCCGTGCCGCCGAAATTGCCGTCAATCTGAAACGGCGGATGAAGGTCGAACATATCGGTGGCGGTGCGCCCCGGACTCAAAAGGAATTGCAAAATTTTGTAAGCATGGTCGCCGTCCTGCAATCGGTCCCACAAGTTGATGCGCCAGGCCGTGGCCCAGCCGGTGGATTCATCGCCGCGCTTTTCCAACGAATATTTCGCCGCCGCCGCCAGTTTCGGCGTGTCATAAACGTTGATCTGCCAGCTTGGATAAAGTCCGTAAAGGTGCGACACGTGACGATGATGAACATCCTGGCCGGGCGAGTAATCCCAATCCTGCAGCCATTCCTGAAGCTGTCCCTGCGAACCGATTTGCAACGGTGCGAGGCGCGCGCGCGTGGCGGCAACTTGTTTCTGGAAATCGGCGTCCACGCCGAGAATTTCCGCCGCCTTGATCGTGTTCGCAAACAGGTCGCGCAAAATTTCCAAATCCATCGTCGGCCCGGCGCTGACCGCCGAACCGCCCGGATGGCCGTTCTCCGGCGAAACGGACGGATTGGTCACCAGCCAGTGGTTCGTCGGGTCTTCGACGAGCGTGTCGAGGAAGAATTGCGCCGCGCCGCGCATGACGGGATAGACTTCCTTCAGATAATTCGTGTCGCCGTTGTATTCGTAATGATCCCACAAATGGTCGCACAGCCACGCGCCGCCGCTGGGCCACATGCCGGAATCCGCGAAGTCAATCGGGGCGGTGGCGCGCCAGAGGTCGGTGTTGTGATGCGCGACCCAGCCGCCCGCGCCATACATCTCCCTGGCGGTCCGCGCGCCGGTCACGGAAAGGTCTTTGACCATTGAAATGAGCGGTTCGACACATTCGCCGAGGTTGCATTCCTCCGCCGGCCAGTAGTTCATTTCCGTGTTGATGTTGATCGTGTATTTGCTCTGCCACGGCGGGCTCATGCTGTCATTCCACAGACCCTGCAGGTTCGCCGGCTGGCCACCGGGACGCGAGGAGCTGATCAACAGATAACGTCCGAATTGAAAATAAAGGACTGCGAATTGCGGATCGTTGCCATTGTGAAAATTCTGAATCCGCTCGTCGGTCGGCAGCTTCATGGCGTCACTGGTGCCCAAATCAAGCGCCACGCGCCGGAAAAGCCGCTGATGTTCCTTGATGTGCGCGGCGAGCAGCTTGTCGAAACTCTCGCGCGAGGCGGTGGCGATTTGGTCTTTGACAATCTTTTCAGGGTTGCCGCTCACATCGTCGTAGCTCTTGTAGCTGGTCGCCAATGCGATCAGGATTGTGACTGAATCCGCATTCGTGACCGAAATGGAATTGGTATTGGCGCTGACCTTTCCGCCGTCGGCCAGCACGCGGGCACGCACCTGGAATGTCAACGCACCTTTGATGCCTGACGCAGACGCATTCGTGCCGCGCATCACCAGGGTGTTTCCGGATTCGGGTTCAACGCTGACTTTTTGCGGCGTA
>Ga0208357_1002339_pt1 | contig 12657 bp, 11 predicted proteins | sample NGESurdeep092012_6_FD_184487 | JGI IMG/M metagenome (GOLD analysis project Ga0208357, IMG submission 184487) | Arctic peat soil microbial communities from Barrow, Alaska - NGEE Surface sample F52-2 deep-092012 (SPAdes) | ecosystem: Environmental > Terrestrial > Soil > Wetlands > Peat ... | reverse complement strand
GGCAGCGAGGTCTTGGGCGCGGACGGTGACCATGACGGTCGGGGCGGCCCCGGCGATGGTGGGGACCTGCCCGGACCGGGCGATGCCATCGATCAGGGCGGCGAACACGTCGTGGCGTTTCTGCCCGGCCGTGCGGGTATCGGCTGCCTGCGCTTCCGCTTCCGCCGCAGCAGTTTCTGCGTTTTCCTGTTTCGCGGTGAAGGTGGGGCCGGTGTGTGGGGACAGGCAGTCGTCCAGCAGGGTGGTCAGTTTGACGGCGATTTCCGGCAGCAGTCGGCCGTGTACGGGGATCAGCCCGTTCGTGATGCGGCCCAGACGCAGGTCGCGGTGGGTGAGTGCACGTTCCTCGGCCAGGTCGGCGCCGTCCGGGTTAAATGCCAACTGCCACACCTGCGCTTGGATCCGGATCTCGTCCGCGCTGAACGGGACCGGGGAGGCGTCTCCGGTCCCGGTCGCGGCGGCGACGAGTTCTTCCTCTGCGGCTTCGCGGGCGGGGATCGCGGTGTGGTCGAATACCGGCAGCAGTGCGGTAATGATCGCCTGCGCCGCATCCACCCCGAGCACGCCGGACGATAATGCTTCGGAGACTCTCGGGAACAGGGGTGGGGTCTCGAAACCGACCAGGGTCGGCCGAAACCGGGTGCGCCCGCCCAACCGGAGGCGTTTCTCCGCCGTCACTCCGCAGACCTGGGTGAGGCGTTGCACCAGTTCGTTGGCGTTACGGGAGCCTTTGCGGGCGGCCAGCCCGCCGGTGCCGAGTTCTTTCCGGGAGCGTTCGGCGATCTCGGCTGCGCCGGCGACCCGGAGTGCGTCGACCCGTCGGCCGAGGGCTTCGATCGCTGCGGTCGTGGAAAGCAGGGTCTCATCATCCAGGGCGCGCAGGGCGGTGTCGGCCAGCGCACCGGCGAGGTCGCCGGTGATCGTGGTGAGGGCATCCGCCGGGGTGTTCATGAAGTAATCGTCACAGCAACCACCGACATTCACCCTCCCGAGAAGAGGCTGGTCAGATCAACTTTCCGAACCGATTCTCCTGTGGAAACTGGGCAGGTAACCGGGCCTGTGGAGCACAAGTACGATGAAGTGGTCGTGTGCTACAGGGTCGTGGTTTCCAGACGCGTATTCGCGACGCTCATGCACTGCGGTGGCCACCGGTGGCGAGACCGCTTTCAGGACACGACGTTCAAGACAGCGATGCTGGCGTCTCCGACCCCTAACCTGACCTGAATTCGGTGCAGGGCGGCGCTTCGACGTCGCTCAGCGATCGATCCTTCGACTGCCCTCAGGGATCGACAAGGCCGCGCCTAGCACAGCGCGCACAATCGGTGGCCCAGAAAACGGCTACATCACGAAATGTTGCCGAGCATGACCGGCTGTTGCGGCCACCCGTAATCACCGGCAGCACCCGTCCTACTGTCGGGTAATTCGATGCGCGGCCCTGCCAGGGCTCGCTCGACAGCACCGACTCGACAGCACCGACTCGACAGCACCGATCCGACCATCGAGGACTCATGACATCCGCCCAGCTGACAACTCCCCGACCACCGGCAACCCCACCGGCGACGGCGCCGACAACCCCACCCGCAGCCGGCCGGACGAGCGCCGTGCGCCCCTCGCGCCCGTCGAACAAACCCAATGGTCAGTGGAACGTCGATGGCCGTGACCCGCTGAACCCGACCGAAGAACTCAAACGCGACGACGACGGCCTCAACGTGCGCGAACGCATCGAGACCGTCTACGCCAAACGCGGCTTCGACAGCATCGACCCAACCGACTTGCACGGCCGGTTCCGCTGGTGGGGTCTGTACACGCAACGCCGTCAAGGTATCGACGGCGGCCGCACCGCAACCCTCGAACCGGAAGAGCTCGAAGACCGCTACTTCATGATGCGACTGCGTCTGGACGGCGGCACTCTCACGACGGAACAGTTGCGCGTGATCGGCGAGCTGTCACAGGACTTCGCCCGCGATACCGCCGACCTCAGCGACCGACAGAATTTCCAACTGCACTGGGTCGACATCGTGAATGTGCCTGAGATCTGGCGCAGGCTGGAGGCGGTGGGCATCCGTACCACCGAGGCGTGCGGCGATGTTCCCCGCACGTTCCTCGGCTCACCGGTCGCCGGGATCGCTGCGGACGAGATCATCGACCCGACTTGGGCTCTGCAGGAGATCAGCCGTCGCTACATCGGCGACCCGTCGTTCTCGAATCTGCCGCGCAAGTACAAGACGGCGATCACCGGACATCCGTCACAGGATGTCGTGCACGAGATCAACGACGTCTCGTTCGTCGGCGTCGTGCATCCAGAGCTCGGCCCCGGTTTCGACCTGTGGGTGGGCGGTGCACTAGCGGCGATCCCACGCTTCGGCGAGCGACTCGGCGCCTTCGTGCCGGAGAAGCGCGTTCCCGAGGTGTGGGTCGGCGTTACGTCGATCTTCCGTGACTACGGCTACCGTCGCCTGCGCAACAAGGCGCGGATGAAGTTCCTGCTCGCCGACTGGGGGCCGGAGAAGTTCCGCCAGGTGCTCGAGTCCGAGTATCTGGACTCGCCCCTCCCGGATGGCCCGGCCGCGCCGACTCCCACCACTCCCGGCGACCACATCGGCGTCCACCGGCAAAAGGACGGCCGCTTCTACATCGGGCTCGCGCCGGCTGTCGGTCGCCTGAGCGGCACACGGCTGATTGCGCTCGCCGACATTCTCGAGCGTTACGGCTCGGAGCGCCTGCGCACTACCGCCTATCAGAAGATCGTCGTGCTCGACATCGCGGAAGAGGATGTCGAACCGCTGATCGCCGAGCTCGACGCGATCGGGTTGTCGGCCAGGCCGAGCCCGTTCCGGCGCAGCACGATGGCCTGCACCGGGCTCGAGTTCTGCAAACTCGCCATCGTCGACACGAAGGACACCGCGATCGACGCGATCGCCGCGCTCGAAGCCCGACTGGCCGACGTCGAGTTGACGCACCCGATCAGCCTGCACATCAACGGCTGCCCGAACTCCTGCGCCCGCATCCAGACGGCCGACATCGGGCTGAAGGGCCAGCTGCTTACCGACGCGGCCGGTGTGCAATCGCCCGGATTCCAGGTGCACCTGGGCGGCGGCCTGGCCGGCGTGAACCGGGCAGAGGCAGGTCTTGGTCGCACCGTGCGGGGCCTCAAGGTCACCGCCGTCGACCTGCCCGATTACGTCGAGCGGCTCGTCCGCCGTTTTCTGACCGATCGCACAGACGACCAGACGTTCGCCGCGTGGGCGTTGTCGGCAGACGAGGAGGCACTGCGGTGAGCATCGAAGGGCGTGCGCTCGCCGAAGCCGGCGCGGCCGAGCTGGGGGAGGCATCCGCTGAGCAGGTCATCGCTTGGGTCGCAGCAAACTTCGACGTGCGCGCCGTCGCCGTCGCCTGCTCGATGGCGGATGCGGTGCTGCCGCACCTCGTGTCCCAGGCGCTGCCGAGCGTCGATGTGCTGTTCCTCGACACCGGCTATCACTTTCTTGAGACGCGCATCACCCGTGACGAGGTCGCGCGGCAACTCGATGTGACGATCGTCGACGTGCTCCCCGAGCAGACCGTCGCCGAACAGGATGCCGCGTACGGCACCGACCTGTTCGCCCGCGACCCTGCGTTGTGCTGTGCGCTACGCAAGGTCGCCCCGCTGAAGAAGGCGCTCGCCGGTTACAAGGTCTGGTTCACCGGAGTGCGCCGGGATGAGGCGCCGACCCGCACGAACACCCCGCTGATCCAATGGGACGACAAGCACGGCCTGGTGAAGGTCAACCCACTCGCCGCCTGGAGTTTCGACGAGCTACTCGACTACGCCGGCGAACATGGCGTGCCGGTGAACCTGCTGCTCAGCGACGGGTATCCGTCGATCGGCTGCGAGCCGTGCACGCGCCGCGTGGCCCCAGGGGAAGATCCGCGATCCGGCCGCTGGGCCGGACTCGCCAAGACGGAATGCGGGATTCACGTATGACGATCACAGAGGATGTCGTTGGTCGAGTAGAGGATGTCGTTGGTCGAGTAGAAGATGCTGCTGGTCGAGTAGCACCGGCCGCCAGCGCGCTCGACACACTCGAGAACGAGGCCATCCACATCATCCGCGAGGTCGTCGCCGAGTTCGAGCGACCGGTGATGCTGTTCAGCGGTGGCAAGGATTCCGTGCTGATGCTGCACCTCGCGGCGAAGGCGTTCTGGCCGGGGCGCATCCCGTTCCCGGTACTGCATGTCGACACCGGCCACAACTTTCCCGAGGTGATCGCCTTCCGCGACGCCACAGTTGACCGGCTTGGCCTGCAGCTGCAGGTTGTGCGCGTACAGGACTACATCGACGACGGTCGACTCACCGACCGGGCCGACGGCACACGTAACCCGCTGCAGACGCAACCGCTGCTCGATGGCATCGCCGCCGGGCGACACGATGCCGTGTTCGGCGGTGGCCGCCGCGATGAAGACAAGGCGCGCGCGAAGGAGCGCATCCTGTCGCTGCGTGACGAGTTCGGGCAGTGGGATCCGCGCAATCAGCGGCCCGAACTCTGGAACCTCTACAACGGCAGGCACACACCGGGCCAGCACGTGCGAGCGTTTCCGATCAGCAACTGGACCGAACTGGACGTCTGGCGCTACATCGAACGCGAGAACATCGCACTGCCGCCGCTGTACTACGCGCACGAGCGCGAGGTGTTCCGACGCGACGGAATGTGGCGGGCGATCGGCCCGGTGTCGCTGCCGCGCGCTGACGAACGGGTCGAGACTCGCATCGTGCGCTACCGCACCGTCGGCGATATGTCCTGCACCGGCGCCGTCGAATCGGATGCAGCGGATGTCCATTCCGTCGTCCGCGAGATCGCCGTCTCCACACTGACCGAACGTGGTGCAACACGGGCGGACGATCGAATCTCCGAAGCGGCGATGGAAGACCGAAAGAAGGACGGGTACTTTTGATGACCGCGCTGTTCCGATTCGCCACCGCGGGCTCGGTCGACGACGGCAAGTCGACACTGGTCGGCAGGCTGCTGCACGACAGTAAGGGCATCCTGGCCGATCAACTCGACGCGATCACCCGGGTGAGCGCCGAGCGCGGATTCGGCGGGGCGACATCCGGTGCGATCGACTTCGCACTGCTCACCGACGGTCTGCGCGCCGAACGTGAGCAGGGCATCACGATTGATGTCGCCTACCGCTACTTCGCCACCGATCGCCGCTCGTTCATCCTGGCTGACTGCCCCGGGCACGTGCAGTACACCCGCAACATGGTCACCGGCGCCACCACTGCGGATGCCGTCGTTGTGCTCATCGACGCGCGCAAGGGCGTGCTGGAGCAGACACGTCGGCACCTGTCCGTCGTTCGCCTGCTGCGGGTGCCGCACCTGATCGTCGCCGTTAACAAAGTCGACCTCGTCGACTACGATGAAGCGGTCTTCCGCGCGGTGGAGGCCGACATGCGGGCCGTCGCAGGCGAACTGGGAATCGTTGACGTGAGCGTGATTCCGGTCTCCGCGCTCAAGGGTGACAACGTCGTCGAGGCGTCGGCACGCACGCCGTGGTACACCGGGCCGAGTCTGCTCGAACTGCTTGAACAGCTGCCGGTGATTGATGAGCTCGAGCCTGACGACGTGCCGTTCCGGCTCTCGGTGCAGTTGACCATCCGGCCGCAAGGCGCGTCCGCCCCCGAGCTGGACGCGGATGCGTTCCGCGACTACCGCGCGTATGCCGGCAGCGTCGCATCCGGTTCGGTCACGGTCGGCGACCGGGTGCGTGTGCTACCCGGTGGGGCCACCACGACGATTGCCGGGATCGATGCGGCCGGGCGCCAGCTGATCAGCGCCTCTGCGCCGCAAGCGGTCGCGTTGCGCTTCGCCGATGACCTGGATATCGCCCGGGGTGACGTGATCGTTGCCGCTCCCAGCGCAGCGGATGCCGCATCCGGGCTCAGCGAACCCCAATCGAGCGCGGACCTCGACGGTGAACTGTTCTGGCTGGACCCCCGACCGGCGCAGGCAGGCAAGCGCGTGCTCGTCAAGTACGGCACCGCGACCGTGCAGGCGATTGTGCGCGAGATCGTCGGGCGGCACAGTCTGGAGACGCTCGTGCTCGAACCGGCAGACATTCTCGAGGTCAACGACATCGGACGGGCGCGGCTGCGGCTGGCGTCACCGCTGCCATTGCAGCCGTATGAACAACAGCGCCGCGCCGGCGCTTTCGTCGTGATCGACCCGCACGACGGTGCGACGCTCGCCGCCGGCACCGTCAACCCACCGGTGATCGAGTAGGCCGCCCGCGGCCGTATCGAGATCGCGCAACGGGTCTCGATACGCTGCGCTACTCGACCACCAAAACGAAGAAAGGAACGCAGCATGACCACAGGTATTATTCACGCGATTCGCACCACGGCGGTCGCGCTGATGTGCCTCGGCCTCGTCACGGCGGTCAGCGCCTGCTCGTCCAGTGCGGCTGCCGCGCCGGCCGGCTCGCCCGCCGCCACGCTGCAGCTCGGCTATTTCGACAACGTGACGCACGCGCCCGCACTGATCGGCATCCGCGAGGGCTTGATCGCGAAGGATCTCGGCACGACCAGGCTGACCACCCAAATCTTCAACGCCGGCCCCGCGACGATCGAGGCGCTGAGCGCCGGTGCGATCGACGCAGCCTTCCTTGGCCCGTCGCCGGCGATCAATTCGTACCTGAAGAGCGGCGGGCAATCCCTGCGCGTCGTCGCAGGTGCGACGAATGGGGGAGCGGCTCTCGTCGTGCGCGCCGGGATCACCGACGCCGCCGAGCTGAAAGGTAAGACGCTTGCTACACCTCAGCTCGGAAACACCCAGGATGTCGCGCTGCGCACCTGGTTGTCGAAAAACGGGCTGAAGACATCCGTGACCGGTGGGGGAGATGTCACCATCACCCCGACCGCCAACGCGCAGGTGCTGCAACTGTTCAAGGCAGGCAAGCTCGACGGCGCCTGGCTACCCGAACCTTGGGTGTCGCGGCTGGTGCTCGAGGCCGGCGCTCACGTCCTCGTGGACGAGGCAAGCCAGTGGAAGAACGGCGCGTTCCCCACCACGGTGCTCGTCGTCAACGCGAACTTCCTCACGCGGCATCCGCAGACGGTGGCGGCGCTGATCGCCGGGGATAAGGCATCCGTCGACTGGTTGAACGCGCACAAGGGCGCCGCATCGGTGACGGCGATCAATGCTCAGCTCACCAAAGACACCGGCAAACCGCTGGCGGCGGATGTCGTGCAGCGCGCCCTCACGAAGGTCACCTTCAGCGTCGACCCGCTGGCGGCGACGTTTCCGGTGCAACTGGATCACGCGGTTGCCGCAGGCCTGGCCACGAAGGGGAAACTGTCGGGCATCTTCAACTTGACTGCGTTGAACGCACAGTTGAAGAAGGCGGGCGCGCCGCGGGCCTCCTCGGACGGATTGGGCGCGGAGTGAGCAGCGGAATGCGCACAAGCGGCGCGCCGGCCGTCACGATCGCCCGGCTCGGCAAACGATACAGCCAAGCCGGGCCGTTGGTGCTGGACGACGTCACGCTCACGATCGAGCCGGGGGAATTCGTCTGCCTGCTCGGGGCATCCGGTTGCGGAAAGTCCACGCTGCTGAACATCATCGCGGGGCTCGAGCGGCCATCGAGTGGATCGGTCACGGTGCCGAGCGGCGCCGCGGCCGTCATGTTCCAGGATGCGGCACTGTTCCCCTGGCTGAGCGCGTCGGGCAACGTCGAGCTGGCGTTGAAACTGCGCGGTGTCGCCCGCGAGAAGCGCCGCCCTGCCGCCCTCGAATTGCTCGACCTGGTCAACCTTGCGGATGCCGCCGACAAGCGCCCGCACGAGCTCTCCGGCGGGATGCGGCAGCGGGTCGCTCTCGCGCGCGCCCTCGCACAGGACCGCGACGTGCTGCTGATGGACGAACCGTTCGCAGCCCTCGACGCCATCACCCGCGACCTCTTGCACGAAGAACTGGAGCGGGTCTGGCGCGACACCGGCCGCACGATCGTGTTCGTCACCCACAACGTGCGCGAAGCAGTGCGACTCGGCCAACGGGTGGTTCTGATGTCCGCGCGACCCGGCCGTGTTGCCGCTCAGTGGCCGGTCTCCGTGCGTGGCGAACGCCGCATCGAGTCCCCGGATGTCTCGCGCCTCGCGATCGAGATCACCGACCAGCTCAGGCAGGAGATCCGCCGCAATGCCGCATGACATCGAGTTGGCCGCGCCGCCGTCCGGCTCCGACCTGCGCGCCCTGGAGTCCGGGCTCGACGCCCTGCAGACCGGTCAGAACGGGTTGAACGGCTGGACCGGAGAGGCCGGCCTGTCCGGCCTGTCCGGCCGGCTCGGGTCGGCACGTGCCGGTCGCACGCTTGTGCGCAGTGTGCTCCCGCCCGTGCTGCTCGTGCTCGCGTTCCTGATCGTCTGGCAGCTCTACGTCGTGATTGCACAGCCGCGCCCTGATATCGTGCCCGCGCCTCTCGACGTCGCGGCATCGATCGGGCAGGCCTGGCAAAGCGGTCGCTTGCAACAGGCGGTCGCCACCAGCCTGGAACGCGGTGTGATCGGGTTTCTGATCGCCGTCGCCGTCGGCACGCCGATCGGCATGCTCCTGGCCGAAATCAATCCGTTGCGACGCGCACTCGGCCCGATCATCTCCGGGCTGCAGGTGCTGCCGTCCGTCGCGTGGGTTCCCGCCGCGATCCTCTGGTTCGGCCTCACGGACGCGACCGCCTATTTCGTCGTGCTGATGGGCGCGATCCCCTCGATCGTCAACGGTTTGCTCGCCGGCGTCGACCAGGTGCCACCACAATTCCGCCGCGTCGGCACGGTGTTGGGAGCGAACCGTCTTCAGCAGTCGACGCTTGTCGTGCTGCCCGCCGCACTGCCCGGTTACCTCGGTGGACTCAAACAGGGCTGGGCGTTCTCCTGGCGCTCGCTGATGGCGGCTGAAATCATCACCGTCGGCGGAACGATGGGCTTCGGCCTGGGCAGCATGCTCGAACAGGGCCGCGAACTGGCCGACCTGCCGGCCGTGCTGGCGACCATCCTGTTGATCCTTATCATCGGGATGCTTGTCGAGCTCGCCGTCTTCGCCCCGCTCGAGCGGCGCCTCGCCCGCGGTCGCGGCCTGGCCAGGGGTGGTGCGCGATGACCGGCACCGTCACACTGGCCGGATCCGTCACACTGATCGGCGGTGGGCCGGGGGACGCCGGACTGATCACCGTGCGCGGACTGGAGCGGTTGCGCGCTGCGGATGTTGTCATCGCCGACCGACTCGGCCCACGTTCTCTGCTCGACGAGCTGCCTCCGCATGTGACCGTGATCGACGTCGGCAAGCACCCCGGTCACCATCCGGTGCCGCAGTGGCGGATCAACGAGTTGATCGTCGAGCACGCGAAGGCCGGTCGCACTGTTGTGCGACTCAAGGGCGGAGACCCGTATGTGTTCGGACGCGGCGGCGAAGAGGTCGAAGCCTGCCGGCGCGCCGACGTTGACGTTGAGGTTGTGCCTGGCGTGACCAGCGCGATCGCCGTTCCGGCCGCAGTCGGAATCCCGGTGACGTATCGCGGCATTGCCAACGGGTTTTCGGTGGTCACCGGCCATGAGGACCTCGACCAGCTTCCTGGTGGATCGAATCACACGGTGATCTTGCTGATGGGCGTCGGCGGGCTTGCTGCCAACGTGACGACGCTCGTGAAGGGCGGGCGCGCATCCGAATGTCCGGTGGCGATCATCGAAGACGGCTTCGGCCCCGAGCAGCGGGTGACAACAGGAACGCTCGGCACGATCGCGGCCGTCGCGGCGCTCGCCAGTGTCAAGAACCCCGCGGTCATCGTCGTCGGCGACGTCGTGACACTCTTGCCCGGCTATGCCGGGTGATCTGGCTGACCGGGCTGTTCTGCGGTCCCGGCGTACTGACACACAGACCATTCCAGAAAGGAACCCTATGCCCAGACCCCTCCGCGTCGCGATCATCGGTGCCGGACCGGCCGGAATCTATGCCGGCAACATCCTCAGCTGCACGGGACTTGACGTGTCGATCGATCTGATCGAGACGCTTCCTGCACCGTACGGGCTGATCCGGTACGGCGTCGCGCCCGACCATCCACGCATCAAAGGCGTCGTGCGCTCTCTGCACGAGATGCTCGATGCCGGCACGATCCGGCTGCTCGGCAATGTGACTCTCGGCGTCGATCTGACCCTCGACGACCTGCGACGACACTACGACGCGGTGGTCTTCGCCACCGGCGCCGCGCGTGACGCAGCACTGGACGTGCCCGGCATCGAGCTACCCGGTTCATACGGCGCCGCCGACTTCGTCTCGTGGTACGACGGCCACCCAGATGTGCCGCGCGAGTGGACGCTGGACGCTCGCGAGGTCGCCGTCATCGGCAACGGCAACGTCGCGCTCGACATCGCCCGCGTGCTCGCGAAGTTGCCGCAAGACATGCTGCGGACAGATATTCCCGCAAACGTATATGACGGCCTGACGGCGTCGGCGGTGACGGACGTGCACGTCTTCGGCCGACGCAGCCCCGCTCATGTCAAATTCACTCCGCTCGAACTGCGCGAGCTCGGCGAGGTGGCCGGTGTCGACGTGATCCTTGACGCGGAAGACTTCGCAGACGTCGACGGAATCGACGCCGTCGCGAAGGCTGCGGGCACGAACCAGGTCAAGGTGATGACCCGCACGCTGCGCGGCTGGCTCGAACGTGAGCAGACCGGAGCGGCACGCCGCCTGCATCTGCATTTCTTCCATCAGCCAACAGAGGTTCTCGGGCGGGACCGGGTGGAAGGCATCCGGTTCGAGCGCTCCGCGCTGGATCGTTCGGACGGCACTAATAGCATTGATGCCGCCGGCGGCGCAGTCCATGGCACAGGCACGTTCGTCGACTATCCGGTGCAGGCCGTGTACCGCGCGGTGGGATACTTCGGGTCGCCGCTGCAGGGAGTGCCGTTCGATGAGCGCCGCGGCGTGATCCGCAACAGTGAAGGCCGTGTGCTCGACAACTCGGGCGAGCAGCTGGCCGGACTCTACGCGACGGGCTGGATCAAGCGCGGCCCGGTTGGCCTAATCGGCCACACCAAGGGCGATGCGATGGAGACGGTGGAGCACCTGGTCTCCGACTTCGATGCATTGCCGCGTGCGGAGGAACCCGACGAGCAGGCGGTGCTCGACCTGCTCGCCGTGCGCGGAGTGAACTACACCACCTGGCAGGGCTGGCTGGCTCTCGACGAACACGAGCGCGCACAGGGTGCTGCCGATCGCTCGCCCGTTGAGCGCGAACGGGTCAAGGTGGTGCCCCGCGACGAGCAGGTTTCGATCGCCCGCGCCCCCGAACTCGTCACCCCCTTCCACTGAGTTGCCTCAAATGACCCTTCATGAGGCAACTCACGGGAATGCGGGACTCACGGGATTGCGGGACTCCGTGCCCGTGGTCGCCGGTATTGCCGCAAAAGAGATGAACTGGAAATGAACAACGAATACGACGCCCTGATCATCGGGGGCGGCCCTGCTGGGCTGTCGGCCGCGCTGAATCTCGTGCGCGCGCGACGTCGTGTGCTCCTGGTCGACACGGGGAGACCGCGCAACGCGGCAACGCTCATCGCGCATGGCTTCATCACTCGCGACGGTATTCCACCGCATGAATTGCGCAAGCTCGCCCGGGAGGAGCTGGAACGGTATCCGGATGCCGACGTGATCGTGCGTGGGACCGTGTCCGGGGTGTGCCCTTCGACAAGCTCAGGGACCGGGACAGGCTCAGGGACCGGGACAGGCTTAGGGACCGGTGAGAGCATAGGGACCGGCGCAAGATCGGACGATGTCGGCGGGTTCGTGGCGGAGTTCACGACAGCGGGGGTCGCGCGCACGGTGCGCGCGGCATCCGTCGTGGTGGCGACCGGGCTGCGCGAGACGCTACCGGCGCTGCCGAGCATCCGCGCGTATTACGGCATGAGCCTGTTCAGTTGCGTCGCCTGCGATGGCTACGAACAGGGCGGCAAGCCGATTGCACTGATTGGGGAGACGCCTGACCTCGCGACCCGTGCGCTGCTCGTCGCACAGTGGAGCAGCAATCTCACGGTCTTCACGAATGGCACTGACGCCATCGACGCACCGGATGAAGCGGAACTCGCCTCCCGGGGGATCGCCCTCGAACGCCGGCTGATCGACGACCTTGAGGGGGATCATGGGGTGCTGACGGGCATCCGTTTGCAAGACGGACTAGTCATTCCGGCCAGCGGCGGATTCGTGCGGCCGCAGTGGCATCCGGTGCTGGATGCGGTCGACGCGCTCGCCCTCGAAACGGATGCGTCCGGCCTGCTCGTCACCGATCGCGACGGGCGCACGAGCCTGCCCGGTGTCTACGCAGCCGGCGACGTGGCTGTGCCCGGGCCGCAGCAGCTGATCGTCGCCGCCGGCGCTGGGGCACGGGTGGCCGCAGTGCTCAACCAGGATCTGCTTGGACTGGTTACCGCTCACTGAGCAGAGGGTCGGGGTCTCGATACACGTATTCGCTGCGCTCATGCGTTACTCGACCACCGGTGTTGGTGGTCGAGTAGCCCGCGAGCGGAGCGAGCAGGCGTATCGAGCGGTGCAGGCGCGGGGCGCCGCCGTGGTGTCGCGGAAATGTCTTGTGGCTGGTTTGGGTGGCGCGGATGATGGGTGGTGCCGTGGTCGA
>Ga0208357_1002336_pt1 | contig 12662 bp, 11 predicted proteins | sample NGESurdeep092012_6_FD_184487 | JGI IMG/M metagenome (GOLD analysis project Ga0208357, IMG submission 184487) | Arctic peat soil microbial communities from Barrow, Alaska - NGEE Surface sample F52-2 deep-092012 (SPAdes) | ecosystem: Environmental > Terrestrial > Soil > Wetlands > Peat ... | reverse complement strand
TATGGCCGCATCGGCGGCGTACCTCCCTCCGGATCGGACAGGTCATGTCCGAGCCCCACCTCTGTGGAGCAGGTTGGATCTGTTGACCGCCAGCCGAGCCGGGGTCAGAGCAACGCACCAGTGTAGCCGTGGCTAGGAGTAGACCTCGCCCTCGCCGGGAAAGGTGCCCGACCGCACATCGGCGGCGTAGGCGGCGAGGGCTGCGGTGGCCGCTCCGGCCAGGTCGGCGTAGCGCCGGACGAATTTAGGGGCCTTGCCCGTGTTCAACCCCAGCACGTCGTGGAACACGAGGACCTGCCCGTCGCACCCCGCTCCGGCTCCGATGCCGATCGTCGGGATCTCCTGTTCTTCCGAGATGGCCGCGCCCAATGGGGCCGGAATCCCCTCGAGGACCACAGCGAAGCAGCCGGCCCCGGCCAGGGCCCAGGCGTCGGTGCTCAGCTTCTTCCCCGCCTCCCCTCGGCCCTGGACTCGATAGCCCCCCATGGCGTTCACCGACTGGGGCGTCAGCCCCAGATGCCCCATGACCGGGATCTCGGCGCTGATCAAGGCCTCGATCATGGGGACGCGGATGCTCCCGCCCTCCAGCTTCACGGCGTGGGCGCCGGCCCGGATCAGGGCCGCGCCGTTGCGCACGGTGTCGGCCGGGTCCAGGTGGTAGCTCAGCCAGGGGAGGTCGGCCACCACCAGCGCCCGGGGCTTGGCTCGGGCCACCGCCGCCGTGTGGCGAACCATGTCGTCGATGGTGACCTGCAAGGTGTCCTCGTAGCCCAAGACGTTGTTGGCGACCGAATCACCGATCAGGATGATGTCCACCCCGGCGGCGTCGGCGATCCGGGCACCGGGGGTGTCGTAGGCCGTCACCATGACGATGGGATCGGCTCCGGCTTTGCGTTTTCGGGCGCGGATCTCGGGGACCGTGACCGGCCCAGACCGGGCTTCGGGCATAGGTGTTCCTCCTGGTCGGCCGTCCAGCGCACGAAGGCTGCCGGCGGCGTGTGGGACACCCGTTCGGGTGTCGTGAAGTACTGCCTACCCTGAGGCTACTCCGGACCGCTTTGCTGCGTGGGGGCCGCCCCGTCATGGCTCGACCCCGTAGTGCTCACCCCCCGCGGCGGGCACCGGCCCGGTCCCGCAATGGCGTCCGGGCCACCGCGTCGACCCCGGCCCCGGCTGGGTACATCCGGGTGAGGTGGTTCCACGAGCACTCCGGGCACACCTCGATCACGTAACAGACCACCGGTTCTTTCCGGCGCCAGAGCCGGTTCAACTCGGCCGGCGAGCTGACGCATCGGCCACCCGACGGCAGCCGTGACCCGAAGACGAACGTCACGTCGACCAGGTCAGCCTCTTCGCAGATCGGGCAGCCCTCCCCCGAGGGCTTTCCCACGTTGCGGGCGGCCCGCAACAGCTCGGGGTGGGCGTCGCAGACGTCCAAACGGGACAACCGGCCCTTGCGGAACTCGCTCACCACGGCATTGCGGGCGAGCCGGTACTCGACCCGTCCTCCGGTCGGAGACGTCTGTACCCCATCGAGTGCTCCTGGGCGCGAAGTCACGGCCCCAGGCTAATGCGCCACGACACCGAATGGCTGCGCCGAACGTTGCTCAATTCGGACGCCCGACGCCCGATGAAGAACCTCGGGGCATGCTCGACCGACCCACAGTGGTTGCACCGATATATCGAACTGATATATCGTTACATCCATGCAGGACGAGAACGACAGGCTGTGCCGGGCCCGGGTTGAGCGGCACTCGAGCGCGCCCGGGGGGCACTGACGTGCTCGACCTGGCCATTCTGGGCCTGCTCCAGGAACATGAGCTCCACGGCTATGAGATCAGGAAACGGCTCCGAGACGAGCTCGGCCTCTTCGCCAACATCTCCTTTGGATCGCTTTATCCCGCGCTGGCCAAACTGGAGGCGGCGGGCGCGGTGATCGGCACGGAGTCGGGAGGAGCGGCGTCGGCCACGGCGCCGATTCCGCTCACCGGGTCGTTGGGGGGCGAGCGGGCCGCACTGCGCTCCCGCCGGGCCGGCTCCACCCGAGGCACCAAGCGATCCCGCAAGGTCTACCGGATCACCGACCTCGGGCATCGCTTGTTCGAAGAGCTCCTCGATGCCGGCGAGTCGGCCGGAGCCGATGACGCTCGGAGCTTCGGGTTACGACTGGCCTTCGCCAAGCACCTCGCCCCCCAGGCCCGTCTCGGCCTCCTCGAGCGCAGACGGGCCCAGCTCGTCCAGCGCCTGGCCGCCGATCGGGCCCGGGCCGCCGCCGGTACCAGCCTCGATCGGTACACCCGCTCGCTGGTCGAGCACAGCACCGAAGCGACCCAGCACGACATCTCCTGGCTCGACCAGCTCATCGAGACCGAGAAACGAACCGAAGCACCAACACCCTGAGAAAGAGAACGCGAACCCACGAGTGGGGATCGCCGCGATGAAAACAGTGAAGGGAATCGATCTATGAGCAACATCCGAGTGGCAATCGCCGGCGTCGGGAACTGCGCCAGCTCGCTCATCCAGGGAGTCGAGTACTACCGCGACGCCGACCCGACCGAGACGGTTCCCGGCCTGATGCACGTGGTGCTCGGCGGCTACCACGTGCGGGACCTCGAGTTCGTGGCCGCCTTCGATGCCGACGCCACCAAGGTCGGCACCGACCTGGGCAAGGCCATCTTCGCCGGTCAGAACAACACCATCCGGTTCGCCAGCGTGGGCGACATGGGGGTGACCGTCCAGCGGGGCCCGACCCTCGACGGCTACGGCAAGTACTACCGGGAGACGGTCGAAGAGTCGCCCGAGGAGCCCATCGACGTCGTCGCAGCCCTCCGGGACAGCCGGGCCGACGTCCTGGTCAGCTACCTTCCCGTCGGATCCGAGGAGGCCCAGCGGTTCTACGCCGACGCCTGCCTCCAGGCCGGTGTGGGCTTCGTCAACGCCATCCCCGTGTTCATCGCCTCCGATCCCGAATGGGCCCGGAAGTTCCGGGACGCCGGCCTGCCCATCGTGGGCGACGACATCAAGAGCCAGGTGGGCTCCACCATCGTCCACCGGATCCTGACCCGACTGTTCGAGGACCGTGGGCTGGCCCTCGACCACACCTATCAGTTGAACGTGGGCGGGAACATGGACTTCAAGAACATGCTCGAGCGGGAACGCCTGGAGTCGAAGAAGGTGTCCAAGACCCAAGCGGTGACCAGCCAGATCGAGCACGGGACGCTGCCCAGCGACGACGTGCACATCGGCCCGTCGGATCACGTGCCCTGGCTCCACGACCGCAAGTGGGCCTACATCCGCATGGAGGGCCGCAACTTCGGTGACGTACCGCTCAACTTGGAGCTGAAGCTCGAGGTGTGGGACTCCCCCAACTCGGCCGGCGTGATCATCGATGCCGTGCGCTGCGCCAAGTTGGCCCTCGATCGGGGCGTCGGCGGCCCGCTGCTCGGGCCATCGGCCTACTTCATGAAGTCGCCTCCGGTGCAGTACCACGATGACGTGGCCCATGAGATGGTCGAGGGCTTCGCCGCCGGGGCCACCGAACCCGTCTGGCCCGAGGACTGATCACCGGATCAGGCGGGCTTGGGTCGCTCGTCCCACCACGCCTGTAACCGACGGCGGGCCTCCTCTTCTCCCAGCGGCCCCTCCTCCAGGCGCAGCTCCAACAGGAACGACAGGGCGGCTCCCACGTCGCGGCCCGGCGGTAAGCCCAGCTGGTCCATGATCTGGGTGCCGTCGAGGTCGGGGCGGATGGCGTCGAGCTCCTCTTGCTCCCCCAGCACTGCAATCCGGGCCTCGAGCTCGTCCATCCGCCGTCCGAGGGCTCGGGCCTTGGCCGCGTTTCGGGTGGTGCAGTCGCATCGGGTGAGCTCGTTCAGCCGGTCGAGCAGCGGCCCGGCGTCACGGACATAGCGGCGAACGGCACGATCGGTCCACCCCAGCCGGTAGGTGTGGAAGCGCAGGTGGAGCTCCACCAGCTCGGTGACCGTCTCCACCTCGTCTTTGGGATAGCGCAGCGCGGTCATCCGCTCTCTGGTCATGCGGGCCCCGACCACCTCGTGGTGGTGGAAAGTCACCCCTCCGTCCCCGAAGGCGCGGGTCTTGGGCTTGCCCACGTCGTGGAACAGGGCGGCCAACCGCAGCATCCGATCGGGGCTGGTCTTGTCCATGACCGCCAGCGTGTGGGCCAGGACGTCCTTGTGGCGATGGATGGGGTCCTGCTCCAGGGCCAGGCCGAGCAGTTCGGGCAGGAACTCGGCCGCCAACCCGGTCCTGACCACGAACCACAGAGCCACCGAGGGGACGGGGACCATCACCATCTTGTCCAGCTCGTCCCGGATCCGTTCGGCCGACACGATGGACAGCCGCCCGTGACCGGCCCGCACCGCCTCGATCAACTCCGGTGTGGGTTCCAGCCCGAGCCGGGCGACGAAGCGGGCCGCCCGCAGCATCCGCAAGGGGTCATCGGCAAAGGACGCCTCGGGGTCCAACGGGGTGCGCAACCGTCGAGCAGCCAGGTCGGCCAAGCCGTTGAACGGGTCGATGAGCTCCATCTCGGGCAGGCGGAGGGCCATGGCGTTGACGGTGAAGTCCCGCCGGGACAGGTCGTCCTCCACCCGGTCCCCGAAGGCCACCTCGGGTTTCCGAGAGTCGGGGTGGTAGGCCTCGGCCCGGTGGGTGGTGATCTCGTAGGTCAGGCCGTCACGCTTGCACCCGATGGTCCCGAATCGCTTGCCCTGGGTCCACACGGCGTCGGCCCAGCCGGAAACCAGGGCTTCGATGTCGTCGGGCCGGGCATCGGTGCTGAAGTCGAGGTCGGGAGCCTTGCCGCCGACGGAGGGCACCTCCTCAACCGCCGTGTCACCGGCCACGATGGCGTCACGAACGGAACCCCCGACCAGGTAGAGGGTATGGCCGGCGGCCCGGAACCGCTCGGACAGCCCGGCCGTGGCCTCGACCAGCGGCTGTAATCGCTTGGGTAGCACGCCGCCGAGGGTAGTTCGACTGGCGTAGGCTGCCGTGCGAGGTGAACTGGGAACGAGGCAGCCTTCGGCCGCGCGGCAGCCAACCCCGAGGCCCTGTGCCCGGGAACGGCCCCGCCCCGTTCTCCGGGGTGGGTGCGAGTCGTGCCCAAAAAGGCATCGCACGGCGGGCGTCATCGAAATTGCTGGTCTCTGCCGCACTGGCCGCCATGGCTATGGGGATGACCCTGCCGCCTGCCCCGGCATCAGCGGCTGCGGTGGCCGCGTCGTCTCCCGCTGCCGGAACGGCCACGCCCGCTCTCACCCTGGTCTCCCAGACCGACTGGGTCACCGCCGCTCATCCCACCTTCGACCTGGTGCTGGCTGTCGGTGCCGGTACCCCGTCGGTGAGCCAGCTGGGGGTGACCCTGGCCCTCTACCCGTGCCTGGGCACACCGTCAGGGTTCGACCAGACGGTCACGTCGAAGACCGGTCCCAGCGAGAAGCCGCTGACCACCACCACCAGCCCGGTGCCGTGGACTTCGCTCGCTCCCGCGGTCGGTGGCGGCATGGACGTCCCCATCCCCGTCGTCACCGATGGCTCGTCGTCGGCCCCCGGAGCGCCCCTCGGAGGGTTCGCCGCCCGACTGCGCGATTGCGACGTGGCCAATGGGGGCGTGTACCCGGTCCGGGTCCAGCTGGTGGACACCCATTCCAACGCAGTGGTCGGCGCCCTCACCACCCACCTGGTGTACTCCACCGCGCCGGCCAACACGAAGAAGCTCCGCTTCGCCTGGGAGCTGCCCATCCAGACTCCTATTCCCGCCGCTGCCACCGCTCCCCCGGCCTCGACCCTGGCCACCGACCCCCTGAGCGCACTGTCGAAGCCCTCGGCGACCACCCTGGACCGGCTGGCCCAGGTGGCCGACGCCGTCACCGCCGCCCCCTCGGTACCGGTGACGGTCGGGGTGGCGACCCAAACCCTCCACGCCTTGGACATCGACGGCCACGCCAGCACCGTCGGCGCGCTGAGGGCGGCCAACCAGGTCGACCGGCAGTACCTGTGGACGCCCTACGTTCCTGTCGACGCCGCCGCCCTGGTCGATTCGGGGCTCACCGGAGAACTGACCCTGCAGCTCAGTACCGGATGGGTCGGCGTGGCCACCGTCTCCAAGGCCCCGGCCCCGGACACGGTGGGCACGGCCGGGGCCTGGATCACCAACGACCCGATCGACGACGCCACCCTGGCCCAGTTGCAGACCCAGGGGTACAACCAGGTGGTCATCCCCGCCTCCGACGTGACCTCGTCACCCACTCCGACCGCCGGTGGTTCGACCGCGGCCCCGTTCACCATCGCCTCGGCCCACGGTGCGTCGTTCACCGCCCTGACCACCGACGCCGACGTGTCCTCCCGGTTCGCGGCCAACCCGGGCGACCCGGTGCTCGCCGCCCACCAACTGCTGGCCGATCTGGCTCAGATCTACTTCGAGGGCGGGAACACCCAATCGGTGCGCGGGGTGGTGGCCGTGCCCCCCACCAACTGGTCGGCCAACCCCGCCTTCGTCAAGACGCTGCTCGGAGGGCTTACGGCCCAGAATCCCGTGGTCCAGGCGGTCACCGTGTCCGGGCTCTTCCAGGCCCTGGGCGCGCCGGTGGCCTGCCGGGCCCAGGGTTGCAAGCTGGCCGCGGCGCCCAAGGCCGGGGGGCTGCCGGTGACCGCAATCAGCAGCCAACGAAGCCGGTTGGACAGCTTCACCGCTGCCGCCCCGTCAGCCCACGCCGCCATCAGCCAGATCAGCAACCTGTTGCTCTCGGCCCAGTCCGAGACCTTGGGGTCGCCCCAACAGGCCCGGATCGTCAGCCGTACCGGATCCGCCCTCAGCGCGCAGTTGGGCCAGCTCAGCGTGACCGGCGACAAGAGCTTCACCCTCACGGCCCGGAACGGCAGCATTCCGGTGACCATCGGCTCCAACGCCGGCTACCCGGTCAAAGGAGTCCTCACTCTGACCAGCGACAAGCTGACCTTCCCGGGCGGGTCGACGCACTATTCGGAATCGGTGCTCTTGAACAAGAGCACCAACAACCGGTACGTGCCCGTGCAGGCTCGGGCGTCGGGTGAGTTCAAGGTCACCGTCACCCTCACCTCGCCCACCGGCGGCCTCATCTTGACCCGGGGGGCGGTCACCGTCCGCTCCACGGCCACCTCGGTAGTGGGGATCATCCTCTCCCTCGGCGCCGTGGCCGTGCTGTTGGCCTGGTGGATCCGGACCACGGTGCGCCGCCGCGCCCAGCGCCGGGCCGAACAGGCACACGGAACCGCGGCCCCATGACCGACTTCGCGCCAGGCGCCGCCCCGGGGGACGAGCCGCTGGGAGCCGGCGGTCCGCCGATGAACCCGCCCGGGGGTCGGCGCTCCAGCCTCGTCGGCGCCACCGCAGGCATGGCCGTGGGCACCGCCCTGTCGCGGATCACCGGGGTGATCAAGCTGATCGTCCTGGTCTATGCCATCGGCACCCAATGGTTCGCCGACGGGTACAACCTGGCCAACAACACCCCCAACATGATCCACGACATCGTGCTGGGCGGGGTCCTGTCGGCCACCTTCGTCCCCGTCTTCGTCGACCGCCTGTCCACCCGGAAGGGTCCCGAGGCCTGGCGGGCCATCTCGGCGGTGACCACCATGACCATCGCCGTGCTCGCCGTGGCCAGCGTGATCTTCTGGTTCGCCGTCCCCGAGATCATCAACATCTACACGGTGGCCAACCACACCGCTCAGGCCCCCCAGCAGCGGGCCGAGGCGGTCACCCTGCTGAAGTGGTTCGTCCCCCAACTCGCCTTCTACGGGCTCATCAGCCTGTTCACCGCCCTGCTCAATGCCCGGCGCAAGTTCGCCATGCCCATGTTCGTGTCGGTGGCCAACAACCTGGTGGTCATCGCCGCGTTGCTGTGGTTCCACGCCGTGGTGGGCAACCTGTCCTTGAGCGCCATCGCTCGTCACGCCAGCTTCCTGGCCATCCTGGGCCTCGGCACCACCCTGGGCGTGGTGGTGCAGGCGGTGCTCCTCCTCCCCTCGCTCCACCGGGCCGATCTGCACATCAAGTTCGTGTGGGATCCCGGGCACGAGGCCATGCGCACCATCATGCGGCTGGCCGGCTGGACATTCGGACTGGTCCTGGCCAACCAGCTGGCCCTCACCATCATCCTGGCCCTGGCCGACGGGGACAAGACCACGGGAGCGGTCTCGGCCTACACCTACGCCTATACCTTCTTCCAGCTCCCCTACGGCATCGTCGCCGTCTCCATCATGAGCGCGGTGGCGCCGTCGTTGGCCGAGCGATGGGCCCTCCGCGACACCACCGGGTTCCGACGGCGGATGTCCTATGGATTGCGGGGCATGCTGGCCATCATCATCCCGGCCACCGTGGGGATGCTCATCCTGTCCCACGTCCTGTCCGACTTGATCTTCGCCCACGGGGCCACCTCGGCCGCAGGAGCGGGCACCATCGGCTCCACCCTGGCTATGTTCTCGCTCGGCCTCCCTGGGTTCTGTGTCTTTCTGTACATGACCCGCGTGCTGCAGGCCATGCAGGACACCCGGACGGCCTTCTATCTCTACCTGGTCGAGAACGTCATCAACGTGGCCGTCGGCCTGGCCCTGGTCGGGCCGCTGGGCGTTCGCGGCCTGGCCTTGTCCCTCTCGATTGCCTACTCGGTGACCGCGGTGCTGGCCGTCAGCGTTTTGCGTGGCCGCTTGGGCGGGCTCGGGGGCGACCAGGTGTCCCAGCCGGTGAAACGGGTGGTGATCTCCTCGGCGGTCATGGCCGTGGTCACCGTGTTGGCGGTGAACGTGTCCAGCGCACAGTCCGGTTTCGGGGTGTTCCTCCGCGTCGCCCTGGCCGTGGTCGTGGGGCTCCTGGCCTACGCCGGGACAGCCGCCCTCCTGGCGGCGCGGGCGGCCAAGCACAGGGGAGGGCCCAGGCCCAGAAACGGTGGCGGCCCCATCGCACCGGCCCCCGAACGGCCCGAACGGTCCCGAACGGCAGCCGGGACCCGGCCGTCGCCCCGCGGCATGCCGCGGCCGGCGCCGACGTTCCATGGCAGACTCGACCAGGAGACCGCTGTTCCGACGAACTGGCGCTTGCGGCCGGTCCGGAGCGAGTCGGAGCAGGAAGAGGAGGATTTCCATGGCCCGGGTTCGGGTGGTGACCGATAGCGCCGGTGATCTGACACCGTCACTGGCCGAGGAACGGGGGGTCACGATCGTGCCCCTGTCGATCCGCTTCGGATCCGAGGAGTTCGTGGACGGAGCGACGCTGACCGCCGACGAATTCTGGAGCCGGTGCAAGTCCAGTGACGTGCTGCCCGAGACCTCGGCACCGTCCCCCGGGGCGTTCCAAGAGGCCTTCCTGGGCGCGGCGGGCGATGGGTACGACGGCGTCGTGTGCATCAACTTGTCCGGCGCCCTGTCCGCCACCTACCAGGCGGCCCGGACGGCGGCCGAGGCCGTGTCCGACCAGGTGCCTGTACGGGTGATCGATTCCCGCTCGGTCACCATGGGTCAGGGGCTCATGGTGCTGGCCGCGGCCGAATCCGCCGCTGGAGGGGCTTCCCTCGACGAGGTGGAGGCAGTGGTCAAGGGTCAGATCGAACGCACCCAGGTCTTCGGGGCCATTGACACCCTCGAGCACCTGGAGAAGGGTGGTCGCATCGGGGGGGCGCGAGCGCTCCTGGGCTCGTTGTTGTCCATCAAGCCGGTCGTGCACGTGGTGGACGGAGTGGTGGAAGAAGAGTCGAAGCAACGGACCCGTTCCCGCCAACTCCGGTACCTGGCCGACAAGATCATCGGGTTCGGAAACCTCGAACGGGTGGCCGTGTGCAACGGCGCAGCCAGCGATCTCGATGACCTGCTCGGACTGCTGTCCGGCGTAGACGTCAAGTACCCCCTGGAGGTGGTCAACCTGGGGCCGGTGGTGGGCACTCACACCGGTCCGGGAACGCTTGGTGTCTGCGTGGTGACCATCGCCTGATCGACGGCGGCGCCGCGACCGTCAGGGGTCGCAGCGGGGGGGAATCCAAGCAGGTCGGGCGGAGCTTCCGACTATCCTCACGGTCATGGAAACGCAGCCTGACGGGCCAGGACAACGCCCGACCACCACACCATCCGGTGCCGGCGACTGGCCGGCGCGGGCCGCCGATCTGGTCGACACCTTGGTGGCACTCCTTCGGGACAAGACCGTGCGCCCGTTGGCCCTGGTCGCCCGGGTGGTCGTCTTCGGAATCCTGGTGTTCGCCGCCGCCCTGGTCACGGTGGTGTTCGTCTCCATCGCCCTCATCCGCCTGCTGACCGTCTATGCCTTCGACGGCCGGGTGTGGGCCGCCGACCTCCTGGTCGGAGCGGTGTTCGTCCTGATCGGCGTGGTGGCCTGGACACAACGCACCACTCGAGCATCGAAGGCTGGTGCCGCCGGACGATGACCGAAGCACGACAACTCATCATCGCCGGCTCCGGGCCGGCCGGACTGACCGCGGCCATCTACGCGGCCCGAGCGCAGCTCAACCCGCTGGTCATCGAGGGTGAGCCCTCCTCGACCAGCGACCAGCCGGGCGGCCAGCTGATGCTCACCACCGAAGTGGAGAACTTCCCCGGATTCGTTAACGGCATCATGGGCCCCGAGCTCATGCAGACCTTCCGCGAGCAGGCGGCCCGGTTTGGGGCCGAGTACGTGACGGCCAAGGTGTCCAAGGTCGATCTCTCGGCCCGGCCCTTCAGCCTGTGGACCGATGACCCTGACGCGGCTGAGCCGGCCTATACGGCCGAAGCCCTGGTCGTGGCCACCGGGGCCCGCTCGTTGATGCTCAATCTGCCCAACGAGGAGCGCCTGATCGGCTACGGAGTGTCCACCTGCGCCACCTGTGACGGATTCTTCTTCCGCGGGAAGGACATCGCCGTCGTCGGTGGGGGTGACTCGGCTCTGGAAGAAGCCCTCTTCCTGACCCGGTTCGCCGACAAGGTGACCCTGATCCACCGGCGAGGCGAGCTCCGGGCCTCGAAGGTCATGCAGCAGCGGGCCTTCGCCAACCCCAAGATCACGTTCCGGTGGAACTCGGTAGTCACCGATGTCATCGGTGATACCACCGTGCAGTCCATCGCCCTTCGTGACACCGATACCGACATGGAGTCGAATCTCGAGATCTCCGGCCTGTTCGTGGCCATCGGGCACGAACCCAACACCTCGCTGTTCAAGGGCCAGCTCGAGCTCGAGGAGAACGGCTACATCCGCACCTTCGGCGGCACCCGCACCAATGTGGACGGGGTGTTCGCGTGTGGCGACGTCCAGGACCATGAGTACCGACAGGCCATCACCGCCGCCGGATCGGGATGCATGGCCGCCATCGACGTGGAACGCTGGCTCGACGCCCAAGCGGGCTCGCACTAAGCCCCCCGACCGGCTTTCGGGAATGGCGCAGGCCAGACTGCGGTTATACAGACGTACGCTGAACTGGGCGGACGAAACGGCCACCAGGGCCAGGAGGACTTCAGATCATGAGCCAGTCAATTACCACCCTGAGCGACGCTAGCTTTGATGAGCATGTCAAGGCCGCAGACGTTCCTGTCCTCGTGGACTTCTGGGCCGAATGGTGTGGCCCGTGCAAGATGATCGCCCCCGTACTCGAGGAGATCGCCGCCGAGCAGGAGGGCAAGCTGCAGGTGGCCAAGCTGAACATCGACGACAACCTGGACATCACCAGGCGGTTCGATGTGATGAGCATCCCCACCCTGATCCTTTTCAAGGACGGGGAGCCTGCCGCTCGCATCGTGGGAGCCAAGGGCAAGGGTCAGTTGCTCCAGGAGCTCTCGGCTCACCTGTAAGTCGCTCGCAGGCGCCCCTGGCGCCGCGCGGGGTACCCCGGTGAGCGGGGCTGTTCCGTCACTCCCCCTCGGGCCCGGCGATTCAGGCGCTGCGGTCGCCGATGTACAGGCGAGGCTGCACGCCCTCGGCTTGACCAGCGCCATCGACCCCGAGGGTCAGTTCGGGGACGGCACCCGAGCAGCGGTAGAGGCCTTCCAGCACCGGCGGGGCCTCCGGATCGACGGCATCTGTGGTCCACAGACGTGGTCGGCCCTGGTCGAGGCGGGACGGCGCCTGGGCGATCGTTTCTTGTATCGCCGAACCCCGATGGTCCGAGGCGACGATGTCGCTGAGTTGCAACAACGCCTCAGCGCCCTGGGATTCGACACCGGCCGGGTCGACGGGATCTTCGGGGACCTGACTTCGGCCGCCCTCGGTGAGTTCCAGCGCAATGCCGGGGTGCCGGTCGATGGCATCGCCGGGGCCGCCACCGTCCGCGAGCTCATCCGGTTCGGGTCCCGACACAAGGGGTCCGAAGAGTTGGTGACCGAAGTCCGGGATCGGGAGCGCCTGCGCCAAGCACCCAGAACCCTCACCGGTCGACGGGTGGCCATCGGCGAAGAGGGCGGGCTCGACGCCGCGGTCGGAGCGCTCAGACGCCTGTTGGTCAGCAACGGGGCCCACGTCACCACCCACCATCACCCAGACGGTTCGGTCCAGGCCTCCGAGGCCAATGCCGGTGGGGCCGAGGTGTACCTCGGGCTTCGTCTGGTTGCCGGTGAGCGATCCTGCTCGTCCTCCTATTACGCCGGATACCGGTACCAGTCCCCCGGCGGTCGGCGGCTGGCCGAGC
>Ga0208357_1002335_pt1 | contig 12665 bp, 13 predicted proteins | sample NGESurdeep092012_6_FD_184487 | JGI IMG/M metagenome (GOLD analysis project Ga0208357, IMG submission 184487) | Arctic peat soil microbial communities from Barrow, Alaska - NGEE Surface sample F52-2 deep-092012 (SPAdes) | ecosystem: Environmental > Terrestrial > Soil > Wetlands > Peat ... | reverse complement strand
CTTCCTCCACCTCGACGAGCAGGGTCTGGCTGGCCCGGGTGAAGCTGTCGATGGTGTCGGCCCGCAGCAGCCGGCCGCCTTCGATCGCCACCAGGTGATCGCAGATCCGCTCGATCTCGCCCAGCAGGTGCGAGGCGACCACGATCGAGATGCCGAACTCGACCCCGATTCGCTCGATCAGCTCAAGCATCGCGTTCCGGCCGGCCGGGTCGAGGCCGTTGGTGGGCTCGTCAAGCAGCAGCAGCCTCGGGTCGCCCGCCAGCGCCTGGGCCAGCTTCACCCGCTGCTTCATCCCGGTCGAGTAGGTTCCAATCTGCCGGTAGCGCTCCTCGTGCAGGCCGACGTGGCGGAGCGCCTCGGCCGCGCGTTCCCTGGCCGCGGTGGCGGGCAGGCCGCTCATCCGGCCCATGTGGGTGACGAACTCGGTCGCCGAGACGTCGGGCGGCAGACAGTCGTGCTCCGGCATGTAGCCGACGACCTGGCGGATCTGCTCGCCGCCGGTGACGCTGTCGTGGCCGAGCACCCGGGCCGTGCCCGTGCTCGGCTCGACCAGCCCGAGGAGGATCTTGATGAGCGTCGATTTTCCTGCGCCGTTAGCGCCGATCAGCCCGGTGACGCCGGGCGCGAAGTTGACGGTGAGGCCGCCGAGCGCGGTCACGCCGCCCGGGTACACCTTGGTCAGCGCGCTCGCCTCGATCACCGGGGGCGCCGTCGCGCCCCCGGCGGCCTCGGCGGCCGGCGCTGGGCCCGATCCGGTTGGGGGGGTCATGCCGCCTAGAGTGGCAGACCGGCAGCCGGCGCGCGTCCACCTGGATGGTGACAATTGCGGCCGCCGCCCGGTCCGCGCGCCCGCCGAGTAGGCATCGGGGGTTACGCCTGCGGGATGAGGCACCGCCGCCGTAATGCGGTTACCGTAGAACCGTGGCCTCCGAACGCGACATGTCTTACCGCGAGCCGCGGCTGCCTTCCTATCCGCCGGGAGGGCCGACCGCCTTCGCGCCCGCGCGCGGGCAGCGCGCGCCGCACGCTCCGCTGACCCAGCGGATGCGGACCGGCCACTGGATCGCCATCGACTGCGTGGTGGCCGCGTTCTCGGCGCTGTTCGTCCTGATCTCGGTCCACCAGGCGTTCGGGGGGTCGGACCGAATGTGGCTGGCGATCGGGCTGCTCATGGCGGGCGGCGTCTTCATCCCGGTGGCGCTGCGACGGCGCGCCCCGGTGCTGGCGTTCGGCGGCCTGCTCATCCTCGCGGTCCTGTTCGGGGATATGGCGACCGGCCTCATGTTCCCTGGCGCGGCGGTCACCGCGGTCTCGCTGGTCTTCCTCAGCGCCGCCTACGTCCTCTACACGGTCACCGTGACCAGCAGCAGGCGGACCGGCGGGGCCGCCCTCGCGCTGGCGCTGGCGCTGCTCGTGTTCATCGGCGGGACCTCGCACAACCGCTCCGAGGGCGCGCCCGCCGAGCTCGTCCCGGTCGGGCTGGCCAGCGTCATCGCCTGGATGACGGGGTACTCGGTGCGGCAGCGCCGCCTGTATGTGGTGCGGTTGCAGCATCAGGCGGCGAGCAGCGCGGTCGCCGACGAGCGGCTGCGGATCGCGCGGGAACTGCACGACGTGGTGGCGCACAGCATGTCGGTAATCGCGGTGCAGGCGGGCTACGGCCAGTACGTCATCGACGACAGCCCGGACGGCGCGCGCGAGGCCCTCGGCGCCATCCAGGTCACCAGCAGGGAAGCGCTCGACGAGATGCGCCGGATGCTCGGCGTGCTGCGCCAGCAGGACGTCACCCCGGCCCCGGGCCCGGCCGACGCCTGGCGGGCCGGCGGCGACGGGGATCCAGGGCCCGCGAGCGGCGTGGCCGGGTGGTCGGCCGGTACCGGTCTCGGTTCCGCTGACGCCGTGACCGCCTCCGGCGGCGTCGGCGGCAATGGTGTCGGCGGCAATGGTGTCGGCGGCGGTCCGGCCGGGCAGGCGGCCGGGGCCGGGCCGGGATTCGGCCGCGGCGGTTCGGCGCCGCTGGCGCCTGCGCCGGGTCTGGCCAACCTCGACCGGCTGGTCAAGCGCACCTGCAGCGCGGGCGTGCGGGTGATCCTCGAGGTGTACGGGAATGCCCGCCCGCTGCCGGCCGGCCTCGACCTGTCGGCCTACCGAATCGTTCAGGAGGCGCTCACCAACGTGGTCAAGCACGCCGGAAGCGGCGCGCGGTGCACGGTCCACCTCGGCTACGACGAGGGCGTGCTCGCCATCAGGGTGACCGACGACGGCGGCTCTTCCACGACGCTGCCCAGGTACGGCGGCCTCACGGTGGTCGGCCAGCAGGAGGACGCGGGGGTGAACGCTCCTGCCGACTTGGCCGCCCAGGCAGACGGCGTGACCGCCGCGGCCGGACCGGCCCGCAGCGGCCACGGGACCATGGGCGGCTGGCGGGGGCCGAGCGAACCGCCGGCCACGGCCGGGCACGGGATCATCGGCATGCGGGAGCGAGCGCACCTGTGCGGCGGCAAATTCAGCGCCCGGCCGCTGGCCGAGGGCGGATTCCAGGTCACCGCCAGCCTGCCGCTGCCCGCCACCCCCCGCGCCGAGGCGACGGCGTGACGATCTCCGGCCGGGCGTGCGCCTGGCCAACGAGGCCGGCCGCCGACCCGAGCGCAGGGGTCGCGGCGTGACGATCTCGGTCGCGGTCGCCGACGATCAGGCTCTCGTCCGGGTGGGATTCTGCGGGATCATCGCCGCCACCGAGGGGCTGACCGTGGTCGGGCAGGCCGCCAACGGAGCGGAGGCCGTCGCGGTCGCCCGGGCCGCCCACCCCGACGTCGTGCTGATGGACGTGCGGATGCCGGTGCTCGACGGCATCGAGGCAACCCGTCAGATCACCACCGCGCCGGAGTCAGCGGGGGCGCGGGTGATCATCCTGACCACCTTCGACCTCGACGAGTACGTGTTCGGCGCACTGCGCGCCGGGGCCAGCGGGTTCCTGCTCAAGGACACCCTGCCGGCCGACCTGATCACCGCCATCCGCGTCGTCGCGGCGGGCGAAGCCCTGCTCGCGCCCAGCATCACCCGGCGGCTGATCAGCGAATTCGCCCGGATCCCGCCGCTCGGAACGCCCGGCCCGGTGGCTTCCGGGCTGCCCACGGTCGGGCGAACGGCGGCCCCGGGTCTGCGGGAGTCGCCGGCCTGGGCCGGCTTCGGCGGCCGAGGCCCGGGCGGGTCTGGGCCGACGGCGGCGCCGAGCAGAGGGGTCCAGGTCACCGCGCTGCTGACCGACCGCGAGTGCGAGGTGCTCCGGCTGGTCTCGGCCGGCCTGTCCAACGCCGAGATCGCCAACCAGCTGCGCATCTCCCCCGCCACCGCCAAGACCCACGTCGCCCACCTGCTCACCAAGCTGGACGCCCGCGACCGGGTCCAGCTGGTCATCATCGCCTTCCAGGCCGGCCTAACCGGCTGCTAGTGGGGCTCGCCGGCGGGACGGGGTTATGCGTCGCGTGGTGCTCGTGTGGTTGGGGTGGGCTCGGCGCGGGTCGATGGTCTGTCACCTACGCCAGCGACAGGAACTGCGACCTGTCGGCTACGCCAGCGACATCGCCTATTGGGGTCGACGGCGTAGGCGACAGGACCTGGCGGCGGTCGGGGTGGGTGGGCGTTAGCCGGAGTCACCGGAACCAGGTACGAGACAGCCGCTGGTTAACGACATCCACGCCGACCGCAGACAAGCCGAACGGACCGGGCTGGAGCCACGGTCCGTTCGGGATAAAGCTTTTGTTGATTTTTTAGTGGGCGAATCGGCCTCGGTAGTACTCGAAGACGAAGCCGATCGACGTGAGGAAGAGGGCCACGAAGCCGATCAGCACCATCCACCAGCCGAAGGCGAAGCCGACCGCAGTGAACGCGGCAGCCGCGCCGACGAAAAGCGGCCACCAGCTGTGCGGGCTGAAGAAGCCGATCTCGCCGGTGCCGTCGGAGACCTCGGCCTCGGTGTCGTCCTCCGGGCGCAGCGGCAGCCGACGGCCGGTGAACATCACGTAGAACCCGGTGAGCAGGCAGAGCCCGATCGCCAGCGCGAGCGCCGTAGTGCCCGTGGGGTCGTAGGAGGTGTACCAGTACACCACGTCGGCACCGGTCAGGAAGATGCCGCAGCCGAGGAAAATCCAGCCTTCGACTCTCATGTCGTGAGCCCGCCCCTACTTCTTAGCCATGCTGATCGCGGGGATGTCTTGTTCGAGGCCCTTCGACGCCGTGCCCGACTTGATATGCGGGTAGTGCAGGTCGAAGGCGGGGCGCTCGGACCGGATCCTCGGGATCCGGTAGAAGTTGTGCCTCGGCGGCGGGCAGGAGGTGGCCCACTCGAGCGAGGAGCAGTAGCCCCAGGGGTCTTCCTCGGTGACCTTCTTGCCGAACCTCATGGTGACGTAGACGTTCCACATGAACAGCAGCACCGAGAGCGCGATGATCCACGAGCCGACGGTGGAGATGATGTTCAGCGTGGTCACGTTGCCGGGCAGGAAGGGGTAGTTCGCGGTGCGGCGAACCTGGCCCTCGACGCCCGCCCAGTGCTGCACCAGGAAGGTCATGTTGAAGCCGATGAACAGCAGCCAGAAGTGGAGCTTGCCCATCTTGTTGCTGAGCATCTTGCCGGTCATCTTCGGCCACCAGAAGTAGAAGCCGGCGAACATCTCGAACAGCACCGTGCCCGCGAGCACGTAGTGGAAGTGCGCCACCACGAAGTAGGAGTCGGAGACCGCGAAGTCCAACGGCGGTGCGGCCAGGATGATGCCGGTGATGCCGCCGAACAGGAACACGACCAGGAATCCGATCGTGAACAGCATCGGCGGTTCGAACGAGATCTGGCCCTTCCACATGGTGCCGGCCCAGTTGAAGAACTTGACGCCCGTCGGTATCGCGATCAGCAGCGTCATGAACGCGAAGAACGGCAGCAGCACCGCGCCGGTGGTGAACATGTGGTGCGCCCACACGGTCATCGACAGGCCGGCGATCGCGATCGTCGCCGCGATCAGCGTCTTGTAGCCGAACAGCGGCTTGCGGCTGAACACCGGCAGGATCTCGGTGGCGATGCCGAAGAACGGCAACGCCAAAATGTAGACCTCTGGATGGCCGAAGAACCAGAACAAGTTCTGCCAGAGGAGCGCGCCGCCGCTGTTGGCGGAGAAGACCTGGGCGCCCAGGCGCCGGTCGACCTCGAGCACCAGCAGCGCGGCGGCGAGCACGGGGAATGCGAGCAGCACCAGGATCGAGGTGAGGAGCGCGTTCCAGGTGAAGATCGGCATCCGGAACATCGTCATGCCGGGCGCGCGCATGCAGAAGATCGTGGTGATGAAGTTGACGCCGCCGAGGATGGTGCCGAACCCGGACAGCGCCAGGCCCATGATCCACATGTCCGCGCCGACCCCGGGCGAGTTCGCGGCGCTGGTCAGCGGCGAGTAGGCGTACCAGCCGAACGCGGCCGCGCCGCCGGGGGCGACGAAGCTCGCGAACAGAATCAGGCCGCCGAACAGGAACAGGTAGTAGCTGAGCAGGTTCAGCCTCGGGAACGCCACGTCGGGCGCGCCGATCTGCAGCGGCACCAGCTCGTTGGCGAACCCGACGAACAGCGGCGTCGCGAACAGCAGCAGCATGATCGTGCCGTGCATGGTGAACAGCTCGTTGTACACCTGGTCAGACAGGAAGTTGCTGGTCGGGCTCAGCAGCTGAATCCGGATCAGCAGCGCCATGATCCCTGCGAGCAGGAAAAACACGAACGACGTGATCAGGTACATGTGCCCGATGATCTTGTGGTCCGTTGAGGAGAGCCAGCCCGCGAGGACCGAGCCCTTGCGCTCGGTGCGCGCTGCCCTGGCTACCGTGCGGCGCGCGGCCGGCTCGTCGAGGGTCGTCACGAGGTACTCCCTGTAACTGTGCTCTGGATCGCCTTTTCCTGGGCGATCCACGTCTTGAACTGCGCAGGCGTCACGATCTTGACCGTGAACAGCATCCGGCTGTGGTAAAGGCCGCACAGCTCGCTGCAGTGCCCGGTAAAGGTCCCCGTCTGCGTGGCCGTGATCGAGAAGTGGTTCGGGTGGCCGGGAATGACGTCCCGCTTGAACAGGAACTCCGGCACCCAGAACGAGTGGACCACGTCCGTCGAGGTCAGGTTGAACTGAATGGTCTCGTTTTCCGGGATCTCCAGCACCGGCAGCGGGCCCTGCCCCCACATGTACCCGTCGGTCGTCACCCCATGCTGCGGGTAGTTGAACTCCCAGGACCACTGGAAGCCGGTCACGTCGACCACGACCGCCGGGTGGGCCGGGAGGTTGTCGATCGTGTTCTCATCCTTGGCGACGTAGTAGAACAGCACCGCGATGAGCACGAACGGCACCACCGTGTACAGGATCTCGATCGGCATGTTGTAGCGAACCTGCGGCGGGAGCTTGTCACCGCGCTTGCGGTGGAAGATCACCGACCACAGGATCATGCCCCAGACAACGGCCCCGACCAAGAGGCCCGCGATCCACGAGCCCTGCCACAGGCTCAGCGTGATCGCGCCCTGGCTGGTCACCGGGTCCGGGAAACCGAACCGGGTGAAGGTGTCGTTCGGCGAGCACCCGGCGAGGCAAAGCAGCAGAACGGCAAGCACGCCGCCGCGCAGCGCGTTAGCCCGGCGGCGCGAGCGCTTCGGGGCCGTGCCGCGCGGGGCGCGGTCGCGCCCGCCTGGCGCGGCCTGCCGGTGAATCAGAGTCAAAGGAGGCGCCTTCCCAACAACGTCGCCCAGTGCCGATTTAAGGCTCGCTAGGCACCGGTCCACGGTCTTCTACAGCGTGTCGTGGAAACAGTATCGCGCGCCCTAACCCGGTTGCAGGGGACCCCCGGCGTTCGGGGTGTCCGGAGGCCGATTGGTTACGGTGCGCGGTCATATTGCTCCTTTGCGCGTTCCTTGGCGTAGCGGTTCGCGACCCCGGGCACTATGGACATTGTGAGCGTGATCGCATGAGCCGGACGTGGCTCGGACGCAGGGAGAAGGGGTCCGGCCGCGCGGGCGGGCAGCCCTCCCCCGACTCGCTCGCCTCGCCGGTGACCGAGGCCGCGCGGGCGGCCGCGGCCGGCGCCTGGGTGCCGGGCGAGGTGCCGCCGGGGGCGGCGCCGCTGCTGACGATCGACGCGCTCGGGCGCAAGTGCCCGATCCCGATCATCATGCTGGCCGCGCAGATCCGCGACGTGCCGGTCGGCGGGGTGATCGCGGTGCTGGCCGACGACCCGGCCGTGTACACGGACGTTCCGGCGTGGTGCGCGCTCAAGTCGCACGAGTGCGTGTTCCGGGCCGACCTGCCGTCGGGCTGGGCGTTCGGTATCCGCCGGGGGTATTAGGCCCGGTTGTAGCGGTTGGTGATCCGGGGGTCGGACTCCCACCAGGGGCGATCGCCATCGTCGGCACCGTCTGCCTCGGGAGTTACGGCGTCGTATTCGGCGGGCGATCCGTCGGCGGCCGTGGCGCTGACGGTGACGGGGGCGGGTGACGCGCCTTGCTGGGCGGCGCGGGCGCCCTCCCTGACGCCCTCCCTGACGGCGTCGCGGGCGTCTAGCTCGGCGTCGATCTCGGCTGCCTCTACCTTGTCCTCGCGCATCATCTGGATCAACTGGACGGCGAGGAACGGCAGGCCGACGGCGTCGCCCAGGATCCAGATGATGCCGCCGCCGAGGACCTGGCTGGTGGCCAGCGACGGGCCGAAGGGGTAGCCGACCGCGTGGTAGTGCTGGGCGGCGAGCGTGGTCTGGTCGGCGATGATCGCGATGCCGAAGAACGCGTCGCCGACCACCTCGGCGGCCGTGATCCACATGGCCACGCCGTACGGGTACTGCTTGGGCACCGGGTCGAGTCGCAGCAGCGTCCAGAAGAAGACCAGGCCGGGGAGCATCAGGATCAGGTAGGTGAGCTCGCGGACGGTCCCGCTGTTGAAGACGGCGGTGTACCAGGAGGTGAAGTACATCGACATCGGCACCGCGATGAGCAGCACGGTGGTGATCGCCGGGAACGTGGCAACCTTGGCCACCCGGCTGCGGATGACCGCCGCGACGCGGTTGCCCACGGCGGGCTGGGCCTCGATCAGCAGCGTGATCGGCTTGCCCATCATCAGGAACAGCGGCGCGACCAGGACCAGGAGCACGGTCTGGGTGGCTCGCGCGTAGAACAGCGCGCTCTGGTAGACGCCGACCCAGGACATCGTGGCGATCACCCAGAACCCGAGCCCGAGCACGCAGAACGTGAACGTCCGGCCGATCCCCCACTGCCCGCCCTGCCGTCGTACCTTACGAACGCTGACGAGGTACCAGGCGCCGAGCGCGACGATGATCACGAGCATCGGGACGTCTACGGTCCACGCGGTGAACGCTTGGGTCATCGTGAACTTCGGCGGCCCGCTGTAGGCGAGATCGGGGGAAACCCCGGATGCGAGGGCGACCATGCGTCTCACGCTACGCCTACGACCTGTAGTGGTCGCTGCCGGGGCCTGGGGCGGCCTCGGGGGCGCTGAGGATTGGCTTCGATCGCGGGCGGGAGCACACTAGAGGTCGGCGGCTGCATGGCGGTGGAGGCGATGGGTGATAGCGCTCGAGGCGTTCGTGGCGGCGGTGATGGCCGCGGTCACGGCTGGCGTCGCCCTTGGCTTCCTCGGCTGTTCGGTCTCCGCCCTGTGCGCCGTGACGATTCGGCTCGGACGCCACCCTCGCTTCCTGATCCCGCCGCCGCTGCGGTGATGCCCCGTGTCACTGGTCTCCGGTTCCCAACCGAAGGAGAGTCATGTTTGAGCGGTTCACCGATCGGGCGCGCCGGGTTGTGGTGCTGGCTCAGGACGAGGCCAGGGAGCTCGGGCACGACTATCTCGGGACCGAGCACCTCCTGCTCGGGCTGATCAAGGAGGGGAACGGGGTGGCGGCCAAGGCGCTCGAGTCGCTCGGCGTCAGCGCCGAGGGGCTCCGGGAGCGGGTGGTGGGGATCGTCGGCACCGGGCAGCATACGGTGGCGGCCCACATCCCGTTCACGCCGCAGGCCAAGCAGGTGCTGCGGCTGGCGCTGAGCGAGGCGCAGCGGCTCGGCCATCACTACATCGGGACCGAGCACGTGCTGCTCGGCCTGATCCAGGAGAAGGATGGGGTGGCCGCCCAGGTGCTCGCGGACGTGGGCGCGGATCTGCGGCGGGTACAGGCGGAGGTGGTGCGGCTGCTGACCGAGTATCAGCGGCGCACGGGTCCGGAGGCCGGGGAGAGCGAGGGCCCTGGGGCCGAAGGCGGGAGCACGGAGGCCTGAGCGCGGACTGCCCGGGGCGGGAGGGCCAGTAAACGCAGATAGCCCGCCAGGAGGTTCTCCTCGGCGGGCTATCCGGGTGTGGACTAGGCCGGCAGGTGGGCGGCCAGGTCGGCGGCGGCCTCGTCGCCGTAGGCGAGGCGGGCGCGCTCGGCCAGCGGGGCCGGCTTGAGCTCGTACTCCTGCGGGCCGACCGTCTCCAGGGCGTGCACGGCCATCAGGTTGCCGAGCTTGGCGGCGCGCTCGAGCGGCAGGTCCCAGGCCGTGGCGGCCAGGAAACCGCACCGGAACGCGTCGCCCGCGCCGGTCGGCTCGACGAACGTGGCGTCCTTGACCGGGCCGACCACGATCGGGTCCTCGCCGCGGCGGTCGACCCGGGCGCCCTCGCTGCCGAGGGTGATGATCCGGGTCCCGACCCGGGCGAGGATGTCCTCGCTGGTCCAGCCGGTCTTGGACTCGATCACGGCCGCCTCGTACTCGTTGCAGAACAAGTACGCGGCGCCCTCGATCAGGGTTTGCATCGCGTCGCCGTCGAGGAAGGCCACCTGCTGCGAGAAGTCGGCCGCGAACGGGATCCCGGCCGCGCGGCAGTCGGCCGTGTGCTGCTGCATCGCGCCGGGATCGCCCGCCCCGATCAGCACCAACTCGATGCCGTTGGCGGCGGCGAGCGAGGTGATGTCGATCTCGCCGTCCTCGCTCATCGCGCCCGGGTAGAACGAGGCGATCTGGTTACCCGCCTCGTCGTTGGTCGCGGTGAAGCGCGCGGTCTGCCTGGTGGTCGAGGTGCGCACGCCGGAGGTGTCCACGCCGTGGTCCTCGAGCCACGTCCGGTAGTCCGCGAAGTCCGGGCCGACGCAGCCGACCAGCAGCGGCTTGAGACCGAGGCAGCCGAGGCCGTAGGCGATGTTCCCGGCCACACCGCCGCGCCTGATCTCCAGGTTGCCGACCAGGAAGGAGACCGAGATCTTGTCCAGCTTCTCGGCGATCAGCGTGTCGGTGAACTTGCCGCCGAAGGTCATCAGGTGATCAGTCGCGATCGACCCGGAGACAGCTATCCGCATCGTTGAGGGGCTCTATTCAGGTGTCGGGCGCCGGTCCCAGCCTGCGGTCAGTGGAAGGAGTCGCCGCAGGCGCAGGACCCGGTCGCGTTCGGGTTGTCGATCGTGAAGCCCTGCTTCTCGATCGTGTCCACGAAGTCTATCGTCGCGCCCATCAGGTACGGGGACGACATCTTGTCGGTCACCACGCCGACGCCGTCGAAGTCGGCGACGACATCGCCGTCGAACGAGCGCTCGTCAAAGTAGAGCTGGTACTTCAGGCCCGAGCAGCCGCCCGGCTGCACCGCCACCCGCAGGCGCAGGTCGTCCCGACCCTCCTGGGAGATCAGCGCGCCAACCTTGAGCGCAGCGGCCTCGGTCATGTTGACACCCTGCTTGGTCACTTCGTCCTGAACGGTCATCTGCGACTAGCTCCCGTCGATATCGTGTGCCGGTGCCGCCTGCGCGACACCATCGTTCGCTTTCAACTGTACGCACACCGCCGGCATTCCTGCCATCGGGCGCATTTGTCAGTGCTGGGGAGTGGGTGAGGTCACAATCCGGGGGCGCCCCAGAGCGCCATCCACCTGTTCAGCTCGGGCTCGATCTTCAGATCCTCGCTGAGCACGCCCTTGACCTGGAGCTCGAGGGCGTTGTCGCGCTGCTGCCGCCCCTCGTTGACCGGGGCGAACGGGTAGAACGTCCCGCGCTTGTAGAGGTAGACCAGCGCCATCCGGCGATGATTCTCGTCCGCGAAGGCGACCATCGTGCACAGCAGCTGGGGGCCGAAGCCGTTGTCGACCAGGGCGCTGTTCACCGCGTGCAGGTCGGTCACCAGGGTGTCGACCTCGTCGCTCATGTGGTTGCTGATCAGCCAGGTGAACCCGTAGCTGTCCTTGGTCACCTCGACCGGCAGGCCGCCGCCACCCGGCTTGCTGTTATCCAGGTCAAGAAGCTCGCGGACCTCCTTCTGGATGTCCGCGAACGTCTTGCCCTCGACCGCGCGGAAGCAGACCGAGCCCGAGCCGGTCGGGGTGAACCCGGTCGCGGCCTGGAGCTGGATCGCCGCCGACGGCAGCGCGAACAGGTCGTCGAGCTTCGGCTGAACCGGTTTGGTCCGGCCGAGCAGCACGTCGAGGAACCCCACTACTTGAGGCCCTTGGCGCCCGGGCTGACGTCGTTGAGCTGGGCCTGGATCTTGGCCAGCTGCTCGATGCGCTTCTCCAGCGACGGGTGGGTGGAGAAGATCGCCGACAGGCTCCTGCCGCCGCCATCGGGGCGACCGCCGCCGCGCTGGAGCTTCATCGCCGGGGCGAAGTAGAACGCGTTCATCGGCTCGGCCGTCCGCAGGTCCTGGGTCGGGATCCCGGACATCCCGTTGCTGACCTTAGTCAGCGCTGACGCCAGGGCGCTCGGCTGGCCGGTCAGCAGCGCGCCGCTGCGGTCGGCGGCCAGCTCACGGTAGCGGGAGAGCACCCGGATAAGCAGGAAGCTGATCGCGTAGACGACGACCGAGACGACCATGATGATCGCGATGATCGGCAGCGCGTTCTGGTTGTTGTTGCGCCGGCCGCCGCCGAAGAGCTCGGAGTAGAAGGCGAACCGCACCAGCAGGCCCGCCACGATCGCGAGCAGGCTGGCGATGGTCATGACCTGGACGTCCTTGTGGGCCACGTGCGACAGCTCGTGCGCGAGGACGCCCTCGAGCTCCTCGTCGCTGAGGCCCAGCCGCGAGTTCAGCAGCCCCTCGGTGACGCACAGGACCGAGTTCTTGCTGTTGCGGCCGGTCGCGAACGCGTTCGGCATGGAGGTCGGGGCAAGCGCCACCCGGGGCTTGTCCATGTCCGCCAGCGCGCACAGCCGGTCGACGATGCCGTGCAGCTTAGGCATTTCCTGCGGGGAGACCTCGCGGGCTCCCGCCGCCGCCAGGGCGATCTTGTCGCTGTAGAACAGCGAGATGAAGGCGGAACCGCCGCCGAAGACCAGCGCGATGACCACGATGAACGCGGCCGACTGATGAGCGGCTATCAGGGCGCCGATGATCGCAGCCACGAATGCGACGAAGACGAGTCCGAGCAGGAACATCGTCACCGTCATCCGCACGGTCAGACCCCGGTCCGGGGCGTACCGCGTACGGGTCGCCATGACGTACCTCCGAATCCATACCAGGCCTCGACCCGAGTCGCTTTTGTCCCGGTCCGCCTGGCTCTTCAATGGCAATCTATCTCAATAACGTTCGGGGCAGGCTCAAGGCTTCCACTCAGGCGGCTGAAAGCGACGGCGATCATTGCGCCCACGGCGAAGCGGCCGCGGCGCGGGCGCGCTCGGCGGCGTTC
>Ga0208357_1002334_pt1 | contig 12666 bp, 10 predicted proteins | sample NGESurdeep092012_6_FD_184487 | JGI IMG/M metagenome (GOLD analysis project Ga0208357, IMG submission 184487) | Arctic peat soil microbial communities from Barrow, Alaska - NGEE Surface sample F52-2 deep-092012 (SPAdes) | ecosystem: Environmental > Terrestrial > Soil > Wetlands > Peat ... | reverse complement strand
CTTGCGCAGCGCATCCGCCGCCGCTGTCTTTGTCCCGATGAACATCCGGGATGTTTGCCGGCGCTTGCCCGTCGTGGCGTCAGAACCCAGGTTGATCCGAAGCTCCCACACCCACGCGTTCTTGCCCGCCTTGCGGCGTTGGCGCATCGATCCGTTGCCGTAGTCCACGCCCCCAAGATATCCCGAACGTGGGATGAACGTGGGACATAACCATATTTCCTCAGGTCAGAGCTAAATATCGTAGTAGAGCATGAACTCCCACGGATGGGGCCGGAGTCGGATGGCATCGACTTCGTTGATCCGCTTGTACTCGATCCAGGTCTCGATGAGATCGTCGGTGAAAACGCCGCCGGCCTTCAGGAAGTCGTGGTCGGCCTCCAGAGCCGAGAGGGCCTCTTCGAGCGACGACGGAACCTGGGGCACCTTGGCCAACTCGGCCGGCGGGAGGTCGTAGAGGTCCTTGTCCACCGGGTCCGGCGGCTCGATCCGGTTGAGAACACCGTCGAGGCCGGCCATGAGCATGGCCGAGAAAGCCAAGTAGGGATTGCACGACGGGTCGGGGCAGCGGAACTCGATCCGCTTGGCCTTCGGGCTCTGGGAGTAGAGGGGAATCCGGCAGGCGGCCGAGCGGTTGCGCTGGGAGTAGACCAGATTGACCGGGGCTTCGTAACCGGGGACCAACCGCTTGTAGGAGTTGGTGGTGGGGGCGGCAAAGGCCAGGACGGCCCGGGCGTGCTTCAAGAGGCCCCCGATGTACCAGCGGCCCATGTCGGACAAGCCGCCGTAGCCGTCTCCGTAGAAGAGAGGCTCGCCGCCCTTCCAGAGTGACTGGTGGCAGTGCATGCCCGATCCGTTGTCCTGGAAGAGGGGCTTGGGCATGAAGGTGGCCGTGTAACCGGCCGCCGCGGCCACGTTCTTCACCACGTACTTGTAGAGCATCAACTTGTCCGCCATGACCAGCAGCGTGTCGAAACGCATGTCGATCTCGGCCTGTCCGGCCGTGGCCACCTCGTGGTGCTGGACCTCGATCTCGATGCCCAACCGTTCCATAGTCAGGATCATCTCGGAGCGGAGGTCCTGGAAGTGGTCGGCCGGGGGAACGGGGAAGTAACCCTCCTTGGGCCTGATCTTGTAGCCCAGGTTCGGGCCTTCGTCGGTGGCCGTGTTCCAGTGACCCTCCACCGAATCGACCTGGTAGAAGGCGGAACGCTGGTCCTGGGAGTAGCGGACGTCGTTGAAGATGAAGAACTCGGCCTCGGGCCCGAAGTAACAGGTGTCGGCCAGACCGGTCGTCCCCAGGTAGGCCTCGGCCTTCTGGGCCACGTAGCGGGGGTCGCGCGAATAGGGCTCCAGGGTGATCGGATCACGGACAAAGCAGTTGAGGTTCAACGTCTTGTGGGTCCGGAAGGGATCGATCACCGCCGTGTTCGGGTCGGGCATGAGGAGCATGTCCGATTCCTGGATTTCCTGGAAGCCCCGGATGGACGAACCGTCGAATCCGAAGCCCTCCTCGAACACGTCGGCCGTGAGCTGGTGGGTCGGCACCGAGAAGTGCTGCATGAGGCCGGGGAGGTCAACGAACCGAATGTCGACGATCTCGATTCCCTCGTCCTTCACCAGGCGAAGCACCTCCGCCGGGGTCCGCTTCTCCACGGCTCCTCCTTCGTCGTTCTCCCTAGGTCCCGTTTCTCACCGGCGACACCAGGGTCTCTGATCGAGCCCCCGTCCCGCCCTACCGGGCCCGCCCGACGAGGGGGTCCCGGTAGTCGGGCCCCATGGTGGTGGCTGGCGGGGACGCTCACAAATCGGTCGCGCCTACGACCGAACCCCCGGGGGCGACCCGAGTCTGGCCGAGCTCGGTTTCGTCCCCATTCCCCCTCTGTGAACGGCGTGTGAACGCGCCCGCACCCCCACCCATCGCCTGCGACACTGGTGGGATCACGCTGCGTGCCGGTAGTCCGGCCCGGCAGCCGGGCTCTCGGGACCAGGTCAGAGCGGAGGCAAGATGAGAAGCCAGCAGGAGTACGTCCTCAGAACCGTCGAGGAAAGGGCCATCCGCTTCGTCCAGCTCTGGTTCACCGATGTCCTCGGGACGGCCAAAACCTTCAGCATCACCCCGGCCGAACTGGAGAACGCCCTCGAAGAGGGGATGACCTTCGACGGGTCGGCCATCGACGGCTTCAGCCGGGTCCAGGAGTCCGACGTCCTGGCCCGTCCCGATCCGAAGACCTTCCAGATCCTGCCCTGGCACCCCGACGACATCCCCGTGGCCCGGGTCTTCTGCGACCTCTTCAACCTGGACGGGACGCCGTTCGAGGGATGTCCCCGCCACACGTTGCGCCGCACCCTCGACCGGGCCCGGGATCAGGGCTTCACCTTCTTCGCCGCCCCCGAGATCGAATACTTCTACTTTGCCGACGCCGACCCGACCCATACGCCGGTGACCCTCGACTCGGGTTCCTACTTCGAGCTCACCGCCAGCGACGTGGCCAGCGACCTGCGGACCCGGACGGTGCTGACCCTGGAGGAGATGGGGATCCCCGTCGAACACGCCCAGCACGAGGACTCGCCCAGCCAGCACGAGATCGACCTCCGCTACACCGACGCGCTGACCATGGCCGACACGGTGATGACTGTCCGGCTGGTGGTGAAGGAGATGGCCCAGCGCCGGGGTATCCACGCCAGCTTCATGCCCAAGCCTTTGGCCGGGGTCCAGGGTTCGGGGATGCACACCCACCTGTCGCTGTTCGAGGGCGACACCAACGCCTTCTACGACGCCGAGGACCCCGACGGGCTCTCGGAGGTGGCCAAGCGGTTCATGGCCGGCCTCCTCCGGCATGCCCACGAGATCACGGCCGTGACCAACCAGTGGGTGAACTCCTACAAGCGGCTGGTCTCCGGTTACGAAGCCCCCATCCACGTGTCGTGGGCCCGGAACAACCGGTCGGCTCTGGCCCGGGTCCCCTTCGTCAAGCGGAACAAGATCGAGTCCACCCGGGTCGAGTACCGGTCACCGGACTCGGCCTGCAATCCCTATCTGGCCTTCGCCGTCATCCTGGCCGCCGGCTTGAAGGGGATCGAGCAGGGCTACGAACTCCCCCGGGAGGCGGCGGCCAACCTGTTCGCCATGACCCCGGAGGAACTGGCGGCCGAGCAGATCCGTTCGCTGCCGGGCAGCCTGAACGAAGCGGTGGCCGACATGGAACGCTCCGAGCTCATGGCCGAGACCCTGGGCGAGCACGTCTTCGAGTGGTTCATCCGGAACAAGCGGGCCGAGTGGGCCTCGTACAAGACCCACATCTCCCAGTTCGAACTCGACCGTTACCTGCCGCTGCTCTAGGGGCCCGGACACCCACGCCGATGGAATCTCTGCTGTGCTTTCCCGACCCCTTCCCGGCCGAGGTGGGCCTGGCCCTGGAACGGGCCGGCTACCCCTGGAAGGCCCTGGCCCGGGCCGAGCACGCCCAGGCCGACGAGCCCGAGGACGGTTGGTCGGGGGCGGTGGTCTGCGCTGAATCCGATGCCGCCGGCGCTTTCGCCCTGTGCCGGTTGGTCCGGACCCGTGAAGTGCCGCTCCGGCCGCTGCTGCTGGTGGTGGCCCCCCAGCAGATCGAAGACCTCCAACTCCGCGAAGACCACTTCGACGACTTCTGCGTCCTCCCGGCCACCCCCCAGGAGATCGCCGCCCGGCTGGCCCATCTCTTCTGGCGGACCGGACGGGGCCTGCAGGCCGAGCTCATCGAGCACGGACCGCTCGTCCTGAACCTCGAGACCTATCAGGCGGCGGTGGGCGGCCGGGCCCTCGACCTCACCTTCATGGAGTACGAACTCCTCCGCTTCTTAGCGGCCCGGCCCGGGAAGGTTTTCACCCGCGAGACCCTTCTCAGCCGGGTCTGGGGCTACGAGTACTACGGCGGGGCCCGGACGGTCGATGTCCATGTCCGTCGGCTCCGGGCCAAGCTCAGCGAGGAGCACGCCCACCTGATCGAAACGGTCCGCTCGGTGGGCTACCGCTTCGGCCACGGCACCTGGACGCCCTGACCTTTACGACGACCCTTCGCCCCCGCTGGCCGTGCAGGCCCGGGGGTCCCAGGCGGCCAGCGGCGAAATCTGCGGAGACGGCGGGGCCAGCACCGCCGACGACGACTCGGAAGCCGCCGTGGTCGGTGGCGATGAGGTGGGGACGCTCGAGGCCGAGGCCGGTGGCCCGGCCACCGAGAAGTCGGTCCCCGTAGTCACCGTGACCTGGCTCCCGGGGGTGGTCGGGCCCTTGGCCATGACCACCACTCCGGAGAGGGACCGGGCCACCAGCTCGGCCGCTCCCTCATTGGTCACCGAGCTGTAGGTGACCACCGTCTCGGCCGGGGTCCCCACCGAGGGGGTGTCGCCGAGGGTGCCGATCTTGAAACCGAGGGCCTCGAGGGCCTGTCCGGTGTCGGCCGCCTGGTCGGTCACCCCGGTCCCGTTCAGGACCGAGACCACCACCGAGCCCGGGGCCGGCAGGGCCTTGCCCGTCATGGTGTCGATGGACGACTTCACCCCGAGAAAACGTTGCACGGTGGCCCGGTCGTCGGCCCCGGTGGGGAAGACCACCTCCCCGTAGGGGCCGCCGCCCTTGTAGTAGTAGGAGGCGTTCGAGTCCGGGGTCTGGACCGGGAGGGTCAGCTCGGGGACGGACTCGGCGTTCACGGCGTGGAAGGCGTTGGCCAGGCCGAGCAGCTGGCCCTTCAGGGCTTTGTCCAACTCCACCTGGGGGGCCAGGGAAGAGACCAGGCGTTCGTCGGTCAGGGGATTTCCGAGGCCCTTTTTGGCCACCGCCGTGGCTAGGACCCGCAGGAACTCATGGTCGCGGGCGATCCGGGCCAGATCGGACTGGGCCTCGTGGGTCCAGTAGTAGGGATCGGTCGAATGGACCCCGGGCCCCCTGTACTGGAGCTCGCGGGACCGGACCAGTTTGAGGGCGTCGCCCCCGTCCAGGTAGACGCAGCCCGGCGTCCGGACGAGAAGGCCGACCTGGGCGTCGTAGACGGGCTCGGGGAAATACATATGGACGCCCCCGATGGCCTGGACCACATTGGCGAAGCTCTCGAAGTTCAGCTCCACGTAGTGCTGGATGGGAATCCCGAAGTCGTCCTCGATGGCGGCCACCAATTGCGAGGGCCCTTCATAGAGGGCGGCATCGATCTTGTTGGCCCCTTCGGCCCGGGCGTTCGGGACAAAGGTGTCACGGGGGATGGAGAGGACCGAGACCTCCTTGGTGGCCGAGACCAGATGGAGGATCATGATCACGTCGCTGTTGATCCCGGTGTGTCCGGTCAGGCAGTCCTGGTAGAGGGGATCGCTCTTAGGCAGGCTGCAGCGGTCGGTCGAGCCGACCATGAGGATGTTCTCGGTCCCCGTCTCGGCCCCCGTCCCGGCGTGGGTCAAGCCCTTCACGTCGACGGTGTGGATCTGGCGGAAGAGATTCCAGTTGTAGCCCGCCGTGGCCAGGACCAACAGGACGAGGACGACGGCCACGGCCAGGACGGCCCGTTTCCAGACCCGACCCTTGCGTCGGCGACGGTGCCGACCCCGGGCGGCCCGCGGTTCCCGACTCTCGGAGGCCCCGTCGTCCGGACCGGTCACCGTCATCTCGTCACCCGGCATCCCGTCACTCGGCATCCGGTCACCCGGCGTCTCGTCACCCGCATCACCATGGCCACGTCCCACCCGGGTCCGCCGATGACAGAAAGTTCTGCCCACTCAGAGAAGTGCACAACCGGTCCCGGCTACTGGGGCACGTAGGCCCAGACCTCGACCTCGACCAGGGCCCCGAGGGGCAGACCGGCCACCGCCACCAGGGACCGGGCCGGACGATGGTCGCCGAGGGCCTGGATGTAGATGTCATTGAAGGTGGTGTACTCGGCCATGTCGGTGAGGAACACCGTGGTCTTGACCACGTCGGACCACGCCCGGCCGTGCTCGGCCAGTAGGGCTCCGACGTTCTCGAGGGCCTGGCGGGCCTGGGCCGCCACCCCGCCGTCGACCAGGCCCGTCTTCCCCGATTCGGTCCTCAGTCCGATCTGGCCGGAGCAGACCAGCCAGGGGCCGGCCCGGACAGCCGGGGCGTAGGGTCCGACGGGGGTGCTCATCGATCTCCTCCTCGTTCCGTGGGCCAGTCCGGGGGGAACCCGGCGGCCGACCAGGCCGCCGTGGCCACAGCGGCGAAGACGGCGTCGGAGACCGGGACGGCCGGCCCGCTGCTCTCTTCCACCTCCACCTCCACCTCCGGCATCTCCCGGGCGTTCAGAATCCCGAACGACCGGATGGTGAGATCCAGAACGGTACCGTCGGGAGCGGTGGCCACCCCTTCACTCCGGACCCAACCGAGGGCCTGGTGGACGGCCCCGACCACATAGGACCGGAGAACGACCTGGTCGAGGACCTCCCCGGCGGTCACCCGGACCGAGACATTTCCGTCTTCGGCCACCACCGCGGTGGCTTCGGCCCCTTCGCCTGATCGCACCGTGACCGGGTGGCCGGGACCGGTCCGGCCCTCATTACGGGCGGCCAGGGCGGCCAGCAGGACGGTGGCTTCGGCCCAGCCCGCCCCCCGGATAGCTCCTCCCACCGGGGGACCGGGAACGAGCACCTCTTCGACCACCAGGCCGGGGGCCACCGAGGCCACTGCCCTCACCCAGTCATCGAGCGGTCCGCTGCCAACGGTGGTGGCCACTCTCAGAATCCCGCTCCCATCGGTCTGAATCCCGGCGGCCATGGGCGGTCGCTTCGGGCCCATCCGAACGACGTCCTCCCGGGCCATGACCACCCGGACGGCCCGGCCGTGCTCGTCGGCCAGCCGGCGGGCCACCCCGGCTACCGGGGACGACCCCTTCCCGCCGAAGGCCCCTCCGTTGGCTAGTGGGCTGGCCGGTTCCCCGCCCGGCACACACCAGGAGGCATCGGGTTCCAGATAGGCCGGTTCGGTGAAGGTGGTCCGGAGCTCCAGGGCCCACGGTCCGGGGGGCAGCTCCAAAGGGTGGCCGACGGCCACCGTCGAGTTCCGGCCCTGGACCTTCCGGGAGGCGGTCCGGGCCTCATGGAGAGTCTCGGCCACCACCCAGTCGCCGTTCCCGTCGGAGACGGCCACCAGCGCGTCACCCGGCCCGGTGTCGTCGGCGAAGCCACCTCCGCCGAGGGCTATCTCGGGCCCCACCGCCTGGGCCGCCCCGCCCTCCAACTCGGCCCGCCGGGCCGCGGCGGCCAGATCACGGGCCGGGGTCGTGCCGGCCTCACCGGCGTAGACGGAGCGGGCCGCCTCGAGGATGCTGCACCATCCGGTGCACCGGCAGAGATGGGCCAGCAGGGCCGTCCGGACGGCCGTCTCGTCGACGGTGTCTTTCCGCTCACCGAGGGCGGCCAGCCGCATGATGATCCCCGGGGTGCAGAAACCGCACTGACTGGCCCCCGTCCGGCTGAAAGCCTCGGCCCACTGTTCCCGGACGGCCGGTTCCAAGCCCTCCAGGGTGGTGACCCGGCGACCGGCCACCCGCCGGACCGGGGTCACGCAGGCCACCCGGGCGGCCCCGTCGACCCAGACCGTGCAGCAGCCGCACTGACCCTGCGGACTACAGCCGTCTTTCGGGCTCCGCTTCCCCAGACGGTCGCGGAGCGCCTCGAGCAGGGTGATGGCGTCGTCGTCCACCTCGACGGGGACGCCGTCGACGGTGAAGGTCACCGGTGAGGGCGCCACCGGTGGAGATGGAGGGGGCCCGGCCGGCGCCGAGGGTGCCGTCAGCTGAACGAAGAACCGCACCCGCAGGTGCGCGAGGCGTTCGGGTTCGCGATGTGGAAGCCGGCGCCCTGGAGGCCGTCGGAGTACTCGAGGGTCGAGCCCGACAGCAGTTCGGCGCTGGCCGCGTCGACCACCACCTTGACGGGGCCGAACTCCCGCACGATGTCGTCGGAAGCGGTCTCGGAGTCGAAGAACATCTCGTAGCTGTAGCCCGAGCAACCCCCGGGCCGGACGGCCACCCGCAGGGCCAGGGCGTCGTTGCCCTCCTGGGCCAGGAGGTCGGTCACCTTGACGGCGGCCTCGTCCGACGGCGTGATCGGGTCGGGCTTCCTCTTGATGCTGATCCCGGTCATCGTGGTCACGGCCGCTCCTCCTCTGAAGTCGTTCGGGCGGGCACCCGGGGCCAGAGGCCTCCGGACGCGCGTCCGTGCCTGAAAGTGTACCTGACGGCGCTGGCCGCTCGGCCCCCGCTCAGCCCCACCGGTCGACCGGCCCTACAAGCGGAAAGGGCCCTCCTCGCCGGTACCATCGGGGGTGTGAACGATCGTCCGATGCCGCCTCCCGTGGCCTCGGTCCGCGCCGCTCTCCTCGGGGTCATCGATCCCGAGCTCGGCGACAACATCGTCGACCTCGGCATGGTCCGCCAGATCACGGTGGCCGTCGACGGCCAGGTCGACGTGGAGGTGGCTCTCACCATCGCCGGTTGTCCCCTCCGGACCCAGCTCCGGGCCGACGTCGAAGGCCGGGTGGGATCACTCCCGGGCGTGACCTCGGTCCGGGTCGACCTGGGCGAGATGACCCCGGCCGAGCGGTCGGCCCTCATGGACAGGGCCCGCCACAAGGCCCAGGAGGACCGGGCCGTGGCCACCGACATCCCCCCCGGGGCCCGCATCCTGGCCGTCTCCTCGGGCAAGGGTGGGGTGGGCAAATCTTCGGTAACGGTCAACCTGGCCGTGGCCCTGGCCCGCCGGGGCCTCACCGTCGGTCTCCTCGACGCCGACATCTGGGGCTTCTCCGTCCCCCGCATGCTCGGGATGACAGGCGAGCTCCGGGCCGACGAGTCCCGGAAGATCCTCCCCCTGGAACGCGCCGTCGGACCCGGTCTGGTCAAGGTGGTCTCCATGGGCTTCCTGGCCGACGAGGACACGGCCATCATGTGGCGCGGCCTCATCCTGAACCGGGCCGTCCAGCAGTTCTTAGAAGACGTCCGCTGGGGGGAGATCGACTACCTCCTCATCGACATGCCCCCGGGGACGGGCGACGTCCAGATGGGCCTGGCCCGGATGCTGCCCCGAACCGAGGTCCTGGTCGTCACCACCCCGCCCCTGGCCGCCCAGAAGGTGGCCTCCCGGGCGGCCGACATGGCCCGGAAGGGACATCTCCGGGTGGCCGGCGTGATCGAGAACATGTCGTCGTTCACCTGTGACCACGGCACCACCTACGCGCTGTTCGGCCAGGGCGGCGGGGCCCGGCTGGCCGCCGAGATCGGTGTCCCCCTGGTGGGAACGGTCCCCCTCCACCCCGACATGGCCGCCGCCGGTGATACCGGCCAACCGGTGGCCCTCGGCACCGGGCCGCTGGCCGAAGCCTTCGACGCGCTGGCCACCACCATGGTGGAGAGCGTCGCCCCCGTGGTGGAGACGGCCGGCTGCACGGCCCGGCTCCTGGAGAAGGTGGAGCTGGCCGTGGGTCCGCCGGCCAAACGGGGATCACCGACCGAATGAGCACTGACGGGCCGACCCCATTGGCACAAGCATCCGGGGGTCCGCTCGGACGATCAGCTCTCTCTCGGCCAGCGGGCGGCCGACGGGATGCGCAACGCCATGGGGTCCTGGCCCTTCGTCTTCATCTTCTTCGCCGTCATCATCGCCTGGGCCCGGCTGAAACACTCTCCTGCTGTCCCGGATCCTTCATCACAAGGCCTTCGACCCCTACCCCTACATCCTCCTGAACCTCTTCCTCTCCAGGGTGGCCGGCGTCCAGGCCGCCTTCCTTCTCATCGCGGCCAAGCGGACCGACGCCGGATCGACGCCGTCTCCTCCGAGATCGCCATCCATACCGAACGCAACACCGATGACATCAAGAAACTGATCGCCGAGAACACAACCATCACGGCCCCCGTCCGCGACAACACCGATCTTCTCGACGAGATCCACCGCCCTGTGACGAACATCGGAAAAAAGATCGGTGCCGAGATGGGTCATCCGACGGCGCCCAACGAGGACCACCGGCCGCCAGACCCAGACAGTCCCTAACGCCCAAGCAGTCACGAAGGCCCAAGCAGTCCCTAACGACAGCGTCCGCCGGGAACCGGTCGGGTCTACGGTCACGGCCATGGTTCCCACCGTGCCGGCGCCGGGTGGCGGCCAACTGAGGGCGGGGCAGTTGGGCACGGCCGACCTGACGGTCTCGACGGTGGCCAACATCGGACCGGGGATCGACTTTTACTTCGCCTTCGGCGTCATCGCCGTGACCGCCGGAGTGGCCGCCCCCCTGACCATCCTGGCCGCCGGTCTGGCCGTCGTCCTCCTGGCCTCCACGGTGGCTGAATTCACCAGGGTCGAACCATCGGCCGGGAGCTTCATCACCTACGTGGACGCTGCGCTCGGCGCCAGGGCCGGAGTGGCCACCGCCTTGTTGGTCACGGTCGGATACACCGTGGCCATGGCCGGGGTCTTCACCATGTCCGGCGGGATGCTGGCCATGACCCTGGCCCACTACACGTCCTGGCACCCACCCTGGGCGCCGCTGACCCTGGTGCTGACCATCGGTGCCATCTGGTTGACGGCCCGGGGGGTGAGGCTGTCCACCACGGCCGTCGGCATCGCCGTCGTCCTCCAGGTGGCCGTCATGGTGGCCGTCTGTCTGGTCGTTCTCATCGATCGGCGCGGCCATCTCTCGGCCGCCCCCTTCTCGTGGTCCCATCTCTCGGGCGGACTCGGGGGACTGTCGGCCGGCTTCCCGTTGGCCCTCTACATGTTCATCGGCTGGGAGAACGGCGCCGCCCTGGCTGAGGAGTGCCGCGATCCGAAAAAGTCCGTTCCCCGCGCCTTGTACCTCTCGGTGGCCATCGGCGTCATTCTCTTCGTCTTCTTCGCTTACGCCACGGTCACCGGATTCCACGACGACGTGGCCTCGGTCGGCCGTTCATCGGTGCCCTTTCTCACCGTGGCCGACCATTACCTGGGCAGCGCCGCCGTGGTGGCCTGGATCGCCGGGATCGTCTCGGTTCTGGCCGCGCTGGTGGCCGGCTCGAGTTCCCAGGCCCGGATGCTCTTCGACGGCGGTCGCTCCGGGCTCCTGCCGACCTGGCTCGGGCGCCTCGGTGGCCGACAGGAGACGCCGGTGAACGCGCTGGTGGCCATGGCCGTGATCGGCCTGGCCCTCATCGGCATCTGGGGAGTCACCCATATTCTCGGGGTCGGTACCGGATCGATGAACCCCGTCGGCCTCTACGCCGAGTGCTCGACCATGGGGACGATCGTGATCCTGATCGTCTACCTCTTGACCAGTCTCTCGCTACCCGTCTTCATGTGGCGTCATCACCGCGCCGCCTTCTCCGCCTTCCGCCATGTCGTTGTCCCCGCCCTCGGCGCCGTGGCCCTCATCGTCCCTTTCATCGAACTCTGTAAACCCGGACAACCGTCGCCCTACGACGCCTTCCCGTTCGTCGCCCTGGGACTGGTGGCCGTGGCCGCCGTGGTGGCCGGCGTGGTTCTCCACCGTCGTCCGTCGACCGGATCGGGCGAAGGCGTCCCGCCGGTGTCGGCCACCGGTTGACCGGAGATTCTCTAGGACCGAGCGACCCAGGGAGACTCGATGTCGTCGGGCTGGCCGCAGTGGGCTTGTCCCTCGTCACCCAGCTTGCGGAGATGGGCCCACAACGACTTCCGGGCCACCGGCTCAAGTTCGTCGCTCACGTGGGCGTAGACGATCGGGAGTAACTCGTCGACCGTGGCCCGTCGGGCACGACGAAGCGCACCGGCCACCTCTCCTTGGCGCCGGATCCGATGGTCGATCACCGCCTCGATGGTGGCGGCCGGATCGAGAAGCAAGGCGCCGTGTCCGGGGGCGATCGTCATGAGGGGCGGCTCGAGGACGAGCAACTTCCTCAGGTTGTCGAGATAGGCGGCCATGTCTCCATCGGGCGGGGCGATCACCACCGTCGACCCGCTCATGATGTGATCGCCGGAGAACAGCATGGCCTCCTCGGTGAGCAGCCAGCAGAGGTGGTTGGAGGCGTGGCCCGGGGTGTGGACGGCCCGGAGGGTAAAGCCCTCCCCCGACACGGTGGCCCCGTCGGACACCTCCCGGTCGGGGACGAAGCCGTCGCTCGGCCCGAAGCCGAGGACCTCGGCCCCGGTCAGGGCGGCCAGGGCCGCTGCTCCGGGGGAATGGTCCAGGTGGGTGTGGGTGACGACGATCCACCGGATCCTGCCCTGACCCAGATCGGCCAGGGCCCGGAGGTGGCCGGGATGGTCGGGGCCGGGGTCGACCACGGCCAGCTCGGTCGTTCCCACCAGGTAGCTGTTGGTCCCCGATCCCGTCATCACCCCCGGGTTCGGAGCAGTCAGCCGGACCACCCGCTCCGACAGGGCCACCGGACGCCCGGGACGGGCCTCGGCGCCGGGCTCGAGCGTCAAGGCCGGCTGCCGCCCCGTCCGTCCGATCCGATGGTCCGGATGATGTCGCCCAGTTCGGCCGGCGTTGTCGCCGTCCGCTCCGAGGAGGGGCCCACCGCCTCGTCATAGCCGGGATCGCCGGGCAGCAAGATCCGGAAGCCCCGCTCGTCGGCCACCACCCGGGGCAGCACGGTGGGGACCTGTTCGACGGCCAAGGCCGCGGCGAGGAGCTCGGCGCTGGTGTCGAACCGGGAGATGGCCTCCAGGTTC
>Ga0208357_1002333_pt1 | contig 12674 bp, 35 predicted proteins | sample NGESurdeep092012_6_FD_184487 | JGI IMG/M metagenome (GOLD analysis project Ga0208357, IMG submission 184487) | Arctic peat soil microbial communities from Barrow, Alaska - NGEE Surface sample F52-2 deep-092012 (SPAdes) | ecosystem: Environmental > Terrestrial > Soil > Wetlands > Peat ... | reverse complement strand
ATACGTTCCCTTCCACCTCAAGAAATCGGAATCGTAACCGAGTTGGGTGATAAGGGAGCTTTGACCGTCAAGTTTGATGGTGTCAATAGTTACATTACCGCTTTCATATCGGCCAGTCATTTAGATGAGCTTCCTCATAGGGTAAGAATCCTTAAGAGCTATCCTTGGAATGATTGGGATAAGATGGAAGGTCCCATCTCAATCAAGGAAGGCGAGCCTGGTTGGGAGGAAGCGCATTCAAACTGGTTGTCTGGTAAAAACCCTACTCCCGATCCTGCTTGGAAAAATGGAGTTTACTTTCAGATTGTTGAGATATGATTGAACACATCACCGCTAAGCAAGAACTTAGCATCACAATTGCAGCTCTTGTTTGCTTCATCATCTGTTTGATTGTGTACCATCTGAGTGTCATGAAGTACATTCGTATCACAGAAGAGTATTTCAAGAGGAATCTGCCATGAGTTCTGCTGAGAGGTTTCCTTGCACACAGGAAAGTGCCACGGCTCAAGAAGTTTTCGACCGAGCCCTCAATCATCTGAGGGCACAAGGATGTCAATCCAAAAACAGTGATGGGTGTTGTTTATACTGGACAGACTGTCTTGAAGAGGATTGCCAAAACAAGAGGCATGAACTTGGTCTTCGTTGTGGTATTGGCATCTTCATTCGTCCAGAAGAGTATCGTTCATGGATGGAGGGTAATCCAATCGATATCTTGCTATTGAATGATGAATGCCCAACTCGTTTGCATGCTGAGTTGATTGAGCATATTTATCATGTAAATGGTAAATACCAGAGTCTTCTGTTGAGAATTCAATCCATTCATGACCACAATATAGTTGTTCATTGGGAATCGGAGTTCCAAAAGCTGGCCAAGGACTTCAAACTCATCTACAAAGCACCATGAGAGATGAATCTATTTTCGGTATCATCATTTTTTTAGTCTGTTTGACCTGCCTGCTTGGTGTGATGTGGTGTGGTTTTGATATTCTAACCGAAGTTGCACACATTCAACATACTAACAACTAGATGCCATTTGCCTGGGACGAACAATGAAATCATTTTTTGCAGCAGTGGCAACGGCATGTGTTGTGCTAGCCGCATCCTCATCTGTGCAAGCAGATCGTCCCGTATATGATACTACTTTCGATGTGAAAGCATATGTGGAGGATCTAGTGGTGCCCATCAATGGCGACTTCATTGCCAGCAAGATGGCCCCTAAGTTGCCAGAAGCTTTGAATGGTTGGCAATGCGGTCGTAGTCCAGTGGAACATCCCGGAACTATCAAGATGGTGGGTATTTTCTGCAACGGTCCCAACGGCATCTTTGTTAAAGCATATGCTACTTGTCTAAGCAATCAGGTAAGTCATGACACTCAACGCATTTCGCTGGGCAATAATGATAACTTCCTGGGAGAGACGCTGGTAACGTTTACGGCAACTTGCGATACAAGGTTGATTAGCCGATGAAACTTGGAGATTGTGAAGTTGGAGCAGAAGTTGTTTTCCGCGTAGGCTTCGAACTAATACTTGGAATTGTATGCTACCACCAAATTGATTATACTACAATCGGCTACCCAACACAGCCTACACATTTTATGTGGTGGAATAAATCTTCCACTGAAAAAGCTCTTGAACATCAAGGATGTTTGTTTGGCTGGACTTTTGAATCAAACATCAATGTTGATTCTTGCATTAGCAGAACGATGAATATCGTCAGCAGAAAATCCGATGTCCAGAAATCTTCTGGTATGCGGTGCTCGGGTCCATGTAAAGACTTCAATCAATATGCCGAGCCCAATCAAACTGATGGCACATACAAGTGTTATGGATGTCGGAGTCATTGAATCATGAAGGCTATCTATCTTGTCATGGCTATCTGTTTGTTAGCCATGTGTGATACTCAAACACCTACTAAGGTAGTGCCTGCTGTAGATGCTCCGGCATCACCTTCACTTCCCATCTGTACGCATCAGAATTGTTTTGAGCGGCCCTCGGGTTTGGATTGCACTGGTGGTGCCGGTATGTGCTATCACTATGTAGTGCAATACGAACGCCATTGTGATTGTGATCAGTGGGCTCCCATTGTGGTAAAGGATGCTTCTTAATGGAGAAGATTCCCAATCGAGCTGAGACATATGAAGAGAAGAAGTTGGTAATGGAGAAGTTGTTGGAGGTATGGGCTAAGTATCCAGACCTACGTCTAGGACAACTCATTATCTCGGTCATCTATAAATTGCTTCCACCGACGGCTCTACATTCTGCCATCAATATAGCCCTCAATATTATTGAAGATTCTACTTTGGTAGAGAAGGTGGTAGAGTTTGACAAGGCTCAAGCTTTGGAGCGAGCCATCAAGGCGAGCAGTAAGAAAGAGTAATTTCTTTCCTTCCCAGATAATCTATAAAATTATCCATAGACATTCATGGGCAGGAGAGCGAACGATTCCCATCTCAATTTCCTAAGTTTGCCGGAGCTTTCGTAATGTTTTAGAATTGCGAACTGGATCTCGACAAAAGCATGGGGGATCTAGTAGGGGGAAGGTGTTATATGATCGCGTAGTAGGTTCGAATAAGATCGGAAATATAATGAAACTTGATATTGCACAAACACTTATGATAGTGTTAGCAGCAGCTATAGCAGCCATCTATGTTGGCTTTGTTTCTGGATATGTGTGGGGAACGCATGACGGTCAATTCTCACAACATTGTACTGATCTAGGTGGCAAGGTGCTCGATGATGGTACGTGTGGTCACTTTTACACATCGCACATTGACGCTGGAACACCATGAGTCCTATTGGTAAAGAGTTGCTAACAATCTGTGACAATCATGTTGTTCTTGATTCTGAGTGTTTATCGGATGAGGAATTAAGTTACGCCCTATCACTTGGTATCTGGTGTTTTCCATGAGTGCACCTAAGACTATCTCCGAATTGCTTGCTAGCCTGAGCGATGATATTGATAACATCAAGGTTATCCAATGCCACGAGTATGGTGTTGGTAGTCTATCAGAAGATCTAGCTCGTAATGAAAACGAACCGTTTATCATTGAGGGAGGCAAGTCTCGCAAGCAACTTGCCAAGTGGTTGGATGAACTATATCGGTCTCGCGTAGCATTGCTACGCATTCAGAATGCTATCCAAGAAAAATGATTGATACTCGCCCCAGCCCCATCCATGGAGATGGTTTATTTACCTCTCAAGATGTTGAGAGGGGAAGTTTCATCGGCGTTATACCTAACAAGACACGAGGTTTCAATCATGGTTGCAAGCCTAACGTAGAGTTACGGCCACGCATAGTTAGAAAATCTGATAGAATGATGGTTGATTTCGATCCCTTTGCTTTGCGAGATATCAAGGCAGATGAGGAGTTGCTAACCAACTATTATAGGGAAGAAAAGATTCCCACTTGGTTTATCGAAGTGTGTTGCTGTCCTGTTCATAAGAAAGTTTAATATGCAAATCAATCTTTCCCAAGAAGCGCTAGCTCAACTATCTCCAGAACAGCAATCTTACATCGATGAATTTACTTTCATCAAGAAGGGTGATAAGATTCAGGGTTGGTATGCTGGTGAGTTGCTGGCCACATGGAATGGTTTTGCCTGGGTTTCGGATCTTGAAGAACTATGAAAGCTGAAACTCCCAAGCAGCTTCTCATGGGGATGAAAAGTCTCTATGATGGTGGGCTCAAGCATTGTAGGTGGACTTCCTATGCCAACAAGCAAGGTCGCATTATTTGTGACCCTAAAAAAGAGTCTCCTACTTCTGCTTGCATGCTTGGTTGTTTTTATCTCATCGATGCTGATGTAGATGTTAGGCAAGAAACGTACGATATTATCGAACAAAAACTAATCCTGTCACATCGATGTAAAGAAGGAAAGATGTCTTTTTGGAATGATGATGGCAAAATCACCAAACAAGATGTTGTAGATTTCTTACAGGAAATCATAGAAGTAATGTAATTATGAATATCTCTGAAAGAATGATCAATATCGTTCGTTTGGATGGAAACAAAGGAAGCCGCATGAAAGCTAAGACAGCAAAACAAGTTCTTCAAGCAATGTTGTGGATGTATGAGAATACGCTTGGTTGGACTCAAGGGTTCTCATTGACAGACAAGAATAATCGTCCTATTTCAATTCATGATCCGGGTAAGTTGGTTGCTAACGCTTGTTTGAGTGGAGCTTTACAACTGGTTGAGTGTGACTGTTGCACGCATATGAGTGCAAGACAGGCAATTTTTATCGAGATAATGGAATTCATTCCAACCTGGAATGATTATCCAGGTCGTAAGAAATCTGAAGTCACCAAGCTCCTCAAAAAAGTGATTAGTAAATTATGAAAGCTACCTCTGTCAAAGAAGTTCTGACGGCTATGCTCTGGATCTATGAGAACAAGCTAGAGCACACGACTGGCGCTAGCTATAGAGATAGTTTTGGTAACTACGTTAACCAAGCAAGTCCTGATAACATTGATAAAATCAAGTCTTGTTGTATAGCTGGTTGCGTATGGCTGGTGGAAACCGATCGTCCAATTCTTACTGATACATATCAGGCTATCAGACGACATCTCGGCACCACATCATGCACCGAATGGAATGATAACCCGGCCAACAAGGTTGACAAGAAGAAAGTTATCCTTCTTCTCAAAGAGATCATCAGCCATTTATAGTACGCCACGCGCTACATCAACCACAGTCTGCATTACTGTTGGAGGTGGAGCAGTGGGCATGGCATTAGGATCTACTGGCGTTCCATTGGCGGACCATTGTTGTTGCATAGTGCACATCTTTTCCTTATGGTTGAAGTAACCATTGGCAATCAATGCAATGATGACGGCCGAAAAGCCAGCATCTGCAATGCAATGCTTCAAACAAAGGAACGATGTAATTCCCAATAGAATCAAAGAGATAGCATCGCGTCTGGAGCGCATAGCTATAACTCGTAACAAACCTCTAAATAAATACTTGCCATTCATATATGGTACCTCATTCTTAATGATTAAGTATTGCCAAACAATGGTTTCCTATGTTTAAGAATATTCATCGACAGATTCTATGTTACATAGATAAGCGCCTTACTCTATGGGATCCTGTTAGTGCTTTGGCAACCATCCTATCGTATAAGAATAATCAGGACTACTACCAAATCACCTTCAAGTGCAGCGATGGTAAGTCTAAAGAGGAATTGTTGAAGAATAGGATGCCAATGTTTAGGTTTGCGCGGGGGCTTTTTCACCCGCCCAATAACATTATCATTCACAGATACAATCTCACCCAGCCTAACACTACTTATGTAGATGAAATCTGTACGGCACTTCACGAGTACGGACACTATATCTCATACATAAAGTGTGATGACTACGCTAAATCAGAAGTCGGATATGTCTATGAAGAAAAGTATGATCCCAAACTTCGATTCAAGGAAGAAGTTAATGCGTGGAAGTATGGGTTCATTACTATATGGGAACTCCCGCTATCAATTGTCAGCAAAATAATGCTGATTTGGTTCTGTTTTTGGACAGCGGTAGAGTGTCTCGCTGGCTACGCATCAAAACTCTAACAAGGATTGAATATGAAAAGCGATGAGGCCCTGATAAAAGGCAGGCTGGCGATTGTCGCTCTTAGTAAACTATCTATTAAGGACGATGAGTTCGCTAATGTTGTTAGAGATTTAAAGAATGCTTTTGAAGTATTAGATAAGTCTCTATCTCATGGCGGAAATCCTCCAGAAGATTGGTTGTTTCCGTTTAAGAGATGGCTTGGTAAATGTCCATCACAAAAGGATTGAAATGAATAGCGATAAGTTTGAAATCGGAATGTTCATTGGAAGTTTTATCCTATCATGGATGTGTTTTATCTGGTTGCGAAATAAGTTGCGAAATAGGCAGCTTAATTCTCTCATTGATAAAGCTATTAATGAATGTGATGAGGCTCTCAAGGAATGTGAAAAGAAATAATCAATGTAACATATTGGTCGAAATTTTCATGTAAGGATTAAAAAATGGGAATGTTTAATGATCATGTCGCTGCTCAGCGAGAGCAGTGGAAGTATAGTTACACAGCTAAAGTGATGCTACCGAATGCTAAGCGGCTTCTGAAGCATCACGGTGATGAAGAGATGGCAGCTCGTAACAAGACGGCTATTTTGATGGTTGACCCTGGTGTTAGCCAGAACGATACTCGTTTTACGGATTTGAAGCGCGCTATCACCACGCATGGTACTCTCAAGGAACAGTTGGAAGTATTCGTGCATGAGTTTGAGAGAGATCCAGACGTGCGCTATACTCTTGGGTTGGGTGACGTAACCTTCTTCGAGCTGACGCTCCCATCTAAAGCCGACGATGATCGAGTCCTGTGAAGAAACTAATTTCGAACAAGACATAGATATAAGTAAACCAGCCAAACAAGGCTGGACCCCTTTAGGATTAGGAGTGGTGGTGCTGCTCATTGCTGGAATCTTGCTTGTTGGGATAGCAAAACTCTGCATGGAGTAAGTGTATGAAAAAATATCGAGTAGAAAAGAAGGGGGTAGGACATTTCGTAGTAGGACTTAAATCCTGTATTGATAATAACAGTGATACTTTGTTGTGCTATCAATCAACATTAAGTCCTATCGAAACTATGATGAGAACGGATCATATGATGCATCGTGCATTGTGTGATGTGTATTTCATTAACAATCTACTCAAGTCTGGGGATGGATTCGTAACGGAATATGGTAACTTCCTATGTCATAAGGATGATATGGTTGTGCCATTGTTCAAGATGTCAGATAAACAGAAAAGAGAAAAGGCCCCTTGGCCATTTGATGTCATCATTAATGACGACTAAAATAGGACATGATGGATAATGATAGTTTGGTTGAGGGACTGATTCAGGCTGGTACTGCCTGCCCATTTTTGTCCGAATGTAAATTCAAAATTCATTCGTGTCCAAGTATCGAAACCCCAAAGTTTAACAACTTTTCGTGTGCCGCGGCTCGCCTTCACTTAACCATCAAGACCAACAATATTCCTCCGAAGTTTTTTCTTCGGAAAATTGTGGAGAAAGAATAGGAAAACATAATGGAAAATCAGAATAAGAATCAGGAACCCATTGACGTGGATCAGTTCCTCGACAATCCTCGGCTAGTGCATGCTTGCCAGAAGATTTACACTGCGATTTTTGAACCAATAAATCGAGCTCTCGATCGTTTCGAGAGGCGTTGGACCAAGAGATTCGTGGATAGGAATCGTTTCTAACGAGTCTGGTAAGTAAAACAAAACCTTCCCATCTAACAAGGACTAAATATTCTATGAAGCTGAGTATCATCGTATCGATTGTAGCGCTTGCCATGGTCGCTTGTAGCGGCTCTCCGTCTTCCAAGGAGACACATCCAACTCCTCCTGTAATGGATGATGCATCTACCCCGACTGTGGATGCAACTGCACAGGCGGATGTGTCCGTTCAAGCGGAAGCATCCACTATGTCACATGACACTGGTAGTGGCAGTGGTAGTTCGAGTGGTAGCGGAAGTGGTTCTGGAAGTTCTTCTGGTTCTGGCAGCGGTTCCTCGCATTCGGAAGATGCCGGGCATGATGCTGCTCCGCCTCCTCCTACTACCTGCACGCTTCCCAACGGAACGTATGCCTATACGTTCACGGCAGTGACTGGAATCCAGTGCGACAATACGCTACTCACCTACTCGGTTGGGCCAGCACCTCTTGGTTCTATCGATCTCGGAAGTCTTCTTCCTGGCTTCTGTCATGAGCTAGGAGATATGGCTGTGGAAACTACGGTAGGAGCATCTAACAGTTGTAGTGCATCAGCTACCTATACCTGTTCTGACCCGGTGCCTACTACTCCGGTTGATGGTGGAGCTGAACCTCTCAAGTTGGTGACGGCAAGCACCATTAGTTCCAATGCGAATGCAACGGAGCTGACTGGTACTATCTCGCTGACCGAGACAGATGAAGTGAATGGTACGTCTTGCACTGAGACGTATACGTTCACGGCTAAGCAGACGCTGTAAGTCGATGGTAGGAATAGAGTTGTTGGTCTGTATTGGGTTCGAATCCCATATATTCCTCTGAGTGATCAGATGGCATGTGATTTTGCACGCTCAGTTTGGACTGGGAGGTATTAGTGTAAATCATGATTGGTTAGTAATTAGTTTTATTCCGTAGAGGCGTCTTTTAAACGCTCACTACGGTGGCGAAATGAATTGTGGCTTGCAATCCACAACCAGTAAACGGCAAAAGGAAACCTGGCTGATAATCGTAGTGGTCTCTACGGGATGATGTCAAATCATCTTTTGTGGGTTCGACTCCCACTTGTCAGAAAAAGGATAACCTGCCAGAGCAGACCCCATTGGGTTCGTGTCACTCAAGCTTTTTGAATGTAACCTAAACCACGAGAACAAACATGATCAAGATTGAAATGGATACGGTAGCAGACTTCCATGAGGCCGTGGGTGCCAACGTGGATATCATCAAAGAGAACCTGGCCCTTCGAGGAGAATTGGCCCTCCATGAAGTCGAGATGGATCAACTCAGGAAAGAATCTTATGAAGCCGATGATAAGGTTCGCAGTCTTCAGTTCAAGCTAGTCGCTATGGATGTGGAATTGAAGGCTACTCTGGTTAAGGTTCCGCCCGAGTTGGGTGGAATGGGCATGCTTGATGTTCTAAAGAACATTATCTCTGACACGGTGTCTGAGTCTCGAATCTCTATCATCAAGGATGTACGTCAGGCCACTCGTCTTGGCTTGAAAGAATCTATGAATCTTGTTGACGCTGGTTTGGCTGAGGGTAAGAAGAGGTTGGCAGAGAAACGTGCAGAACGGGGACAGGATTTCGAATCTCCTACTGTCACTGTCGATCGTCTAAGCCATGTGTATGGTGCAGATGGTCAGCCTGAGACGGTCATCTCGGATGCTCAAGGCACTGAGGGTAGTAATCCAAACCCGTTTCCTCAACAGTGAATGAGTAAAAAGAAGAAGCGCAAGCGCTGGATACTAATAGAGGGAACGGTTCTGAATGAACAAACAGGGTTGATGGAAACTTTCAAAAAGAAAGTTCGAGTAAATGCACACCGGAGCTAATTGGTATTGGAAGTGGCGCCTATCTCCTTGGTCCAAGCCATGGTTTGTAATCAAAACGTTCTTCTTCCTTCACTGGAACGTGTACAAGATTGCTAACCATCTTGAAGATTGTATGAACACACTTGGCCCCGCTAAGAGAATAGATCAGATTGGGGAAAACAATCATAGACTCTATTGCGCTATCAAAAACGTTGTTAGCGGTCACCTCATTAACAGAATGAATTATACATTGCCCAATGGCAATGGAGATAAGATCATGAGCTTGCTCGGTAAATGGTTGTTGATTCATTGCGATAACAATATGAATATCAACCTTCATAATCATAAAAGCGAAATTGCCAATCTTGGTTTTCGATTGATTGACATGCGGATCAAGGCCATTCTACTTGGCATTAAAGTAATTTAGCTATGTTTCTTGGTAAACACTTCACCAATGAAGAAGAACGACAGCTTAGTCAATGGGTTCAAGATCATTACTCTCCGTTGGAGATACACATTCACACTCATATGTGTGAAGCTGTTGGTGAAATGATTGAGACATTCTCTATCATAGATGAGGAATAAAATGAATAAGAAACTAACTCATTACACGACCTGAGTGGGCACGTGGTGTGCGCCCAGGAACAGAGGAAAATTACCTGCTTGACAAAGATGGTAAGATGTGCTGTCTAGGCTTTGCTGGAAGATATCTGTGCAATCTTCCAGATGAACGTTTACTTGACAGTGGAACACCAGCTCATCTTGGTGATGCTTTCTGGCAAGGTCTGCCATGGCTTCTGCAAGAAGCAGAGAATATTCATGGTGAGCCAATCGGCACGCTTGAAGACTCATATGAGTGTAAAGAACTGATGTATGTCAATGATGATAGTATGTGTTCTGATGCTGAAAGGGAAGTCATTATCATCGAGACATTCGCCGAGTATGGAATTGATGTAACCTTCGAAGGTTAAAGGATCGAATAATGACAGTTCAAGATATGGTTAAAGAGAAACGGCTGAGCAAGGTGGCATTCACATTGGCTCACAATGAAATCTCTTTTCGCAGGAAGAATCAATCAACTACTTTTTCGGTCTTGGCCAAAGAAGAGGGTATGACGGAGAGAGAATATTTCCAGTATCTAGTGGAAGAAGAATCTCTCAACATTCTAGACAGTCTTTTGTGTCGTGACAAGACAGAGCAAGAGATGATGATTACGTGGGCTGAGGAGACGTAATCATGGCAGATAAATGGATTGTTGTTTCAGACGGCCCCTCCAAATATCATCCATGTCCAGACAAGCCCGAGATTCAATCTCAGGTTGGTATGCAATGCGGAAATGCAAGCGATACGGAAGCAGAAGCTATAACAGTTATGAATAGTTTCATGAATAACTACTGGCTTTACAAAGTTAAGAAGGTTAGCGAAGCTTCTGTGGAAAAAATCGAATCGACTCCCATCTAACACGTACCGCGGCATGCAAAAGCTTCGAAACGCTGCCAGCTTCATGGCAATTGTGATTGGTATTCCAATCATTCTAACTCTATACTTGTTCAGAGGAACTCTTAGATTCTTTCGAGGTAAGAAACCTATTCATAAGAAGTTATGGATACGCGCTGGCTGGTTTTGGAACGAATGGTTCCCTAAAAATAAGCGAAGAAGAATAAGAAGAAAGAAGATTGTGTCATGACTGAAAAATACTACAAGGTTCTAGTTGGTGGCAAATCATGTCATGGTGGCAGTCTCAATTGGTCACTACCAGTTGATGGTCAGCCCGGTGATTGGCAGTCTGTGGATGGTAAGATCGTCCTATGTCAGAAGGGTTTGCACGTTACTACGGATCCAAATCATTGGTGGAAGGATGGCTGCACCGTTTATGAAGTTGAGATCGGTGGAGAGATTGGTGGCAGAGATGATGCTAAGGCCAAGATTGTAGTTCCAAAGGTTCGACTTCTTGCCGCAGTCAACAGTCTTGTCATTGATGATAAGTGGACAATCGTTCAGGATGAATCCAAGTCTAGTGGCTGGTCCGATCCTGTCAAAATCTGAGGACAATCATGAGAAAAATTAAGCGTTCAGACTTGGTAGGTAAAACCATTCAGCGTATCAGTAATCGTTCAGTCAATGTTCTAAAGCTGACCTTCTCTGATGGAACTAAACTGGAGTTGTGGGCAGAGGATGCCATCTCAACTCCGATGGGAAGTATTCCTGGCATTTTTGCCGAGGTTCCCAAGAAAAAGTAAAGGTTAAACACAAGGAAACGATCATGATTAGCGATGAATTGTATGATGGAGTTATGGCTGTTCTCAATGCAGTCAAGAAGCTTGAGGCCGGTATGCCCATTCTACCTCGATCAAAAGAGGCAGATAACCTTAGCAAAGCAGTTCTAGTCCTAATCTCAACCCACATGATCGACCATAGTCCCTTGACTCCCGAAGAGATTAAGTATGGGCAGAAGCTTGCTAAGGAAATTGCAGCTAATTTGGAAAGAAAAAATGATTAAGCGAATCTTGCTTGGCAAGACATACACGCTTGCGGGTATGGAAGTGACTGTCCAAAAGGTTAAGAAGGGCATCTGGTTCTATAATAACTTTGCCTGGCGTCAAGAGGACGAGGTACATTACACTTCATTGCAGGATGGTAAGACGCTGATGTTAACTAGTAGAGCTTCTGACTTCCGAAAGAATGCTGTGCTCAATGCTAAATGCTAAACAGTTGGATGCTCAGTCAGTCACGTTTCTGGATGGCTGGGTAGATTTAGATAGCACAAGTTGGAAAGAAGTTGATGACAATCCTTCTTTCACAAGGCGATGTATTAAAATTGGAATGGATTCCAATTATTTGGTGACGGATAATTTTGGAAGACTGTGGGGTATGGGTGAAAACAAATTATACTATCCTTTCCATCTGGAATACGGTTCGAAGAAGTTTGGGATTCGCCTCCCTAAAAAAGCGGCCAACTAACATGACCCCCTCTCTGTTTAAGTATAACCGAGACTACAACTATTCTTTCTATGGCAAGATTAAAAAGGAACTTCAATCAGTTAAGTTTGAAGAAATTGGAGAGGGGTGCAGTAGGATCGGCTATCGTAGAGGGAACGTGGTTGTCAAGGTTCCCATTAACACATATGGAATCAAGTACAGCATTGCGGAAGCCTTTGGCTATCGCAAGTTTCGTAACAATCCTGATTCAAAGGAACGTATCTATGCGCCATGCAGACTACTCCCAAGTGGATGCCTGATGATGGTGTATGTTAATGGTGAATGTTACAATGGGCTTCCTAGATGGGCGTTAAACATTGATGGCGCTCAGGCTGGTACATACAAGGGACGTATCGTGGCATACGATATGTCTCATGACACGGTAGATAATGTGCTAGAAGATTCTAAACTTTGGGATAATAAATCTCATCATGACCTCTTCCATTCTGACGTTTAGCAGAGAGATTGCAAAATGAAAAAAGTAACAAAGCCGAAGAAGATTCCTTGCAGTCGAACACTTGGCAATCAAGTGCAGGAAATTATGGACAACATTCCGTTCCTTCTCATGCAGGAATTGGATAGCAGCCTCCTAGAGGATGACAATGAAGGTAATTGAAGAGATGCAAAAGAAGTATCCG
>Ga0208357_1002331_pt1 | contig 12684 bp, 13 predicted proteins | sample NGESurdeep092012_6_FD_184487 | JGI IMG/M metagenome (GOLD analysis project Ga0208357, IMG submission 184487) | Arctic peat soil microbial communities from Barrow, Alaska - NGEE Surface sample F52-2 deep-092012 (SPAdes) | ecosystem: Environmental > Terrestrial > Soil > Wetlands > Peat ... | reverse complement strand
GTAACGCTTGTCGTCGCCGGGCTTGTCCCGGCGACCTTGCTTAGTCGGGCGCTGTGCGCACCTTGTCGGGATGGCCTGGACAAGCCCGGCCAAGACAAAACAAAAAGAGATTTCAAAACAAAAACGCGGCCCTTAAGGCCGCGTTTTGCGTTTCGGAGCGGCGCGCGCCGCTCAGTAGCCGATCCAGGGATTGTCGTTGAACGGCAGCGTGAACGGACCCGGCAGCGCCGACTGGTTGATGCCGAAGGAAGTGTTGTCGAGCACGCCGTCCGCATGATGGGTCGGTAGCTGCGCGTAATCGTGATCACCGCGCTCGCCCGGGAAAGTTTCGGTGCCCGGATCGAGATAGGAGCGCTTCTGGATGATGATGCGCGTGCGGGTGCGGCCGTTTTCATCGCGGCTGACGTAGACCGTGCTGCCGCGCGTGGAGGCGACCCGGACCCTCTTCTTCGGCGCGGCGTTGGCCGGAGCGGCGAGGAGGCCCAGAGCTCCGATCACGGCGATCGCGACGGCGGCGGCATTCAGGCGCATGGGGTTCCTCGGAGAATCGTGTTGTCTCAGGTGCAATGCAGTGTAGCTGGCTTCCGTTCGACGCAATAGGGCCCGATCACAGGCAATTGTCTTTGCGTCTTTGTCTTTGGGCCTTGAGAACGAGAAAGCCCCGCCGCTGACGGCGGGGCGATAGCAGACTGGGCCTCGAAGCCAGTTATTTCCCGTAGTTCTGGGCGAGATAGGCCTTGATCGCCTTGGCGTCGTCGGCGTCGATCGGCGCGCCATAGCCCTTGATCATCTTGGTCACCTCGCCGTCCCAGCCGGCGGCATTGAGGTAGACCGAGTTCATCGGGATGTAGGCCAGCGTGTGGCAGGCCTGACAATTGCCCTCGACCTTGTCGAGCCCCGGCCCGGACTTCAGTTTTATCACCTGCTCGTCGGCGAAAGCCGTTCCGGCGAGGAGGACGGCCGCAGCCGCAATGACGAATGTTCGCATGTCCCGTCTCCCCTCAGGCGGTCAACGTGATGCTCTGCATCACGTTGTTGTGGTAGCCGGCGCCATTGAACAGCAGCTTGGACACCTGCGACTGGCCGATCACATTGGTGGCGTTGACCATGACGGTCGTCTTGCCGCGCTTGGCCTGCACCTCGAAGCTCCACGGGCGGAATGCGAACTTGCCGAGATCCTCGCCGAGCATGGCGCTCGACCAGGTCTTGCCGCCGTCGATCGACGCCTCGACCCTGCGAATGCCGTAGCCGCCGTCCCAGGCGAGCCCCGACACGGTGACCTTGCCGGCTTTCACCTTGGCGCCGTCGCGATGACTGGTGATCAGCGAATTGACGACCATCTCGGTAATCGGCGTCGTTGTCGCGTCTTCCTGCGTGATGAAGCGGTCGCGCAGCGGGAAGATGCCGACCGGAATGCGGTAGGCCGGCTTCATCCAGTACCCGCCCTGCGGTGTCGTCCTGACGTCGATGCGGTTGAGGTGCTTCATCCAGTAGGTGCCGGTCCAGCCGGACACGACGAGCCGCACCGGAAAGCCGTTGAAATGCGGCAGCGGCTGGCCGTTCATTTCCCAGGCGATGATGGTGTTCTCATCCATCGCCTTCCAGACCGGGATGCTCTTGACGAAGTCGGGAGTCGTGTCGACGGCCGGGCCGTCGGCGCCATAGAACGCGACCTCGACCGTCTCCTTCTTGACGCCAGCCTTGGCGAGGACGTCCTTGAGCCGCGCCCCCTTCCACCGCGCGCAGCCCATCGCGCCGTAGCCCCATTCCACGCCCGGCACGTGCGGCGTCGACAGGCCGCGGCGATTGCCGGAGCACTGATTGACCGCGGCGAACTCGACCGCCGGCATCTTTTTCAGATCGTCGAGCGTGATCTCCATCGGCGTCGACGCGCCGTCGCCGTCGATCTTGATCGTGTAGCCCTCCGCCTTCACGTCCGGGATGTCGGAGAGGTGGTAGCGCACGAAGAACTTGTCGTTCGGCGTGATCGGGGTGCGCAGATATTCGAGCGGCGCTTCGTAATTCGGCGGCCGGTCGGCGAGTTGGATCAGCGGCTGCTTGCCCGGCAGCGTGCCCATGGTGACGTAGCTGGCGATGCCTTCCGGCACGCCGGGCGACAGCATCGACGCGGCGTTCTGCGCGCGTGCCAATGCCGGCAACAAGGCGGCCGCGCCGGCCGCTCCTGCCGATTGCAGCAGGTGTCGTCGTGAAATCATCGCGTGCCCTCCCCGGAGAACGATTTTTCCCGCCGTGGTCGTCACCGCGCAGGAAATTCTCCTGTTGGAGATGGTCGGGTGGCTTCATGCTACGGTCAACTCCTCTCCAATGACCTGGTCCGGAATTCGTCGCGGCGATGCAGCAGAACGGGCATGGTGTGATTGCGGCGCGTCCCTACATGAGGCTCCGAGCTCCGGGCGCGGCCAAGTCGTTGTCAGACGACCCTTTCTCGCTTAGAAGCCTTGCATTCCGGCCCTGAGGGAAATCTCGGGCACGGCGTTTTTTCGGAGATTTGGCAATGGGTTACAAGGTCGCCGTGGTGGGCGCCACCGGCAATGTGGGCCGCGAGATGCTCGCGATCCTGGCCGAACGCAATTTTCCCGCCGACGAAGTCGTCGCGCTCGCCTCGCGCAAGAGCGTCGGCACGGAGTGCTCGTTCGGCGACAAGACCCTGAAAGTCAAAGCCCTCGACCACTACGACTTCTCCGACACCGACATCTGCCTGATGTCGGCGGGCGGCTCGGTGTCGAAGGAGTGGTCGCCGAAGATCGGCGCAGCCGGCGCCGTCGTCATCGACAACTCGTCGGCCTGGCGCATGGACCCCGACGTGCCGCTGATCGTGCCGGAGGTGAATGCCGACGCCATCGCCGGCTTCACCAAGAAGAACATCATCGCCAACCCGAACTGCTCGACGGCGCAGCTCGTCGTCGCGCTGAAGCCGCTGCACGACGCAGCGAAGATCAAGCGTGTGGTCGTCGCCACCTATCAATCGGTGTCGGGCGCCGGCAAGGACGCGATGGACGAGCTGTTCTCGCAGAGCAAGGCGGTGTTCACCCTCGGCGAGATCCAAAACAAGAAGTTTCCGAAGCGGATCGCCTTCAACTGCATTCCGCAGATCGACGACTTCATGGAGGACGGCTACACCAAGGAAGAGTGGAAGATGGTGGTCGAGACCAAGAAGATCCTCGATCCCAAGATCAAGCTAAGCGCCACCTGCGTGCGCGTGCCGGTCTTCGTCGGCCACTCGGAAGCCGTGAATATCGAGTTCGAGAATCCGATCTCGGACGATGAGGCGCGCGACATCCTGCGCAAGGCGCCGGGCTGCCTCGTCATCGACAAGCGCGAGTCGGGCGGCTACGTGACGCCCTACGAGTGCGTCGGCGAGGACGCGACCTACATCAGCCGCATCCGCACGGACCCGACCGTCGATAACGGCCTGGAAATGTGGGTCGTCTCCGACAATCTGCGCAAGGGCGCCGCGCTCAATGCCATTCAGATCGCCGAGTGCCTGATCAATCGCAAGCTGATCAGCGCGAAGAAAAAGGCGGCGTGATCTTCCCTCTCCCCACAAGCTGGGAGAGGTGATAGGCGCTAAAACCTTGGTTCTGCGAACGCCTTCGCGTGCGCCTCTGCCGCAACGCGTATGAATTTCTTCTGCGCCGGATCATAGATCGAGAGGTCGCCGGTCGCGACGCCGAAATAGGCGGCGTGCAACTCCAGTTTGCCGGCTTCCACGCGGCTGCGCACGTAGGGAAACGTCATCAGGTTATCGAGCGTCTTCACCGCGGAGGTCTGCTCAAGCGCGGTGACATACTCTTGGAGTGAGCGCTCGCCGCGCGGCCCGACCGCTTTCGCCGCGGGCTCGATGATTGACATCCAGTTGCCAATAAAGTCGCCGGGCGAAAGAGGCTCCGCCTCTTCCGCGTAAGCGCGGATGCCGCCGCATTGCGCATGCGCGAGCACAACGATGTGCTTCACCTTCAAGGCCTGCACAGCGAACTCGAGCGCGGCCGACATCGAGCGCTGCGCAGAGTCCGGCGTATAGGGCGGCACGAGGTTGGCGATGTTGCGGGAGACGAACACTTCGCCGGGGCCGGCGTCGAAGATGAGTTCGGGCGAGCAGCGCGAGTCGCAGCAACCGATCACCATGACTTCCGGACGCTGGCCGTGCTCGGCGAGCGCGCGGTAGCGGCTCTGCTCGTGCGGCAGGCGCTCGCTCAGAAAGACGCTATAGCCCTCGATCAGGCGCTGCGGAAATTCGGACATCGGCACCTCCTCGCTCACACCGATTTGTCACGCCCGGATCGCCATTGGCAACCCGTAAGCGTGACGCGACGGCGGGGTCGGGAGCCGCCGCGACCGGGCCAACGAGCGCGGCGATCCAAACGGCCGGGCCGCCGTCGCGCCGGCGAGCCATTCGTCAGGAACAGCGGCGCTCATTGGTCGCGACAGTGGCACGCACACCGGGCGGGCGGTAGGCTTGGCGGGCTAAGTCCATCGGGGGAGCTTCCGCAATGACCGTCCGTCCGCGCCGCAGCGTGCTTTACATGCCGGGCTCGAATGCCCGCGCGCTGGAGAAGGCGAAGACGCTTGCCGTCGACGGCATCATCCTCGATCTTGAGGATTCGGTCGCCCCGGACGCCAAGGAGGCCGCGCGCAAGCAAGTCTGCGACGCGGTCAGGGCCGGCGGCTTCGGCAACCGTGAGGTGATGATCCGCGTCAACGGCATCGACACGCCATGGCACGCCGAGGATCTCGCCGCAGCCGCACATGCCGCGCCGGACGCCATCGTCGTCCCGAAGGTGTCGAGCGACAATACGCTCGAGCGCGTCGGACGCCGGCTGCTCGACATGGCCACGCCGCACAAGACGCGCGTCTGGGCGATGATCGAGACGCCACTCGCCATCTTCAACATCCTCGCCATTGCCGCCGAGGCGCGCGATTCCGAATCACGGCTCGTCGGCTTCATTATGGGCACCAACGATCTCGCCAGGGACACCCGCGCGCGCCTAGTGCCCGGCCGGGCGCCAATGCTGCCGTGGCTGACGATGTGCGTTGCCGCCGCGCGCGTCCACAGCATCGACATCCTCGACGGCGTCTACAATGAAATCGGCAACGCCGATGGCTTCACCGAGGAATGCCGGCAAGGCGTCGAGCTCGGCTTCGACGGCAAGACGCTGATCCATCCGTCGCAGATCGAGCCGTGCAACGCGGCGTTCTCGCCGTCATCCGAGGACGTCGCCTGGGCGCGCAAGACGATCGCCGCGTTCGACCTGCCCGAGAACAAGGCGAAGGGCGTCGTATCGATCGACGGGCGGATGGTCGAGCGCCTGCACGCCGACATGGCCCGGCGCACAGTGGCGATCGCGGAGGCGATCGGGGGGCACGCATAATTATCGGCTCAACCGTGAGTATTGCCTCTGCCCGTTGTCATTGCCGGGCTTGACCCGGCAATCCATGAGGCCGCGCCGCAGGCAAAGCAGTGCGTCCGTGCTTGCGGAATTTCATCGTGGATGGCCGGGACAAGCCCGGCCATGACGAGTCAGAGCGCCTCGCCCTTCAGCAACTTCGGCACCTCGCCGGTGAAGCCCGCCGCTTCGCGGATGAACATGCGCTTGAGCGGCGGCATGCGTTCGACCAATCCCAGGCCGATGTCGCGTGCGAGCCGCAACACGTCGGAGCGATTGGAGAACAGCCGGTTGAGGCTGTCGGTCGCGACCCCCATCATGGCCGTGTCGAAACGACGCCAGCGCTGATAGCGCTCGAGCACGCCCGCGCTCCCGATGTCGAGACCGAGCCGAGCCGCGTCGGCGACCGCTTCCGCCAGCGCCGCGACGTCGCGCAGGCCCATGTTCAGCCCTTGGCCAGCGATCGGATGGATCACATGAGCGGCGTCACCGATCAGCGCCAGCCGCTCGGCAATGAAAGTGCGCGCCGTGTAGAGCCCGAGCGGAAAGGCGCGGCGCGGACTGACCACTTCGATGTCGCCGAGATGCAGGCCGAAGCGCTTTTCCAATTCGTCGTGAAATTCGGCGTCAGGCAATGCAACATAACGCTCCGCATCGGCGGTGCGCTCGGTCCACACGATCGACGAACGGTTGCCCGTGAGCGGCAGAATGGCGAACGGACCCGGCGGCAGGAAATGCTCCTCGGCACGACCATTGTGCGGACGTTCGTGCGCGACCGTGCAGACGATGGCCGACTGGCTGTAGCTCCAGCCGTGGGTGGCGATGCCGGCCTGTTCGCGAATTTGCGACCGTGCGCCGTCGGCGCCGACCAAAAGCCGCGCCGGGATGGTCGTGCCGTCGGCGAAGGTTACGTCGATCGCATTCTTGCCGTTGTCAAAACGCGTCACCGGGGTAGCGCGCAGATCGATGCCCAGCGCCTTCGCCTTGGCGACCAGCGCGTCGACCAAGAGCCGGTTTTCGATCATGTGCGCGAAGGCTTCACCCGGCTCGACCTCGCCCTCGAAAGTCAAGAAGGTCGGGCGGACCGCGTCATCGACCTTGGAATCGGTGACGAGCATGTCGAGCATCGGCTGCGCGTCGTGCGCGACCGTCTGCCAGACGCCGAGCGTCTCGAACAGCCGCCGCGCCGCCGCGGCGATGGCGGAGGCGCGCGGATCGCGCGACTGCTCGTGCTTCAGCGCCGGATCGGCGACCGTGACCTTGAACTCCGGTCCCAGCGCCTCGACGAGTGCGACGGCCAGCGCCAGCCCGGCGAAGCCGGCGCCGGCGATCACCATGTCCGTCGGTCTGCTTTGTGCGGTTGTCACCATGGCCGTCCTTGTCAACGCGAAGCCAGCATAGCAGGTTGGACCTCCGGTTGACCTATGCGGTATCTGCCATGCCCTCCGCCGTCAAAGACCTGCTCGACATCCTCGACCTCGAGCCGCTGGAGGTGAACCTGTTCCGCGGCCGCTCGCCGCAGACCGGCTGGCAGCGCGTCTATGGCGGCCAGGTGATCGGTCAGGCGCTGGTCGCCGCCGTGCGCACCGTCGACTCCGGCCGCTCGCCGCATTCTATGCACGCATACTTCATCCTGCCCGGCGATCCGAAGGTGCCGCTGATCTACGACGTCGACCGTATCCGCGACGGCAAGAGCTTCACCACGCGGCGCGTGACCGCGCGCCAGCATGGCCATCCGATCTTTTCCATGCTGGTGTCGTTCCACGAACAGGAAGACGGCCTCGACCATCAGGCCGAGATGCCGAACGTCACGCCACCCGAGCAGCTTCCCAGTGAAGGCGAGATGCGGGAGAAGCTGCTGCCGCAAATGCCCGACGCGGTGCGCCGCTATTACGAACGCGAGCGGCCGATCGAGATGCGGCCGGTCGAGTTCGACCGCTACGCCGGCAAGAAATATCCCGACGGCCGCTTTCATCTCTGGTTCCGCACCACCGGCCGGCTGCCCGACGATCTCGCCATTCATCAATGCGTGCTCGCCTACGCGTCCGATCTGACGCTGCTCGATGCGTCGCTGACGCCGCATGGCCGCACTCTGTTCGAGAACGAATTCATGGCGGCGAGCCTCGACCATGCGCTGTGGCTGCACCGGCCGTTCCGCGCCGACGAATGGCTGCTCTACGCGCAGGATTCGCCCAACCTGCACGGCTCGCGCGGCCTCGCGCGCGGACTTATATTCACCCGGGACGGCACTCTGATCGCTTCGGTCGCACAGGAAGGTTTGGTGCGGCTGCGGCGTTCATAAAATCGGGGTCTGATGGCACACGGCACTCCGTCCTCTTTCACCCGCCCCCTTGTGGGGAGGGTTGCCTGCCGAAGCGCAAGCGGAGGCGGGCGGGGTGGGGGTAATCGCCGTGCGTCGGCGTCGGACCAAACACCCACCCCCGCCCCCAACCCCTCCCCACAAGAGGGAGGGGAGAAAACTGCCTGGCAGCGCCTGCGAACCTTCCTTGTAATGCTCCTGTTGCTGGGCCCGGTGACGGCGTCGTTTGCCGCCTCCGACAAGCAGCCGCCGCCGTCCGGCAGCTTCCCCGGCGCGCCGCCGCAATTCACCAAATTCACCGCACCCGAGCTCGAGCGCGGCTTCATGGCGCTTGCCTTCGGCTCCGACCTGCGCATCGGCGCGCGGCCGCGCGGCATTCGGCGTTTCGATCATCCGATCCGCGCTTCGGTCATCCCCGGCGGCAGCACCGATCGCACCGCGCGCATGCGCGACATCATCGCCGAATATGCGCGCGCGGTGCCGAACCTGCATCTTTCGGCCGTCGACAGCGGCCAGGCCGACATCGAGGTGCGGTTGATCGACGAGAAGGATTTCAACGGCGCACTGTTCGCCGCCTTCGGCTCCAAGGTCGCCAAGGACTTCATCGCGCGCACCGACCCGCAATGCATGACCAGCGTCAAATCGGACGCCGCCGGCGACATCGTCCGATCGGTGTCGTTCATCATCGTCGACAAGGGCGACGACGTCTTCCTCGACTGCGCCTATCACGAACTGCTGCACGCCTTCGGCCTGTCGAACCACGACCAGCGCAATGTGTGGACGACGCTGAACCAGAACCGCATGGTCGGCTATCTCACGGTCTATGACCGCGACCTGCTCACCATTCTCTATGATGGCCGGCTCAAGCCGGGCATGGCTCCAGCGGCCGCCCGGCGCGTCTTGCCCGGGATCATCCACGATCGCGGCCTTGCAGACCGATAGGCCAGCGACGCTGACCTAAGTTGCCTGCTTCGGTAGCAATTGCCCGAAATATGAGCGGGATTTCCGCTTAATTTTTCAGGCGGCTGCCGTTAGTTTACGCCGCCTGCCGGGGGTTTAAGTCATGAAACTGGTCATCGCTGTCATCAAGCCGTTCAAGCTCGACGAGGTACGGGACGCGCTCACCCGCATCGGCATCCATGGAATGACCGTGTCCGAGGTGAAGGGCTACGGCCGCCAGAAGGGCCACATGGAGATCTATCGCGGCGCCGAATACGCCATCAATTTCCTGCCGAAGGTGCGTATCGAAGTCGCGGTGTCGAGCGAGCAGGCCGATCAGGTGGTCGAGGCCATCGGCAACGCCGCCAAGACCGGCCAGATCGGCGACGGCAAGATTTTCGTCGCGCCGATCGAGCAGGCGGTGCGCATCCGCACCGGCGAGACCGACGTCGACGCGCTTTAGACATCACGTCCGTCCTCGCAAAAGCGGGGACTTCGTTTTTGCACTTGACGCTCGCGGGGACCCGGGCGGACCGAAGCCAAACTTTCAAATCCAGCCGGGGGGCTTGTCACGATGATACCCACGCCACGACGTTTCGCGACGGCCGCGCTCGCCGCCGCCGCCGCGCTTTCCGCGTCGCCTGCCTTCGCGCAGACACCGATGAAGATCAATGCCGCCGACACCGCCTGGATGATGGGCGCCACCGGCCTCGTCCTGATGATGACGATCCCGGGCCTGGCGCTGTTCTATTCCGGCATGGTCCGCAAGAAGAACGTCCTCGCCACCATGGCGCAATCGCTGGCGGCGACGTTTGCCGTATCGATCCTGTGGGCCCTGCTCGCTTATTCGCTCACCTTCACTGGCGACGGCGCCGTCATCGGCTCGCTCGGCCGCATCTTCCTCAAGGGCATGGGCCTCAATTCGATCTCGGCGCTCGCGCCGACGATCCCCGAGAGCCTGTTCATGATCTACCAGATGACCTTCGCGATCATCACCGTCGCGCTGGTCGCAGGCTCGGTCGCCGACCGCCTTCGCTTCTCGGCATTCATGCTGTTCTGCGTGCTCTGGCTGTTGATTGTCTACGTGCCGATCGCGCACTGGATCTGGGGCGGCGGATTCCTGCAAGCCTACGGCACCATCGATTTCGCCGGCGGTCTCGTGGTGCACCTCAACGCCGGTGTCGCCGGTCTCGTCGCGGCTCTCGTCGTCGGCAAGCGCCGCGGCTACGGCCACGACAATCTCGCGCCGTTCGATCTCTCGCTCGCCGTGATCGGCACCGGCTTGCTGTGGGTCGGCTGGTTCGGCTTCAATGGCGGCTCGGCGCTCGCCGCCAGTCCGCGCGCGGCGATGGCGATCGTCTGCACGCATCTCGCCGCCAGCGCCGGCGCCGCCACCTGGATGGCGATCGAGTGGAAGACGCGCGGCAAGCCGTCGGTGCTCGGCATGATCTCGGGCGCGGTTGCCGGCCTCGGCACCATCACCCCGGCGTCGGGCTTCGTTACGCCGATGGAGGCGCTGCTGATCGGCATCATCGCCGGCGGCATCTGCTTCTGGTCGTGCACCTGGCTGAAATTGAAACTCGGCTATGACGACTCGCTCGACGTGTTCGGCGTGCACGGCATTGGCGGGTTGACCGGCACCTTCCTCACCGGCGTGCTGGCGGTCGGCGCGATCTCCGCCTCGCCGGAATTGCCGGACGGCATCCGCGGCCTGATCGAGGGCAACGTCCATCTCATCTGGGCGCAGCTCTTAGGCATCGTGGTCATCGCGGTCTGGTCCGGCGTTGCCACCTTCGGCATCCTCAAGGTCATCAGCGCCATCGTGCCGTTACGGGTCCGCCAGGAGGACGAGATCGCCGGTCTCGACGTCAGCCAGCACGGCGAAGCGTTGCAATAGAGACAGCTTTCAAAGCCGCGCCGGCAGCACGCCGGCGCGGTTCGTCCTCTGCCTTTTCGTTGATCATTTTCAGTGCAGACATTTTTTGCGCCTGCTGAATTTTTAACCGCAGGGCCGCGCGGCCTCGGCGTCCCCACCGATTCTTGATCGCTTTCCTTCGTCGAATCAGCGGCCTAGCGCATCCGCCGGCACTTGGCACGGCGCTTGAATTCCATTGCCTGGCCATGCCCGCGAAACGCGCTTTGCGGCCGGCTCAGTGTTCCGCCCGCACTGCGTGACGAATCAAAACGGGCCCAAGCGGGGATCGACTCCATGAAAATCGTCATGGCCATCATCAAACCTTTCAAGCTCGACGAGGTCCGCGACGCGCTGACCTCTCTCGGCGTGCAAGGGCTGACTGTTACCGAGGTCAAGGGTTACGGGCGCCAGAAGGGCCACACGGAAATTTACCGTGGCGCCGAATACGCAGTGAGCTTCCTGCCGAAGATCAAGGTGGAAGTCGCGGTCGCGGCCGACCAGGTCGACAAGGTCGTCGCCGCCGTCACCAGCGCCGCCAAGACCGGCCAGATCGGCGACGGCAAGATTTTCGTCTTCAGCATCGATCACGCCGTGCGCATCCGCACCGGCGAAACCGACGCTGCGGCGCTCTGACCCGCACGGCAACAATTCGACAGGAGTAATGGACATGACGCTGAAAAAGTTTTCCCGTGCGGGGCTTGGGGCGCTGGCTCTCGGACTTGTGCTCGGCCTGTTCGTGAGCATCGGCGCTTACACCGCGGCCTACGCTCAGACGACGGCGCCCGGCGCCGCTCCGGCTGCGCCCGCCGCTGCAACTCCCGCTGCCATGCCTGCCGCGCCGAAGCCGGCCTGCGACGCGACGGCGAAGCCGCCGATCCTCACCAACTGCACCACCAACTCCGGCGACACGGCGTGGATGCTGACGTCGACGGCGCTGGTGCTGATGATGACAATTCCGGGTCTCGCGCTCTTCTACGGCGGCATGGTCCGCAAGAAGAACGTGCTGGCGACGGTGATGCAGAGCTTCGCCATCACCTGTCTGGTGACGGTGCTCTGGATGATCGTCGGCTATAGCTGGGCCTTCACCGACGGCGGGCCCTATCTCGGCGGCATGTCGCGCTTCTTCCTGATGGGCATGACGACGGACGGCGTGTCGCCGCTCGCCGCGACGATCCCCGAGTCGGTCTATATGTGCTTCCAGATGACCTTCGCGATCATCACGCCGGCGCTGATTGCCGGCGCCTTCGCCGATCGCATGAAGTTCTCGGCCATGCTGTGGTTCATCGGCCTGTGGTCGCTGTTCGTGTACTCGCCGGTTGCGCACTGGGTCTGGGGCGGCGGCTGGGCCGGCGGACTCGGTGTGCTCGATTACGCCGGCGGCACGGTCGTTCACATCAATGCCGGTGTCGCCGGTCTGATGTGCGCGCTCGTCCTCGGCAAGCGCAAAGGTCTCGGCAACGAAAGCATGGCGCCGCACAACCTGGTGCTGACCATGATCGGCGCTTCGCTGCTGTGGGTCGGCTGGTTCGGCTTCAACGCCGGGTCGGCCGCCGCCGCCAACGGCAATGCCGGCATGGCGATGGCCGTTACGCAGATCGCCACCGCGACGGCCGCGCTGACCTGGATGTTCGTCGAGTGGATCCTCCGCGGCAAGCCGTCGGTGCTCGGCATCTGCTCGGGCGCGGTCGCCGGTCTCGTCGCCATCACGCCGGCGTCGGGCTTCGTCGATCCGACCGGCGCGCTGGTCATCGGCATCGCTGCCGGCATCGCCTGCTACTGGGGCGCCACCGGCCTCAAGCACATGTTCGGCTACGACGACTCGCTCGACGCCTTCGGCGTGCACGGCGTCGGCGGCATGGTCGGCGCTCTGCTCACCGGCGTGTTCGCGCGCACGGCGATCAACAGCGCCGGCACCGGCCTGATCGACGGCAACGCTCACCAGGTCGTCGTGCAGATCTACGGCATCCTCGGCACCGTGATTTACGACGCGATCGCGACGCTGATCATCCTCTACGTGATCAAGGCGGTGATCGGTCTGCGCGTCTCGGAGGAAACCGAACGCGACGGTCTCGATCTCGCCCTGCATGGCGAGGTGGTGCAGTAGC
>Ga0208357_1002330_pt1 | contig 12685 bp, 17 predicted proteins | sample NGESurdeep092012_6_FD_184487 | JGI IMG/M metagenome (GOLD analysis project Ga0208357, IMG submission 184487) | Arctic peat soil microbial communities from Barrow, Alaska - NGEE Surface sample F52-2 deep-092012 (SPAdes) | ecosystem: Environmental > Terrestrial > Soil > Wetlands > Peat ... | reverse complement strand
GGCCGACTCGTCCGAGCGTTGAGACTCGCCAACCCGATCGCAACCAGGCGCAGGCGAAGCACGAGTCCGACCGCCCCCGACACCCCAGGAAGAAGAGGGGGTAGCGCCACATGTGGTCGATCCCGAGGTCGCCCAGCACGGAGAAGAAATGCTCAAGCGCGGCGCCAACCAGCAGGGTGAGGGCGGCTCCCATAAGCGCAGCCGTTCGTCAGCGATCTTGCGAGGCGCCCTCAAGTGCCGTTGTCGGGACGGCGCCGGTCGTCGGAAGATGGGCCGTGGCTTCGTTCGATCCTGTAGAGTCTTCGACTGAAGGGCTCGGTCTTCGGATGAGCCTGCGGTGCGCGTGCGATCCAGTCCCTGTTGTCAGCGCCTTGGTCCAAGGAGGCGGTCGATGGGCGCTTGTGTCGCACTACACCGAAGCTGTGCTAACAGAGTTCGCTGCGGACGGGGCTGAACCGTGCCCGGAGAGCGACTGATGCGCATCCTTTCTCTGCTGTCCGCCGGGGGCGAGACCGATCCAGGGACCGCCCGCCTGTGCGACGTGTGTGCCCAAGTCGCGGCCATGAGCGGCGCCGGGATCATGCTCATGTCCGAAGACGCGCCGGTGGGTTCGGTATGCACCACCAACGATGTGAGCGACCTGATCGAGGAATTGCAATATGAACTCGGTGAGGGTCCGTGTGTCGACGCTCACCAGGAGGGCCGGCCCGTGCTCGAGCCCGACCTGGCCGACCCGGCCACGCCTCGTTGGCTGGCCTTTTCGCCCCCGGCGTTGGCGGCGGGCACCCGGGCCATCTTCGGCTTTCCCCTTCGGGTGGGAGCGGTCCGTCTCGGTGCTCTGAACCTCTATCGCGACGAGCCCGGCAAACTCAGCGACGACCAGCACGCCGATGCACTGGTCATGGCCGATGTGGCCGCCCAGACCGTCCTCGCTATGCAGGCCCACGCACCCTTGGACACCGTGGCCACCGAGCTTGAAGCCGGTGCCAACTTTCACCTGGTCGAGCACCAGGCCTCGGGCATGATGGCCACTCAGCTCGGCATCAGCGTCAGAGAAGCCCTCGTTCGACTCCGGGCTTATGCCTTCAGCCATGACCTGGCGTTACACGAAGTGGCCGAAGCAGTCGTGGCCAGGCATCTGCGCTTCGATTCGTCCTAGGCCGCCGGGGGAGCCTTAGCCGCCATTGGCGAACATCAGGAGTAGAATTCGGGTTTAAGAGCGGCCCTCGAGCTTTCGGCAGGTCGTAGACCCTTGGTGCGGGGAGGCCCCTATGCGGGGATCTGAAAGAGAAGTCCTACTGGCTCGGACCTTCGTGGAGATCGTCGACACCCTGGTGGACGATTTCGACGTCGTCGATCTCCTCACGATGGTGGCCGACCGATGCGTCGAAGTACTCGATGTCTCGGCCGCGGGGTTGATGCTGGTGGCCTCAGAAGGGGACCTGCGCCTAGTGGCCCACTCCAGCGAAGCGGTCCGCGCCGTGGAGTTGTTCGAGTTGCAGTCCGAGGAGGGACCGTCCCTGGACGCCTTCCGCACCGGTGCGCCCGTCGTGAACCAGGACCTTGAGACCGTCAACGGCCGCTGGCCCCGCTTCGCTCCCAAGGCCATCGAATGCGACTTCCGGTCTGTGGACGCTCTCCCCATGCGCCTGCGTAGCGTCACCATCGGCGCCTTGAGTCTTTTCCGAGCCCACGAGGGTGCCATGGAGGAGGGAGACGTCATGGCCGCCCAAGCGCTGGCCGATGTCGCCACCGTCGCCATCATTCATCACCGGGCCTCGGCTGAGGCCCAACTCGTGAACGAGCAGCTCAATCACGCGCTCAACAGTCGCATCGTCATAGAGCAGGCCAAGGGTGTCGTGGCGGAGAGGACCGGACTCGACATGGACCAGGCCTTCGCCCGGCTCCGCCATCACGCCCGCAACCACAATCTTCGTCTCGTTGACGCGGCTCATGCCGTCATTGACGGCTCTCTGAAGCCCGAAGGATTCGATCCTCCGGGTCCCAGACGGCACGTGTGACGCCTTCCTACATTGCTTGAAACGATTTCGGGGTCCGTAGGCACGAACTCAGTGCCCTGGAGTCAGGTAGCGCCGTACCTCGGCATGGGACATGCTTTGGGCGCACCGCCGAAAAGAGACGCCCCGCCCAGACATCTCAGCGAATCCCGACCGACACGGATCAAGCCGTTTGCCCACCGTCGCGCCAGACCCCACCCCAGGGAAGGCGCGTAGCCGTTTCGACTCTGATCAAGGGATTGTGTTTTTCAACGATGTCCATGGTGACTACCTGATGGTCAAGGACTCCGAGGCCGGGTTGCTCGACTATCTGGCAACGTTAGTGGCCAAGGAGTACTTCGTTTACAACAACCGCTCACCCCGGTGATCACCCGGTTGCTTGGTGGACAGTTGGTCCCCGAGAGTTGAAAGGGCTGCCCGGGGATGACGGTGGCAGGACGGACGGTGAGGTGGGTTCCTAGTGGAGCGGGCATCATGGCTGAGCCAGTGTCGGCATTCACCGGTGAGGCTGGGGCTGCCACGCCAGGCGATGAAATTGCCACTGGTGGGGTCGAGATGGAGCAGATCGCCGGGCCACCGTAACGGCCATCAGCCCGCCCAAAGAGGCCCAGGATCTCCACCGACTGATCGGCACGCGTTCCAGGGTACGCCCGAGAGGGTGGCGGGGAGAAGCGGTGGTGTGGACTGCAATAGTTCTGTTGCGATGCGAACAACGGCTCGGAGAACCCTCGTTGGAGGGACCGCCTGATGTCGCCGTTTACTGACAGCGGCGACAGCGACCCAGCATGGCGAAGTGGTGAGGGTCGATCTCGAATCCGAAACGCGATCTGGTGGACCGGGACAGACTGGCGAACAGGTCGTCGGGAGCTTCAATCACCGCTCCGCACTCCTCGCACACCAGGTGCCCGTGGGCGGTGGCGGCCAGATGGTAGGTCGAGGGTCCATGGCCCAGATGGGCGTGGACCACGACGCCCAGTTCCTGGAGGTCGTCGAGATTCCGGTAAATCGTGGACCGGTGGATGTCGGGTGCCTGCTTCTGGACCACGGCAGCCACCTCGTCCGCCGTCTGGTGGGCCTTCGCCTTAAAGATGGCTTCGAGGACGAGTCGTCGCGCCGAGGTCACCCGTCCACCACAGTCGCGTACTAGCGCGAGGACATCCTCCACCGTCGCCGTGGCGGCTTGATCAAGGTCGACGGGAGCGAACAGCTTGCTCATGGCTCCATGATACTTGGTGGGAGGCGATAGAAGGATAAGATCCTTGTTGCGTGCTGGTCTCGATTAGCCTACTTTGCAGGGCGAGGAATAGCTCCGAGGGAGGGACCACGTGACCGATTCCGCCAGCTACGAGACGATCTCCCAGTCCCGGCTGGCCAAACTTCGCAACGGCCTCACGCCCCAGGAGTGGTTGCGGCTCGGTGGGATGGTCCTAGCCGTCGTCGGCCTCAACGTCCTTGGCTGGGGAATGCTGTCAGCCGCCGTCGGCCATCACTACCACATCTCGAAAACCGGTCTCTTCGGATTCGGGACCGGCGTACTGGCCTACACGCTGGGCATGCGCCACGCCTTCGACGCCGACCACATTGCAGCAATCGATAACACCACGAGGAAGCTGGTCAACGACGGACAGCGGCCTCTCAGTGTCGGGTTCTTCTTCTCGCTAGGCCATTCGACCGTCGTGTTCCTGCTCGCCGTCTTCTTGAACTTCGGGATCAAAGCGCTGGATTCTCAGGTAGGCAACGATTCGTCGGGTCTGCACAAAACCACCAACATCATCGGCACCTCGGTGTCGGGAGGATTCCTGTATCTGATCGCTGCACTAAATCTGATCGTCATGATTGGCATCGTCAAGGTCTACAAGGAGATGAAGTCCGGGCGGTACGACAACGAGGAGCTCGAGCGGCAGCTGAACAATCGCGGGTTGATGAACCGCTTCTTCGGTGGCTACGCCAGGCGGATCGACACGTCCTGGAAGATCTACCCGGTAGGAGTCCTGTTCGGGCTGGGCTTCGACACGGCTACCGAGGTAGGCCTGCTCGTATTGGCAGGAACGGCAGTGGCCGGGGGCCTTCCCTTCTACGCAATCTTGTCGTTGCCCGTCCTCTTTGCCGCCGGCATGAGCTTGTTCGACACCATGGACGGCTGTTTCATGAATTTCGCCTACGACTGGGCCTTCTCCAAACCCATCCGCAAGGTGTTCTACAACCTGACCATCACGGGTCTCTCGGTTTTCGTCGCCTTCTTCATCGGGACGATCGAAATCCTCGGTCTCATCGGACAGCAAGCCAACCTCAACGATCCATTCTTCAACTTCTTCCAGAACTTCAACATCAACACCGCCGGCTTTGTGATCGTCGGAGCGTTCGTGGTGACGTGGGCGGTGGCGATGCTCTACTGGCGTCTCGGCGGTGTCGAAGAGAAATGGGATGCAAAAATGCTCCACAACCAACCAAAGCAGCCGACGATGACAGCGGAGCTTGCCGCCCGACGCTGATCGTCGATCTCAGGGATGACGATTCATCGGTAGGAGCCGCCTCGCCTTGGTGCTCCATGCCCCCTGAGCGTCCATGCGTATTCCTATTCGTGGTGTCCCATCGTCATGTCGGCGCCCAGCGCGCTCGGAAGCGCACGGCATATTCGTTGGTGTCGACTTCGACAGTGACAAATCCGGAATTCTTGAGACGTACACCCAACTCGGCTGTCCTGCCCGGCCAACACGCCGCCCGGCCGAATCAGCCGGTGGATCTCCGAGAACAGTTTGTCCTGAAGGTCCACGGTGGGTACATGGTGGAGCATCGTCAGACGCACCGCCCCGGTGAACCGGTCCTGGGGTAGGTCAGTAGCGGTTGCGTCGGCGCAGATGACATCGACGTTGGTGCCATCCAGCCGCGCTTCAGCGATGAAGCGAGATCCGGATGGATCTCGACGGCGGTGAGCCGTTTGAGACGATATCGGAGGATGTCCGTCGTGAGTCCAGGACCGGGTCCCACTTCCAGCCCGTCGTCACCGAGATCCACCTCATCCAGAACCCACGGAATGATCCATAGTTCGACCGCCTCGGCCCATTCGGCGCTGGAACAGAGCTCAAGGTGTTTCTGATTCAGGGGCTCTGTCTAGGGGACGAGATGTCGATGTGCATCCGGACGATTGTGCCAGAACACAGGTGAGGAAGATGGCGTGTCGGTCACTCCGTCGAGAATCCTGGATACACATCCGTCAGCAAGTAGGCATACGCGTTCATGCGGAACCCCAGACGGGCCACTCCGATGACGTATTTCCGCAGTCCCTCTGGCCATTTTCCGGTGAAGAGAACGGCGAAGAAGGCGATGATGAGAACGATGTAGGCAACTATGCCGAGGACGATCAGGACAATGTAGACGGGGATGATGAGGAGCCATTTGATGAAGATGAGTCCACGGCTGAGCTTCTCGGGGCGAACCAGGGAGAGTATCGCTGGGTCGTCACCCGGATCGGCCGGACCGCTCGGTATTCCGAAGGCCGGATAGGGCTCTCGCATGAAGAGGTAGAAGGTTCCGACCCGCCATTGGTACCGCATGATTCCGGCAGCAAGGTCAAACATCCCTGGGGGGTAGGTGCCGGTGAAGAGAATGGCGAACCAGGCGATAAAGGTGATGACGCTGAGGACGAGATTGAGAACGTAGAGCACGATTATGTGCGGAATGGCCATGATCGGATTACCGATCACCCGCCACCGGGCCACCTTGAGTGGAGCGTTCAAGTTGAGTTGAATCGGATTTGGGTTTGCGGGTGCCATGGCTACAGTCATTGTTCCCTCCCGAAGGTCACGGACATCGCAACGTTCTCCGACATCAGGATGAGCCCCCATGTCTCGCCGTCGTGATGGCCAGATCGGTAGTGTTACACGTTCTGTTCTGGTGACGACGGATAAAAGGACATGGACCGCTTGGCGCTTGCGGCAGATTGTTTAGCCATGGCACGAATCCGTCATGGCATCTGAGCTAAGCGAATCGCCGTGAGGAGCAAAGTAGACGCGAACTCTTGTGCGTGGAGACGAAGGTAGATCGGCCTCGCTGAGAAGCGTCAGGTCGTACGGATGGTTTCAGAATCTGGCTGAGGCCAGAGGACGTGGCCGTGGTTCACGGATCAACAATCAGCCCGGGCATCACCCGCCAGCTCAAAAGGGACCCGTCGGGAGGTTCCCTCCTGGCCAGCCGGTCTGTTCATCAGGGGTCAGTTTGTAATACGAACTCAACGCAGAACCAACGAAGCGCCCCTAACTGGCTATTCAGGTACGAATCTCTCGAGCCGATAGAGACAACTGGCAATGTCCAACGGTTAGGGGGAAAGGAATGGTCGTTCGACTCTCCTCGGAGCAGACGAAGAGAGCGCAACAACTGAGCACCAGCCTGAGTCAGATCACGGCCGCCATCCGGTTGGCCCGCTCCGATCAGTCCTCGTCCCCCCAGGTGATCAAGCAGCTCTTGGACAAGTATTGCCAGACCGAAGCGGAACTCCGGTCAATGATTCCGCGGTCGATCAGACCACTTACCTGAGGATCAGGTTCGCTCGCCGAGATCGTCGAACCGGAGTCTCACTGCCCTGCTTGATCCTGTCCACCACGGTGGCCACCCAGCGGGCGGCGGTGGCCGGTTGACCGTCGATGCGGGCCACCGGGGCCCCGAGGCCGAGGACGGCGGCCGGGCTGACGGTGGCGTCCAGGTGTTCAAGAGCCAGGGCGTTGACCCCGCCGAGGTCAGTGATCCAGGAGGCGATGTCCTCGGTCTTGGCCGTGGCCTCGACCACCCCCCAGACGGCGGTGGGCCGGAGGGCGGCGATCAGGTGGGTGGCCCATGACCGGTCGGCCCCGGTCATCGAGGCGTCGACCACCACCACGGCGGCCTGGGACCGTCGCCAACCCGGAGCCCGTTCGCCGGCGTCCTCGGCGCTGCGCACGAGCAGGGGCCCGGTGGCCACCATGTGGGCCTGGGTATCGAGAGAGGCGAAGGGCACCCCGGCGGGGTCGGTCCCCATGTCCCCGGCCAGGGCGGCGGCCAGGCGCCGGGCCGGTACTCCGTCGCCCACCACCACGAGCAGGCTCCCGGCCTGCCGGGGGAGCGCCGGAGCGGTGCCGAGAGGGGCGAAGACCTGGAGAAGAAGAGCCTCGAGGCCCGTTCCCCGCCGTAGTCCCTCGGACACGGTGGCGATCATCGATCCATCGAGACCCACCCGGCGGAGCGATTCCGTCATGGCATCCTCGGGCCCGGTGGTGACGGGCAGGACGTCCTGGTGGCGGGCGGGAACTTCGTTCGACCGGGGCATCGGGCGCACCGGTTCGGGGCTGCGGACACCCGGTTCCTGGCCGCTCCGGGCCAGGAACATGGCCCCCCCCGAGGCGACGTCGGCCGGGGCCGAGTCCAGGTGGTCGTGGCCGGGGTCGGTGGGCCGGGACGGCGAAGAAGCACTGACAGAGGCCGTCATCCGACTTTGAGTGGACATCCGGCGCGAGGCCTTCTCGATAAGGGCGTCCACGCGGGACATCACGGCGTCGAACGAGTCTGGGCTGTTGCTGGGCCCGCACACTTCTTCGGCAGCTGGGATCTCGGGTTCGGGCCGTGCCGGCGAAGGAGGTTCAACCGCCAATCCGGCCGTGGCGGTGGTCATGGCTGGTTCAGGTCGTAACAGGGCTGTCGCCGGAGCGGGGACGGCGGATTCCGGTTGGCGCCAATCGGAGACCACGGGCATCCGGGGGACTTTAGCGATGCGGCGGTTCGTCCGTATTCCGGCGGCAACGTAGGCGAAACCAGTGAGGGCCAGAGCGATAAGGATCCTGGCGTGCCCGTGGCCGCTCGAGGATCTGGTCACGTCAGTGGCAGGCTTCCAAAAGAAAGATCTGACCGTCCCGCTTCCAGGTCGGGCGGTGGAATCCGGCCCGGGGTGCCCTGTTCATGGCTCTATTCTGCGCGATTGCGCTGTGCAAGTGGTGGACGACGGCCGTCGTGCTGCCACCGGGGCGAAGGTACCTTCGGAGATGGCCCGGTCGATTGTGACGTGAACGTCAGCCGGAGGACACGGTGACGGCCTTGTGCGCCAACACGATGATCCGCGCGTTCATGCGGAACTCTTCATGGGCATCCTCGGCCTCGAGCATGGCTGATGAGACCGTGGTGATCGAGATAAACGATGCCGGCGGCGGACAGGTCGAAGCGCATGTCGACAGCCTGCCCTTCGCTCCGGGCTCGCTCAACCGCATCCAGATCTCGCTTGAAGCGCTGCTGGCCTATGACGAAAGGCGCCAGGACGAGGTCGTGGCCCACCTGCTCACATTGCTCGTCCCTGACGGACAGCTCGAACTGGTGCGGAAAGGTCCCGAAGACTTGATGGCACGGTGGCCCGGATCTCTACGGGTAGTTGACGACGAACGTATGTCGTCGTAACTGCTTCTCCGGACCGCCTCTTTCGTGTCACGCCCACCCACACCGAGCGGGTGGGGGTGACTTCGAACTAATTGATCTCCGGAATACTCGGGCGCGACGCCGGGGTATGGAGGCCGGGGATCTGTCTGCGAAGGATCGTGATGAGGGCGGCCGCCTCGTCGAGGGTCCGGCAGATCGGCATGAAGTCTTCGATACCGCTCTCGTACATGATCTTCCGCACTCCCGGCGGCGGTGCCACCAGGATCAGGGCACAGTCATGTTGGCGGAGCAGCCGGAAGGTCTGAACGAGGATGCTCAGTCCCAGTCCATCGATCCCGGTGAGCAACGCCAGATCGACGATCACGGGTCGCGCTTTTTCGCACAGGTGATCGAGTGCCTTGCTGAACGCCGGCGCCGTTTCGGGCGCCAGCTCGCCGGCCAATGAGACCACGGCGGCACCGGAAGTGTCGCTCACTTGGATATTTAGTCCCACCGCGCCTTTACACTATTGAGTTGCTTCCAGCTCGTGGCGGATGGGGCCCTTTCTCAGGGAGCGGGGGAAAGCACCGTTCGCTGAACGGCTGGAGCTGTCGCCGGCAGGTTGGCCAGCATGTCTGAGGTCCCTTTTCTCATACGATCGAGGCCAAAGTGCCTGGCCGCATGGGTACGCCCCAGCTTGGCGAAGGCGCTCCCACAACTCCGGGTCGTCGTAGAGCCTCTGCACGGCGGCGGCAAAGTCATCGGCGGTATCGGCGATGAGGACGTGTTCTTCGTGGACGAGGCCCATACCTTCGGCGGCCACCGACGTCAGAACGACGGGAATGCCGGCGGCCAGCGCTTCGCCCACCTTGCTCTTCATGCCGGCGCCGTAACGAAGCGGTGCCACCGATACACGAGCTTGATGGAGATAGGGCAAAGTCGATACCACCGTGCCACCAACGGTGATTCCGGGTCCGGCCAGTTCTCTGGCTGTTCCCATTGGGTCGTTGCCGATGACAGTGAGTTCGGTCTGGGGACGCGTCTCGGCCAACAACGGGGCGATATCCCGCTTCCACCAAGCCACGGCGTCGGCGTTCGGAGGATGGTTGAAATTGCCTACGAACAGGAAGCCGGTCCGTTGCTCGAAACCGGGTCCCTCCGGGACTTCGGCATGAGCGTTGGGAACGGCGACGATGTCGGCACCGGGGATTTGGCCCCGGACCACCTCGGCGTCAGAATCGATCACACACACCACGCAGCTGACCGTGAACATGTCCGACGGCCACCTGGTCCAGGCGTCGATCTCGTTGCAGTTGACCAAGCTGGCGGCCAAGACGGCCACCACCGATGTTCCCCGTTTCGACGACGCCGCCATCACCGTGCTCGGGGCGGAGACCTACGACGCCCTCCTGGCCCCGGGGGGCCGGACAACGGTCAAGGCCCAGATCCTGACTCTGGGCCAGAAGATCCTCCCGCCCGTCCAGGGGGTGGCCGAACAGGTGAGTGCGGTGTACTTCACCAGCTTCGTCGTCCAGTGACCGGGGCCGGTCCTCGGCGGGGCGGGACGAGGGGTCCAGAAATTGGTGGACCGGGCTACACCCGGCGTCTCTTCCGGCCGATAGGGCCCAGATGGGATTGAACGGCCTCGTCGTCTGCCTGTTCGAGGAGAGTGAAGCGCTCGAACATCTTGCCTTCAAACTCGAACAGGAACAGTTGGTCCTGGTGGCCGCGAAGCCCCGGTTGCTGGCTCGCAACAGCGCCGAATTCGAGCAGGCGGTGAAGGACCTGGATGTGGTCAGCCGGCGTCGCGAGCAACTGGTGGCCGCCACCGCCGCCGAGTTGGGATTGAGCCCCACCACCACCTTGAGCGCCCTGGCCGATTCGGCCGCCGATGAGGACGAACGCCGGGTTCTGGGCGAGCGCCGGCAGGTCATGCGGGCCCAGGTGGCCCGGATCAATGAGCTGTGCACCAAGAACCGGGAGATTCTGGCCCGGAACCTGGCCGGCACCACCGACGCCCTCTCTCTTCTGGGCGAGAGTCCGTCGTACACGGCCATGGCCACCACGACGGCCGGAGCACCACGTGCGCGGATGCTCGACGCCCGGGCCTAGGGGGAGGATCCTTCATGGGAGATCTGGCACTGAGCATCGCCGCGTCGGTCTCGACGCGCAGCAGACGGCGATGGGACACCATCTCCGAGAACCTGACCAACGCCAACACGTCAGGCTATATCTCTGAGAGCGCCGAACTCACAGCTGAACTCGGTGGAGATCTCTTCGGCGTGGGCGACGGGGTCCGCGTGGTGGGCGTCCGCCAGAACGGCGACGCCCTGCTCACCACCAACGCCCAACAGTCCCAGGGGATCCTGGCTCAGAGCACGGCCCTACAACAGATCCTCTAGGGGGCCCAGGCCGCCTTCCCCGAGCCCAGTTCGTCGGGGATATCGGCCGACCTGTCGGCCTTCTGGCAGGCCTGGGACGGCATCAGCCAGGACCCGTCGAACCCGGCGCCGCGGACCGAGGTGGTCGATCTGGCCCAGAACCTCTCGTCGGACTTCCAGCAGGCCTCGCAACAGATCTCCAACCTGCAGGCCAACGCCCAGATGTAGGTGACGTCGCGGTGACGTCATCAACCAGCCGTCGGACAACCCGGCCGGGGCGGCCGACCTGCTCCAGCTCAATGCCAGCCTGGCCCGTAATCAGCAGGACGCGGCCAACGCCACCGACGGAGCGGGCTGGCTCTCGCTCGGGAACTCGACCATGAACCAGATCATGTCCGCCCTTCAGCAGGCCCAGCAGACGGTGTCATCGGTCACCGGAGCGGCGTTGGCCAACGAACCTGGAGCGCTCCAGGCCCTGGCGGCCCAGATCTCTTCGGTGCAGTCGGAACTGATCAACCTGGGGAACACCACCTACGGCGGCCGGGCCATCTTCTCGGGCACGGGGAACGTGACCCAGGCCTACGACGCCAACGGGAATTACGTGGGCGGCGGGTCACCGCCGACGCGGACGGTGGCTCCCGGGGTGAAGGTGGCGGTGGGGGTCACCGGCGACCAGGTCTTCGGTTCGGGGACGAGCGGTCTCCCCCCGGCACTTCCGGCTGGAGAGACTGGCTCCCGAGCTCCAACCTTTCTGCGTCATGCGATCGGTCGACGAGACGGGGATCAGCTTCGTGCTGGTGTCCCCCGGCGTCCTCTTTCCCGACGACACCATCGAGATCGACGAGCAGCACGTGGCCACCCTGGCCCTGGAGTCAGCCGTTGACGCTCTGGTCATGGCCATCGTGACGCTCGGGGTGCCGCCGACGGCCAACCTTCTCGGCCTCCTGGTCATGAACCGCCGGACCCGGGCCGCGGCCCAGGTGGGGCAGTACCAGTCGAGTTATGAGGCGCCGGAACCGCTCACGCCCGAAACCTGATCGCCGCCGGAACCGTCGGTGGACGTCGACGCCGCCTCCAGGTTGGCCTGCTGGATCTCGAGGTAGACCTCTTCGCGGTGGACCTCGACCTCGGCCGGGGCGTCGATGCCGATCCGGACCTTGTCGCCGGCTACCACCAGGACGGTCACCTTGATGTTGTGACCGATCATGACGCCTTCGCCGACGCGACGTCCGAAAACTAGCACCGTGTCTTCTCTTCCCTGAGTTGTGTCACCGTCTCATCCTTGAGATGGGGCATCGACCCTCCCGGGAGGATGGTCACAGATTAGATGGCGTAGAGGTCCCCGTCGGGACCTTCGGCGATGGTGATGGGGGTGAGGCCCCGGGTGGCCGGTCCTTTGACCAGGGCCCCGGTCTCACCGTTGAACTGTGAACCGTGACAGGGGCAGATGAAGAGCTTGTCGGGAGCGGCGTAGGCCACGGTGCAGCCCTCGTGGGGGCAGACGGCGTCGAAGGCCACGAAGGTCCCGGCGCTGGGCTGGACGACGACGGCCGGGTCTCCCGTCTTCGGCGCGTTGAAGGTGGCCGATCCGCCCAGGGCCACCGTGCTGGCCGACAGGACGCTCTTCCCCGGGGGCGTGGACTTGGTGGTTCCGGTGGTGGCCGTGGTGGTGCCCGGAGACTTCGAAGCCGGTGTCGTGGAGCCGGGCGACGTGGAGCCGGCGTCGGCCGCGTCGGAGCTGTGGCCGACCAGGCGGCCGAGGCCGGCGGCCAGGCCGGCCAGGAGGACACCGAGAGCCCCGGCCGAACCGAGGGCGGCCGCTTTCCGAGCGAAGGTGCGACGGTTCATCTCACCGCGGGCGGCGCCATCACCGGTCGAGCCGACAGGGACGGCGGAGGTGGTGGCGGTGGCCGA
>Ga0208357_1002329_pt1 | contig 12689 bp, 13 predicted proteins | sample NGESurdeep092012_6_FD_184487 | JGI IMG/M metagenome (GOLD analysis project Ga0208357, IMG submission 184487) | Arctic peat soil microbial communities from Barrow, Alaska - NGEE Surface sample F52-2 deep-092012 (SPAdes) | ecosystem: Environmental > Terrestrial > Soil > Wetlands > Peat ... | reverse complement strand
CTGATCTCACAACAGCGTCGGCCGCTACGCGGCCTTCGATCCCACCGAGACGTGTACGGAAACTCCGGATTGGGTGTTCGAAAACTCCGGAATACGCACTCTACGATTTCACCGCTGGAGATAAGGACGCTCTACTGTTCACCTCAGAGTCCGGCGCTCCTCTAACGGCCGTCAGTCTTCAGCGAGCGTGGTCAAGAGCTCGCTCGAGCATTGGGCGACCCGATCTGCACTTGCACGACCTTCGACACACTGGCTTGACACTTGCTGCAGCGACCGGCGCCACCACGGCTGAGTTGATGCACCGGGCTGGACATGCATCAGCGAGCGCTTCCTTACGGTATCAACACGCCACTCAAGACCGTGATCATGTTCTGGCAAATGCTCTAGCCGATCTGGCAAAGCACAATGAAGTGTCCAAAATGCGCAGACCTAAAGCCGAGGGTGACTCACGGCGTTCTTGAGTTCGCTTCGGCTTTCAACTTTGATCTTCCAAACTGGTTCTAAACGAGCTTCCCTGCTCGAAAGAGACTCCAGGGCTCCTCAAACGGTTCGAGCCACCCACGACCAAAGCCATCCTCGCTCATCTTCTCTTCCATCCTCCAATGATCAGCCACATTTGGGAGACCGGGACCCTTTGGATTTGGATGGGCTTCAAGGTAGTACTTGGCATGAAGATTCACAGCCTTCGCCACCGTCGAACTGGGCAGAAGATAGACGGTAGCGGCTCTTGGATCCCTGGCAGGGTACGAATCGAAGTGAACCAGGGCGTAAAAGCGATTTGGGCTGCTTTCAATGTGCGTACCAACGAGCCAACTGAGCGAACCCTTTGTGGTCTTCACCTGTACGTGGATCATTTCGCCATCCCGATCCACGTATAGATCGTCAGACTTATAGTTTCGTGGAAATTGTGCAGCGGCGTAGCCAAGAGCGAAAAATCGACTTGCTACGAGTAATTCGCCTGCCTCACCTAGCATCACATTCTTCTTATGGTCAGCAGGCATAACGCATTGTAACTCTGCATGGTGCGGATCTCTACTGAGGCGTCGAGCCAAACGACTTGGAACGCATGTCACATCTCTCCGGCATACTGAAGATGCGATGGCAAAGGAAAGTGGAAGTGAAATGTGTAGGACTGTAGTGCTTCAGGATCGACAAATTGATAGGGCTCACTGGAGGTTCTCGGCCAAAATTGACGACAAAGGTGATTTCGTCATTGAGGGGCAAGTTATTGGTCGAGTCTTTAGCGATGACGCCTGGGAACACGAATGGGAACTTCGTGTGGAAAGAGATAGCGTTCCCGCGCTCCTCGTGCTACTAGGGGGTGAACCGGATCAAGATGTCCTCGACGTTGTCGAAGCGCATTGGCTGTCGACTGAAGGTGCCGGGCTTGAAGAACTAATCACTGGAAGTGAGATACCAAGCAATTTGGAAGTTTGGGATCGCCCTGCTTAAAAGCTCCGCGCTTGCAATGACGTGAGCGCCGACTTTGAAGCTGATTCATGCAGTATCTAAATCACCAGCACCCAATGGGGTAATTCTCAATGGTGAGACCGCAATGCGATACTTGACGGGTGGCAAGTTCCGTCCAATTTCGCAATTACACAGAAGCTGACCTTGACGAGGTACTCGCTCTATGCGCCATGGAAGGTTGGACCTGCTATACCGAGAACCGTGCTCGTGCTCATTCCGTCTTCACGGCACCAGGTGTGGTGTCCGTAGTGGCAGAGATGAGTGGTGAGATTGTCGGATTCGCCTACGGGCAAACAGACGGGGCAATACAGGCCCATTTGTCGCAACTGGTCGTCGCGCAAAGCCATCGTCGCGAGGGGCTTGCGCGAGAGCTTCTGGCATACATTTCAACCTGTCTCGGTGCGAGTCGCGTCGACCTGATCACTGACACCGCCGTGACCTTCTACCGATCGCTACCCCACAAGGAGCAAGTGGGCTTCCGGATCTACCCGGGCCTCAAATAGAACTACAACACATTGTTCATGTAAGCAATTCTCACGGCGGTCGTCTCTTCTCGTCCCAGATGCGGGCCTCGTCGAGGATATCGAGGATGATCTCGCCCTTCGCGTCGGTGTAGCCGATGGCATCGTCTGCCCACACGACAGCGTTTTCCAACTTGACAGCGGCGTACGCGTCCCGGGTGTCCGAATGCGAGCGCAAGTAGTCGCGGAATAGCAAGTGATCGGATTCAAAGTTCGAACCAACATTGCAGACGTGAACCTGCAGTACCCGTGGGCCACCAGGAAACGAGCGGAAGTACCGGTGGTAGTCATCCCGGCTGCGGAGTTGGGCGCCGACGGTCTCGATCTGTGGAACATACTTGTCCTCTTGGTCAATGTCGGGGACGCTCACTTGGATGTCGATCCTGGGCTTGGCGGGCAAGCCCGGCACAGAAGTTGACCCGACGTGTTCGATACGTAGGGCGAAGTCGCCCACCCCTTCATTGATCTTGTCGCGCCAGAAGACGAATTTTTCAGGCCACGACGGGTCGTAGTCGACGACCTCTAGTGGATCCTGCCGCCTCGAGCTGCCCTCAGCGACTTCAAATGCTGGCCATATGACGGCAGCCACCGAGCGCCACAACTCGAGCCGCTCCTCGGCCGGGAGCTCGTTTGGAAGCAGCCCACGAGGTGAGGCGACAAGTGCATAGAGATCGATCATATTTGCGCGCTCACCCTCGACTTCGCGCAGGCGAAGCCAGGCGTCACGCGGCGGAGCACCGTTGGCGACTCCAGCGGCATTGAGGCGCTCAGTGAGCCTCATCGTCTGCGGCGGTACCCCCGGAGTTCGTGTCGGCGCGCCATCACTCATACCCACCGGAGCCAGTGTGTCACAGCGCTCGCTGGCCTCTTCACGCGTCAAACTTCCGGGCAACAGAACTGACATCGATCACGAGTCGCGGCCACTTCGCTCCAGGGAGAGGAGGTGATCAGGTAGACGTTCATGCCGAGGCCGTGAGCTGAGTTCTGCCCCCTTACAAGCGACCGACAATCCTTATGGTTATGGAAGTGCTGACCGCCTTTTGTGACGTAGACAATTTCGTTGACGCCCGAAGGGGGCTTTCGACATTGTTGGCATGAGGTGGACATAAGACCGTGTATGCACTCACCCACTCCATGACAATACGGCGCGGGCGCGACGAGATTGCAAATGACCCCTTGTACTGGGAAACATGACAAGTGTCGATTGTCAATGAGCAAGCACCGTTGGTATGCCCGCGGTATGCCTGACTATGAAAATGGACCTGGGAAATCAACACGACTATGGCCGACGATCAGGTATTACGGATTAACCAAAATTTAGATTCGCCCAGCTTCCCAAGCTGAGAACGCGAGTTCGATTCTCGTCGCCCGCTCCAGTTCGACCTTCAACATTCCTGATCACGATAGATTTCAGAAAACGCAGAAACTCGCACCGGCGCCAGTCACCCTCCGTTTTTCGACCCATTTTGGTTCAGTTAATGCCCATGTAGTGCCCAACTCACGTGGCGGTCTGCCGGCAAAACCACTCCAACGATAAAAGCACAACTTGCGCCCATGATTTCCCGGTGGAAAATGGGCGATCGCGATGATTCTTGCATCGACAATCATCAGCTTCTTCGGCTGAGACACACTCGATTGCCTCGCCGCACCGCTTTCGTTTCTTTCGTTTCGGCTACTCTTGTCTTATGTCCAGAGCCCCGGAATCCATCAACATTGCAAGGACTGACAACACTCCTATTTTTCCGCCAGAGAATCTCGACAAGTTGCTTGACCTCACGCTATTTCTTGACGGGCTAACTGAACCGGCTCTGCTTTTGGGACCAGATGGGGAAAAAGTGCCGTTGCCCGAGGAGATTTATCTGGTATTACGTCGCGTCGTCGATGACATGCGCGAAGGGAAGGCCACAATGGTGGCACCCCTGAGTCTGTTGCTCACGACGCAGGAGGCGGCTGATTTTCTAAATCTGAGTCGACCGACCGTTGTGAAACTAATGGAAAGCGGCGAGATCCCGTTTGAAAAACCGAGTCGTCATCGCCGCGTAAAGCTCGAAGATCTTGTGTCATTTCAACAACGACGTCGAGTCGAGCGACGAACCTCATTAAACGAACTCACAGTGGACGCCGGGAAACTTGGTATCTACGAAGAGACCCTCGACCATGCCCAGTCGGCCGTAAAAGCCGCTCGGAAGCGGCGAGCGGACGCGCGCGCCAAGCAGTAGCACCGTGAGTCGATATACCGCACTACTTGACGCCTGCGTTCTTGTACCAATTGTGTTGACGGACACCCTTCTTCGAATCGCTGAACGAGATTTGTACCGACCCCTCTGGTCCGACAGAATCCTCGAAGAAGCGCTCGAGGCGACGATCGACATTCATTCGGATATTGATCCTGAACGTCTTCGCAAAAGGTTCGAGACGATGTCCACGACGTTCGAAGACGCCTGCGTAGTTGACTGGGAACATCTCGAGGCGAGGATCGAACTCCCCGATCCAGAAGATCGCCATGTCGTCGCGGCAGCCATTCGTGGTCGTGCCGATTGCATCGTTACTGCAAACCTTCGAGACTTTCCTACTCGCGTTCTAGCCGAACTCGATATTGAAGTGACTCATCCGGACGACTTCCTTGTTAATCAGTTTGATCTCGCTCCGCGAATTGTGTTGGACGTCATTCGTGATCAGTCCGGCCACGCTGTTAACCCAATGCTCACACCAATGGACCTTGTCGCTCGCTTAAGTCGAGCAGGAGTTCCAAATTTCGCGGACCTCGTGGCTCGAACCATTTAGAGGGCGGAACTCCTCACACAGGCCGGATCATCGGAGAATTGAATAGGCACTATAAGGAAGTTTCAACGAACGGCACTGCGGAAGAGCCAGTTGGAAGTCGATCACTCAATGTGGTGCGCCCGTTCGCGAGGAATATCGCACGCTCCCGGACTTTTCATGAGTAGCGCCAGCGCTACAACGGGAAACGGGTAGTGCCCGTTGAATGCCCAACGGTTCACCGATGACTCGCAATTCTAGAGAAACTCAGCCTTGATCAGGTCTTACTCAATTGACCATTCGACAGGTCTATGAGCTTCCCAAGCTGAGAACGCGAGTTCGATTCTCGTCGCCCGCTCCAATCAAGTGACCGACCATCCTGATCAGCAGAGTAATCATCTGACAAGTGAGATCTGACTCCGGCGCACATTCATTCTCAACTAGGCCATTTTTGGCCGCGGGATGCCCATGGAGTGCCCAGGCTCAGTTCCCGGGTGAGAAATTCATCACGCGCACAACGCCAAAAGAGAGTCACCGACCGTGTCCGCCCTATTTCCCGACTCTAATGATGTACTTTTCAGCACTTGGCGTCATCAGCATGCACAACTGAGATTGGCAACAAGTGGCCGTCAGATTGCGTCCCTCTGGCCCTCGTGTGATTCGACTTGGGTCTAAAGAGCTCAACCAAAGGCTTCTGGATTCGGCTTGACACTTTACTCTAAATTCCTTATAGTAGATATATGTCCACAGTCGCTGCCCGCCAAGCGCTTAACGCGCCAGTCGAAGAACGCGGAAGCAAGTTGGCCACGATCAAAGAAGACCAGTGGTTCGACAGGAAAAGCGTCCGGATTCAGCCCAAATCCCTGTCCGAAGCACTTGTTGGATTCGCCAACGCCGAAGGCGGTCTCGTTGTTATCGGTATATCGGCCGGCGTCGTCGAAGGTGTCGATTCGTCAATCTCCGACCAGAACGGATGGCGTCAAGCAGCAATGGACCTCACAGTTCCTTCGGTGTCAATACGCACCGAATCGATCGAATGTATCAACCGACACGGGAAATCCGACCACCTGATGGTCATTGAGGTCGAGCCAAGTGATCAAGTGCACGCGACAACGAAGGATGAAGTTTTCCTCCGCGTTGGTGACGAGACGAGAAAGCTTACGTACGCTCAGCGCCGCGAACTGGAATTTGACAAAGGGCAGACGAACTACGAAACAACACCAATGGATGACGTCACGTTCGAGGAGCTGGACGATGAACTCCTGTCGCAGTATTCGAACGCAGTGAGCCATTCTGACGCGAGTCGTCTCCTAATCGCTCGCGGACTCACATATCCGGGCGGACAACTGACCGTCGGCTCGATGCTCCTTTTCGGACGATCTCCACAAACCTACTTTCCCGAGGCTCACGTGAGAGTTCTTCGTTACGAAGGCATCGAGCGGGGTACCGGCCGACGCCAACGTCTTTTGAGCGACGTCAGGTTTGAAGGTGCGATTCCCCACGTTCTCATCTCGGTTCAACAACACGTTGCAGACTTAATACCAACGCGTCGCGCACTTGGTGTTAGCGGAATGTTTGAACGAATCGGTCTTGTGCCCCAGGACGCGTGGCTGGAGGGACTCGTCAATGCAGTCGTCCACCGCTCATACTCGATTCACGGAGATCACGTTCGAATTGAACTCTTTGACGACCGAGTAGAAATCGAGAGTCCAGGTCGCTTTCCTGGAATCGTAGACCTTCACGACGCACGCGCAATTACTCGATTTGCGCGAAATCCTCGTGTTGCACGAGTCTGCTCAGACCTGAACTTCGGTCAAGAACTTGGAGAGGGGATTAGGCGAATCTTCGAAGAGATGGCACTTGCGGGTCTCGCGTCTCCCGAATATCGCCAGACGTCTGGCAGCACGGTTTTGACATTGCGCTCGGCTCCATTTGATCGCACTCTTGATGAACGCCTACCTGACCATGCACGTCGCATCATCACCTTCGTACGTGAGGCCAAAAGAGTCAGTACTGGTGAAATTGTCAAGTCGACGGGTTTGTCGCGACCAGTAGTGCTCCAACAACTACGCACGCTTCAGGAAGAGGGACTTGTTAAATGGAGCGGTAATAGTCCGAAGGATCCGAGGGCCTACTGGAAAGCGCACATTGAATGACACTCAGGTAGTTTGAGGTCGTAAAACCGCCTCTTGACCAGGTAAAAGAGTTATCCAAAAGTGTGAAGCCGCTTGTTCCGCATCAAGACATTAAATTCCGAAATGTTCAAGAGGTCGTCACACACTCGATCTCAAACAACTGGGTAACCCATCTCGAATCGCACCCGAATTCGCAGTACGCCAGTTCTCCCAAACATTCGATCAGATGCCAGCGATACTCTTTCGCGATGGCATGGCTTTCTGACCAACAACGCTTGATGCTGGACGTATGGCTCGGGCATTGGAAGACGATTGACGATCACTCGTGGCCCCTTCAAGACACCGTCGTTCTCCACGTACGAAACTTCGTCGGCGACCACATCGTTAAGGCCAGTTTGACTAGCCATCACATCGCTCGCGAGATCGACGCTTACGAAAATGTGATCAGCAATATCGCCGTGCCGGCACCGCGCCTAGAACATGCGGCTGTTAATCTCGGAATTCTAGTTACTAGCTATCTACCCGGCGATTTGATTATGCGATCGCCCGGCGAGTGGAGCCAGGATGTTTACCGGCAGGCGGGCGCGATCCTCGCACTGCTCCAGGTTTCAAACGAGATTTCAGACGCCTATTTTGACAACGTCACGTCCAACGTCAGAACTCGCCTTGATGCGGCGGCTGGGCTGGTCGCTAACGATCAGCTTGAGGCGCTAAAAATAGTCGTAAGCAACATTCGCAGCCATCTCGTTCAACTCCACTTCACTCATGGCGATTATCAACCTCGCAATTGGCTCGCCTACCGGGGCGTGGTGAGCGTCATTGACTTCGGACGTGGAGCGAAGCGCTCTTGGGTAAGTGATCTAGTACGACTACGAAACCAACAGTTCGTTGGGCACCCCGAACTTGAGCAAGCATTCATGGACGGATTGAGTCGGACGCTCACCGAAGCCGACCTCGAGATGCTGGCGCTGGAGACAGTTAGCGAGAGCCTCGGCACTGTCGTCTGGGCCCATGGCATTGGCGACCAAGAGTTTGAGGAACACGGACGACGGATGATCGCTCGCATTCTTGAATCGGCCTAATAGCTGCATCAGAACACTCAGCTAATAACTCCAAATCGTCGTGCCGACCATGCATACCTGTCCGCACTCAGGGTGCCCGTAGAGTGCCCGAACCCCGAAGATCGGCGCCATCCTGCCATAGAATGATGGGTTGACCAGTGCTTTTAGGGCGAGCCACTCTTCCCGCACTCCGCTTCCCAAGCTGAGAACGCGAGTTCGATTCTCGTCGCCCGCTCCACCTGGGCTGGTCACCCGTTTAGTTGACCGGTCTTTAAGGCACCGAGACCTTGTTTGGTTGGGTTGAATGAAGTTCGCGTTGCTCGGTACGTCTCGCGGCTCTCCCAGATGATCAGATTGTGAACTAGATGATGGCGTGAAGTTCACCTTCCGATTACTTTCGCTTATTCCCCCATTCAATCTGACTTGTAAAGATTCCTTTGTGAGGTATCACCAATGAGGTCACCACGGCGGAGATGAAGATGGATGAAGTCAAAGTGGAGGACACCCTGAGATTGACGTCTGGTTTCGAAAGTAAGACGATCACTGGTCCTTCCGCACTAAGCGAATTGGCAACACTCCCTCGCACACTGAGCCAGATGCTCGACGACGCACCGACGAGTCGATTTCACCGACGCGCTGTCCTTATATCCGGCATGGGTTTTTTCACCGACGCTTACGACCTCTTCGTTATCGGCACGGTCGCCGCCATGGTAAAGACTCAGTGGAACCTCTCGACAGATCAGACCAGTTGGGTGACCGGCGCCGCCATTCTCGGCGCGTTCATCGGCGCATTCGTTTTTGGAAGACTGGCTGATGTTGTCGGGCGAAAGGTCGTCTACACGACGGTCGCGGTAATTATGGTCGTCGGGGCTCTCGCCTCAGCCTTTGCTCCGAACTTTCTCTTCTTGATCATCGCCCGTCTCGTCTTGGGCCTGGGGATCGGCGGCGACTATCCGGTCTCCGCGGTTCTCATGAGCGAGTACTCGAACCGCGCCGATCGCGGACGACTCGTAGGCCTCGTCTTCTCGATGCAGGCCGTCGGTTTGATCGTGGGTCCCCTCGTTGGTCTCGCGTTACTTTCCTCGGGTATTAATGCCGCACTGACCTGGAGAATCTTGCTCGGACTCGGTGCGATTCCGGCCGCGGCAGTGATCTATCTGAGGGCCAAAATGCCCGAGTCCCCCAGGTTCAAGGCACTCGTCCAGGGACGCGCGGATGAAGCGGCCACTGATCTCCAACACTTCACTGAGGGAGTGATCGACACCTCCTCAGTCTCTGACAACGGCCCGCATCTCTTGAAGCTCCGGCAATTCCTGGTTCAGCCGCGGATGCTCTTAATGCTCGTTGGGACCGCGGGCTGTTGGTTCCTCTTCGATTACGCCTACTACGGCAACACCTTGTCGCTTCCGAGCATCTTGAGCGAAGTCTCGCCCACGGCGAGCACGGAGATGAAACTCGTGTTGACACTCGCCCTCTTCGTCGTGTTCGCGCTACCCGGCTACCTGCTGGCCGTATGGAAGATGGACAAGATTGGCCATCGTCGTTTGCAGTTCATCGGTTTTGCGGTGATGGGCGCCTGTTTCGTCCTCCTCGCCGCGGTACCCATCCTCACGACGAGCGTGGTGCCATTCATCGCCATCTTTGGCGTGAGCTACCTGTTCACCGAGTTTGGACCAAACATGACCACCTTCGTTCTGCCGTCGGAGCTGTTCCCGGTGAACATGCGAACGACCGGTCACGGCGTGGCCGCCGGCGTAGGCAAACTAGGTGCTTTTGTTGGGGTCTTCGTGGTACCTCAACTCGCGGCTCATATTGGACTGCGAGGGGTGCTCTACGTCGCTGGCGGGGCGGCGGCCCTCGGCTTTCTCCTTACGAACGTCTTACCCGAGCCTTCGGGTCGAGCGCTCGAAGAGATCTCCGGTGAAGAAGAGGGCAACGCGGGCGCGAACGTAGCCTCGCGCGCCAGCTAATTCGATGTCGCGCTGCGTACGTTCCGGCTTTGGCGTCTCGCCCGCACGATGACAGCGTTGAAGAGGACGAAACGACCGGGCCGAAACTTTTTGCTTTAAAAGCGCGAACCGTGGTAGTGAGGTGGGGTGAACGCTGCTTCCCAAGCTGAGAACGCGAGTTCGATTCTCGTCGCCCGATCCAAACATTTCGGAACTTCAATTCCTAATCCGTTGATTTAAGTTTTTTTGCTCTTGATGCCCTGGAGGATCTACTCCCCACAACTGACCGCAACATCAAGTGCTGAGCAAATCTGGCGCATTCGCCCGTCGCTGAGACGTCCAATTCTCTCCACCAAAATTGATATCGAAACACTCTCAATCGAATCAAGGTTGACCGCGCAACGACGACTAATTGGATCGTCACCTGGCTCAAGGACAACCTCGCTCGGGAGGTTGCGTATCGTCGTGGTGCACGGTGCTATCAACGTTCGCCGCAATCTCGGGATGGCCGCGTCACGAGAAATCACAACCACAGGTCTTCGTTGGATCTCCGGCAACTCGCACCACCAAACTTCGCCCCGCAGCGGCACTGGGGTCACGAGGCAGCTACACCAGCACGAAACGCGGCGAGGTTACCCCAATCATCGGATTCGCCAATCGGGAACTCGTCGTATGCGACATAAGCAGCGTCAATCTCACACGCACGGTTTCGAGCCACGAGCGCGCCGAGAGCCTCATCAAGAAGCATGGCGTCATTTGATTTGGAACGCAGCCTCCGAGCTTCATCTAACAGGTCGCCATCAACGGTCGTACTCACTCGTACCCTGGTCATGCCATAACTATAGCATGATTATACCCATATTTCAAGCTGAGAACGCGAGTTCGATTCTCGTCGCCCGCTCCAAGGATTTTCATCTAAAGTCCAATGACTGCAGGGTTTCTCGTTGGCCAGAAGTAACCACCATTGACCCCCACTGCCTCGTGGTACATCCCCATCTACGCCTGCAGTACGCCCTTGATGCGCCTGAAGAGTCAGCCCGCAAAGTCCCTCGTGAAAGCGATGTTCCTTTGATTGACGATGTTGCGCGATGGGGGTGAAAACCAAGTCGACGGATTTGTCAGGCCCATTGAATGGGGTTAGTAACCGGATTCTTCAAAACCGACGACACGATGGTTGTGATGCGGGTTCCTCATTTTCCCGAAAATACCCGTTCGTAGACAATTCTCAAGATTTCCAGAGAACAATTAGCTTTTCCGTCTATTCTCAAAACCAAGCAATGTCTCAGATTTGAATTTCCCCCTAAAAATTTTTGACCAAGGTACCTCAAGACAGGTGCGCGGTCAGGGGAAATGAGGTGACGTCTTATGCAAGACGAGCGAGCGTATGGAACGCTCGGTACGCATGCCCCTCATCGAATCATCGCTCTATCGATCTTCGGTTTCCTCTCGATTGTGTTCACCGCAACGCTGTTGCTGGTGAACGTATCGAGCGCTGGCGCTCAAGGTTACAGTTCCACCCAAATCAACGACTCGTCCTTTAAGGCACCCGAAGGGGTGTGCTCTGACGGTACGAATGTCTGGGTAGCGAACTCTCTTGGATCGGTCTCGGAGATTGACATCGCCACTGGCGCGGTGACCGAAATCCACAGCAGCGCGATTCATCGAGCCGTCGCTATTGCTTGCGACGGTACCAACGTTTGGGTGGCCAACCAGGATGGCGGACCCAACTCCAACGGTTCCGTCGTCGAAATCAACGCCTCAACTGATGCGGTGACCGAAATCGACAGTGAAGCTTTCGGCAAACCCAACGCGATCGCGACAAATGGAACAGACGTTTGGGTAACGAACTCATTCTCCCCTACCGTCGTCGAAATCAACAGTTCAACTGCATCGATTGTCAATACCTACTCGGACCCCTATTCGAGCGATCCAGTGGGCGTGGCGTCGAACGGCACCGACGTCTTCATTGACGACCAGGGGGAAACCGGTGGAGGATCAATTTCCGATCTTAATATTGCATCTGGAACATTCACCGACATCAAGAACCGTGCAGTTGCAAATCCCCAGGCGATGTCACTCGACGGGAACAACCTCTGGGTTGACTATGAAGTGACGCTCGGTCAAAGCACGGGCATAGGATCGCTTGGCGAAATTGACCTCACGAGCCGTACGACCACCTTATATACCAACTCATCGTTCGGAAATGCAAAATCCATCTACACCGATGGGAGCAACGTTTGGATCGCGAATCCAATCGGCGGCGACGGTGGTCAGGGCCTCGTCACTGAGTTTGCAATCGCCACGGGAGAGATTCTGGCAATCAACGATCCCTCCTTCGACTCTCCTTCCTCTATATTCGCCGACGGTACCCACGTGTGGGTAGCCAACCAGGGGGACGGCACCGATCCCAAAGGGTCCGTCACGGAACTCAACGAAGGCTCGCCGCCGCTGATTCCCAGCGACGTTTCTGCCTCAACATCCAATGGTGCGGTCAATGTTTCTTGGGACGCACCTCCTGGCGGTGCGAACGCGCTCATCGGCTACATCGTCGACGCCACCGACACGTCGAACGCTTCGGGTGACCTAAACAATCTCTGCCCATCGTCTAACACCAGCGCGGCCACCAACTGCAATACCGCCTTACTCATCGACGGCGACAGCTACACGTTCAGCGTGGCCGCGATCAACGACTTCGCCAGCGGAATCTTCTCTTCCCCGTCCAACACCGTCGTGGCGAGCACGGTGCCCGGATCACCGAGCGGCGTGAGCGCCACGGCGGGCCCCGCGTCGGCG
>Ga0208357_1002326_pt1 | contig 12701 bp, 9 predicted proteins | sample NGESurdeep092012_6_FD_184487 | JGI IMG/M metagenome (GOLD analysis project Ga0208357, IMG submission 184487) | Arctic peat soil microbial communities from Barrow, Alaska - NGEE Surface sample F52-2 deep-092012 (SPAdes) | ecosystem: Environmental > Terrestrial > Soil > Wetlands > Peat ... | reverse complement strand
CCCACCATGCTGCAAAAACCCGCGAGCAGCGCCCGATGCACGCCGGCGTAACTGGCCGCGCGGCGCTGCGCGACGATGCCCATCTCGGCCGCGCGATCGGCAACCTGGCGGTAGACATCGTCCCACTCGGACAGGCGCAGCAGAGAAAGCCGCCGCTCCTTGCACCAGCGCCGCAGCTCGCGGCGTGGACCTTCTCGCGCTGTGGTATACGCCCGCCATAGTTTGACCAGCGCCGAAAATTCGGATTTGTTGTCCTCGAAAGCCGCGCCCGCAACGGCTTCGGCAGCCGCCGCGCCAACCCCGGCGCCAACCCCGGCGCCACCCGCGGCAGAATTCGCGGCGGGGCCGCGCTCCGCATCGCCGAAGAAGCGGGATATACGTTCTACATCCAGCGTCGCCGAGGTCACGATGAGTTTCAGATCGGGGCGTCGCGGCAATAAACGCCGCAGCACGCCCATCAGCAAATCCACGTTCAGAGTCCGCTCGTGAGCCTCGTCGATGATTACCGTGTCGTAACGCCGTAGTAACGGATCAGAGGCAAGCTGTGCCAATAACAGACCGTCGGTCATCAGCACCAGGCGCGTGGCAGGTGATACCTGATCCGCGAACCGCACCCGGAATCCGACGGCCTGCCCCAGCGGCTGCGCGAGTTCCTCGGCGATACGCGTCGCCAGCGCACGGGCGGCCAGCCGCCGCGGCTGTGTGTGCGCAATCAACCCTGCGCTGCCGCGCCCCAGCTGCAGGCACATTTGCGGCAATTGCGTGCTCTTGCCCGATCCCGTGTCCCCCGCGACGATCAATACCTGATTGCGCTGCAACGCCTCCATGATGGCATCGCGCTGCGCGAATATCGGCAAAGCCGCGTCCCAGCCGCTCATTCCTCACGCTTAACGTCTTGCCACAACCTCTCTTGCGCTTCGAGGTTCAAAGTCTCGAAAACTTCGCCGCGTTGCATCGCCAAGGCTTCCATGCCGCGAAAGCGCCGTTCGAACTTCGCATTAGCGGCACGCAACGCCGCTTCGGCGTCGACATGCAGTTTTCGCGCTAGATTGGCCGCCGCGAACAATAGATCGCCGATTTCCTCGAAGACCTCCGGCGATGCGCCGGGCTGGGTGTTCTGCGCCGCGGCCGCGCGTACCTCAGCGAGTTCTTCAGCCACTTTGTCGGCACTCTGGCCGGCCTGCTCGAAATCGAAGCCGACGCGCGCGGCGCGTTTGCTGAGCTTGTAGGCGCGCATCAATGCCGGTAGCGCCTGGGGCACACCGTCCAGGTGACCGGAATGCACCGCATGGCCGGCACGGGCCGTGTCGGCGGTGTGAGCCGCCGCGCCCCGCTCCCGCGCCTTGATGTCTTCCCAGGCAATGCTCTGTTGCGCGGCGGTGAGTGAGCCTTGTTGCCCAAACACATGCGGATGGCGGCGCAAGAGCTTGTCGCAAATAGCCCCGGCCGCGCCCTCGAAATCGAAGTCACCCGCTTCGTTCGCCAACTGCGCGTGAAATACCACTTGAAACAACAGATCGCCCAATTCGTCCATGAGATGCGGCATGTCACCGCGCTCGGCGGCGTCGGCGACCTCGTACGCCTCCTCGATGGTGTACGGCGCGATGCTCACGAAGGTCTGTTGCCGATCCCAAGGACAACCGTCGGCGGCGCGCAGACGCTCCATGATCGCGAGCAACTCGCGCATGCGCACCAATTCGCGGCCGATCACTGCGCTTTCGCCGCGCGCGCTTGCAGCAGCCGGCGCAAGGTCATCAACATGCCGGCCGTCGCGCCCCAGATATTGCGGCCCGCGTAGGGAATGTCGTAGACCTCGATCACCATGTCACCCAGCTTGCGCTGCCGCGATCGATGATTGGCGGCGTCCAAGATAAAATCCAGCGGCACCTCGAACGCATCGTGAACTTCAGCGGCGGCGAGCCGCAATTGATACGCCGGATTGACGAAACCGACCACGGGCGTCACGCGGTAGCCTGTGATCACCAGATGATCGGGCAGGTATCCGGCGAACTCCACGACGTCAGGCGTCAAGCCGATCTCTTCATACGCTTCGCGCAGCGCCGCCTGCCACGGGTCCGCATCCCCGGGTTCTATGCGTCCGCCCGGGAAGCTGATCTGGCCGGCGTGGTCTTTGAGCGTCGCGGAGCGCTCCGTCAACAACACCGTCAGTCCCGTGTCACGCTCCACCAGCGGCACGAGCACAGCGGCCGGCACCTGCCGCGCCGGCAACGAAGCGCGAATGCGCTCCACGATATCGGGCGTCGATCCGGCCAACCACAGCATGTCTTCGTCGGGCGTGGAAGCGTGCAGATCGAGAGACTCGCGGATATGCGTTTTCGTGTAAAGAGAATCCATCGTCACGCAGCTGAACCGGGTCCTTTGACGCCGCCTTCGGTGAGGCTTTTCGGATCGAGCAGGCGGCGCAGCTTTTCCACGCCGAGGTCGGTCATTTCCGCGGCGACGTCCAGAATGGGGCGCCCCTCGGCATAAGCCTTCTTGGCGATGGCCGCTCCTCTCTCATAACCGATGAGCGGATTGAGCGCCGTCACCAGGATGGGATTGCGGGCCAGCGCGCCACTCAGCCGTTCTCGATTAATGGTGAATCCGGCCAGTGTGTGCTCCGCCAGGTTGCGCGCGGCGATCCCGAGCAGCTCCAGGCTTTGCAACAAGTTGTAAGCGATTACCGGCAGCATGACATTCAATTGAAAATTGCCCGAGGCCGCGGCGACGGTGATCGTCGCATCGTTGCCGATCACCTGCGCCGCGATCATCGTCACCGATTCGGGCACCACGGGATTCACCTTGCCCGGCATGATGCTGCTCCCCGGTTGTAGTGCCGGCAGCGCAATTTCACCCAGGCCCGCCAGCGGCCCGCTGTTCATCCAGCGCAAATCATTCGATATCTTCATGAGGCTCACAGCAAGGACCTTGAGCTGGCCGGACAGTTCAACCGACGTATCCTGGCTGGACAGCGCCTCGAAATAATTGTCGCTCGGCAGAAACCCGAGTGAGGTGCGCGCCGCCAGATGCCGCGCAAAGACCGCGCCGAATTCAGCTCGCGCATTGATGCCGGTGCCGACGGCCGTGCCGCCCTGCGCCAATCGGTGCAATCGCGGCCTGACCGATGATAAGCGGGATATGGCGCCGTCGATTTGCGCCTGCCAGCCACCCAGTTCCTGCGCCAAAGTGATGGGCATCGCATCCATGAGATGCGTGCGGCCGGTCTTGACCACGTCGCGGAACTCCGCGGCGCGCAGCTTAAGGACCGCACGCAAACGCTCGAGAGCCGGCAATAGGTGCTCATCGAGCAGTAACGCCGCCGCGACATGGATGGCGGTCGGCACCACGTCATTGCTGCTTTGACTCATGTTGACGTGGTCATTCGGGTGCACGGGCACCGCCGCGGCACGCGTTGCCAGCGTCGCGATGACTTCGTTGGCGTTCATGTTACTGCTGGTTCCGGATCCCGTCTGGAATACATCGACGGGAAACTGATCGTCGTGCCGCCCTGCGGCCACGTCGAGCGCCGCTGCCTGGATCGCCGTCTGCAACTCTCGCGGCAGATCGTTAAGTTCCGCGTTCGCGCCGGCCGCCGCATACTTGATCAGGCCCAATGCACGAATAAAGGCGCGCGGCATCCGCAGCCCCGTGGCGGGAAAATTCTGAATGGCGCGTTGGGTTTGAGCGCCCCACAGGGCACTGGTCGGCACGTCGAGCGCGCCCATGCTGTCGCGCTCGACGCGAGTGGTTGCGCTCATCGCAATTGCCTCGCTGATTCGTTTGTTTGCGGTAATATCCTGTGATTCTACACTTAAAGCAGCCGCATCCCCCGATGTCCAACCCCTCGCCCTCTGATGCCCTCTCACCTTTGGACGGCCGCTACGCCGGCAAACTCGCGGCGGTGCGCCGGGTATTCAGCGAAGCGGGGCTGATGCGCGAACGCGTGCGAGTGGAATGCGCCTGGTTTCTGGCGCTCGCGGCGGGTCCCGCCGCACCCGCCTTGCGCGCACTGCCGCGGGCGGCCGTGGACTTGCTGGAGGATCTTACGAAGGACCCGTCCGCCACCGACATCGCAGCCATCAAGCACATCGAATCGCGCACCAATCACGATGTCAAAGCGGTTGAGATCTGGCTGCGCGGCGCGCTCGAGGCGCGCGGCGCCGCGCCCGCGCAACTCGAATGGGTGCATTTCGGCTGCACCTCCGAAGATATCAATAATCTCGCCTACGCGCTCATGTTGCAAAATGCCCGCGCAACGCTGCTGCTGCCCCTGCTCGATACTCTCGCCGGCTTGCTTGAGTCCCTGGCGCAGCAGCATGCCGACACGCCGATGTTGGCGCGTACTCATGGTCAGAGCGCGACCCCCACCACCGTCGGCAAGGAACTCGCCAACGTCGCCGCGCGGCTGCAGGCCCAGCGCGCCGGCATCGAGCGCATCGCCATCATGGGCAAGATGAACGGCGCGGTGGGCAATTTCAACGCGCATGTGGCCGCGCTGCCCGGCGTCGATTGGCTGGGTTTCAGCGCGACCTTCGTCGAGTCGCTGGGGCTGGCCTCGAACGCCTATACCACGCAGATCGAACCGCATGATTGGATCGCCGAATACTGCCACGCGCTGATGCGGGCCAATACCGTGCTCCTGGACTTCGCCCGGGACATGTGGAGTTACATTTCCTTGGGCTACTTCAAGCAGCGCTTGGTCGAAGGCGAAGTCGGATCCTCGACCATGCCTCACAAAGTCAATCCGATCGACTTCGAGAACGCCGAAGGCAACTTAGGGCTCGCCAATGCACTGCTGGGTCATTTCGCGGACAAGCTGCCCGTGTCGCGGCTGCAACGTGACCTCACGGACTCAACCGTCCTGCGCAATCTCGGCGTCGCAATCGGTCACACGGTGCTGGGCTTCAAGTCACTGACGGCGGGGCTGCAGAAGATCGAATTGGATCAGCCGCGGATCGCCGACGATCTGAACCGTGCCTGGGAAGTGCTGGGCGAGGCCGTGCAAACCGTCATGCGGGCCCACGGGATTCCGCGGGCCTATGATCGGCTGAAGGCGTTCACGCGCGGCCGGCCCATCGATCAAGCCGCCATGCGCGAATTCATCGGCTCGCTGGAATTGCCGCCGGCGGAGAAGGAACGGCTGTCCCGTCTCACCCCCGGAACCTATGTGGGCTTGGCACCGCTGCTGGCGAGGCGCAAACGCACCTAAACCTGCGTCGTAGCTGGAGTTTTCGGCACTTCGCGACCGAAACGTGACGTAGTTGGCAAGATATGGCGCGGTTCAAACGGTACTATCAGTATCGGACTATCAGGGGATTGGGGCACACTGCTCACCTTCAATCGAGGCGGTCAAATATGGCGGGTAACACGGAAGAGCGGTCGAAACTGCTCGGGGGCAACGTTCCCGCGCCAAATAGCGCGGCTGGCACGGTCGCCACGGACGCCGCCATCGCAGGCTCAGGCACCCGTAATATCCTCACCACCATGCCGGAGGTTCGCGAGGCGAGCCTCAAAGTAGCCAAATCGGCACAGCGCTTATTGTCGATTTTCACGCAAGATCTCGAGCCCTTGATCTATGGTGAGGAGCCGTTCCTCGAGGCGATCAAACGGCTGGTACTGGCGCGTTCCTATGCGAAAGTCCGGGTTTTGCTCGCTGACCCGTCGCGGGCCATGGTCGATAATAATCGCTTCCTCGCTTTGGCGCGCCGACTGACCAGCTGCATCGATTTGCGAGCCATGAGTCTCGAATACCCGGCGAGCGCCGGCGCGTTCATCATCGCCGATGACAAGGCACTGGTGTACCGGTTACAGGCGGATCGATGGGACGGCATCTCGGATATGAATGATCCCGCCGTGGTTCGCCGCTATTTGAATTTCTTCGACGAAGTCTGGCAAACCAGCATGCAAGAATCGCAAATGCGGCAAATGCTCATGTAGCCTTAGGTTTGCGGTTCGCGCCCTATAATGGGCGCATGCAGGCCCCAGATCCCGGTTCTTCTCTCCCCGATCCCCGTTCCTCCGGTACCGTCATCGTCGGCATGTCGGGCGGCGTCGATTCGGCCGTCGCGGCACTCGTACTGCAAAGAGCGGGGTTCACGGTCCAGGGCTTGTTCATGTCCAACTGGGAGGACGATGACGACGCCTACTGCACCACCGCCACGGATTTCCAGGATGCGCGCAAAGTTTGCGAGACCTTGGGGATCGCCCTGCACCGTGTCAGTTTTGCCGCCCAGTATCGCGAGCGCGTGTTTGCGCATTTTCTGCGCGAATACGCGGCGGGCCGTACGCCGAACCCGGATGTACTGTGCAATCGCGAAATCAAATTCGGCCACTGCCTGGAGTATATGCAGCGCCTCGGCGCCTCCTGGATCGCCACCGGTCACTATGCCCGTCTGCGGCAATCCCCGTCCGGGCCGCAATTGCTGAAGGCGGTGGACCCGGCCAAGGACCAGAGTTATTTCCTGCATGCGGTCGACGCTGCGGCGCTTCGCAAAACACTGTTTCCGATCGGCGAAATGCACAAGGCCGAAGTGCGCCGCTTGGCGCATGCCGCGGGAATACCGGTGTACGACAAAAAGGACAGCACCGGCATCTGCTTCATCGGCGAGCGCCCGTTCCGAGAATTCTTGAGCCGCCATTTGCGCGTGACACCCGGCCCGATCGAAACCGACTTAGGCGTGGTCATCGGCGAGCATCGTGGACTCGCGCTATACACGCTCGGTCAGCGATCCGGCCTGGGTATCGGCGGGCGCGCCGGTACCGCTGCCGCGCCCTGGTACGTCGCACACAAAGAGACCGAACGCAATGCGCTGATCGTGGTTCAACAGCAGGAGCACCCCCTGCTGCTGTCCGACGCCTTCGATGTGGAACAGTTGCACTGGATCGATCCCGGCCATGACGCGGACTTGGCGTGCCACGCCGCGGACCCGGCCTGCCACACGGCGGATTCGGCGATCGAATGCTCCGTCAAGACGCGCTACCGGCAAACCGATCTCGCCTGCGTCGCGCAACCGGTGACGCAACCGGCGACGAGCCCGCCCACGTGGCGCGTGACGTTGCGCGAGCCTGCGCGCGCAGTCACGCCCGGCCAATATGCGGTTTTTTACAGCGGCGCGCACTGTCTCGGCGGCGGCGTGATCGCGCAACGTTTCAATTCCCGCGCGGCGCCGCCGGCGCGCTTACCGAGCGCACCGCCGCTGGCGCGCGGAATCGCTTATAATTCCTAGTTTTCGGCGGAGGGGTCATGACGGATAGTTTCAAGGCAAGAACCGCGCTCAACGTGGGCGCACAGCAGTACGAGATTTTGAGCCTCACCGCGCTCAAGGCGCAGAACGTCGAACGACTGCCCTTTTCCCTAAAAATTCTGCTGGAAAACCTCTTGCGCTTCGAAGATGGTGTCAATGTCACCAAGAGCGACATCGACGCTCTGTTGAAATGGGACCCGAAGGCGGCGCCCAGCCACGAAATCGCGTTCACTCCCGCGCGAGTCATCATGCAGGATTTCACCGGCGTGCCCTGCATCGTCGATCTGGCCGCGATGCGCGAGGCGATCGTTCGCTTAGGCGGAGATCCGCAGCGGGTCAATCCGCTGGCGCCCGCGGAGTTGGTCATCGATCACTCGGTGCAGGTCGACGAATACGGCCGCGCCGACTCGTTGGCGCACAACAACGAAATCGAATTCAAACGCAATGGCGAGCGCTACATGTTCCTGCGCTGGGGCCAGACGGCATTCAGTAATTTCAAGGTCGTGCCACCCAACACCGGTATCGTGCACCAAGTCAACCTCGAGCGGCTGGCGCGCGTTATTTTCTCCGACGACGGCACCGCGGGCACCGGCGGCGCGGTCACCGGCGCGGGCGCGGGCGCGGCGAAGAAATTCGCCTATCCCGACACCTTGGTGGGTACCGATTCGCACACCACCATGGTGAATTCCTTGGGAGTACTCGGCTGGGGAGTCGGCGGCATCGAGGCCGAAGCGGCCATGCTGGGTCAGCCGGTCACGATGCTGATCCCGCAAGTCATCGGCTTTAAGCTCACCGGAGCCCTGCCCGCCGGCACCACGGCCACCGATCTAGTGCTGACGGTCACGGAGATCCTGCGCAAGAAGGGCGTGGTCGAAAAATTCGTGGAGTTCTTCGGCGACGGCCTCAAAGGCCTGCCGCTCGCCGACCGTGCCACCATCGCCAACATGTCGCCTGAATTCGGCTCCACCTGCGCGATTTTCCCTATTGATGAGGAGACCATTCGCTATCTCGAACTCACCGGGCGGCCGGCGGATCAAATTGCGCTGGTGGAGGCCTACGCCAAAGCCCAGGGGTTGTGGCGCATCAACGGCGCACCGGCGGCGGATTACACCGATGTGGTGGAACTGGATTTGTCGACGGTCGAACCTTCGCTCGCGGGGCCGAAGCGGCCGCAGGACCGCGTGCCGCTGCGCCAGGCGAAAAGCGTTTACGAGAGCAGCGTGAAGAAAATGGCGGAGGAGCGGACGCAAAAGAATCCGCAGGCGACGGGCGTGGCGATGGCCACCGTCGGCGGCAACAGTTTTGCGGTCAAGGATGGCGCGGTGTTGATCGCCGCCATCACCAGCTGCACCAACACCTCGAATCCCGCGGTGCTCGTGGCTGCCGGTCTCTTGGCCCGCAACGCCGCCGCGCGCGGCCTTGCGTCCAAACCCTGGGTCAAGACCTCGCTCGCGCCCGGGTCGCGCGTCGTCACCGATTACTTGCAGAAGGCCGGATTGCTGAAGGACTTGGAGGCGCTCGGCTTTTATACCGTGGGATATGGCTGCACCACCTGTATCGGTAATTCCGGTCCTTTGAAGCCGGAAATCTCGGAGGCCGTCAAGAGCAGCGACGTGGTCGCCTGCTCGGTACTCTCCGGCAATCGCAATTTCGAAGGCCGCGTGCATCCGGAAATCAAGATGAATTTTCTCGCCTCGCCACCCCTGGTCGTCGCCTATGCGCTGGCGGGGAGTCTGGACATCGATATCACGACCGAACCCTTGGGCTTGGGACACGACGGCAAAGCGGTGTACCTCAAGGATGTCTGGCCCAGCGCGTCGGAGGTGGCCGCCGCGGTCGCCGCGTCAGTCGACTCGGCGATGTTCAAGAAGGGCTACGCCAATGTGTTCCTCGGCGACGCGAATTGGAGTGCCATCAAGACGCCGACGGGCAAGATCTATTCGTGGGACGGCAAATCCACCTACGTCAAGAATCCGCCCTACTTCGACGGTATGACCATGACGCCGCCGCCCATCACCGACATTAAGAACGCGCGCGCCCTGGCGGTACTCGGAGATTCGGTCACCACCGATCACATCTCCCCCGCCGGAAATATCTCCAAATCCGGGCCCGCGGCCAAGTATCTGATGGCGCAAGGCGTGCAGGCACCCGACTTCAATTCCTACGGCTCGCGCCGCGGCAATCACGAAGTCATGATGCGCGGCACGTTTGCCAACATCCGGCTGCGAAACCTGCTGCTTCCGGGCACCGAAGGCGGCGTCACGCTGCACATACCCAGCGGCGAGCAGATGTCGATCTTCGATGCCGCGGTGAAGTACAAGGCTGCCGGCACCCCGTTGGTCATACTCGCCGGCAAGGAGTACGGCACCGGCAGCTCGCGCGACTGGGCAGCCAAGGGCACGATGCTACTGGGTGTCAAAGCCGTGATCGCCGAAAGTTTCGAGCGCATTCACCGCTCCAATCTAATCGGCATGGGTGTACTGCCCTTGCAGTTCCAGAATGGCCAGAGCGCCCAAAGCCTTGGGCTCACCGGCATGGAAACGTTCGAAATCTTGGGTCTCGAGCGCGGCGCGGCGAAGTTCGTCAAGATCACCGCCACGGCCGATGGCGGCACGCGGACGCTGATCACACAGTTCGAGGCGCGCCTGCGCATCGATACACCCAAGGAACTTGACTACTTTCAACATGGCGGCATATTGCAATACGTATTGCGGCAACTCGCCGCGCAAACCAAGGCGGCCTGACTCATGTCCCTCACTATGTTCACGGCCACCGTGCCGACCTGTACTCGCGCGTTGAACAGCCTCGCGGCCATCCTCGAAAAAGCGGACGCCCATGCACAAGCGCGCAAGATCAATCCCACGGCATTGCTCGGCACCCGTCTGTTCCCCGACATGCTGCCTCTGGCCATGCAAATCCAACTCGCCAACGATGCGGCGCGCAGCGGCGCCGCGCGTCTCGCCGGCGTCGAGATTCCAGGCTTCGAATCCAAGGAGCGCAGCTTTGCCGAATGGATCGCCGCGACCCGCGGCACCATCGCGTTTCTCGAATCATTGAAATCGGCGCAGTTCGACGGCGCCGAAGACAAGACCATCACCTGGCAGAGCCGCTCGTCCACCAAGAATATGCAGGGCACGCCGTATTTGTTCCATCACGTGCTGCCGAACGTGTTTTTCCACGTCACCACCGCCTACGACATTCTACGTCAGGCGGGACTTGAGATCGGCAAGCAGGATTACCTGGGGAGAGCCTGAGGGACACTCCCCGCCTCAACCAGCACCATGGTGCTAGGGTTAAGGTGGCTCTTGATGGCCGCATTGACCTGATTGCGCGTCAGCGCATTCACCGCCTCCGGATAACCATCCAGCCAGCTCACGTCGTAGCCGCGCTGCACCGAGGTCAAAATGGTATTGGCAACACCGCCGGTGGTCGATAGGCCGACCAGGTAGGTGCCGACGACGCCCTGTTTGCGCACTGCCAGTTCACTGTCGGTGACGCCGTCCGTCCACCATTTGTCGAGTTCGCGGCGCGTCGAAGCGATGCCCTTGGCCAACAGCGCCGGCGCAAAGCTGGCCGAAATATCCCAATCGCCGTCGGCGACGCTGTCCTCGCTCATACCCGCGCCGATGCCGTAAGTCAGTCCTTCCTTATCACGCACGGTGCCCATCAGGCGTCCCGTGAATCCCTGCCCGAGAATCGCCGTGCCGACGCGTAGCGCCAAGGCGTCGGGATCTTTGTAGCGCAGCCCTGTCGGTTGCCCAAGAATTATCGAGACGCTCGGCTTATCGGCAAGCGGCACCTCGATCTCGCGCGCTCCTGGGGAGGTCGCGGGTGTCGCTGGGCGCCGGTAATCTTGACCGCCGCTCCAACCCGCGAACGCCTTCGCGACCTGCGCCTGCGCCTCCGCGGTGGATACGTCGCCGGCCAAAACCAGGGTCAGGTGCGCCGGGCCGTAATATTTCGCATGAAACGCCTTGATCTCGTCCACGGTTGCGGTCTTCGCGGCGGCCTCGTACTCGTCGATCCCATGCGGGCGATTCGGGTGGCCCGCAGGAAATATAGCGCGGCCGAAGGCTTCCTGTGCCCGAGCCTGGGTGTTTTGCGCCGACGCCTGCAATACCCCGACGAACTGCTGCCTCGCCTTCTCGAATTCTTGAGACTTGAGAGCCGGCGAGCGCAGTTCTTCGGCGATCAACCCGATCACCAGCGGCAAGTCTTTCTTGAGGCACTTGGCGCGAATCTCCAAGGATTGCGTGCCGACTCCAAATGAGATCTCGGCGCCTACATCGTCCAATTTTTCGGCGATCGCAAACTTGTCCAGCGTCTTCGTGCCGCGGTCGAGCATCATCCCGGTGAGCGTCGGGATCGCGATGTTGCCGGGTTCCGCCATGGCATCACCCGCCGGCAGTGCTCCCAAGATCACAACCACATCCTTCACGTGAGTGTGATAGGTGATTACGTCGATTCCCGCGACTTGCGAACGCTGGCTGTGTTCCGCCATGTTTGCGGCCGCCGTGCCGCTTACGAAGATCAATGCCATCAATACCCAGTGTTGCATCACGAGCCCTTCTTTGCTTGCGGCAGCACCGGCACGAACCAGCCTGTCGTACTCTGATCTTCGTTCAGATACTCCTTGGCAACGCGTTGCACGTCCGCCGGAGTCACCTGTTGAACTTTCTCCGGGAACGTCACATACAGCGTCCAATCACCGATGGCGATCCACTCGTTGAGCTCCGCAGCCATCGCCGCGGTACCGTCGCGCTTGTAAGCATCGGCGGCGATGTATTGCTGCTTGACCCGCTCGACTTCGGCCGGGGTGACCCCGTCGGTTTTGATTTTGGCTATTTCCGCGAGGAGTGCCTTCTCGACCTGGGCCTGCGTGGCGCCCGGCGCGAGCGTCGCGAACACCGTATGCAGCGACAAATCGCGGTGCAAATCCGTGCCGGCGCCCGCGTTCAGAGCGAGGCCTTGATCGACCAGCCCCCGGTACAGCCTGGCATTCTTACCCGAGCTCAAGATGGCATCCAGCATGTCGAGCGCGGGTTGATCGGCATTGCGGCCATTGGGTACTTTGTGCGCGATGATCACGGTGCCAAGTTCGCCCGGCCGCCTGATGAGAACCCGCCGCGGTCCGCTTTGCGCCGGCTCCTCGGTGTAAATCTGGGGAATGGGCGACGGGGAATGCGGATATACGCCATAGTATTTTTTGATCAAGCCCAGCGTCGCTGCGGGATCGATGTCGCCGACCACCGTGACGGTCGCATCGTTCGGCCAGTAAAAGGTGTCATAGAACTCGTGCAGCTTGGTGATCGGCACGTGCTCGATATCGCTCTTCCAGCCGATTATCGGATGATGGTAAGGCAGCGCCACGTAGGCGGCGGATGTCACTTCCTCCATGAGTACGTTGTCCGGATCGTTCTTGCCGCGTTCAAACTCGTTGCGCACGACGGTCATCTC
>Ga0208357_1002325_pt1 | contig 12715 bp, 12 predicted proteins | sample NGESurdeep092012_6_FD_184487 | JGI IMG/M metagenome (GOLD analysis project Ga0208357, IMG submission 184487) | Arctic peat soil microbial communities from Barrow, Alaska - NGEE Surface sample F52-2 deep-092012 (SPAdes) | ecosystem: Environmental > Terrestrial > Soil > Wetlands > Peat ... | reverse complement strand
CACCAACGTCGTCTTTCCATGGTCAACGTGGGCGATGATGGCAATATTTCTAAGGGAGGTACGTAGCGACATGACTGAACCACGCTAGTAGGCGGGGCTGCCCGCTAAAACCTACGCAGCGTTAATTAACTGATGTCGTTGCCTGGCAACGGCTGTGCGCACGAGATCACGAGCTCCCGAGCGCAAATCTTCCATGGAAGCGTCCACGCTCAAGACCACGCCCGCCTCGGGCCAGAGACCAATAACTCGCGACGCGGCTCGTCCAGTGGGCTCGGCCAACGCGTCAATCGTCAGGTCCGCTCGAAGGCCGGGACCGGCACTTTTTCCCGGGGAACCAGCGCGAAAGCGCAGCAAAATCCTGGAAAGCCCATTGATCACGATGAGGTCTCGACGACCTCGAAGGGTGGTTCGAGCCCTCGCAACGTCATAGTACGCGTCACTTGAGGCGACGACCCACGGGTGAAAGATCCCCTCGGCCGCTTCGCCGAGTTGCGTTGTCCAGTTCGCGGCCTCGGCGCTGACGAGTCCGATGACTGACGGGGACGACTGCGAAAGCCACTGGCTCAGCGATCCACCGCGCGAGTAACCAGAGGCTGCGCGCAGTAATTGATCGGTCACCTCAATGTCCACCGCGGCGAACTCGGTGAGCGTTGGATCGTCCACCATTCGACGCAGCGCCGCGTTTCCAATCACGCGCCGGGCTGTCACGGGGGACCATCGAAAGGCGTCATAGGGCTGACCCGCGCGCTCGACCATCCACGCGTCGATGCGACGATGATCGGTGCTCGTGACCGCGCGAAATCGCGCGCTGAGCGAACGCCGGTGATCGTCGGTCAGCGAGATCTCTTGCGTGGGCGCGTCATCGATCAATCGATGCAGAATGTGTCGCGAGAGTCGTCGATGCGTCAATGTGCTCATGAGGCCTCGCTGATCTCGGCGACGACGTTAAGTACGTCGAGCACCGAGCGTTGCAGTAGCTCGTCGTCGACGTCAAGGCTCCAGAGTTCTCCCGTGGCGGTGGAGAACATTGAACTGCGAAGCGGAACCGTTGATGTACGAAGAGTTTGCACCAAAGCGTGGTAGCGCATGACTCGCTCGGCACCCTCGGTGAGAGGCGACGTCGTGACGTCAAGCAGCGCCACCGATGCGTCGTCACTCGTCGTCGTGCCGACCATGAGGTCGATCACGTCGCGCAACACGACGTTGCCAGCGGCTAGACGTTGATGGGCTCGAAGCGACGTGCGCGGTAGCCACCTCGACGAGAGTGAGCCGAGCGAACGCTTTAGGGTGAGGCAGTGCGCGGTGACGTCGGTCATGAGTCGCGCTCGCTCGTCGCCCTCAAGACGATCGACGTACTGCGTCAAGTCGTTGGTTCCTACGTCCGCTCGCCACGCGAAGAACGCGTCGTTATAAGCGTCGTCAATCTCAATGCCCACGCTCAGTAGCCGCAGCGCCTGGTTGATCAAGATCCCGCGTACTTGTGCGAGTGGGGAACTGGTGAAATCGTAAATGGCGCTGTTCCTTCGAAGAGAAGCGGCGCGAATCACAAGAGGTGCCCCAAGGAGATCGGGACCGACGAGCTCGTAGATTCCGTCCTCGAGTTGAGAACGAAGTCCGGCAGCGGCCGTGAGATTCGCTTGGGGTCTCGACTCGCGCTCACCTCTCAGTACGTCCATCACACGTAAAGGGGAAGCGTCAAGCAGAGAAGTCATGAGAAGAGTTTGGCGTCGCCCTGTGACACGACCTAGCCTCGGTGCGTGTTCGCTGCCGTCTTCACTATCTTCCTTGTCGCCATCGTTGTCTTGATTGTCTTGACCCTACGATGGGCCTTCCAACAGAGCCGACTCCGACGCGCAAAAGGGACGCCAAAAAAGTCCTAGTCCTTGAAGCGGTCCTGAAGATCCTTGACGGCGCGGTCGAGGTCGGCCACGGCGCGCTCGATGATAGAGAGACGATCTTTAAGCGTGTCGTCGACTCGCTGGTCAACGCGCTTGTCGACCTGACTGCTCAAACGCGAGTCGAGCGTATCGACGAGCGGTTGGGTCATCTGTTTAAAGCGCGTCTTGAGGTCCTGGGACTTGCTGGTGCTGGCGGTGGGGTCGGGGGTATCGCTCATGGGCCAAGACTACGTCGATGGTGGTGCGCAGTACACCCCAGCGTTGAACTGCAAGGTGTCGAACTGACCGCCCCACGGTGGATTCTTTAACGTGGTGGCCTCATTCGCAAGTGTCGTCGCCGGCGCGCAGGCTGCGCCAAAGGAAATGAATCCTCGAATGTTGCTGCCCGAGGCACCAGGGACGGGTATCGGACCACCACCGCCAAAGGCGATCGCTTCAAAAACGGGCATCGACAGGGTGGAGAGCGAATAGTTCCGATATTCGGACTGTGAGGCATAGACGCCGGCGTTGATTTGAGGGTCCACGGAGTTGAGTCCGCTCTGCCAGCCCTTCAGCATCGAGCTCCAGTAGGTGGCGTACTTCGCGATTGTGGCCGACGACGACCCTCCCGGCGCGTCAAGGCTCGAATGATTGTCGGGGTAGCCTTCGGGATCGAAAATCACCCAATCGGGTTTAAGTCCGACGCCGAGTCCTCGATAGGAGTCGATCTGGGTAGCCACCCAGACGCCTGCGGCAAAACCGTGGTTGTAGTAGGTCGTCACCGTTTTTGCTTCGTTGGCGAGTGGTCCACTCACGGTCCAAAAGGAGAGCCAGGTAACGCGCTTGTGCGCGTTGTAGATCGACTGGCCGAGGAGGAAGTCCGGTGACGAGGAGACACCGCCGGTAGTTGTGAAGCCAACCCAGGGAGCGCTCTTGGTGCCAAGACCGCCGGTCTCAGAGATGATGGGCCAGCCGTCGCTGATTGCCTTGGACCACTTGGCGCTCGGAATTGCGTAGACGCCAACGCCCTGGGGCGGAGGTGAGTTGACGCCCGCCGCGTACAGCGTGAGTTGGCCGTTGATCTGCAGTCCCGCGACGATATTGCCGACGGTGCGCGCAGAAGAGCCGGCCGTCACTGAAACGTCGGTCGCGGCCCAGGTGGTTGTATTTGTCGCGTTCGTAAGGACAAAGAGGTCGCCCCAGTTGGCCGCTTGACCCGCGATGGCGACCTGGGTGGGGGTTACCTGTACCGAGAAGGCTCCGCTGAGTGGCGGTGCGCCCGTGACGTGTGAGGTGACATTCTGTCCGTTCCAAATCTCCTGGCTCGAAGGAATGGGGCTGCCTGGAGCGCTTGCGAAGACCGCCGTGGCGTACTGCGTTGTGAAGAGCTCCACGCTGCCAGCACTCGAAAGAGCCGCGAGGTCGATGCTCGTGTTGTTGGTGCCGAGCGCGAGCGTGCCCGACACGGTTGGTGAAGCCGTCAGCGTGGTGAGGTTTAGGGCCGACCATGTTTTGATCGTCGGGCCAGTTTGGTTATAGACGACGAGGTCGCCGTTGTTGAGCGTGGTGGCGAACGATGGCGCGAGGCCTGGTAGTACTACGGGGTCGCTCGCGAAAGCTGTCGCGTTGGTTACTGGCGCGGTCGTGGTGGTCGTTGCCACTGGCTTCGTGGTCGACGTCGTCGTTCCTAACAGCGTTGTGGTTGTCGTTGAGGTCGTTGGTGTGTTCGTCTGACTCACGTTGGCAACCGTGAAGGAGTTCTGGGTGTAGATGGGGACGGGTTGACCACTCGACCAACTGAGGGTGAGCACCTCGATGGTGTTTTTCGCGGTGCGATACGCCACCGTGCCCGTTGTCCCGGACACTTGAATACTCGGAAGCCCATTCGCGGCGACTACGCCGGTCAGATTTGTAAGGTCCGTCGTCACGTAGGGGCGCCATGGCACGGTGTAGTGCAAGTGGTTCCAGAGCGCGTTGAAGGGATCATTGGGACTGAGCAAGATCGCGTGACCAGATTCGTCGACGTAGAGAAGCTCAACGTTGTTCGACGGGTCGAAGAAAGGAATCGGATCGGCGGCCGGCACGGGCACGTTGTTACCTGGTGTGTAGTCCATCCAGCTCGTGGTACTGGTGGCGGTCTGGGTGAGGAGTGCCAAATGGCTAACGCTGGTTCGATACGCGAGGACACCTTCGGTAGCATTCGTCGCGCCGTGGGGACCGCCGAGCATGGTGGTGGCATTTAGATGACTCTGTAGAGACTTCGCGTTCCAGGGGAGTGGTTGCGTTCCCGTCTCAACGAACTGATAGAGCGGTAGTCCCGCGGGCGTCGCTGGAGTAGCTCCGCGCGAAGAACCCTCCGCTACGTAGACGCTCGCTAACAACACGACGCCAATCAGCGCTATACGTTGAAACTTCAATCGCGTCCTTTGACTGGCGACACGCCCTCGACACGGACCATCACCACTAGAAAGTTTAGGGCTCTAAGATTGTGCGCCTCTGGTCGGCGACCATGAGCAATCTCAAAATGCTACGAACGTGTTACAACTCTTTTTGCGGCCGACGCACCTGACGGCCCGACAACGTTATTGGCCCTTGCGATCACAGTGTACGTCGTGCTTCTCGCCAACCTCGTGACGTTCACGCTCAGTGAGCCTCTCGCAATAGTGATCCACGTTTTTCCGCGAGTGAGTGAGTACTGATACGAAGTAATACGCGCGCTGCCTGGGTTCGTCGGTGCCTTCAATGAAAGGGAGAATCCACCCACGAGCGCTGTTAGTCGCCTAATAGTTGGTGGACTTGGCTTTGACTTCGCTGTGGCGGCTGTGTCAAAGGTCAACTTCGTTGAGTAAATCGTCTGGCCCTCGTACGTCAGGTCGACCTGGACGTCTTGCGCTATCGACGACGAGACACTAAATGAAAGTGCGCCAGTGGCGTTACTGACGACGGCATAGGAAGCACTGCCGGTACCGTGCTCGCTGGCGGCATCGCCGTTGACGCCGATGACGCCGCCAGTACCCGTGGCGCTGATGCCGATACTGGCGTTGGCGACGGGATTGCCGTTGAGGTCGCGCAGGACCGCGCTCACTGTTGGACTCGTTGACCGCGCTTGGGCGGTGACACTTGAAACGGTGAACGAACTTTTAACTTGAGAAAAAACCGCAGGGCAGAGAGCAGCCAAAAACGCGGCACCATTTGGACTCCCGAGTCCCGACGCCATGTCGTAACCGACTCCGGCTGAGTAGGAGCCGAGGTTGTATTGGTCGTTTGTGCCAACCGTCACGTCGTTGTAGGCCGTGGCGGGCATTGCGTAGAGCGTCGGATTAATGAAGCCGAGCCGTCCACCTGGTGTCTGACAGGCTTGCGCGGCACTGGCTACCAAGGCGCTGACTAATGGCGCACCGATTGAGGTGCCCCCAATGGATGACCAGCCTACGCAGTTCTGCCGACAAAATCCGTTGGTCGAGCCCGTGTAGTACTCGATGAAACCCGTTGAGGGATCGGCCATCACTGAGAGGTCGGGGACCATGCGCATGCCACCCGTGGCCGCTGATGTCGTAATGTCGTAGCCCGTCTGCCACGACGGCTGACTCCAGAGGGACGAGAGGCCGCCGCCGCCCGCGCCACAGGAGCTCTGGGTGCAGTTGTCGTTCCAGACCGTTTCATCAAGGGGGCTGATGTTGTTCACGGTGAGGCCACCAACGCCCGTCACGTAGGGCTGTGAAGAGGGGTCGTCAACCGCCAGCGCTGGCGTTGATTTCGTCGGGCCACTCGCGCAGTCGGCCGATCCGGAGTCGCCGGCCGCAGAAATCACCGTCTGGCCCTGGCTGGCCATCTCTTGAAAAATCGACTGCTCAGCTTGAGCTCCGCCGTTGGACTCCGTTTCACAGTTTCCCCATGAAGTCGTGACGACGGTCGCCGTGTTGTCGCTTGCGATCTGAGAGTAAAGGTCGGTGGGCCCCGAGTTGGTGTTCGGCCCTTGGTACACCTCAATCGCGGCGCCAGGCGCAAGCACCGAAGCCTCCTCGATATCGAGGGTGGCCTCATTGTTGTATCCACCAGGTGATCCGCCGTCGACGTTGATGGCAGTGACCTTTGGTGCGACGCCGTAACAGCTATCGAACGTAGCAAGGTCGAACGAGTCGTATTGTCCGAGCTCATAGACCGCAATCGTCTGACCCACTCCCGTGTCACCCGTTGCCCAAGCAGTACTCAGTCCATAGAGCGACGCCTGTTGTTGCGCTGTGTAGCCGCCCAGTTGGTTGGGGGTAGTTCCTGAGGAGTTCCCCGCCGAGACGCACGACTGTGGTGTAGTGGCGACCTTCGCTTGGACGGCGTCCGTCGTTGGCGGCAGCACTGAGGAAAGTCCCACGACCGACACCACGTCGTTGGCGATCGATGACGGCAGTGTCGCTGGCGACGTTAGGCGAGCAACGAGTGTGCCGTCAGATAGCTTCACCGTGTCAATCGGAGCGTCCATGGCCTTGGCGATCTGCGTCGTCGTCCCACTGACTTTCAAGATGTTGCGACCTTTACTCAGCGAACCAATCTTGAGTCCGTTGTTCTGGAGATAGTTCTTCACCGTGCTCAGCGACGACGCCGACGCGCCGAAGCGACGTCCGTACTGCGCGGGGCTCAGGTACAGGTGGTAGTTCGGCGACGCCGTGTTCGAAAGGTTCGCGATGAATGTGGCGAGCGACGCTTGGTTGGTCCCGCGTAACGCAACGTCAAAGTTCGTCGTGATGGCTTTGTTCACGACGACGTCTGTCGAAGGAAGTGGTGTCACGCCAGCAACAACAACTCGAGTTTCACTGGCGCTCGCGCTGATTGCCGAGAGCGGAAGTGCGAGCGCAACGAGAGCACCACTGAGTGCGATCGCGCTCCATCGAGCGCGCGTCATGGAACCTCGCATAGAGGCCAGCCTACGAAAGAGACCACGTCATCATGCTGTCGGGGTCGCCTTTATAAGTGAATTCTTAAGGAATCGATTGATTGGCACGTTTGTAGCGCTCTGAGAGATCGCCACATTCTGCGCAGACTGATTCGGGGATGACGCCGCCGCGAATAAGCCATCCAAAGATTGTGCACCCAAGGCAGTATCCCAAGAATCCTTCAAGGGCGGCTGCGACAATGAGCGGAAGGAGAATCCATCGCGCGTCAAGCCAACCGGCGCTCAGCCATGTAACAAGTGCCGCGAAACTGAACGCGAGTCCTATGGCTTGGGCGAAACGCTTGGGTGGTCCCGGAACGGTTCCCTGCCATCGCTTGAGGCGAGGCGCGGCAACGCGAACGGCGAACGTACCAAGCGGTGAGATCTTCGGTCCGGCCGCAACGCGAGCGGCAAATCCATAGGTGATGAGTATCAGCAGCCAGGTCCAGCCGGTCACGAACGCGAGAACCGACATCACGACCACGCCAATGCCTACCGTGCGCGCCGCGGCGTTGTTAATCGGGTTTGGAAAAGAGAAGAACTTGTCCACGTACAAAGACTAGTGAATATGTAGGAAATTGGGACTCAGCTAATCGCGAGCTTGAGAGTGGTGGCGACACCGGTGACGATGACCAGTATTCGCACCACCGTCGGCGAGAGGCGCTGAATTAACAGCGCGCCCAGCCAGCCGCCAATCAGTGAGCCAATGAGCAACATCACGACGGCCTGCATCGCGAGGTGTCCGTGTATGACGAAAATAATCGCCGCGCTGATGTTGATCATGATCGAAAGCGCGTTGCGAAGACCCTGGAGCTCGTGTATTTCTAGGGGCAGTGCGAGTGCGAGAACCGCGAGCAGCAGAATACCGAGTCCCGCACCGAAGTAGCCCCCGTAGACCGAAATCACGAAGGTGCCAAGTAAGAGCGACCACTTGCGCGCCGGATGATCGTGTTCAATATGGGCGAGTCGCTTGGTGATAAATGGCGAAGCGGCGAATAATAAGGTGCCCGCGCCTATCAGCCATGGCACCACGGAACGAAATGTTGAAGCTGATCCGTTGAGTAGCAGAGCACATCCGGCCGCCGCGCCGAGCACACACGAAGGCGCCAGGGAACGTATGAGTTTCTTTTGTGGCCCTAACTGGTGGCGAAATACGCGCAGCGACCCGAGGTAACTCGGCACCACTCCAACCGAGGTAGAAAGGTTGGCCTGAAGTGCCGGGATGCCGAGTCCGAGCAGCGTGGGGAACGTGATGAACGTGCCGCCCCCAGCGACGCCGTTGGCGATTCCGGCGGCGATACCGGCTAAGAGGAGAATGCTCAGTCGCCACAATAAGGGGAGGGCGCCTACGAACATTGTTACTACTCTACGTACGGTGAACTTTTTAACTTTGACGTGGTCTAATCCGCAATATTGTCTCCTTCTTCCTCTACCGTTGGTCGCGTGTATCTCATGAGTGGTGAACTGATTATCCCCAGCGACGCGCCCGATGATCTCATTCGGGCCGCGGGTGGCATTGTGACGCGAACAACCTTGAATGGTCGTGTTGAAGTCGCGTGCATCTACCGTGAATCGCGCGGCGACTGGACGTTTCCCAAGGGCAAACTTGATTACGGCGAGACCTTCGAAGAGGGCGCGCTACGTGAGGTCTTTGAAGAGACCGGGATGCGCTGTCACGTGGTGCGATTTGTTGGAACCACGAACTACACGCACCGCAAGGGCAAGCCAAAAATTGTCGTGTACTACTTAATGAGCGCCGACGAGGGTGAGTTTCTGCCCAACGAAGAAGTGGACGAGTTGGTGTGGCTGGCGTTGGAAGACGTCCGCGACCATCTGACCTGGGACCGCGATCAAGAACTCTTTGACATGGTGCTCGGACTACCCGAGTTGCGAGCGCAAGCTTCTTAGCGCACTCGTTCGAGGAAGTTTCGCGTCGAAGCGTGTTGCGCGGCGTTAAAGATCTGATCGGGTGTTCCCATTTCGACGAGTACGCCTTGGTCGAGATAGGCGATCTTGTGCGCGACGTCGCGGGCGAAGTTCATTTCGTGCGTGGCGATGAGCATCGTCGTGCCTTGATGCGCGAGGTCGCTGAGCAGATCGAGTACCTCGCCCACTAAAGAAGGGTCGAGGGCGCTCGTCACTTCGTCGAGGAGCAGAAGTGAAGGGCGCATCGCTAGCGAGCGCACAATTGCGACACGCTGTTGTTGGCCACCAGAGAGTCGGTCGGGAAAGTCGTCGGCGCGATCTCTCAAACCAATGCGATCGAGCAGGGCGAGCGCCTCGTCAAGTACGTCGCCTCGCTTGCGCTTCAGCGACCGAACGGGTCCCAAGAGAATGTTGTCGAGCACGCTCAGGTGGGGAAAGAGATTGAACGATTGAAAGACCATGCCAATGTGACGACGCACGAGATCGGGATCGATTCGCGGATCCATCAGACTCTGACCGAAAAGGCTCACCGAGCCGCCTTCGATTGATTCGAGCATGTTGGAACATCGCAGCAGCGTCGACTTTCCAGACCCCGAAGCGCCAATGAGGCAGACCACCTCGTGGCGATGGAGTTGCAGCGACACGCCACGGAGCACTTCGTGGTCGCCGAAGCGCTTCACTACGGCGTCGAGTTCGAGTACGACGTCGCTCACGTGGCACTCACGAGTCGTCGCGCGCGGTCCTTGTCAAGTAGTCGATCGGTGAATCGTGTCATCGGAATAGTTAGAACTAAGAAGAACAGGGCGGCGACGGTGAGGCCACTTTCGTTGAAACTCACCGAGACGGCGATTTGAGCGGCGCGCGTCGCCTCAACCGCCCCCAAGACCGAGACGAGCGCGGTGTCTTTTTGTAGCGAGATGAAGTCGTTCAACAGTGGTGGAATGACCGTTCGCACTGCTTGAGGCAGGATCACGCGTCGCATGGTCGAAGCGTGCGTGAGACCGAGCGAGCGAGCGGCGAGTAGTTGACCGTTGGGTAAGGCGAGAATTCCCGCTCGAAAGACCTCGGCGACGTAGGCGCTGTAGGTGAGAGAGAGCGCGATGACGCCGTAGATGGCGTTGGACTGGTTCGATAGAAAACCGAACTCGAGGGCGGGGAGACCGTAGCCCACCAAGAACACGACGAGGATGAGAGGTATGCCGCGAAAGACGTCCGTGTAGGCAGTAGCCAGAATACGAAACGGCAACAGTACGGGTGATTGGCTCATGCGCGTCCATGCGAGGGTGAGGCCAAAGAATAGGACGATAACTTCGCTCACGAGGAACATCCAGATGTTGACGACCAAGCCGTTTTTGATGGCGAGTATTCCTTGACCTGGATCACCAACCCAGGCCACCCACATATTGTGAGGGTCGAAAAAGACGTGACGAAACGAGGCGCCCCCCGGGGCCACGAACAGCACCGACACGATGAGTCCGATGATGACCAGCGTCGAGATCGTGCTGGCTACGACACCACGACGTCCTACAAATATTCGACTACGCCGTGGGGCGAAGAGATTGGGTGTTTCGTTCGACGTGTCAGCGTCGAATCCCAGCGTCACGATTCTTAGGGCTTAATGACGGGCACGTTGACGTAGATCCCGAGCCACTTTTTTTGCAGCTCGGCCAGCGTGCCGTTCGCCTTAAGGGCGTTGAGGGCAACGTTGACGCAACTCACCAGCGGATTGCCCTTGGGAAAGAGCAGCCCGTAGTGTTCGCCGACGCTCGGGAACTGCCCCACTTGCGTGGCGAGCAGCTTCTTCCCGCTGTGGATCTGTGATGAGGCCATGAACTGTCCCGTAGGCGTATCGATGATAATCGCGTCAATTCGTCCCGTCTTCAGCGCCAAGACCGCTTGGTCAAGGGTTGAGTAGACGTTCGCTGGCTTCGTGGGTTTGATGTGGTCGTTGATGTAGGCCAGTCCCGTCGTGCCGATCTGGTCACCGTAGAGATAGTTCTTCAACTCCTTAGGCGAGTGCTTGGTAACGATGGCACTCGTCTTGAGAGCAATAATCGACTGCTGGACGTTGTAGTAACTCTCCGAAAACGACACGGCCTGCGCACGAGCAGCCGTGTAGGAGATTTCGTTGATGTCAAAATCAAAGGATTTTGGTCCGGGTACGTAACTTGAGTTGAAAGGTTCGACGACCCACTTCACGTGGGACTTCGCGACGCCGAGCTCTTTGGCGAGTGCGTAGGCGACCGCCGACTCGTAGCCCTTGCCGTTGAAGGGTTTGTTGTTCACGAACCACGGCGTGTAGACCGGGTCGTCGGTCGCCACCGTCAACGTGCCCCTGGTGTGTTCCAGTGAGGGGATTTTCGACTTGCAGGCCGCGACTGAACTCGCGGAGGGAGCCTGTGTGGCTCCGACGGGTAACGACGCCGAGAACGCCGTCAATGTCGTCAGTGTGGAGGCGCCGAGAATTGCTGCAAGAGTGAGCCGAACAGTACGCATAGTTATCCCTTCGTGGCGATTTTTCACGTCACAGTGTTCGCAAGTGTAACGCCTGACATTCTCGCCTTTTCTTGAACATCGGCTCAGGCAGTGAGCCCCTTGCGCAGAAAATATTCGCCAGATGCCTTGACTCATTCATCGAGAGTCGGTAGTGTTTTTCGTAATTCCTATTAAATAACTAGAAATTATAGAATATAAAGGAAGAAAGCACGAGAAAACTCAGAACGCATGAGATTATTGGCCTCAGCTTGGCTCTCTTGCCGCTCAGCCTTGTCGTGAGTGACCCCACACCTTCGTCAGCCCCTCGGGCCAAGTGGTGAATGTCGTGGGCTACTCCGTCGTCTCGCAGGCCTTCGCTGCCATAGAGCAGGGTTTCCAGAACACACCGGCCGGTGCGGGCGTGACCTTTAACAACACTTTTGGCGCTTCGACCACGCAGGCCGAAGACGTTGTTGCCGGTAAAGCCGCCGACGTTGTTGACTTCTCCCAGGTTCCTGACCTCGACCTGTTGGTGAACGCCGGACTCGTGAGTAGTTCGTGGCAGAAGTACGCACCGTCCAAGGCCGAACACGGCTTCGTCACCGACTCTGTCGTTGCTCTCGTCGTGCGTGCGGGTAACCCACTGGGTATTAGCGGTTGGAACAGCCTCACCAGAAAAGGCGTGCAAATCGTGACACCAGACCCCATTAGTTCTGGCAGCGCGCGTTGGAACCTGTTGGCTGCGTACAATTCTCAGCTTCAACAAGGTAAGAAGCCTGCGGCGGCGAAGACGTATCTCAATAACCTTGTGGGCAATGTGATCTCGGAGCCGCCAAGTGGCAGTAAGGCACTCGCGACGTTCCTCTCGGGCACCGGCAACGTGTTGTTGGCGTACGAGGCCGACGCTCTCGCCGCGAAAGCGGCGGGAGACTCGATCCAGGTCGTTGAGCCGTCTCAGAATTTGTTGATCCAGAACCCTTCGGCGCTGACGACGACGGGTACGAGTAATCCAGCCGCGGTCGCGTTTTACAGCTACCTCTATTCCAGTGCCGGACAAGCGATATGGATACTTGAGCACTTCCGCTCAACGTTGCCGAAATTCCAATCGACGCAGAAGGATGTCTTCTATACGCCATCGAAGTTAGAGACCGTCAGCAAGCTTGGTGGTTGGTCCCTCGTCAACAGTAAGTACTTTGCTCCGTCAACCGGGCTGGTGACCAAGATCGAAAGTGCGCACGGCTACACCAGTTAGTTCGATCGCCCGACTCCTCATGGGCCGCCTGTCCAAAAGGTCAGGCGGCCCAGGTCCGCGCAGGGTGCAGGACTATTGCGAAGCGATACCTTTTCGCGTGCGGATCCACGCGGGTGACGCCTTGGTCATAGCCATTAGTTTTTAGTAGGCTTCCCCGGTAGGGAGAGGTGGGTGAGTTCGGTTTAAACCACATTCCTGCTAAGAATGCGGCCTGCGAAAGTGGGCCCGAGGGTTCAAATCCCTCCCTCTCCGCCACTA
>Ga0208357_1002322_pt1 | contig 12731 bp, 7 predicted proteins | sample NGESurdeep092012_6_FD_184487 | JGI IMG/M metagenome (GOLD analysis project Ga0208357, IMG submission 184487) | Arctic peat soil microbial communities from Barrow, Alaska - NGEE Surface sample F52-2 deep-092012 (SPAdes) | ecosystem: Environmental > Terrestrial > Soil > Wetlands > Peat ... | reverse complement strand
GCTCGCCCCCGGTAGACGTGGTCGAGGTTGGCCAGCATCCGGGCCAGCGTGGCCCGACGCCCGGCGGGGGCGAGCATGGTGGGAACCAGGGTGATGTCGGGTCCGCCGATGGCCTGCAGCAGACGCTGGCAGGCGGCATGGTCGAGTCGCTGGCCGCTGGCGAAGGTGTCGATGAGGAGGTCGGGCGACGCGGTGTCGCGCACCAGGAAGTGCCCCGGCATCCCCACCCCTTCGAGGGCCAGGCCGCACCGCCGGCCGATCTCGATGAGGAGCACGGACAAGGAGATGGGGATGCCCAGGCGGCGATCGAGCACCTGGTCCAGGAACGAGTTGCGCGGGTCGTCGTAGTGCTTGCGGTTGCCCCGCAGCCGCACCGTCTCGAACAGTAACCGGCACACCCCGTCGGTGCTGGCCTCGTCCACCCGGGCGGCCAGGTCGTCGAGGCGGGCCAGTTGTGCGGCCACGTCGAGCGTGGGATTGGCGTGGGCGGCGATCAGCAGGGCGGCCTCGCCGAGGGGGACCTCGGCGTCGCGGCGCTCCAGGAGCTCCCGCCACCGGGTGGTCGCGTCCATCGGTCAAGCCTAAGGCGTCGGCCAGCCGGGGTCGGCACGCCGGGGCGCGACGAGGAGCGCGCCCACCTACCATTCGGTCGGAACAGGGAGGGTAGCCATGAACAAGGTGGTTCTCATCACCGGCGCCTCGGCCGGCATCGGGCGGGCCTGCGCCGACCGCCTCCAGCTCGGCGGCTGGACCGTGATCGGCGCCAGCCGGCGGGGCACGTCGTCCGGCGGGTGGACGCCCCTCGTCATGGACGTGGACGACGACGGCTCGGTGGCCGAGGGTGTGGCCCGCGTGCTCGATGAGCACGGCCGGCTGGACGCGGTGGTGGCCTGTGCCGGGTGGGGCCTGGCCGGCCCGGTCGAGCAGACGCCCATCGCCGAAGCCAAGGATCAACTGGAGACCAACTTCTGGGGCGCGGTGCGCCTGGTGCAGGCCGCTCTTCCCGCCATGCGGGAACGCGGCAGCGGGCGGCTGGTGCTGATCAGCTCCATCGGCGGGATGATCGGCATCCCTTTCCAGGCCTTCTACAGTGCGTCCAAGTTCGCCATGGAGGGCTACGCCGAGGCCCTGGCCTACGAGGTGGCTCCCTTCGGGGTCGAGGTCACGCTGGTGGAGCCGGGCAACGTGCGGACGGACTTCACGTCCAGCCGGAAGGACGTGGTGCCGCCCGACGGGGGCGACCCCTACTCGGCCGCGGTGACCAAGGCCATCGGGGTGATGGAGCGGGACGAGGCCAATGGGGTGGCGCCCGAGACGGCGGCGGTTGTTGTCCAACGGGTCCTCGACGCCGCCCATCCGCCCCGGCGGGTGTCGGTGGGCAAGTCGGGCGAGCGCATCGGGATCATGGCCAAGCGCCTGATGCCCTACCGGCTGTTCGAGCGGGCGGCCAAGGGCAGCCTGGGGGTTTGAGTCAGGTCGGCGGGTCGGCCCGCGCCCGACTGCCGTTGTAGATCTCGATGGTGGTGTCGACGACACCGACCATGAGATCGGTCTCGTTCACGATGATCGTCTGGAGCTGACCGTGGTCGAGACGACCCTGCACCCGCTGCTGGACGGGCAACAGCCCCGAGGGCGGGGAGTCGGCGTCTGATTCCACCGAACGGGCCAGGGAATCGAATGCGTTCTCGAACTGGTGCTGCAGGGGAGCGAAGGCGCCCAGGCCATCCTGGCCGGCTCCCCGCACGTGGTGGAGCAGGGCGAGGGAGGCCATGCCGAAGCGGTGCATCTGGGCCAGCATGCCCTCGGCCGCGGTCAGGGCCAGGGTGCCCTTGTCGGCGCCGTGGGGCTCGTGGACCATGCGCTCCACCGCCGCTTCGGCGTTGGAGCGGGACAGGCGGGCAGCGGAGATCAGCTGGTCGAAATCCTCGTCCGAACCCTGGGTGGGATCGGTGAACGCGGCCAGGACCCGCTGTCCCAACCGGCCCTCGGCCAACAAGCACAGGGACACCAAGCGGGGGACCTCGGTCGCCACCCAGGTGGGCCAGACCAGAAAGGCCACGACGGTCAGGCCCGATCCGATGAGGTTGTCGGTGGCCCGGTTGAGCACGGCGGTCATGGGCGGGAGGCCCAAGAAGGCGGCCAGGAACACGGTGAGGCAGGTCAGAAAGAGGGCGAACACCCCGTAGTTGGCATTGAACAGGGTGAAGGCGAAGCCGCTGACCACGATGGTGAGCACGGCCAGGACAACCGGCCCCGGTTGGATCGAGGCCAGAAAGAAGGTGGCGGCAGCCACGCCGGCCAGCGTCCCCGCCACCCGGAGGAAACTCCGGCCCACGGTGACCCCGAACTCCGGTTTCAGCACGAATATCACTGCCACCACGATCCAGTAGCCGTCGACCGGGTCGATGATCCGGTAGAGCACGGTGGCCAGTGTTGCCACCGCGGCCAACCGCAGGGCGTGCCGGAAGGCGGTCGACCGGAGGGACAGGTTGGCCCGGATGGCCAACGCCGCGCCGGCCAACGGCCCCTGCTGCTCGGCGGGGGCTCGGCCCACCGGCGACTCGGAGTCTCGACGCCGGTGACCGGCCCGTGCGGCCTGTCCATTGGCAGCGCCGACCGGTGCGGTGTTGTCGAGCAGGGTTCGAGCAATACGGAGATGGTCCACGATGGCGTCGAGGTGATCGTTCACATCGGTGGCGGCGTCCGGGTCGGTGGTCGACCGGATCGAGGTGGAGTCGGTGAGCGCCTGGTCCAGGCCGACCAGTCGAGGGTCGGACGTGCCCGGTGCCGCGGTCGACCCGTCGGTGGCGCAGCAGTCGGCCAGGCCCTCCAGCACGGCGGTGATCCTTCCCGTCGCCTGGTCGATGCCCTCGATGATGTCGGTTGCTTCGGGGTGGCCGAGGCGATCGCGGGCCAGGCGACCCCGGGCTTCGGAGAAGGCGGCGAGCGCGTTGCGCAGCCGCTCGGACTGGACGGCCAGGGCGCGGTCCCGCTCGGCGCGGTCGAAGTAGCGGTGCGGTCCGGGGACGGCCAGGGTGGCGGCGAGGGTGTCGAACGGTTCGCCGTCGGGGAGGGTGCCGTCGCTCGTGCTGATCCCCGATGCGTAGGCGGCCAGCGCGCGGTAGGAGGCGGCCAGGGCCCGGCGCCTCGGCTCGTTGCTCCTTGCGGTGGAAGGCGAACACCAGGACGGCGGCACCCAGGCCTCCGCACAGGGCCAGACCGCCGTCCTCGAAGGCCAGCGAGGTCGAGGCGTTGAGCGAGGAGGCAATCATGAGCCCGACCGACGAGACCACCCCGACCAGGGCGGCGTTGGGGCCGACGGCCACCAGCAGACCACCCATGAACGTCCACGCGGCCACGACGGGATAGATGCCGGCGTGTTCGATGCCGGTGATGGCGCCGAGAAAGACAGCCAGTCCAACCACGACGCCGGCCACCGCCACCACCCGGGCCCGGATGCGAAAACCCGGTTGATAGAGGGAGAAGCTGGTGAGGAAGGCGCCGATGGCGGCCCAGGCACCAGCGGCGGGATGGTTGACGATCAAGCCGATGACGAGGGGGATGGCGATGGAGCAGGCGGCCTCGATCCCGATCAACGGCCGGATCTGGGTCCGGTCCACCCGCATGGCCAGCCGCACGACGTCCCGGGCTGACCCCTCCCTGACCATGGCGGAAAACTAGCCCGAGGGCCCCGTGCCGGACCGTCCCTGTTGAGAAGGGATGGGCCGTTCCGGGTGGTATGAGCCAATTTTCGGGTCTGACGTCGTATCCTTGTATGAGCGACTGTGCGGTTCCGATCCGACACGGAACGAGTGCGGACCGTCGCGACGCGGCTGGCCCGCACCGGTCCTGACGGTTCTGCCGCGCCAGCGACTTCGACGATGGGAGAAACGGAAACGTGGTGAAGGGCCGACACTCCCAGTTCGGGTTGTCGTCGAGCGGCGAGGGATCTCGGCGGTTCACCGGTACCCAGAAGATCGTGTCGCTGTCGGTGGTGGCGGCCATCGTCATCCTCACCACCGTGTTCGCGGTGATCAGCCAGCCCAGCATCGCCGTGCAGCCCAAGCCCTTCGGGGGCTCGCTGACCCTCAATGATGTGCAGGACCCGGTGGTCATCGATCTGGCCACGGGCTCACCCAACCTCCGCCTCCAGGGCATCGAGTCCCAGGTGGGGGCGACCGACCCCTCACTGGTCGATGCCGTGCCCCTGGCTGATGGCACCCTGCTGGTCAATCGGAGCACCGGGACGTTCAACGTGCTGGGACTGGGCAACTCCATCGTGAAGACGTCCGGCGGGATCGCGCTCGGCGATCTCCCCGGTACCACCGGTGCGGCCGGGTTCGCAGCCGGCGACAACGGTTACATCGTCCGCTACGCCCCCACGGCGGCCACCATCTCCCTGGTCGATCAGGCCACGGTGGCCGCGGCGGCACGAACGACGCCGGGCACGTCCGGCACCGGCGCCTCGGTCCCGTTGCTCGGGTTCGCCGACGTGGCCGGGCAGATCCCGACCGACCCGGGGTCGACCGTGGTGGCCAACGGCGACCTGTGGACCATCACCCGGGCCAATGGGCAGGGGACACTGCAGCGGTTCGCGGCCGGTCAGCCGGGTAAGCAGCTGACCGCTTCGCAGTTCGGGTCGGTCGATCCGGTGGCCGCCCTGGACAGCGCCTCGACCCCCGCAGGCGATGTGGTGGCGTTGGCCGAGCCCACCGACATCCGGATCGTGCAGCCCGCTCCGGGAGGAGGGACCCTGCAGACCACATCCGTGCCCGTCGCCGCGGGCACCCACGTGGACCAGATCGTGCCCATCGGCAACGGCCAGGGTCAGGTCCTCTTCGCCTACCACACCACGGGAGGTTGGCGACTGGCCGGCGTCGACCTGTCCAGTGGTCAGGCCCTGGCCGTGCGGGTCATGACCGGGCTGCCGGCCAAGACCACCCTGGAGTCACCGGTGATCAACGACGGCACCATCTATGCCATCGCCGACGACGGCTCGACCACGCCGCCTTTGGTCAAGATCGACCCCGAAACCGGCGCCGCCACCCCGTTGGCCGGGGCCAGCTCGTATCCGGTGGCCGGAGCAGGGGAACAGACCGCCTTCGTGGATCCCGGTCTGCCCCCCCAGGTCATCTCGGTCGGGCCCCGCGTGATCATCAATAACCCCAACCGGGTGCTGGCCGAGGTGGTCTTTACCGACGGCTCCCGGCCCACGCGGGTGATCGACAAGCGCACTGCGGTCGACGTCGATCCCTCGGCGCTGCCCGGCGCCACCGGGGACAACACCCCGTCCACCACGCCGGCCAAAAACCTGGTGTCACAACCGCAACAGGTCGACACCCAGCTCCGGTGCAAGACCATCACCCAGAAGCCCCGGGTTCCCGTACTCGACCAGCCGGTGCCTGCCTCTCATGCGGTCTCGCTGTCGTGGACCTACACCCTGCTCGATAACCAGGACTGCGAGCCGACGTCCTATCTGGTCACAGTGGCCACGGTGGGCGGCGGGCCCAGCCCGGCCACCACCCAGTTCCCGGTGAACGGCCAGACCCAGTTCACCGTGCCCGGTCTCCGGCCCAACACCACGTACTCGTTCGTGGTCACCGCACTGATCAACACCCAGTCCACGCCCTCGCTGCCCCAGCAGGCCACCACCACCCCGGAAGGGCCTGATGCGCCGCTCTCGGTGACCACGGTGGCCAACGGCAGCAGCGGTTGGACGGTTACCTGGAATGTCTGCCAGGGGGATGCGTGTGACAGCAACCTTCCCGCCGCCACCTGGACCGTCACCGGGTCGAGTTGTGGCAACGGCTCGCAGTTCATCGGCACCCCGCCCGTGGTCACCGTGCCCGGCACCGGCGGTGCCGTCCAGACCGCCACCATTCCCTTCGACCAGTTCCCAACGCTGGTGGGTGACCAGCTCAGCTTCTCGGTGCAGGGCACCAGCGCCACCGGGCTGGCTGGCGACCCCACGGGAGACAGGACGTGCACCGAGGGCTGGCGCCCCGCCAACCCCGCCCTGCTCACCGTGATCGGGAGCGCCACGGCCGACTCGGGTGGCAGCTCGGTGACGGCCTCCCTCACCGTGGCTCCTGGCCCGGGCGTGACCGCCGTCCAGGCGTTCGGGTCCGACAATGTCAGGTTCGCCTTCTCGATCCTCGATCAGACCTCTGGTCAGACGAGCCCTCCGCAGACCGTCTTGTCGCCCTCCGCCACCTTTGTCGGGCTGGCACCAGGGCATACCTATGTCCCCGAGGTCAGCGTCACCCCGTTGATCTCGCCCACGGCAGGGTCGACGGTCTCCGGCGCCCCCTTCGGGACCACGGTGCCCTGGCCGCCGGGGATCACCGCCACCCAGGTCGGGTCGGTCACAGTGACCCCGGGTAACCCGAACACCGGGACGGCCACCTTCGCCATCACCAACGTGTTCGCCGTGCCGTCGGCCACCGTGAAGGCGTCGGCCACCGTGACCTGTCAGAACACCCAGACCGGGGCCGGGAGCGGGTTGCCGGTCACCCCGTCGGGTACCTCGGGGTCGGTGACCATTCCCCTGGACTACACAACAGAAGGTCCGAACTGTTCGGTGGCGTTCACGCTGTCCGATGGACCCTCGGGCCCCTACGGTGCCGCGCCCTTCTCGGTGCCGTCCGCGGCCATGACGGTGAACCCACCTCCGTTGTCCGCGTCGGCCAGCAACTTCACCCTCCTCCCCAACCCGGTGGGGGCCAGCAAGCTGGTCAGCCACTACGTGGGCGGTGGTGGGACCGGGTGGGCCATCGACATCATCGCCGCCGGTTGTCCGGCCAGCACCGCCGACGCCCCCGGAAAGACGGGAGGTCCGTGGACGACCCAGGTGCAAGCGCCCTCCTGTTCGACCGGGCCGACGGCCGATGTCCAGGTCACCTACACCTACGCCGGTACGAACTACACGATCGACCTGGGCAACATCAGCGGCACGCCGGCATCCAGCGCCCTCTCTGTGACCCTGGTCAGCCCGCCCACCGGCTCAGCCGCGGGCGGGACCACGGTGACCATCACCGGAACCGGCTTCACCGGGGCGACCGCGGTGCTCTTCGGCGGCGTGGCCGGGACCGCTCTCACCGTGGTGTCCGACACCCAGCTGACCGCCACCTCGCCCGCCGGGGCGGTGGGGATCGTGCCCGTCACCGTGGTCGCCCCGGCCGGAACCAGCACGGCCGGCCCGACTTCGCAATTCACCTACACCTGATGCCCAGCCATGCATGATCCGCGTCCCACCCCAGGTGCTGTTGCAGCATGGAAGCAACCTGGGAGGGCGTCTGTGACCGAGGAGAACAGTTGACCGAATTTTTCGATTTCGACGCCAGCAGCCAGCTGCCGGCCAGCACCCATCAGGCCTCGTCCAGCTTCGCCAGCCGCTTCGAGCGGTTGGTCGAGAACGTGGGCCGGGTCATCCAGGGCAAGGACGATGTCATCAAACAAGCTGTCATCTGCCTCCTGGCCGAGGGTCACCTCCTGATCGAGGACGTCCCCGGCACGGGCAAGACCTCCCTGGCCCGGGCCATCGCCGCCACCGTCGAGTTGACCTGGAACCGCATCCAGTTCACCCCCGACCTGTTGCCCTCGGACGTGACCGGCGTGTCCGTGTTCAACCAGGGATCGATCGAGTTCGAATTCCGCCCCGGGCCCATCTTCGCCAACATCGTGGTGGCCGACGAGATCAACCGGGCTTCGCCCAAGACCCAGTCCGCCCTGCTCGAGGTGATGGAAGAGGGGACGGTGAGCACCGATGCCGTGGTCTATCCCGTTCCGCACCCGTTCATGGTGGTGGCCACGCAGAACCCCATCGACATGGAGGGGACCTATCAGCTCCCCGAGGCCCAGCTCGACCGCTTCCTCATGCAACTGTCGGTGGGCTACCCCGACCCCGATGCCGAGGCCATGGTGCTGCGCACCCAAAAGGACACGGCCCCGGTCGACTACCTGAGCCCGGTGCTCTCGGCCGCCGACCTCACCGACATGATCCACCAGGTCCGATCGACCGAGGTGTCACCGGCCATCGAGCACTACATCGTGGCCCTGGCCAACCACACGCGCAGCGCACCCGAAGTGCGCCTCGGGGTCTCACCCCGCGGCAGCCTGGCCCTGCTCCGCGCCTCCCGGGCCCGGGCCACGGCCAACGGGCGCCCCTTCGTCACCCCCGAGGACATCAAGGCGCTGGCCCCGGCCGTCCTCGCCCATCGCATCATCCTGCATCCCGAGGCCGAGCTGCAGGGGCGCAGCGCCACCGAAGTGGTGCAACGGGCGCTGGAGACCGTGCCCGTGCCCCGCACCGTGGCCGGGTGAGATCGCCGGGAGCGGGGCAGAGCCGATGACGGGGCAGAGCCGATGACCCGGCTCGGCCTCGGTGCCGCGCTGGCTGGCATCGCCTTCGTCGTCGTGGGTTGGATCCTGGTGTGGCCGGCCCTGGTGGTGGTGGGGGTGGGATCCCTCGTCCTCGTCCTGGTGGCCCTGGCCTACATCGTGCGCCGCCCCCACCTGCACATCGAACGGCAGATCCACCCGCCGCGGGTGTCCAAGGGCCTGCCCGCCATCGCCTTTTTGCGCTTCACCAACACGGGCGCCCGCACCGTGCCCACCACCGTGGCCGTGCAGCCCTACGGCGCACTGAGCGTCGAGACCGTGCTGCCCAAGCTGCTGGGAGGGCAATCGGGCATGCGCAGCTACCGGCTCCCCACCTCCCGGCGGGGCATCTTCACCGTCGGTCCGGTCGAGATCAGCCGGGCCGACCCGTTCGAGTTCGCCCGGGTCACCCAGCGCCATGGCGGGTCCGAGCAGATCTGGGTCTATCCGCACATCATGCCCTTCCGCTCGCTCCCGTCGGGGATGACCCGCCACCTGGAAGGCCCGTCATCGGACACGGCCCCCGAGGGCAGCATCACCTTCCATCGCCTGCGCGAGTACGTCGTCGGCGACGACCTGCGGATGATCCACTGGAAATCGACGGCTCGCACCGGCCGCTTGATGGTCCGCCACAACGTCGACACCTCCCAGCCCTACACCGTCGTCCAGCTCGATCTCCGTCCCGACCGTTACTCGGAAGAGACCTTCGAGATGGCCGTCGACGTCGCCGCATCGGCCGTGACCTGTGCCGCGGTGGGCAAGTCCCCGGTGCAGTTGCGCACCACCAACGGGACCCAGGTGGGCGGTCCCCGCCAACGCGAGCCCCAAGCCCTCCTCGACCAGCTCACCGGGGTCGAGCCCGACGCCGATGGCTCCATCGTCCAGGACCTGTTGCTGCTTCGTCGCGAACGCGGGGGCACGGCGCTGATCGTGGTCACCGGCCAGCTCGAGGAGGCCGACCTCCCCGCGGTGGCCGGACTGCGCCGACGCTTCCAGCGGCTGGTGGTGGTGTCGGTGGCTCCGAGGGGCACGGCCGTTCCCCGATTTCCCGGCGTCACCGTGGTGACCGGTGAGGATCACGACGCCCTGTGCGCGGCGTGGAACCTGGAGGCGGTGGTGTGACCGTCCGTCGAGTGGTGGGGGCGGCCATCCTTCCCTTGGCCGCGGCCATGGTGCTCTGTTCGTCGACCCCGTGGCTGCGGGCCTTCGCCCCGGCCACCCTGGTGCCGTTGTTGGTGGCGGCCTCGGTCGTCTCCATCGCCGTCCCCGTGGTGGTGGTGCGGGCCTTCGACCGACCGGCACCCTGGTCCCTCGTGGCGTCGGCCATCCTGTTCGTGCTCCTGGCCCTGTTCGGCGTGCTGCGCCAACCCCTCGGGTTCGAGAACCTGGCCCGGGGTTTCATCCACGGCCCAGCCCGTCTGCTGTCCGAGACGCTTCCGGTCGACCATCCCCGATACCTGTTGGTGGTGCCCGTCGCCCTGTGCTGGCTGGTCGGTGCCGTCACCGGCGAGCTGTTGGAGCGAGGCCGGTCGGTGGGCTGGCCCGCGTTGACCCCCCTGGTCGGCTTCGGGGTGGCGTTCGCGGCCACGTCGGGGGGCGCCGGCAATGACGTGGGCTGGGCCGTGGCCCTGTTCGCGCTGGACGGCGTCGTGCTGTTCAGCCGGCAGTGGCTGCAACGGGGTCCGTCACCGGTGGCACCCGACGGGGACCCGGCCCGGAGCCCCATCCGTCCCCTGGTGTACGGCACCGGGACCCTGATCGTGGCCGGCGTGGTATGCGCCTTCGCCGTTCCCGCCGTCCCCGCCCTCAAGGGCGCGCCGACCACGCCGACCCGTACCCCTCCGGTGACCACGGTGAAGCCGATCACCCCGACCGCGGAGATCGCCGAGCTGCGCGACAGGGGGGACCTCCAGGGGCCCGCCACCCTGTACACGGTGAGCGTGAACCGACCCACTCCCGGCTATGTCTCCCTCACCGATCTCGATGCCTACGACGGGGACGTGTGGTCGTTCAACGGAATGTTCCGACCCACGGGCGGGAGCGTGCCCGTAGCCCTGGGCACGCCGGCCACCTCGACCCGGGATCTGGTCACCCAGCGCTACACAGCGGTCAAGCCGCCGCCGGTGCCATGGATGCCGTTCATCAACCGTCCGGTGAGCGTGGACGACGTTGACGTCCAGTTCGAACGGAGCTCGGGGATGGTCCTGCCGACGTCGCCCCTGGCCGCCGGGAGCCGGTTCACCATGACATCCGACGCCACCGACCACACCCTGCTCACCCTGGACGCGCAGGGCTTGGCCGCCCCGCTGACCGCGTCGCCCGACTCCCTCGACGCGGTCGTGCCCACGGCCGAGACGACCGCTCTGTCCAAGTACGTCACCCAGCTGGCCGCGTCGGCCAACCAACCGGCCTCACCCACCTTGGGGTTCTTGAAGGCGGTCGAACAGGTCTTCCGCAACAACTATCGACAGGTCCCACCCGCGACCCGGGCCCCCACGACGACGGCGACGACCACCGCAGCCGAGCAGCCCACCGTGGGCGGCACGTCGTTCCAGGACGTGGCCCAGGCGGTCATGGCCCAGCGCCAGGCCACCCCGGAGCAGTTCGCCACTCTGTACGCCCTCCTGGCCCGCAGCCTCGGGGTCCCCGCTCGCCTGGTGACCGGGTTCAAGACCGGCGCCCTGGTCCCCAACACCCGCACCAAGCTGACCGATGCCCAGGCGTGGACGTGGGTGGAGGTGCCGGTGTCCGGGCTCGGGTGGGTGGTGGTCGACCCGACGCCGACGGCCACGGGAACACCGCCGACCGAGAACCTGTCCTCGTCGACCACGTCGACGACCGCCCCGCCGCCGACCAACGCCAAGACCAATGCCGGACCGAACGGTCACGCCTTGGCCCCCCGGGTGAACGTGAGCGGCCGTCACTCGAACACCGGGTTGCTGATCGCTGCGGCCGTCATCGCCGGGGTGCTTGTCATCGCCGCGCTGGTCTTCGGGTGGATCATCGTCGGCAAGCGGAGGCGCCGGAAGCGCCGCCGGGACGGCGATACCCCCATTGATCGCGTGGTGGGCGCCTGGCACGAGACGCTCGACGCCCTGACTGAAGCGGACCTGTCCGACCTGGCCGCCATGACCAGCGACGAAGTGGGACAGTCGGCGCGTCAGCACTTCGGTGAGCCGGTGGCAGCCCACGCCACCAGGGTGGGGGCGGCGGCCAATGTCGCCCTCTTCTCGTCGGGGGCGTCGATCGACACGGCGGTGGCCGATGACGCGTGGAGCGAACACGATGCGCTCCGGCGGTCCATGCACGACGCCCTCGGGCTCAGGATGAGGATTCGGATGGCACTGCGAACGGCACCGAGGCGCCGCCGCCGGTAGGCCGTTCCCGTCCGTCAGCGTCGTTTCTGCTTCCGTCGGCTCTTTCGTGAGCGGTCGCTGTCCCCGTCATCGTCTGGGACACCGTCGGCGCTGTTGGCGGTGATGTCCCTGTTGGCACCCCGGGCCGTCGGGGGGCCGGTCCAATGGCCCTCGTCCTTACCTGAGTCCTCGACTGGTCTGGAGCTGGTTCGCAGCGGGACGGGCGGTGCTTGGGTGCTGCGCTTCACCACCGGGGTGGGCCGGGTCCGACGCTCGTTGGAATCGTCGTCCAGACCCATGGAGAAGGACTGGGACAAGAAGCGCGGGCGCGCCCACGTGGCCGGGTTCTGGGCTGTGCTTGCTCCGATGGGAGGGGCCACCGGGCGAATGGTGGGGGTGGCGCGCTCTTCTTCCTCGTCGAACAAGCGATCAAACCGGGGGGCCGGCGCAAGCCTGGCTGCGGGTACCTGGGCCGGCTCGTCGGGGAGCGTTTCCGGCTGGATGGGTACCGGCTCCGGCGGGATGGGCTCGAGAGGGGTTGTCTCGATCCGAACGGGCGCGATGGGGGCCGGTTCGATCCGGATGGGTGCGATAGGGGTTGTCTCGATCCAGACCGGTCCGGTATCGGCGGCGGCCGGCTCCGATTGTATGACGATTGGTTCGGGCTCGGGCTGGTGGAGAAGTTCTGGCTCTGGCTCGGGTTCGAGTTCCGGCTCCGGCTCGGGCGCTGGTCTTGGTTCTGGGCCCGGCTCGGGGTCCGGCTCGGCTTCGAGGGCTACCTCCGCTTCTTCGAGGTCTGCCTCCGCGTCGAATGCAGCCGGCATCGGCTCCGGTTCGCTGACCACTCGCTCCGCTTGGATCGGAACCGGGTCCGGAGCGAGCGGAAAGACGACCTCTATCCGCACCGGATCAGGGGTGACCGGTGGTGGGGGCGGCGGCGCCGCGGGAGCAGCGGGCGGCGGTGGTGGAGGCGGCGGGGACCGTACTGGTTGGGGT
>Ga0208357_1002321_pt1 | contig 12732 bp, 12 predicted proteins | sample NGESurdeep092012_6_FD_184487 | JGI IMG/M metagenome (GOLD analysis project Ga0208357, IMG submission 184487) | Arctic peat soil microbial communities from Barrow, Alaska - NGEE Surface sample F52-2 deep-092012 (SPAdes) | ecosystem: Environmental > Terrestrial > Soil > Wetlands > Peat ... | reverse complement strand
GGGATGCGCGTGCCGTCGACCTTGCAATTGCCGAAGGACTTCGTGCGCGGGCTATACGTGCTGAACCGACGGAGCGCGCCGGAGCTTGCTCATGCCGAGACAGTGCCGAGCGACCGCGTCGTGCAATCGCCGGACATGCTCTTCATGCGCGTGGTCCGCCGCGACCCGGTTGATCGCTGAGACGTTTGGCTTACGCGGTGTCGCCGCCGCCGAAATCCCCGCCCGAACCGTCACCGAAATCGTTACCGACATCGTCGTTGCTGTCGCTGTCCGACGTGTCGAACAGACCGACGGATTGCGTGTCGCTCGCCTGCGGACTCGCGCCGACGTCGTTGAGGCCGGCATCGCGCGCGAGATCGCTCGACGCGGCGCTGTTGTCCCATGGCGAAGCAGCCGCCGGCGCATCGTAGTTCGAGGCGAAGGCGCTGCCGTGGTGGCCGAACATCGACGAGATTGAATTGAGCAGCAGTGAGCCGCCGATCATGCCGGCGGCCGAGGCCGCCGCGGTGCCGAGAAACGAGCCGCCACCACCGAAGAGGCCGGGCGAGGTTGCATAGCCGGGCGCGTAACCCTGCGTCCCGCCCTGATAGTTGGGAGCGCTTTGATAGGTACCGCCTTGATTCCAGCGAGGGTCGGATCCGGAGGGGGCCACGGGCGCGTTGACGCTGGGCACCGAGGTGTGGCCGCTGCCCGTCAGTGCGTTACGCATGCTGTCGAGAAAGCCGCCGCTCTGCTGCTGCGGCGCGCCTTCGCCGGACAGTTCGCGAATCCTGGCGTCGGCGCGCTTGAGCGCCTCGTCCTGCACCAGCGCGGTCTGTACCAGCCCGTAGACGGCGTTCGGCGCGCGCTTCAGTCCGTCCATAATCGCGCGCTCCGCATCGGGATCGCGCTGTGCCGGTTCAAGCTTGGCGAGACGGTCGAACAGATCGTCGACCAGTTGACGTTCCTGCGGGGTCATTGTTCGTCCTCCCAAGACTGACGTTGTCCGGTCTATCTAGGCGTCCGGAGCCGTTTCGCCAGCGGGGTCCGCAAGCGCGACGCCATGCCGCGCGAGATCGCGCGGAAAGGCATCGGACTCGAAATAGGAGAACTCGCGTTCGCGCAAATCGGTCAGGGAATCGAGGCTTTTCAGCGCCGGGTCGACAAAGCCGGGATGACACATGATCAGGCCGCCGTCCGGCATCCCGTGAAGGAAGGTCGGGAAGAGGGTGGCGAAATCCGCGGTCGGGGTGAAGGCATAGGCGCCTGAAAAGGCGGGGTTCGTCGCAATCCCAAGACGCGCGGCGCGGTTGCGGAAGCGGACGCTGAGCAGGTCGAGCACGAGGCTCTTTGGGTCGCGCAAGGGCCGGGCTCGTGGCGGGCGCATACATTGGCGCACCCAGGCGTTCGGCGCGCCTTCGCTGGCCACTTTCAGGAATGCATCACGCACGACTGGAAACAGGTGCACGTGCTGATGCCCATCGAGAAAATCAGGCGGCCGACCGAAAGTCGCGACAAAGGCCTCGAGCTGTTTGGCAATCTCGATGACGAGCGGCTCGAGTGCGACACGTCGCAGCATCGCGAGCCGCATCATCTCCATCTGCGGCGGGAAGCCGCCGTTGCGTGTCGGAGCAAACCCGGCGCTGAGCGGCCGGAACGGACCCGTCAGGGTCACGTGCAGGCCGAGCGCAGCGCGCGGCCTCTCGGCATTGACCGCGGCAAGCTCATTGGCCTCGCCGCCGCCAAGCCAGGGCGCGGCAGTCATCACCGATGTGGCGTTGAGGCGGCGGTTGCGGATGAGTTGACGGATGGCGCGATTGATGCCCGGCGCCATGCCGTAATCGTCGGCGCACAGCCAGATGCGGCGCGGCACGACGGTCATTCAGCGGCACGCGCCTCGTCGGGTTTCGCCTTCGGCGTCTCGTCCGCGCTCTTCATGCTGTGCTCGGCGACAAAATAAACCGGGCGGGCTTTGATCTCGTTGAGCATCTTGCCGATGTATTCGCCGAGAATGCCGATCATCAGGAGTTGCACGCCGCCGATCACCATGATGCTGACGAACAGGGACGGATAACCGGGCACGTCCTGCCCGAACAGCAACGTCTTGATGGCGACCGCGATGCCGTAGACGATCGCGCTCGCCGCGAGCAGCGCACCGAGCAGGCTCGCGAGCCGCAGCGGCGCCACGGTGAACGAGGTCAAGCCTTCGATCGACAGGCCGATCAGCGTCCACACGTTCCAGGTCGTTTTGCCGTGCGCGCGCAGGGCCGGCTCATAGTTCACCCGCACCTGACGGAAGCCGATCCAACTCGACATTCCCTTGAAGAAGCGATTGCGTTCCGGCATCCGGCGCAGCGCGTCGACGGCACGCGGCGACAGCAGACGGAAGTCCCCCGCATCCTCCGGAATGGGCTGGCGCTGGCCCCAATTGATCATCGCGTAGAACCAGTGGACGCCGACCGTGCGCAGCTTCGGCTCGTTCTCGCGGTGGGCTTTTGCGGTGTAGACGACGTCATAGCCGTCATCGAGCCAACGCGACACCAGAGTCTCAATGAAGGTCGGCGGATGCTGGCCGTCGCCGTCCATGAACACGACGGCGCCGAGGCGGGCATGGTCGAGGCCGGCGAGAAGGGCAGCCTCCTTGCCGAAATTGCGCGACAGCGACACGACCTGCACGTCGCAGGGCGCGGCCGGCAGCGCCCGCGCGATCTCCGCCGTATTGTCGCGGCTGCCGTCGTCGACATAGACGAGTTCGGTCTTCAGGCCGTATTTGCCGTCGAGGTAGCGTGCCACCTCGGCGATACGCTCGTGCAAAGCGGGCAGGCCGTTTGCCTCGTTGAACACGGGAACGACGACCGACAGCCCCGGCGCGGCCTTTCCGCGCGCCATCCGGCCCCCCGATCTTGCTGTTTTTGCCGGCATTTCTGGCAGTTCTCTCTGAGATTCCCGATCTATAGCGCAGGGCAAAGGCCGTGTCGCCTCCGCCCTACCGGGCGGCGCGCGACCGTGCTAATCGGGGCCGACGATGACCCCGCCACCCCGCCCCAGCATCCGCGAGCGCCTCGCCGTCGCCTGGCACGAGCGCGCGCTGGCGCTCAAGGCGCTCAGCTTTGCTTTCGTGGGCGTGATCAACACGTTGATCGACTTCAGCGTGTTCTGGGTGGCGGTGACGCTCGGCAATGTCCCGCTGATCCCGGCGAACGTCCTGTCCTGGACGGTGGCCGTCAGCTTCTCCTACGCGATGAACTCCCTGACCACCTTCGGCCCGGAATCGGGTCGGGTGCTGCGCTGGCGCGACTACTTGACCTTCGCCGCCTCCGGCATCGCCGGCATGGTCGCCAGTACGGCGACTTTGGTCGCATTGTCATATGTACTGCCGCTCGCGCCTGCCAAGATACTGTCGATCGCGGTGAGCTTCGTCGTCAATTTCTCGCTCTCGCATTTCGTGGTGTTCCGCGCGCGCCGGCCGCGCGGGACCGCCAAATAACAAAAACGCCGCGCGAAGGTACCGGGACATGCGTTACGACGACAATCTGACGGCGGACCTGCCGAACTTCGTCACGCATCTGGAATGCGCGATGACCGGCGAGCGGCACGAGGCCGACCAGGTGCACAACCTCTCGCGTGCCGGCAAACCGCTGCTCGTGCGTTACGACCTTGCCGGCGTCAAAAAGGCGCTGACCAAGGACAAGCTCGCGAGCCGGCCAGCCGATCTGTGGCGCTACCGCGAATTGCTGCCGGTGCGGCGCAAGGAGGACATCGTCAGCCTCGGCGAGGTCGTGACGCCGATCGTGCCCATGTCGAAATTGCAGAAGAAGCTCGGCGGCGGCGAGATCCTGGTGAAGGACGAGGGCCGCCTGCCGACTGGCTCGTTCAAGGCGCGTGGGCTCGTGATGGCAGTATCGATGGCGAAAGCGCTCGGCATCAAGCACATGGCGATGCCGACCAATGGCAATGCCGGCGCGGCGCTCGCCGCCTACGCCTCGCATTGCGGCATCAAGACGACGATCTTCTGTCCGGAAGACACGCCGGAGGTGAACGTCAGCGAAATCGCACTGCAAGGCGCGAGCGTCTACCGCGTCAACGGCCTGATCGACGATTGCGGCAAGATCGTCGGCGAAGGCAAGGCGAAGGTCGGCTGGTTCGACACGTCGACGCTGAAGGAGCCGTATCGGATCGAAGGCAAGAAGACGATGGGCCTCGAGCTCGCCGAGCAGCTCGGCTGGGACGTGCCGGACGCCATCTTCTATCCGACCGGCGGTGGCACCGGTCTGATCGGCATGTGGAAGGCGTTCGACGAATTGGAGAAGATCGGTTTCATCGGTTCGAAGCGGCCGCGCATGATCGCGGTGCAGGCAGCGGGCTGCGCGCCAATGGTGAAGGCCTACGAGGAAGGCAAGGAGCACGCGCCGCGCTGGGAGAACGCGCATACGATCGCCTCGGGCATCCGCGTGCCGCAAGCGGTCGGCGACTTCCTCATCCTGCGCGCGGTGCGCGAGAGCCAGGGCTTCGCCATCGCCGTCGAGGATGCGGCAATCGAGAAGGCGCTCGACGAGATGGCGCGCGAGGAGGGTTTCCTGTTGTGCCCGGAGGGCGCGGCAACCTATGCCGCCTACAAACAGGCGCTCGCCGACGGCCGCGTGAAGAAGACGGATCGCGTCGTGCTGTTCAATTGCGCCAGCGGCTTGAAGTATCCGCTGCCGAAGATCGAGCGCAAGTTGGACCGTCACAAGCCGATCGATTACGCGGCGCTGTGACTCTGCTGACGCTCTCCGAGCGTGAAGCGATCTTGTCGTCGCCGGGCTTGTCCCGGCGACCCCGCTTAGGAAGGCACGGTGCCGGCCTAAGCGAGATGGCCGGGGCAAGCCCGGCCATGATAGCGAAGGAATTCGAGGCTCTTACAAATACCCCGTGCCCATCTCCTTGGCGAAGCGCATCGGATCGCCCTCCCAGACGATGCGGGCGTGCTCGAGCACATAGACGCGGTCGGCATGCGGCAGTGCGAAGGTGACGTTCTGCTCGCCCAGCACGACGGTGATGGGCGACTTCTCGCGCAGCCGCTCCAGCGCGCGGCCGAGCTGTTCGAGGATCACCGGCGCCAATCCCAGAGTCGGCTCGTCGAGGATCAGAAGCTTCGGGTCCATCATCAGCGCGCGCGCGATCGCCAGCATTTGCTGCTCGCCGCCCGAGAGCGTGCGGGCGGCCTGCGTGCGGCGTTCGCGCAGGATCGGGAATAATTCGAGCAGCCAGTCGTGCTGTTCGCGCCGCCGCGCCACGGTCAGATGCTGCCCGCCGAGATCGAGATTCTCCTCGACGCTCATGTCGCCGAACAATTCGCGGCTTTCCGGGCACTGCACCAAGCCGAAGCGGGCGATGCCGCCGGCGGTCAGGCGGCTCAGGTCCTGGCCGTCGAACGTGATCTTGCCGGAGTGGGGCAGCAGTCCGGACATGGCGTTGAACAGCGTCGTCTTGCCGGCGCCGTTCAAACCGACGATGGAGACGAATTCGCCCTGGCCGACCCGGATGGAGACTTTGTCGAGCGCCTGCGCCTTGCCGTAGAGGACACTGACATCCTCGACCTTGAGGAAAGGCGGCTTGGCCGCGCCGGCTTGGTCGCGTTTGAGTGAGGCCGTGATCTCGCCACCGAGATAGACGCGGCGCACCGTCGGATCGCGCATCACCTCCTCGGCAGTGCCTTCGGCAATGCGCTCGCCGAGATACATGGCGAAGACGCGATCGACCAACGCGGCGACGCTCTTGACGTTGTGATCGACCAGCAGCACAGCGCGGCCTTCGTCGCGAAAGCCACGGATCAGATCGGAGAAGGCCGCGACCTCCGACAGCGTGAGGCCGGCAAACGGTTCGTCGATCAGCACGACTTGCGGATCGCGTGCGATGGCCTTCGCCATTTCCATTCGCCTGAGGTCGGCGAAAGGTAGCGTCGAGGGGTGCCGGTTGACGACGGCGCTCAGGCCGACGCGATCGGCGATGGCGCGGGCCCGCGTATCGACGTCGCGGTCGGCGAAAAGCCGCAGCAGCGAATCCGGCAGGAGCGCGAGCTTGATGTTCTCCAGCACGGTCTGCCGATGCAGCGGCCGTGAGTGCTGGAAGACGATGCCGACGCCGGCGCGAGCGACGCGGTGCGATGGCCAGCGCGTGATATCGGCGTCGCCGAGCGTGATCGTGCCGCCGGTCACGGGCTCGATGCCCATCACGAGCTTCATCACCGTCGACTTGCCGGAGCCGTTCGGACCGATGAGGCCGAGAATCTCGCCGGCATGCAGTTCGAGCGACACGTTCTTGACGGCGACAAGGCCGCCATACCGCTTGGTCAGGCTCTCGACTTTAAGACGGACGGACGCGCTCATTCGCGCTGTCCCGCGCGCAGCACGTAACCCAACAGTCCGTCGGGGAAGAATAGAATCGCCGCCAGCGCGACGGCCGAAACCACGAATGTGTTGAGCTGGCCGAGCGGTCGCAGAAACTCGGTCGCCAGGATGAGGAAGATCGAGCCGAGCACGCCGCCGAGAATGGTGCGGCGGCCGCCGAGGACCGCGGCGATGATGACCTGCACGCCGATCGAGATATCGATGACCGTGTCGACGGACGCCGTGCCCATATAGAAGATGAGCATGGCGCCGGCCACGCCGGAGAACAGCGCGCTGACGCAGAAGGCGGCGATCTTGTGCTTGGTCACGTTGAAGCCGAGTGCCTGCGCCTCGATCCTGTCCTGGCCGCTGGCCTGGAGAATGAGGCCGACCGCCGAGCGCGACAGCCCGAACAGGAGGATGGCGCAGACGATGAGGAAGGCGAGCGAGTACCAATAGTTCTCGGTCGCGTCGATCGACAGGATATCAGGCACCGTCATGCCGATCTCGCCGCCGGTCCAATGCGCGAAGATGACGATGGCGTTCTGCAACAGCAGCACTGCGACGAGCGTTACCAGACCGAAATAGGGGCCGCTGAGCCTCAGCGCCGGAACGGCGAGCAGGAGCCCGCCGAGCACCGCCACGACGGCGCCGGCGAGGACGCAGACGAAGATCGGAGGGCCGAACTGGTTGTCGAGGATGGCGGCGGTGTAGGCGCCGAGCCCGATCAGAAAGGTCGGGCCGAAATTGACCTCGCCGGCGAAGCCGAACAGCAGGTCCCAGGACATCGAGAACACGCCGAAGTAATAGGCGACGGTGAGAATGCCGAGCAGATAGGCCGAGGCCCATAGCGGCAGCAGCGCGGCGACGATGGCGACGACGATGGCGATGTAAAGCGCGGGGGAGCGGAGCAGGTTCTTCATGCGCCGTCTCCCTAACGTCGTCCCAGGATGCCTTGCGGCCGCACATAGATGACCAGCACCAGCAGCAGGAGCGCCGGAATCGGCCGCAGCGTCGGCGCGATCAGATAGGCGGTGATGGTTTCCAGGTAGCCGACGACATAAGCCGCGACCAGCGAGCCCGAGACGCTGCCGAGGCCGCCGAGCACCACGATTGAAAAGGCGCTTGCCGTGAGCTGGCCGGCGCTGGCGGAACTGACGCCGAGGAAGGACGCGAGCAGCACGCCGGCGACGCCGGCGAGCACGCCATAGATACCCCAGACGAAGAAATAGATGCGCGAGAGGTCGAAGCCGAGCAGCGTCAGGCCGCGCGGATTGATCGAGGCAGCGAGCAGACGCTTGCCCGCTGGCGTGCGGTTGACGAGCAGCCACAGCAGCCCGATCACGACCCAGCAGATGACTGCGATCATGATCTCGTTACGCGGCGTGCGCACGCCGGCGATGTAGGTGACGCCCTCGATCAGCGGCCGCATCGTCACCGGATTGTCGGTGAACAGCCAGGCGAGGCCGACCTGGATCATGATGCCCCACAGCAGCGTGCCCGTGAGGATGAAGATCTCGGTCTCGTCGCGGGGAATCGCGCGCGAGCGCTGGATCGGCAGGATCACGACGAAATAGGTGACGTATGAGGCGACGAGTCCAGCGATCACGCCCACCAAGGTCCCGAGATAGGTGCCGAGGCCGAGATCGCCGGCGGCGAGCCAGCCGATTACGGCGGCGATCGCCATAATGCCGCCATGCGACAGGTTGAGCACGCCGGACACGCCGAAGATCAACGTGAAGCCCATCGCGCCGATCGCGTAGAGCGAGCTGATGGCGAAGCCATCGATCAGGATCTGCAAGCCAAGCATTGTGGTCCTCGTCTGTCCGGCGCAATTGCCGGGCCTGGGCCATGACACCGCGAGCCGTGGCGGACCGCGGCCGGAAAACTTAATTCCCGGTCACGGTCCGCATCTGGTTCGGAGCGGACGCGCTACTTGGCGGCGTGCTGTTCCGGCAGCTTCACGAAGTCCGGAAACTTGATCTTCGCGTTGGCCACGTCGGTCGGCCACACGGTTACCTGTTTCCCGTTCTGCCACTGGATGAAGGTGCCCGAGACGTAGTCCTTCCCGTACTTCATCGCGTGCGCGTACTGACTGTCCTTTCCGTAGAACTGCACGCGGCCGATGGTGCCGACATAATCGGTCTTCTCCATCTCGCTGACGATCTTGTCGGGATCGCTGGAGCCGGCAGCGGCAATGGCATCGGCCAGGATGTAGACGTCGTCATAGGCCGAGAAACCGCTGTAGGCCGGCGTCGCGCCGTACTTCTTCTGGTAGGCCTCGATGAACGGAATGGTCTTCGGAGTGATTGCCACACCGGGGCCCGCCGCCGTCGCCGTGATGACACCTTCGGCCGCGCCGTTGGTGTCCTTCCAGAACGTCGAGGTGGTCGCCTGCGAGCTCTGGCCGGCCATCGCGATCGGCACGCGCTGATCATGCCACTGTACGGTCGGTTGCACGCCGACGTGACTGATGCCGGTGATGATCACATCCGGATGTTGACCCTCGATCTTGTTGTAGATCGGCGTGAAATCGGTCGTGTCCGGATTGAAGCGGATGTGGTCGAGCACCTTGAGGCCGGATTCCGGCAGACACTTGAGGTAGCGCTCGTCGAGCGGAGTGGTCCACGCGGCGTCCTCGCTCATCACTACCGAAGTCTTCATGTGGAAGTCCTTCACCAAGGTATCCTTGGAGAAGTCGCAGATGGACTGGGCGATGAAGGCAGAGGTCAGCCAGCCGTGGAAGGTGTATTTGTAATGCGCGTAGTCGTCGTGGACGTGCTTGGAGATGTCGGTCGAGGCCGCGCCCGGCGTCATCCAGACCTTTTTCAGGCGGGCCGACCACGGCTCGATGGCCAGCGCCACCTCGCTGATGTAGCTGGCGATGACGGCGTCGACCTTGTCCTGGTTGACGGCGCGCTGGAACGCCCGCACGGCGTCGGCCGCAGAGGAATGGTCGTCATAAGTGATGACCTCGACCTTGTGGCCCTTGATGCCGCCTTTGGCGTTGATCTCGTCGGCGGCAAGTTGCGCCGCCTTGGTAATCGACGCGCCGGCGACTGCCGCGTCCTCGCCGATGACGCCGATCTTGATGGTCGATTCCGCGGCATGAGCTGGAACGACAAGGCCTAGGCCGAACACCGAGGCCATAAGAGCGCCCGCGAGCAAATGCGCGCGTGGCGCAGAAATGCGCTGTAGCAAGTTCATAAACGTCTCTCCCTGTCGCCCCACTTGTTTTACAAGCACCGATCGGCAGCGATGCTGCGTTGCAACACGCATTTCGCCGACAGGACCCGTATCGATGACGACGATGATGGAGGCTTTGACGCAGCCGGGCAAGCATTCGCGCCGCGTGGACGCTATGAATCTTCTTCGGACGGCCGGAATTTGGAAAAACGATGCGGCGGTATCTTTTTAGGGAACCCGCGGCATCAGCCCGGCGTTTTGCCCAGTTCTGCGAAATGACACATGCGCGCCCGCGCGCCTTTAGAGCTTCGCTTCGAGCTTGGCGTAGAGCGGATTGTCTTTCGAAAACACGTAATCGAGATCGGCGACCGCCACCGCTTCCGCGCCGTTCTCGCGCAGGAAAGTTGTGAGCGCGTAGACCTGCGCCGGCGGGCAGTGCAGCGTCAGCATGCCCGATGATGTCGGTTCGCCGAACGGCGTTTCCACCGAGAAGCGTTCGCGAACGGCAGCAACGAGTCGCGCGTCGCAGGCGGCAAAGCGTGCGCGCACCTCGCGGAATGAGCGGGCGCGCTGCTGCGCGGTAATCCGGTCGAGGATGACGCGCGCAGTCTCGCGCTGCTCGGCGGTCCAAGTAGCCGTGCGCGCGGCGACGAGGTTCGCCTGCGAGCGCAGAACAATGCCGTCATCGACGATCTTGAGCGCATTGGCGGCGAGCGTCGTGCCGGTGGTCGTGATGTCGACAATCATCTCGGCCGTGCCGGCGGCCGGCGCGCCTTCGGTCGCGCCCGAGCTCTCGACGATGCGGTAGTCGACCACGCCCTGGCGGGCGAAGAAGTCGCGCGTCAAATTGATGTACTTGGTGGCGACCCGCATCTTGCGGTCGTGATGGTGACGGAAAGCGGTGGCGACGTCGTCGATGTCGGCCATCGTGCGCACGTCGATCCAGGCCTGCGGCACCGCTACCACGACATTGGCAAATCCGAAGCCAAGGCCGTCGATCAGCACCACCCGATTGTCGGCATCGGGGATCTGCTCCCGGACCAGGTCCTCGCCGGTGATGCCGAGGTGAACGGCGCCCTGCGCGAGTTGGGTGGTGATCTCGGAGGCGGAGAGATAGGCGACTTCGATGCCGTCGAGCCCCGCGACGGCGCCGCGATAATCGCGCGCGCCGCGCGGCTTGATCAGCGAAAGGCCGGAGCGCGCGAAGAAAGCCTCGGCGTTTTCCTGAAGCCGTCCCTTGGCCGGAACGGCGAGAACGAGCGGTGCGCTCATCGCCCGCCTCCATAGATCGCAAGGCGTTCGATCCACACCGAGAAGCCGACGGCGGCAATCGGTTCAGCGCTGCCGAGCCGCGTGAGAAGTCCGTCGTAGCGGCCGCCGGCGACCAGCGGGTCGCCGGTGCGCGCCGGATCGGTGAGTTCGAAGACGAAGCCGGTATAATAGTCGAAGCCGCGGCCGAAAGCGGTCGAGAAGCGTACGCGCTTCGGCTCGATGCCCTGAGCTGCGAGGAAGCCGGCGCGGCTCTCGAACAAATCGAGTGCCGGATTGAGCGCCTCCGTCATGCCGCCATCCGCCGCGAGTGTGCGTAATTCGGCGGCGGCCTCGTCCGGATCGCCTTCGATGCTAAGGAAGCGCTCGATGAGCCCGCGCACTTCCTTCGGCAGGCGCGTCGAGGCGCCGAGCGCCGACTGCTCGAGGAAGCGCTCGGCAATCTCGGCGACCGAGCGGCCACCGACGGCATTGATGCCGGCGATCGACAAAAGATCGGTGACCAGCGCATGCGCGCCCTTCGGGTCCGAGCCGGCGAGCGCGGCGAGCACGCCCTGATATTCGGGGCGGCCGTTGCTGCCGCCGAGCGTCAGCCTGTCGAGATCCTGCGCCAAATTGGCCTTGCGGTTGAAATCTTTCACCAGCCGCCGCTTCCAGGCAGGCGGCAGATCGAGCGCGGCGGTCAGGCCCGCGAACAAAGCCACATCGCCGATCTGGATGTCGGCGGTGGCGAGTCCGTAATTGGCGGTGGCCTCGAGACCAAGCGCCAGCATCTCGGCATCGGCGGCAGCCTTGTCGGCGCGGCCGAAGCTCTCGATACCGGCCTGAAGGAATTCCGCCGGGGCGTCGTTACGGTTACGAAAGACCGGACCGAGATAGCAGAAGCTGGCCGGCTTCCCGGCCGCGGCCGAGGCGAGATAGTCGCGCGACACCGGAATGGTCAGGTCGGGGCGCAGGCAGAATTCCTCGTCGCCGCCAGGGACGGCCGTCAGGAACATGCGCTTGCGGATGTCCTCACCGGACAAATCGAGGAACGGCTCGGCCGGCTGGAGGATCGGCGGCTGCACGCGCGCATAGCCGGCGCGCTCGTAGGAGGAGACCAGAGCCTCCGCCCGCGCGTCCTTTGCCTGCGCTGTCGCCTTTGCCTCCATGACCCGTCCTTTATCGGTCCCGGCGGCCCTTTAGCATGCGCGCCTTAAGGTTTCGACCGCCTTCGCCGGCAGCGCTTAACGGTCTCGGGAGGCAAATCCTTGGCGTCGTTAACGAATTTGTGCGGGCCGGGAAGCGGTCAGGGCGCGCCAATCAGCGCGCGTAAGACAATCTCAACGCAACTTTGGTGAAATGCCGCCGGATTCGGGAGCAGCTCGCAATGGCGAAGAATACACGGGAGATCGCCGAGGCCTTTTACCGGGCCTATTCGGTGCGTGACAGCGCGGCGATGGCCGAATTCATTGCCGACGACGTCGAGTGGACCATCAGCGGCCCCGTCGATGTGCTGCCGTTCTGCGGCACGCGCCACGGCAAGGCCGCGGTGATCGATCTTGTCGACAACGCCGTGCCGGCGGTGTTTCGCGTGTTCAGCTTCGTGCTCGACCAGTTGCTGGTCGACGGCGACCGCGTCGCCTCGCTCAACCGGCTGTGCGCTCGCAGCACCGACGGCCGCGTCATCAGCTACCGGCTGGCGCACTTCCTGCACTTTCGCGACGGCAAGATCGTCGAGAACCTGTCGTTGATCGACTCGTTCGACGCGGTCGAGCAGGTGCTCGGCCATCCGCTCGCGGTGCACGAAGCGCCGCCGCTCGCGGCCGAAGACGGCGAGCTCGTCGAGCTTTAGCAGGCTGTTGAAGAAGGCCTGATTTGAGTGGGTGGTCGAGGTTCCGAACTATTTTGAGCATTTGTTGCTCTGGCTCTTCGAAGCGTCGCTCGGAAG
>Ga0208357_1002319_pt1 | contig 12737 bp, 8 predicted proteins | sample NGESurdeep092012_6_FD_184487 | JGI IMG/M metagenome (GOLD analysis project Ga0208357, IMG submission 184487) | Arctic peat soil microbial communities from Barrow, Alaska - NGEE Surface sample F52-2 deep-092012 (SPAdes) | ecosystem: Environmental > Terrestrial > Soil > Wetlands > Peat ... | reverse complement strand
GCCATGAGCGGGTACTCGATGGCCTGCGTGCACTGCACAACGGACGTACGCAAACCGTGGTGAAGCGCGGGCAACTCGGCTGCGCCAGCCTGGATCAGGGACAGCTGCTCGACGTGCCGGCGTTTGACGTCGGCCCGGTCGACAGCACCGGTGCCGGTGATTCGTTCGATGCGGGTTTTCTGCATGCGTGGCTGCGCGGCCAGACGCTGCATGACTGCATGCGTTGGGGCAGTGCCTGCGGCAGTCTCTCCACGCGACGCACCGGTGGTACAGCCGGCCAGGCCAGCGTGCCGGAAGTGGATACCCTGCTGGCGAACGTGCCGTGATCACGGTCATCGGCTTCAACACGGCGATCGACCGGTTCATCCGGTTGGATACGCTGCGTCCCGGTGAAGTCAGTCGCGCACTCGACGAACAGGCGTACCCCGGCGGCAAGGGGCTGCACGTGGCGCAGACGATCGCTGCGCTGGGCGAGCGCGTGCAACTGGTCGGCCTGATCGACCCGGCGCATCGCAACATGGTCGGCCGGCTGATGTGCGAGCGCGGCGTGTTGTTCCACGGCATCGAGGTCACCGACAACCTGCGCACCTGCATCGCGTTGCAGGACGCGAACGGCCAGATCACCGAAATTCTCGGGCAGGGGCCGCTGCTGGACAGTACGCAGCAGGAAACCTTGCTGCGGGCGTTCCGTCGTGGCGTCGATGACAGCGATCTGATCGTGCTGTCTGGCAGTCTGCCGCGTGGTTTTTCGTCGACGACCTATGCCGAGTTGACCGCGCATGCACGTGATGCTGGCAAGCGTTGTCTGGTCGATGCCGGTGGCGAACTGCTGCAGCACGCCGTACAGGCGCACCCTTTTCTGGTCAAACCCAATCGCGACGAGATCACCGAATTGCTTGGCCGCCCGATTGGCGATCTCGCGGCGGCCATAGCCGCGGTTCGCGAACTGCATGAGCGCGGCATCGCCATGCCGGTGGTGACGATGGGCGCACTGGGTGCGGTAGCTGCCGACGCAAGTGGCATCTGGCACGCCGTGATCGAGCTGGCACAGGTACGCAACACCGTGGGCTCGGGCGACTGCCTGCTGGCCGGCATGACGGTAAGCATGGCGCGGAGCATGAATTTGGAAGAAACCTTGCGTCTGGGCGTCGCTTGTGGCGCGGCCAATGCTCAAGGTGAGGAAACCGGTTTCGTCGAACGGCGGGCGGTGGAGGGGTTGCTCTCTCAGGTACGAGTGCAGCGCCTGGCTTGACTGAAAAGCAGGGAGTCAAACCGGACCGTCAACCGGTCCGGCGGAGACGCTTGTGTCGGAATTTTGGTGAAGACGCAAACAAGTTCGTGGGCAGGAGGCGTTTCCACGGGCAACTACAACCGCCTGCGCAGAGGGGAGAGGTCACTCTGCACAGGGCGATAACTAACTACCGGAGGGGCAATCCAATGCGCGCTGAAAAGAATGGTTGTTTTACCGTCGATGGCAAAGGCACGAGGTTGCCAACCGCTGTCGTGCATGAAGAAGCCGGAAGCAAGGTAAACGTGGAAGGCAAGGCACGTGGCTTCAGGCGAACCCTGCTCGCCGTAGCGCTACTGAGTGCTTTTGGCGCGAATGTCGCGATGGCGCAATCGATCACTGGCGGTCTGTACGGCAACGAACCCACGGCGGCTGGCAGTACCGTCGTGGTGACCAACGGCGCGACGGGCTATCGCAAGGTGGTGCAGGTCGACAAGTCGGGGCGCTACAAGCTCGATGGCCTTAGTCCGGGCGCTTATACGGTGACGGTGTCGCATGACGGCAAGGTGGTTGGGGCGCGCAGCGTGCAGGTCAAGACGAACAGCAGTGCGCCTGTGGCGACCATCGCAGCTGCGGCGCAGGCAACGAGCGCCGGTGGCAATGTAACCACCTTGGGTGCCGTGCGGGTGAATGGAACGGAGACGTCGCTCGACGTGGCGCCGATCGACGTGAGCACGCCAACCTTTACCAATCATTACGACATGAAGCTCGTCCAGCAGTTGCCGACCGGGCAGAGTATGGAAAGCATCGCGCTGCTGCGTTCGGATGTCGTCTACGACGACCAGACCACGCATCTGGCGGTGCTCAACGGCGCAAGCCCGGCCGAGAACCGCTACTTCTACAACGGTTTCGACACGACCAATGATTTCACCGGTGTCGGCGCGAATCGTCTTCCTTCAGAGGCCCTGCAGAGCGTCGATATCATTCACGCCGCGGCTACTGCCAGCTGGACCAACGTCACCGGTGGCTTGTATGCGGGCACGGTGCGTCAGGGTACGAACGAGTTCCAGGGCGGGTATACGCTTTATTTCACGCCGGCCACGTCGCGCCTGAATCCGGCGTCGCCCAATTCGTACTACACCGACGGCAGCGGCAATCGGCAGTACTACCAGTACAACTCAGACAATCGGCATAGCGGCGAGGTCACGCAATATGCGTGGGGTTCGGGGCCGCTCATCAAGGACAAGCTGTTCCTTTTCGCCATGGTCGGCAATTCGCCGAACCAGCAGAGCACGTCTTACGGCATCAATCGCCAATACGACACGACGGATCGTGACAAAAATGGCTTGCTCAACCTGACTTGGAACATCACGTCGGATCAGACCGCCGACGTGGTGGCATCGAAGGACGTCATCAACGATTTCACGAACCAATACGGCTTGACGCAGAACTACACGCCAAGTTCAGTGGCCGCTTACAAGGGCTGGAACGCCACCAATACGACCAACAAGTTCCTGATCGGCAACTACAACTGGCGCATCAACGACACGATGAGCCTCGTGCTCATGGGAGGCTACCTGAGTCAGGATTCCATCTCGCCGACCTCAAGCAGCGGCACTGGCCTGCCCTACGTGACGGAAGTGAATCCGGTGACCCAGCAGTCAAGCAACATTGGCATCTCGAATACGGCCAACGCGTTGAACCCTGTGGATTACGCCAAGCGCGGCTACACCGCCAAGTTCAACTGGCAACTCGGTGATCATCAGATCACGCTCGGTGCCGAGCACTACGCCATCAATATCGACAGCGCCACGCTGACGACACCGGGTGGCTCCTGGGCGTATCACACCGCACCGGCGCAGGGAACCATCCTCACCAATGGCGTGGCACTGGCGGGTAACACCCCCTATGTGACGCAATACTTCGCGCAGGGCGGCGGCACGTTCAACACGATCAACAAGGGTGCGTTCTTGGAGGACTACTGGCAGGCGGCCGACCGCTGGGTGGTCTATATGGGTACGCGTTATGACGTGTACACGAACAAGAACGTCAATGGGCGGAATTTCATGCGCCTGCCGTTGCTCTCGCCACGCCTCGGTGTGTCGTGGGACGTGCATGGCGACAGCACGTCCAAGATCGGCGCCAACCTCGGCAAATACGGCCTTTCGGTGCCGACGAGCGTGAACGCCGGTGCGGCGGGCGCAACCTATGCCTGGTGGCGCTGGTACAGCTACACCGGTCGCGACCCGGTGACGCAGGCACCGACGGGCCTGACCGAGCTTGGCCCGCAACTGACCGCCATCAATGGTCTGGCGCCTGCCGCCTACAATGTTGCTGCGTCCAACATCAAGGCGCCTTACCAGTACGAGCTGCAGGTGTACTGGCAGCAGGCACTGAAGAACGGCTGGTCGTTCAATCTGGAAACGGGGTTCAGCAAGCTCAAGCGCATCATCGACGACGAGTGCTGGAATGATGGCATCACCGCCTACGCCGATGCGCACGGTTACCCGGGCTACGCGGATGAAAGCGGCTGCACGGAGATCAATCCCGGTTATGCGCAGGTGTTCACACGGGATTACGCCGGCAATGGGCAGCTCTCGTCGCTGACATTGCCCGCCAACTTCTTTGGGCCGATGGCCAAGCGCAACTATGCGCATGCCACCTTCGAGTTGATGCACGCGCGCACCGACGACCAACCGTATGTCCTTGATTTGAGCTACACGTGGGCGCACCTGTACGGCAACGATGACGGCTACCTCAATCTGAGCAATCGTTACTACACCGGCGCGGGGGAGTCGCCGCTGTACGATTACCCGGGCCTGATGGAGTACAGCAACGGCGATCTGGCCGCGGACGTCCGTCATTCGTTGAAGCTCGCCGGCATCTACTACTTCAAATCGGGCCTTCGCCTGAGCAGCATCGTGACGATGCATACCGGCAAGCCGTTGAGCTGCCTTGGCAGCCATCCCATGCCGGATCTTTACGAGGGCAATTACGACGGCGCGCTCAACCACTACTGCAACAACGTGCCTCAGCCTGCCGGTGGAGCGGGACGCCTGCCGTTCTTCTGGCAATGGGATGTGGGCGTGGGTTACGACTGGCTGGTCGGAGCCAAGAACCACTTGAGTCTCGACCTGCAGATGCAGAACGTCACCAACCGCAAGGGCGTGAACGACAGCGATCAAACCTTTGACACCGGTAATGAGCTCAGCAGTGGCTTCTGGCAGCCCAACTATCAATACGGCGCCCAGGCTTATCAGGCTCCGCGCATGACCATGCTCACGTTCCGCTACAGCTTTCAGTAACCGGTACGCGCCGGCGAAAGCCGGCGCTCACCTGCGCAGGCGGGGCGCGGTTCACACCATCGGTTCGATCTTCCGCTTCTTCCTCCCTCTACCGCCGACGCGGGTGAGGGCGAGCGACACGGATGCTGCATCACCTTGCTCATTCACCAGAGGTATCCCATGAAAAAGTATCTGTTGCATCTCGCTTGCGGGCTTGCAGGTATTGGAGCCTTCCTGGCCAGCCCGGCCTACGCCGTGATTGCAGGTGGCATGACGGCGAATCACTACTACTACCCCGCATCGCCCACCGCGAACGCCGATGGCTTGTATGGTTACAACGCCATCGATGCCTCCATTCGGGTGACCCACGAACCGGGCAAGAACGGCAATACGTTTTACGCCAGTCAGTTTTTCTGGACGATTAACGTCAACCAGGGCGGTTATACCGGAATTCAGCAAAACTCAAAAAAGGCCAAGACCGTTCTCTTTTCGATCTTCGGCCAAACCTATGATTCCAGTGTCGACAAGCCCGGTCCCGCCTCTGGTGCGGTATGCCAGGGATTCGGCGGCGAGGGCACGGGCACTCAATGCCTATTCACCACAAAAGGCATCGAGGCGCCAGCGTGGAAAGAGGGGGCCAAGTACACCTTCCACGTGAAGTACGCGGGAAAGACAACGATTCCCGCGGGGGAGGCCGATGCAGGCGAAAACTACCTGTGGAAGGCTTCGATCACCGATACGAGCACGGGCACGACCACGGTTATCGGCACCATCCATTCGCCAGCGAGCAACGGCATCTTGCAAGCGGTCGTGCCGCAGTTCGTCGAAAATTTCACCCAGGGATCACAGCAGTATTCTTCTTGCTCTCAAGTACCCGCGACGACCGCGGTGTTCTACGCTCCGATCATGTACGACCCGGCGAAAAACGCCGCGCAAACCAACAACGCCTCGACACAAGTCTATGGTGATTGCGCGTCCGTCGCCCGTTCGATGATGGACCCGGACAAGACGGCCATTGCCACCATCAACCAGTCTTTTGGCGCGCCTTTCATTGCCAGGAATCGCGTCCAGCACTACTGCGCGGATACGCTGGGTGGCAACCATATGGGCCTCAATATCTGTGTGGGCCGCCGCAGCTCACCCTGGGCGGTGGCCAACCAGCTGTTGGCGAACGATGTCAACAATCGGCTGAATCTGGTCGATCGGAGCGTTTGCCTGCAGGCAAATGGCCGCAGTGCTGTACTTACCGCATATTGCGCTGCCGACAGCAGCCAGGAATGGCTGTACATGCCGGGCTCGAAGGCTTGGTTCAACGTAGGTTTCGGTAAGTGCCTGAACGCTGCCGGCGATGCCGGGCAGAACAGCACGGTGAATCTGGCAGATTGCCATGCGTCCAACTATCAGCAGTGGGTCTCAAGGCAGCCGTAAGCGTGCTCATTGCAGGGCGACCCGTCGTTCGGTACCGCACGAGGCCTCGGCATTCCCCGGCGGCATTGAACGACGGATATACCCTTTGACGTGCGGCATCCGGATGTGCTCTGTCGCCCGCCGGACGCTGCATCCATTGCCTACCCTCTTGCGAAGCTGCACGAGCACAGGCGTTGAGCGCAACCGGGCTGGTCGATACCAATAGATACCCATAAATCAACACGAGAGGCAACCATGGCAGCATCGCATCCGCATTCCCTTCTTTCGTCGCGCCTGAATCTGCTGGCTTCCTGCCTGCTCGCCGTGCTGGCGGGTTTTGGCACGGCGCATGCCGAGGACAGCGTTGCCACTGGCAAGCTGGTGCTCGCGCCCGGCGCAGCGACCTTCGCCAATCAGCAGAGTGTGGAGAGCTTCGGCAACGCCGCGATCGAGGCGCGCTGGACGACAGACCAGCAGCACGTGGCCGACATGACCGTGACTGACCGGGTGCACGAACGCACGTTCAAGATCGTCGCGCCGTTCGCGCTGGTGCTGGCCGATGGCAGTACGATCAAGGCGTCCGACATGCGCCTGTTGTCGCCGCCGCGCGCGCAGTCGCTACCCGTGGACACGAAGGCCTCGCGTCTCGCCGCGCGAATTCCCGGCAAGGCGGTCCAAGCGAGCTTCGGCGATGCCGGTGGTCGCTTCCGGGTGGACTGGCAGCTGGTGCAGCGCGACGGCTCGCCGTACCTGCGCGAGAAAGTGACGATCACCGCGCTGAAGCAGGACGAGAAGATCGCCAAGGTGTCGCTGCTGGAAACGCAGCTGGCGGACGCCGAGGTAGTAGGCGAGGTGAACGGCTCGCCGGTGGTGGCCGGCGATGTCTACCTCGGTTTCGAAAATCCGCAGTCCGACAGCGAAGTGCGTGGCAGCGACGTCAAGCTCACGCTGGCGCGCACGCTGCCGCTGGAACAAGGCAAGACGGTGGTCTACTCGGCGGTGATCGGCGTGGTGCGCGACGGCCAGTTGCGCCGCGACTTCGCCAGCTACGTGGAGCGCGAGCGTGCGCATCCGTACCGGCCGTTCCTGCACTACAACTCCTGGTACGACATCGGCTACTTCACCCCGTACACCGAGGCGCAGGCGCTCGACCGAATCAATACCATCGGCGAGGAACTGCACGTCAAGCGCGGCGTGAAGCTGGACTCCTTCCTGTTCGACGACGGCTGGGACGACTACAGCGGCAGCTGGAACTTCAGCAAGGCTTTCCCGCATGGCTTCGTGCCCTTGCGCAAGGCCGCAGCGAAGTACGGTGCCGCACCGGGCGTGTGGCTGTCGCCGTGGGGCGGCTACGGCAAGCCGCACGCCGAGCGCGTCAAGAACGGCGAGGCCGCCGGCTACGAGACCAACGCCGGCGGCTTCGAGCTGTCCGGGCCGAAGTACTACCAGCGCTTCCACGACGTGGTGATGAACCTGCTGAACAAGGACGGCATCAACCAGTTCAAGTTCGACGGCACCGGCAACGTCAGCAGCGTGTTCCCGGGCAGCCGCTTCGACAGCGACTTCGCCGCCGCGATCCAGCTGATCAGCGATATCCGCAAGGACAAGCCGGATACCTTCATCAACCTCACCACCGGTACCTGGGCCTCGCCGTTCTGGCTGCGCTACGCCGACACCATCTGGCGCGACGGCGAGGACGACAGCGAGACCGGCGTGGGCACCACGCGCGAGCAGTGGATCACCTACCGCGACCAGCAGACCTACCAGAACATCGTGCTCAAGGGCCCGCTGTTCCCGATCAACTCGCTGATGCTCCACGGCATCATCTACGCGCAGAAGAACCGCAAGCTCAACACCGACCCGGGCCATGATTTCGCCAACGAAGTGCACTCCTACTTCGCCACCGGCACCGAGTTGCAGGAGATGTACATCACCCCGTCGCTGCTCACGGAGCAGAACTGGGACACCCTGGCCGATGCCGCAAAGTGGTCGCGTGCCAACGCCGGCGTGCTGCGCGACGTGCACTGGATCGGCGGCGATCCCGGACGTCTGGGCGTCTATGGTTGGGCCGCGTGGTCGCCGCGCAAGTCGATCGTCACGCTGCGCAATCCGGATGCGCACGCGCAGTTGGCGGTGCTCGACCTGCAGCGTCAACTGGAACTGCCGCCAGACGCTGCGCGCCGTTTCAACGTGCGTGATGTGTGGAAGTCCGGCGGCGACAAAGTGCCGGCCCGACTCGATGCCGCGCACGCAGGCACGATCCTGCTGGCACCGTTCGAGGTATTGACGTTGGAACTGACGCCGTTGATCAAGGGTTAAGTTCGCGGTTTCCGCCCGATGGACACCGCCGCCGCATGCCGTGGGCGGCGGTGCTGGCAGGTCGCCGCCTGGTGGGCCTCAGCCCGTCATTCCCGCGAAAGCGGGAATCCAGTGCCTTGTCAAAGACCTGCCGATGGCTGCAAAGCGAACGACGCTGGATTCCCGTCAAGAGCGCGGGAATGACGAGCCGGGCCTCGACGCCCACCAGTTCACGCCTTGCCGTGGAACAGCTCGCGGCCGATCAGCCTGCGCCGGAAGTCGGTTTGGCGTGCCGGCGCCGATGCTCTTGATCGGCGCCTCGCATCACGCCTTGCCGTGGAACAGCTCGCGGCCGATCAGCATGCGTCGGAAGTCGGTTTGGCGTGCCGGCGCCGATGCTCTTGATCGGCGCCTCGCATCACGCCTTGCCGTGGAACAGCTCGCGGCCGATCAGCATGCGCCGGATCTCGTTGGTGCCGGCGCCGATCTCGTACAGCTTGGCGTCGCGCAGCAGGCGGCCGGCGGGGAACTCGTTGATGTAGCCGTTGCCGCCCAGGGTCTGGATCGCCTCCAGCGCCACCTGCACCGCGTTGACCGAGGCGTTGAGCAGGCAGGCGGCTGGATCGATGCGCGATTTCACGCCGTTGTCGAACTGCTGCGCCACCATGTAGGCGAAGCCGCGCGAGGACTGCAGCCGCGTGTACATGTCGGCGATCTTTGCCTGCATCACGCCGAACGTGCCGATCGGTGCATTGAACTGCTTGCGCTCGCGTACGTAGGGCAGCGCCAGGTCCAGCGCCGCCTGCATCAGGCCGATCGGACCGCCGGACAGCACCAGCCGTTCGGTGTCCAGGCCGTTCATCAGCACGCGCACGCCCTCGTTGACCTCGCCGACGATGTTCTCCTCGGGAATCCCGCAGTCCTCGAACACCAGCTCGCAGGTGTTGGAGCCGCGCATGCCGAGCTTGTCGAGCTTCTGCGCGGTATGGAAACCCTTCATGCCCTTTTCAATGATGAAGGCCGTCATGCAGCGGCTGCCGGCGGTGCGCGGCGCGGTGCGCATGTAGACCAGCAGCACGTCCGCGTCGGGTCCGTTGGTGATCCACATCTTGCTGCCGTTGGCGATCCACATGTCGCCTTTCTTTTCGGCCTTGCAGGTCATCGAGCCGACCACGTCCGACCCGGCCCCCGGTTCGCTCATCGCCAGCGCGCCGATGTATTCGCCCGAACACATCTTGGGAATGTACTTGCGCCGCTGCGCCTCGTTGCCGTTGTGGAAAATGTTCTGCACCGCGAGGTTGGAATGGGCGCCGTAGGACAGCCCCACCGAACCCGAGGCACGCGAGATCTCCTCCATCGCCACCATGTGCGCCAGGAAGCCCAGGCCGCTGCCGCCGTACTCCTCGGGAATGGTCACGCCGAGCAGCCCCATCTCGCCAAACTTCTTCCACAAATCGGCCGGGAACAGGTTGTCGCGGTCGATCTTGTCGGCGCGCGGGGCGATCTCCTTCTCCGCAAACCCGTGTACGGATTTGCGCAGCAGGTCGATATCTTCTCCGAGCGGGAACGGGCGCATCGCGAACTCCTTGGCTGTGAACCGCGATTCTAGCGCAGCGGTGCGTTGGACCCGTGCAATTCCCGCCTTCCTCCAACCCCGGGGTCGAGTCCCTCTCCCCCCGGCGACTGAAAGAAGTCCCCTTGCGGGTGAGAGGGTGCCGACAGGCGGGAGAGGGTGCGGGCGGAGCGGGGTGTCTGCGCACATCCGAACCCTCACCCCAACCCCTCTCACCCGCAAGGGGACTTCCTGCGGTCGCCGCTGGGAGAGGGGCTTGAGCGAAACCAAAGAAAAAGCCGCCCGAAGGCGGCTTGTTCAACAACAGGAAACGCGGATCACTGTCCGCGCATGCGGCCCTGGAAGCGGGTGCCGTTATTGCCCATGTGCGGCAGCTTGATCTTGCCGATCGCGGCGATGCGCTCCTCGGCCATGCGGTCGGCGGCGAGGTAGGTCGGGATGTTCTCGGTCTTGCTGATCTCGAAGATCCGGCCCAGGTTGTAGTAGATCGTGCGCATCATGCGCATGGCGCGCTCGCGGTTGTAGCCGTCGATTTCCAGCGACACGTTCATCACGCCGCCGGCGTTCACCGCGTAGTCCGGCGCATACAGCACGCCGCGCTTCTGCAGCTCGTCGCCGATCTCGTCGGTGGCCAGCTGGTTGTTGGCCGGGCCGCAGATGATCTTCGCCTTGATCCGGTCGATGGTCTGCTCGTTGAGGGTGCCGCCCAACGCGCACGGCGAGTACACGTCCGCGTCCACGTCATAGATCTCGTCCAGGCCCACCGCCTCGCAGCCCAGTTCATCCACGCAGCGCTGCACCACATCCTTGTTGATGTCGGTGACGAACACCTTGGCACCCTGCTCGCGCAGCAGCTTGATGAACTCGCCGCCGACGTGGCCGGCGCCTTGCACGGCGTAGCTGTACTTGCCCACGTCTTCGTTGCCATGCTTGAACTGCAGCGTGGCCATCAGGCCCTGCAGCGAGCCGTAGGCGGTGAACGGCGAGGGATCGCCCGAACCACCGTGGACCTGGTGCACGCCGGTGACGTATTCGGTTTCGCGGAACACGTATTCCATGTCGTTGACGTCGATGCCGACGTCCTCGGCCGTGATGTAACGGCCGTTCAATGAGTTGATGAAACGGCCAAAGGCGCGGAACAGCGCTTCGGACTTGTCCTTGCTGGGATCACCGATGATGACCGCCTTGCCGCCGCCCAGGTTCAGGCCGGCCACCGCGTTCTTGTAGGTCATGCCACGCGACAGCCGCAGCACGTCGTTCACCGCTTCGGCCTCGGTCTTGTACGGCCACATGCGCAGGCCGCCGAGCGCCGGGCCCAGCACCGTGTTGTGGATCGCGACGATGGCTCTCAGCCCCGCATCCTTGTTGTGGCAGAACACGACTTCTTCGTGACCGGTCTTGGCGATGGTTTCAAAGATCATTGCAGCGGCGACTCCATGGATTGGCGTTGCCCGGAGGCAGCGCCGATGGGCGGCGGGTAAGGTGACTGGCCCGCCAGCAGGGAAACGAGCGAAACTCATCGCTCCGACCGTGGCCGGGGCGATGAGTCAAAACGCCAAGTTTAGTACGTCCCCCCAGCGTGCGATGGTGCGTCGCGTCAAGTCAGGTGCGTATGGAGGCGGGCCGCCGCCTCGAATCCGTTGCGGTGCCTCGCGTGCTCGATCAGCCGTGGACCCACACGCCGGCTCGCCATTGCCAGCCATTGCCGCCGCGCACCCAGTGCGGATGCACATAACGGTAGCCCGGTCGCGCCCGTTCCCAGTGACCGCGCGCGGCCACATAGCGCCGGCCGTCCCAGCGCCAGTAGCCCCGCGCCCAGATATAGCCGGGGCGCGGGCGAACCTGTTCCGCCACCCACACGGGAGGCGCCTGCGGGGCCACCAATTCCATCTGCCCGCGATACAGCGGGCGCTCGACGACCAGCGGACGCCGTTGCACCGACGCCACCACGCAACCGCTGGCGAGCGACGCCAGCACAATCACCGAAGCCAGGGCAACACTGCGCAATGCAATCATCGGTTCAGTCCTCGGAAGAATAGTCAGTCATGCGGTGACGCACTCAGCGCCCCCAGTAGGCGGGGGCAAAGCGCCAGTCGCGCCCGTGGTGGACCCAGCGTGCAGGGCGATAGCGGTAACCGGGGCGCACCTGCACCCACGAACCGCCCACCCAGACGTGGCGACGCGCAGGGGCATTCCAGCGCCAGTAGCCCGGTGCCCACACATAGCCCCGGCGCGGCGGCGGGACCCGTTCGAAACGCACGGGTGGCGGGGCCACGCCGACATTGATACCCACCGCGACCTGCGTGCGTGCAGCGGCGGGTGGCGCGTAGATCGCACCGGCGAAGCTCAGGCCAAGGCCGGCCAGCAAGGCCAGTTTGAGAGGGACGCGGATCATCGTGTTCTCCGTCGGCACCGCGTTGGTGCGGTTGTCATTGAGGGGAAACGACAAGGCGGACGCGAGGTTGACCGTGCGCGGTCCATCCGTTCAGCTGCGGATCAATCGACCGACACACCATCCGGCAGTTCGGCGCCCGCGCTCATCGGACGCACGTAGGGCGGCACTGCCCGCCGTTCCGTCCCCTTGTCGCTGCCATCCGCCACATCCGGGTTTTCCGCGAGTTTGCGGCCAATCCACTAGAATCGACGGGTTGAAGCAAAGAAGCCGGAGTTGCCATGAGTTCCCCTGCCAAACACGTCCCCGCCAGCACGGCGCCGGCCGAAACCGCGCCGCTGCGATTCGTCACCGCGGCCAGCCTGTTCGACGGCCACGATGCGGCCATCAACATCATGCGGCGCATCATCCAGAGCCAGGGCGCCGAGGTGATCCACCTTGGCCACAACCGCTCGGTCGAGGACGTGGTGCGCGCGGCCCTGCAGGAGGATGCCGACGCGATCGCGCTCAGCTCCTACCAGGGCGGCCACGTCGAGTACTTCAAGTACATGATCG
>Ga0208357_1002317_pt1 | contig 12741 bp, 8 predicted proteins | sample NGESurdeep092012_6_FD_184487 | JGI IMG/M metagenome (GOLD analysis project Ga0208357, IMG submission 184487) | Arctic peat soil microbial communities from Barrow, Alaska - NGEE Surface sample F52-2 deep-092012 (SPAdes) | ecosystem: Environmental > Terrestrial > Soil > Wetlands > Peat ... | reverse complement strand
CGTTCATGGCCCGGTTTCCCGGGCCGTCGAGCGCCCCCGGCCGGGCGTCGGCCGCGCGACGCCAGCCGGTCAGGCCCGGCGCGTACCAGGCCGTCGCGACCGTGCGCGAGCCGGCCGACGCCGTGCCCACGATCACGTATCCGCCCGAGCCCGCCGCGACTGCGGCGGTGTCGATCCGGCCAGGGCCGTCAAACGTCGCCCGGCTGCCGGTGACGGTCCAGGTCAGGCCGTCGGCCGAGCCGACCACGGCCGGACCCGGCTGGCCTGACGTCACATCCGACGCGCCGCCGACCGCGAGCCAGCCGGCCGCGCCGTGCGCCACCCCGGCCAGCTGCCCGTTGCCCGTCGGGCCGGCCGCGGCCGCCGTCAGGGCGGCGCGGCGCCAGGTGGATCCGCCGTCAGCCGAGACCCAGAGCGCGCCGCCGCGATTGGCGCTGCCGACGGCGACCTCGGTGGCGCCGGCCGCCGCGATCGCGGACACCTCGACCGGACGGCCGGCGCCGCCGCTGAAATCAGCCGCGGCCGACCGGGCCGGCGGGAATCCGGCGGAAAGGCCCGAGGGGGCGGCCGAGCCGCCTCCGTTGTTCGCCCCGAGGACCACGACCCCCGCGACTCCGACCGCGATCGCGGCCACCAGCGGCGCCGCCAGGCTGGTCACCCAGTTGCGGGCTCGCATCGCGGCCAGGGTGTCCCTGGCCAGCAGCGTTGGCCGTCCGCGGCCGGCCGGCTGCCCGGCCTCGGGCGGCGGCGCCTGCCCCGGCTGCCTCGCCTGCCCCGGCTGCCTCGGCTGCGCGGGCCGGCCTGGCCAGGCCGGGTCCCCGGGCGGCGGCTGCGGCCACGGCTGACGGCGCCGCTCACCGTCGCCGGCCACGGGTCCTGGCCGGCCGTAAGCGCGCGGAGCGTCGAATTCGTAGCCCGGCACCTCGCCGAACTCACGCAGCCTGTCATCCATTTAAGGCTGAGCGTACGCTGCCCGGCCGCCGGCAGATTGCAAATGTCGCCGGCCGTCACCGCATATTCGCGTCGCCTTCGCGTCGGCCCGACTGGCTGACGCGTGACTGACGACACAACGCCAGCCAGGTCACGGGGCGGTCATCCCGCCACCCGCCTGCGCAACCGACAGGTAACCTGAGAATTGGGAGTTAGTAACCAGCAATCATCAATCTTTCGGAAGAAGGCGATGTCCGCCGTGTCTTCTGAGTCGCCGCTCGCCGCCGCGGATCTCAGCGTGCCATCAGCAACCACCTCGTCCTCGGGCAACGGCCTTCAGACTGAGCCAACGGACCAGGGCGCCCCGCCGGCCAATGCCGACTTCGGCCCTAACGAGTGGCTTGTCGATGAGCTGTACCAGCGCTATCTGGCCGACCCGGGTTCGGTCGACCGGGCCTGGTGGTCGTTTTTCGCCGACTACAAGCCCGTCCGCGCGGCCGAGTCCGTAGCGGCCCCGGCGACGCCGGGGACGAAGGCCGCCGCCGCCAAGCCGGCCGCCGCCGTCCCGCCCGTGCAGGCCACGCCGGCCGCCCCGCCGCCGAGCGACGCCGAGCTGACCAGGCTCCGGGGCGCCGCCGCCCGCACCGCGCAGAACATGGCCGCGAGCCTCACTGTGCCCACCGCCACCAGCGTCCGCGCGGTGCCCGCGAAGCTGCTGATCGACAACCGGATCGTCATCAACAACCACCTGCAGCGGGGCCGGGGCGGGAAGATCTCCTTCACCCACCTGATCGGCTACGCGGTGATCCAGGCGGTCAGGGCGCTGCCGGAGATGAACGCGGCCTACGCCGAGCAGGACGGCAAGCCCGTCCTGGCCACGCCCCACCACGTCAACCTCGGCCTGGCCATTGACATGAAGGGCAAGGACGGCAGCAGGCAGCTCCTCGTGCCCAACATCAAGGGCGCCGACACGATGGACTTCCGGCAGTTCTGGACCGCCTACGAGGACGTGGTCCGCAAGGCGCGGACGAGCAAGCTCACCGTGGCCGACTTCCAGGCCACCACGATCTCGCTCACCAACCCGGGCACGATCGGCACCGAGCACTCGGTGCCGCGGCTGATGCCCGGCCAGGGCACCATCGTCGGCGTCGGGGCGATGGAGTACCCCGCCGCCTACCAGGGCGCCAGCGAAGAGACCATGGCCAAGCTCGCGATCAGCAAGACCGTGACGCTGACCTCGACCTACGACCACCGGATCATCCAGGGCGCGCAGTCGGGCGACTTCCTGCGGATCATCCACTCGCTGCTGCTGGGCGAGGACGGGTTCTACGACAAGATCTTCGAGTCGCTGCGCATCCCTTACGAGCCGGTCCGCTGGGTCAGGGACTTCCCGTACGGGCACGAGGACGACGTGACCCGGTCGGCCCGGGTGCAGGAGCTGATCCACGCCTACCGGGTCCGCGGCCACCTGATGGCCGACACCAACCCGCTCGAGACCGAGCAGCGCAAGCACGCCGACCTGGACATCATCAAGCACGGCCTCACCCTCTGGGACCTAGAGCGCGAGTTCGCCACCGGCGGGTTCGGCGGCAAGCCGATCAGGCGGCTGCGCGAGATCCTGGGCGTGCTGCGCGACTCCTACTGCCGCACGGTCGGCATCGAGTACATGCACATCCAGGACCCGGAAGAGCGCAACTGGATCCAGGCGCACATCGAGGTCCCGCCGACCCGGGCCAGCCACGACGAGCAGATCCGCATCCTCTCCAAGCTGAACGTGGCCGAGGCGTTCGAGACGTTCCTGCAAACCAAGTACGTCGGCCAGAAGCGGTTCTCGCTTGAGGGCAGCGAGGCGCTGATCCCGCTGCTCGACACGGTGCTCAGCGAGGCCGCCGACGCGGGCCTCGACGAGGCCGTGATCGGCATGGCGCACCGGGGCCGGCTCAACGTGCTCGCCAATGTCGTCGGCAAGTCCTACGGGCAGATCTTCAAGGAGTTCGAGGGCAACCTCGACCCGAAGTCCACCCAGGGCTCGGGCGACGTCAAGTACCACCTCGGGGCCGAGGGCGTCTTCACCGCCGCCAGCGGCAAGCGCATCCCGACCAGCCTGGTCGCCAACCCCAGTCACCTCGAGGCGTCCGACCCGGTGACCGAGGGCGTGGTCCGCGCCAAGCAGGACGTCCTCGACATGAGCGAGGACGGCTTCACCGTGCTGCCGGTGCTCATCCACGGCGACGCCGCGTTCGCCGGCCAGGGCGTGGTGGCGGAGACGCTGAACCTGTCGCAGCTGCGCGGCTACCGCACCGGCGGCACCGTCCACATCGTGGTGAACAACCAGGTCGGCTTCACGACCTCGCCGCAGTACTCGCGGTCGACCGTGTACGCGACCGACGTGGCGCGGATGATCCAGGCGCCGATCTTCCACGTCAACGGCGACGACCCCGAGGCCGTCGCCCGGGTCGGCAGGCTCTCGTTCGCCTACCGGGAGACGTTCCGCAAGGACGTCGTGATCGACATGGTCTGCTACCGGCGCCGGGGCCACAACGAGACCGACAACCCCAGCTTCACCCAGCCGCTGATGTACGACCTGATCGAGGCCAGGCGGAGCGTCCGCAAGCTCTACACCGAGTCGCTGATCGCCCGCGGCGACCTCACGATGGAGGAGGCCGAGGCGGCCCTGCGCGACTACCAGCAGCAGCTGGAGCGCGCGTTCACCGAGACCAGGGACGCGGCGGCGCTGCCGGCCCAGCCCGGCACGGTGCTGCCGGCCGAGGTCGGCGAGCGCCCGGTGAACCATGCCGCGGTGCGGACCGCGATCAGCATGGACGCGGTCAAGCAGATCATCGACACCCAGGTGACGATCCCCGACGGCTTCACCGTCCACCCGCGGCTCAAGCCGCAGCTGGACCGGCGGGCCACGATGGTCGCCGAGGACGCGATCGACTGGGCGACCGGGGAGCTGCTCGCGATCGGCTCGCTGCTGCAGGACGGCCGCCCGGTGCGGCTGGTCGGCCAGGACACCCGGCGCGGCACCTTCGGCCAGCGGCACGCGGTGCTGGTCGACCGGCACACCGGCGCCGACTACACGCCGCTCAAGCGGCTCGACAACGGCCACGCGCGGTTCTTCGTCTACGACTCGCTGCTGTCGGAGTTCGCCGCGATGGGATTCGAGTACGGCTACTCGGTCGCCCGGCCCGACGCGCTCGTCGCCTGGGAGGCGCAGTTCGGCGACTTCGCCGACGGCGCCCAGACGATCATCGACGAGTTCATCAGCTCCGGCGAGCAGAAGTGGGGCCAGAAGTCCAGCGTCGTGCTGCTGCTGCCGCACGGCTACGAGGGCCAGGGCCCGGACCACTCCTCGGCCCGGATCGAGCGGTTCCTGGCGCTGTGCGCGCAGGACAACATGACGGTGGCGCTGCCGACGACGCCCGCCAACTACTTCCACCTGCTGCGGTGGCAGGCGCTGTCGGGCCGGCACAAGCCGCTGATCGTCTTCACCCCGAAGTCGATCCTGCGGGCCAAGGCGGCCACGTCCGCGACGGCCGACTTCACCAGCGGCGCGTTCCAGCCGATGATCGGCGAGCCGGCCGGCTTCGACGCCTCGGCCGTCCGCCGGGTGGTGCTGTGCTCCGGCAAGTTCTACTACGACCTGGCCGAGTACCGGAACAAGGCGAACGCGTACTCGACCGCGATCGTCCGGGTCGAGCAGCTCTACCCGATCCCGCACGAGCAGCTGCGGGCCGAGCTCTCCCGGTACCCGGCCGACGCCGAGCTCGTCTGGGCGCAGGAAGAGCCGGAGAACCAGGGCGCCTGGCCGAGGATGGCGCTGCGCCTGCCGCAACTGCTCGCCCGGCCGCTGTCGGCGGTCACGCTGCCCGCGAGCTCCGCGCCCGCGTACGGCTCGGCCAAGATGCACCTCTCCTCCCACCGTGAACTGATCGAGACGGCTATCCCAACGGAGGGCTAGCGATGTACTTCACCGACGCCGGGATCGAGGAACTCGACGAGCGCCGCGGCGACGAGCAGGTCACCATGGCCTGGCTGGCCGGGCGGCTGCGGGACTTCGTGGACCTCAATCCCGAGTTCGAGACCGCCGTCGACCGGCTGGCCAAGTGGCTCGCCCGGACCGACTCCGACGACGAACCGGACGGCGAATCGGAAGACGAGTAAAAAGCAAAAGCACAAGGCAGTCATCTCGAACGGACCGTGCCTTCGCCCCTTGGTCGGCCGTAAACGCGATACATCTTGACTTTTCCAAGACGCGATATATCGTGGTTGAAGGTGAAGGTGCCGCCCGGGAGGACTTGCCATGCCAAGCTGGACTGTCGACGCGCCCAAGCGCCTGGACTTCGACGGCGTCACCGCGCTGAACGTGCGCCTGATGGCCGGGTCGGTGGCGGTCCTCGCCTCCGATGACCGGCCGTCGGTCACGGTCACCGAGCTCAAGGGCCGTCCGCTTCTCCTCACCCAGGAAGGCGGCGAGCTGACCGTCAGCTACGAGTCGCTGACCTGGGAAGGGCTGCTCAGCTTCCTGAAACCGAAGAACGACAAGGTCGCGGTGACGATCACCGCGCCCGCCGACTGCCCGATCCAGCTCGGCGTGCTCAGCGCGTCGGCGATCGTCTCCGGCCTGCGCTCAGGCGCGGCCGTGAAGGGGATGTCCGGCGAGGTCACCCTGGACGGCGTCACCGGGAACGTGGAGGCGGAGACCATGTCGGGCGAGATCGCCGCGCGCGACATCGACGGCGAGGTCCGCTTCCAGTCCATGTCGGGCGGGCTGGTGCTGGCCGACGGCTGGCTCGACCGCCTCGAGGCGAACACCATGAGCGGCCAGATCGCGGCCGATGTCACGCTCCGGGCCGGGGGCGACGTGCACGTCAGCACGCTGTCCGGCGACGTGACGCTGCGGCTGCCCGAGGGAAGCGACGCCCAGGTGCGCCTGCACTCCACCTCGGGGGCGGTTCGCAGCGAGTTCGAGACGCTCCGCGCGGTCAAGGCACCCGCCTCACATACCGTAAGCGGTAACGTAGGTGCAGGTACCGGGCGTGTGTCCGTCAGCACTATGTCCGGCTCGGTGACGCTACTGCGGCGTCTGCGCCGGGAAGGAAAAGAGAGCGAGACCCGATGACCCCGGTTTTCCGCCATGGACGACTCCGGCTGTACCTGCTGCGCCTGCTCGACGAGGAGCCGAGGCACGGCTATGAGGTAATCCGGCTGCTGCGGGACCGGTTCATGGGCGTCTACGCCCCCTCCCCGGGCACGATCTACCCGCGGCTGGCCCGGCTCGAGGACGAGGGCCTGGTCACCCACGACGAGGAGAGCGGGCGCAAGGTCTACCGGATCACGGAGGCCGGCCGCGAGGAGCTGCGCAGCCGCGGGGCCGAGCTCGACGAGCTCGAGGAGGAGCTGTCGGAGTCGGTCAGCGACATCGCCCGCGAGTTCGGCGAGGACGTCAGGGCCACCGTCCGCAGCCTGCGCGAGGAGCTGACCAGGGCCGCCCGCGAGGTGCGGCAGAACGAGCGCGACACCGCCCGCGACGCGGCCGAGGCCGCCCGCGAGGCCGCCGACGCCGCCCGCGAGCAAGCCAGGCAGGCCAAGGAGGGCGCCTGGACGCAAGCCAGGCAGACCCGCGAGCGCGCCCGGCAGGCGCGCGACGAGGCCCGCAGCCACGCGCAGCGGCTGCGCGAGGAGGCCGCCCAGCTCCGCGTTGACGCCCGCGAGCAGTGGAGCGGCTGGGGTAACTGGAGCGAGTGGAGCCACTGGAACGAGCGGCCGGGCCGCGCCCACGACCTGGGCGCCCTGCGCGACTTCGAGCGCCTGGCGAGGGAGTTCGTGACCGACCTGCGCTCGGTCGCCTGGGACTCGAGCAGCGTGCTCGGCAGCGAGGTCATCCCCGCCCTGCGCGACATCCTCTCCGACACGCTGGAGCGGATACGGACCGAAGTAATCGGGCCGATGAACACCTCAGGGGCGTCGGATGCGCCGCCTAAGGCTGACGAGCCTGAGGTCAAGGACTCTTAGGTCAAGGTCAAGAGCCAGGTCAAGAGCCAGGTCAAGAGCCAGGTCGGGCTGGGCGGCGAGGGCAAATTTCATCCGGCTCTCCTGCGGAAGGCCGGCTGAGATTTCCCAGCGCCCCAACCCTCTCTGGTCAGCAGGGGTGCCTGGTTAGCAAGGCTTGGGCGTCTGGCGGGCTGACGCCGGCGTTGTCAGGCTCAGGTGTCTCTTTTGGGGGCTGACGCCGGCGTTGTCAGGCTCAGGTGGCTGTTTTGGGGCTGGCGCTGGCGTTCCCGGCCTCGACGCGGGTGCAAGCCCTCTCCACACAACGCCCGCGCCGGCCTCCCAACAGAGAGACCCGGCCTCACCTCGTCGGGCGAAACTCGGTCTGTAACAGGCGTCGCTTGGGCCTCTTTGGCTGGGGGTGTGCGGGGTTTGGGGGTTATTGTGTGCGGTTCGGGTCGCGGGCTGCCCCCAACGGAACACAATGATGGCCGGCACGCCGGAACGACGACCACAACGGAACACGATGATGGCGGTCGGCGCTCGCCGAAGCCGCCACTGGGTGAAGCGGGGCGCCGCGAGCGTCCGCCGCAAGCCCCAGCGACACCCAAACCGCTAGGGCGTGAAGACGATCTTGCCGGTGTGAGCGCCGTCGATCATGGCGGCGAAGCCGGCCGGGGCGTCCGCTAGCGGGAGGACTCGGTCGATGAGGGGGCGGGTGCCGGTCTGCTCGCAGAAGCGCAGGAGCCGGCCGAGCTGGTCACGGGTGCCCATGGTGGAGCCCACGACCGACAGCTGGCTGAAGAAGATCCTGGTGAGCTCGGCGGGCGGGACGTCGCCGCTGGTGGCGCCGGAGATGACGATGCGGCCGCCGGGCTTGAGCGCGCGGACCGAGTGGGACCAGGTCGCCTGGCCGACGGTCTCCATCACGACGTCGACCCGCTCCGGCAGCCGGGCGCCGGTGGCGAACGCCGCGTCGGCGCCGAGCTTGAGCGCCGCGTCGCGCTTGGCCTCGCTCCGGCTGGTCACCCAGATCCGGTAGCCGGCCGCGCGGCCGAGCAGGATCAGCGCGGTGGCGACGCCGCCGCTGGCGCCCTGGACGAGGATCGTCGCGCCGGGCTGGGCGCCCGACTTGTCGAACAGCATCCGGTACGCGGTCAGGTACGCGGTCGGCAGGCAGGCCGCCTCCTCGAACGAGAGCGCGGCCGGCTTGGGCACCAGGTTCCGCTTCGGGACGGCGACCCTCTCGGCGAACGTGCCCTGGTGCACCTCCGACAGCAGCGAGCGGCGCGGGTCGAGGGTCTCGTCGCCGCCGCCGGCGGCGGCGTCGCCGATCACCGCGTGCACGACTACCTCGTTGCCGTCTTCGTCGACCCCGGCCGCGTCGCAGCCGAGGATCATCGGCAGCCGGTCGGCGGGCAGCCCGACGCCGCGCAGCGACCAGACGTCGTGGTGGTTGAGCGCGGTGGCCTTGACGGCGACCGTGGCCCAGCCGTCGGACGGCTCGGGGTCCGGCCGCTCCCCCGTCTCCAGCCCGTTCAGCGGATTGTCTGCGTCGATACGCGCGGCGTAGGCGGCAAGCATGATCACGACCCTATCGGCCGCCCACCCCGCGCGTGAAGGCCGCTAGCGGCGGGCCACCCCGTCCAGGCGGGCCTGGGCGGCCACGGCGGCGGCGACGGCCGGGGCGACCCGCTCGTCGAACTGGCTCGGGATGACGTAGTCGGGCCCGGCGTCGTCGCCGACCAGGGCGGCGATCGCGTCGGCCGCCGCCAGCTTCATGTTCTCGGTGATCGCGGTCGCGCGGACGTCGAGGGCGGCGCGGAAGACGCCGGGGAAGGCGAGCGAGTTGTTGATCTGGTTGGGGAAGTCGCTGCGCCCGGTCGCGACCACGGCCGCGTGCCGCCGTGCAACATCCGGGTGGATCTCCGGCTCGGGGTTGGAGAGCAGGAACGCCACCGCGCCGGGCGCCATCCGGGCGAGGGCGTCCTCGGGCAGCGTCGCGCCCGACAGCCCGATGAAGACGTCCGCGCCGCGCAGCGCCGCCTCGGGCGCGCCCGCGAAGCCGGAGCCGTTGGTCACCCGCGCGAGCTCGGCCTTGACCGGGTTGAGCCCGTCGCGGCCGTCGTAGATCATGCCCTTGCTGTCGGCCACCGCGATCTCGCCGATGCCCGCCGCCAGCAGGATCTTGGAGACTGCGATGCCGGACGCGCCGGCGCCGCAGACCACGGCCCGCATCGCGCCCAGGTCCTTGCCGACGACCCGCCCGGCCGAGCGCAGCGCGGCCAGCGCCACGATCGCGGTGCCGTGCTGGTCGTCGTGCATCACCGGGATGTCGAGGGCGGCCCGCAGCCGGTCCTCGATCTCGAAGCAGCGGGGCGCGGAGATGTCCTCCAGGTTGATGCCGCCGAAGCTCGGGGCGAGCGCGGTCACCACCGCCACCACCGCGTCCACGTCGGTGACGTCGATGCAGATCGGCACCGCGTTGATGCCCGCGAACTTCTTGAACAGCAGCGCCTTGCCCTCCATGACCGGCATCGCGGCGGCCGGGCCGATGTCGCCGAGGCCGAGCACGGCGGTCCCGTCGCTCACCACCGCGACCGTGTTGCCGGTCCAGGTGTACTCGCCCGCCAGCTCGGGCTGGTCGGCGATGGCGCTGCAGACGCGGGCGACGCCCGGGGTGTAGGCCATCGCGAGCGCGGCCCGGTCCGGCACCTCCACGGTGGTCTCGACGCCGATCTTGCCGCCCCGGTGCATCACGAAGACCGGGTCAGCGTCGTAGGAAGTCTGAGTACGGAAAGAGGCAGCCTTGTCGGCCACGGTAACCCCCAAAGCAAGGGAAGACATGCGAAGGATCAAGTGCCCTGGACTCACGGCAGCGGGGTGCGCGGCCGACACGCCCTGACGGACGGTGATCACTGTAGGTACGGGGGTTACCCGTTGGTACATTGTGCACTGCGCTGCGAGCGTCGTTCTGTGTAATACTCAGCAGCACCAACAGCCTATTACATCTGACCCACCGCAGCGAGGGATCCCGCGTGGACCTGTCGTCTTACGCCGAACTCGCCGTCCGACTCGTGAACACCACCGGCCTCGGCCACGAGGGCGGCGACCTGCTGACGTCGATGGACGGACTGCGCGCGCTCGTGTCCGACCGGGAGCACCTGAACCACGGCATGACCCGCGCCGACCTGGAGACGCTGCTCATGCTCCGCGACGAGTTCCGCGGCTTCTTCGTCGCCTGCTCGCAGGAGAACGGCGACGAGGCCGCGGCCCGGCTGAACGAGCTGCTCATCCAGTACCCGGTCCACCCGCAGCTCTCCGGTCACGACGGGCAGACCTGGCACGTGCACTACACCGAGAGCGGCTCGATGTCCGACAAGTACGCCGCGGGCGCGGCCATGGGGCTCGCCGTCCGCCTGGCCGACCTCGGCCTCGACCGGTTCGGGGTCTGCCAGGCGGCGCCCTGCCAGGGGGTCTTCGTCGACACCTCGGTCAACCGCACCCGCCGGTACTGCTCGGACCGCTGCGCCAGCCGGGCCAACGTCACCGCCTACCGGGCCCGCAAGCGCGGCGAAGACGCCTAGCCCGGTTTAGCGGCAGAACCGAATGGTCACCGCGGGCAAACTCTCGGCCCAATGCTCGTGAATGCTTTCACAAGCTGTGGTGATTGTAAGGTCCCCCGAATGCGCCTGCCACAAACCAAATAAGCCGAAACAGGCAGGTAATTCCCAGGACACCGGGACGTGACGAGACCGGGATGTCATTATGCCGGCTGTGGGACAACGGCACAGGCTGTGACCTGCGTTATAAAACCGCATCAGAACGGCACTTCCGAAGGATGTAGTTCGTCCCTACGATGTTCTCACCCTGCTTATATACAAGTTCACTCGCTGAAGCGCACCCTCGCCGAGCGAGTGGCAAGCCCCCCGGGGCACGGTCGAAACGAGAAAAGAGCTATCGATCATGGCAACTGAGACTGGCTCTGCCGGAGCCACTGTCACCAGTCCGACCGACGTCGGACTGAAACGAGAGATGGGCTTCATCGGCGCCGTCTGGGCGTCGGAGAGCTCGATCATCGGCTCCGGCTGGCTGTTCGGCGCGCTGTACGCCGCGCAGGCCGCCGGCCCGGCGGCGATCATCGCCTGGGTCATCGGCGGCGTCGCGGTCGTCATCCTCGCCCTGATTCACGCCGAGCTCGGCGCAATGTACCCGGTATCAGGCGGCACCGCGCGCTTCCCCCACTTCGCGTTCGGCTCCCTCGCGGGCATGTCCTTCGGCTTCTTCTCCTGGCTGCAGGCCGTGACCGTCGCGCCGATCGAGTGCTTCGCGGTGATGAACTACGGGTCGCACTGGTGGCCCGCCCTCTACAACCCCACCTCGAAGAACGTCACGACCACTGGCTTCATCATGTGCGTCGTGCTGATGATCCTCTTCACCGGGCTGAACTTCGTCGGCATCAAGTGGCTGTCGAACATCAACAGCGGGCTCATGTGGTGGAAGATCGCCATCCCGGTGCTCACCATCGTCGTTCTGCTGTTCAAGTTCCACAGCGGCAACTTCGGCTCGTCCGCGAACAGCGGCGGGTTCATGCCGACCGGCATCAAGGGCGTGCTCTCGGCCGTCGTCGGCGCCGGCGTCGTGTTCTCCTACCTCGGCTTCGAGCAGGCTGACCAGCTCGCAGGCGAGATCAAGAACGCGCAGCGGAACCTGCCGCGGGCCATCATCACCGCAGTCGCCATCGGCACCGCCATCTACATCCTGCTGCAGATCGTCTTCATCGCCGCGATGGACCCGTCCGTGCTGACCCTCAGCCACGGCTGGACCGGCCTGGCCTGCCCGGCCACCGGCACCTGCAACAGCACGATCTCCACCATCAACTCCGGGCCGTTCGCCGGCCTGGCCGGCGTCGTCGGCCTTTCCTGGCTGGCGTTCGTCCTCCGGCTCGACGCGATCATCTCCCCGTTCGGCACCGGCCTGATCTACCAGACCTCGGGCTCCCGGGTCAGCTACGGCCTGGGCCGCAACCGGTACTTCCCGCCGATCCTCACCAAGACCGACAGCCGCGGCGTGCCGTGGACCAGCCTGATCCTGTCGTTCGTGGGCGGCCTGGTCTTCCTGCTGCCGTTCCCGAGCTGGCACGCGCTGGTCGGCCTGGTGACCGGCGCCTCGGTGCTGATGTACGCGGGCGCTCCGCTGTCCCTCGCCGCGTTCCGCAGGCAGGTGCCGGAGGCCGTCCGGCCCTACCGGCTGGCCGCCGCCTGGGTCTGGGCCCCGCTCGGGTTCATCATCGCCAACTTCATCATCTACTGGTCCGGCTTCATCGTGATCTGGAAGCTCGGCATCTGCATCGTCATCGGCTACGTCATCATCGGAATCTGCATGATGTTCGACCCGCAGCGACCGAAGGTGTTCTCCGCGCAGTCCCTCAGGTCGGCCAGCTGGCTGCCGGTCTACCTGATCGGCATGGGCGTCATCTCGTGGCTCGGCCAGTACAGCGGCCAGTCCTCGTCGACCCCGCTGGCGCCCACCAACACCAACACGATCGGCCTCTGGTACGACTTGCTGATCATCGCGGCGTTCAGCCTCGCCATCTACTTCTGGGCGGTTGCCGTCAGGCTGCCTCGTGAGGGCATGCTCGAGCTGGTCGGCGCGCAGTCCGGGGAAGAGGACGTGCCCCCGCCCACCCTCTAGTCGCAGTAGGCACCGCACCGTTAGAAGGGCCCCGCTCCGCAAGAGCGGGGTCCTTGCGTTTCCGGTGAGCCACGCCCCGTTCCCGCTGACTCCGAAATCGCCTACCGGCGGCGACGGACCGGC
>Ga0208357_1002316_pt1 | contig 12747 bp, 14 predicted proteins | sample NGESurdeep092012_6_FD_184487 | JGI IMG/M metagenome (GOLD analysis project Ga0208357, IMG submission 184487) | Arctic peat soil microbial communities from Barrow, Alaska - NGEE Surface sample F52-2 deep-092012 (SPAdes) | ecosystem: Environmental > Terrestrial > Soil > Wetlands > Peat ... | reverse complement strand
CACGACCACTCTGTCCTCAAAGGGTCAGGTCGTTATCCCCGAGGAAATACGGTCGCGCCTTGGCCTCAGGGCCGGCGCCCAATTCGTCGTCGTGGGTGATCGCGACGTCGTGATCCTCAAGAGGCTCGAACCACCCGCAATGAGCGAGTTCAGCGCCCTGGTCGCAAAAGCACGTCGTTCGGCGAAGCAAGCTGGCGTGAAGCGATCGGATGTCGTTAAAGCGTTAGCGAAGGTGCGGCGCGTAAAATGAAGGTGGTGCTGGATACGAACGCACCATCGCTCCCGGAACAAGTGTGCGAGGATCCTGACGATGATAAATTCCTCGCTGCGTCACTTGCAGGCAACGCGCCGATTATCATATCCGGTGACAAACATCTCTTGCGCGTGTCTGGATGGCAAGATGTCGAGGTGCTCAAACCGCGAGCGTTTGTCGATCGCTATTTACCTGCCCACGATCGGTGACATCGCGTGTCCGGCAAATCGGGACCAAATCGGTGTCAGGTCTTGCGCCGTGCGCGCTGACTGACTCGCTGCGCAAGGCCTGACCCCGATCTTCCGATCTTCCGCGTTCTTCCTATTCAGTCCGTGCAGCTACCACCACATTTCGATCGAGCTTCCAAAGCGCTGACAGCACCACCACGAAAAGTTGCAGCGACACAAGCACCGAGATCAGAACTAGCGTGATAACGATCGCAGCAATCAATTCGAGCACACCATTGACGGAAACCGACAGCCGTTGGTAGAAATGAATGGCGGCGAGGGCGATCACCCACGGAAGTATTGCGGCACACCACCACACCAACAACGTGCGACCGGACACGCGACGCATCGCGAGCGCGCGCTCCGATCGCGTCAGCCAGATTACAGGTGCCAGTGCGTACGCGCCGAGCACAACGGCCGTCAGGCCGACCAGGGGAGCGAGGAGATACCGGGGCATTCCCCTCTAAATCTAGATGTAACTCAGCCACCAGTCGGATCTGCGTTGTTTCAGGGCAGCGTACCAGCGGCACATGGGGTACAGCGACAAAACGACGACTGCCCAGGTAAGGTAAATGCCCGGAAGCCCAAAGCCCCATCCCGGGGGCGTCGCGGTCGGAAACTGTGTGATCGTCGGGGATTCAAACATCCAATGCACCTGTCCAAACCGGACAAAGCAGATAATCAGCGCAATGATGTGGATCACCGTGATGTGTACCATATAGTAGAACAGTGGCACCTTGCCAACGGTCAGAGCGGGGCGAAGAAAACGTGGTGTTCCGGAATCAACAACTCTGAGGAGCAATACTGCAGGGCCGAGCGTCATCAACAGGAAGAGTAGCGACGGGGCGTACTTGGTCGTGTTGATGAAGGACAGGAAGGTGAACCACGGCGAGCGCTGAGTGGACCACGGGTTCGGATCACCGTAGATGTTCAGCGTGCGCAGAACTACGAAACCGGTTACGAGCCCAACACCGAGTCGTAACAGGAAATCACGCCGTCGATCGGCGTCCCAGTTGAAGACCTGCCCGAGCGCGTATCCCGCAGCGGTCACACCAATCCACGGGATCAGTGGATACGCTTCGAAAATTGTGAATCTCGGCGACGAGATTATGAATCCTGGAACGTGGAGTATCGACCACACCGGTGCGAGCGCTCCGAGCGACGCCGGATTTATGGGATCGAGCAGGTTGTGTCCCGCGATCAGTACGACACCGAACCATCCCACATATTTCACCGGTAGATGTACGAGCGCAGCGAGCACGATCATGGAGCAGCCGAGCGCCCAAAGGACGGACAGCAGCGACAGGCGATAATCGAAGTTGAATTGCCAGCCAAGGCAGCGCGTGACGACGAGCTCAAGGAAGATCAGCCAGAGCCCGCGAGTCCACAGGAATCGGCTCAACTGCGTGATTGTCTTCCGGCGAAGCGACAGAAATGCACCAGTGCCGGTAAGCAGGAAGAATACCGGCGCACAAAAGTGCGTTATCCAGCGAGTGAAGAACATCGCTGTCGTGGTAGTGGCGAGGTTTGTCGGATCGATGCCAGGCGTACCGACGAACTCCCGAACATGATCCAGCGCCATGACGATCATGATTATGCCGCGCAGGACATCGACCGACTCGATTCGGAACCGAGCGGGTCGGGTTGCTGTGGTCATAGCGGGCATGCCAATTGCTCGCTTATCAACCAGGGGAGGATCGCGTGTCGGTTACAGTACCGATCGACGCACTCGGCTAAACCAGCCAGTAATATCAAGACCTGCTCCCGTTTTTGCACGGTTTTCAACTGCAAGGCAATTATGAGTATCAGCCCATTGGCCGGCAAGCCGGCTCCGCGTGACATTCTTGTAAACGTTCCGCGCCTGATGACGGCGTACTACTCCCGTGTCCCGGATCCGGGTGTTCCCGCGGAGCGAGTAGTCTTTGGAACATCTGGACATCGAGGCTCGGCGTTCGATACCGCATTCAATGAGGACCACATCCTCGCGATAACACAGGCGATATGCCTGTATCGCAAACAAGCCGGTACAGACGGCCCACTGTTTCTCGGTATCGATACACATGCACTGTCCGCCTCTGCATTCGCCTCTGCGCTGGAAGTACTCGCTGCAAACGATGTGACGGTGATGATCGATGATCGCGATGGATACACGCCAACGCCCGTCGTATCACATGCGATCATTACGTATAACAAGGGACGCAAGACAGGTCTTGCAGACGGGATCGTTGTAACACCTTCGCACAATCCGCCAGCTGACGGCGGATTCAAGTACAATCCAACAAACGGCGGGCCGGCTGATACCACAATCACCGGCTGGATCGAGAACAAGGCGAATGAATTCCTCGCCAACGGACTGAAGGGCGTACAGCGCATCCCGCTCGAGCGCGCGAGGAGTGCCGCAACGACGCACAAGCATGATTACATGGGTGCGTACATCAGCGATCTCGGCGCGGTGATCGACTTCGATGCAATCCGTGGCGCCAAGCTCAAGCTTGGTGTGGACCCACTCGGCGGCGCTGGAGTTTTCTACTGGGCGATGATCGCGGAGAAGTACAACGTGCCGATTACCGTCGTGAGTGACGACGTAGATCCGACATTTCGATTCATGACGGTCGATTGGGATGGCAAGATTCGAATGGACTGTTCGTCGCCATACGCGATGCAGCGATTGATTGGCCTCAAGGATAAGTACGATGTTGCATGGGCATGCGATACGGATCACGACAGACATGGAATAGTCGCGAAGAGTGTCGGACTGCTGAATCCGAACCACTATCTCGCGGTTGCCATATCATACCTGTTCGATCACAGGCCGATGTGGTCGCCAACTGCGGGTGTTGGAAAGACTGTTGTCAGCAGCAGCATGATCGATCGCGTCACCGCGCGACTCAAGCGACCACTCAAGGAAACTCCCGTCGGGTTCAAGTGGTTTGTTGACGGATTGATGAACGGAAGCACCGGTTTTGCCGGCGAGGAGAGCGCAGGCGCGTCGTTTCTACGGAGGAATGGTACGCTATGGACGACGGACAAGGACGGAATTATCGCCGGCCTGCTGGCGGCGGAGATGACGGCAATTACGCAGAAGGATCCCGGTGAGCTGTACAAGGACCTCACGAAGGAATTCGGCGATCCTGCCTACGAGCGGATCGATTCGCCAGCTACAACGGAAGAGAAGAAAACACTCTCGAAGCTGGCTGCAAGCGACGTAACCGTCACGCAGCTCGCGGGGGAGAAGATCGATAGCGTGATCACGACCGCACCGGGATCGAGTGACTCAATTGGCGGAGTCAAGGTGAGCGCAGCCAGCAGCTGGTTTGCCGTGAGGCCGTCGGGGACGGAGGACGTTTACAAGCTCTACGCGGAGAGCTTCAAGGGGGAAGATCATCTCCGGACCGTTCAGTCGGAGGCACGGACGATAATTCAGGCGGCGTTGAAGAAAGGGTAAGGTCATTCCCGCTTTCGCGGGAATGACTGATACATCAACGGTTGTCCATTACTCCGCGCATGACTGCACCGAGTATTCCGCCACCGACTGCGGCCTGGGTATTGGACTCGCCAGTGCCGACTGGCGGATGATAGTACATCGACTGGATACCGATGCGACCGGGTCCGGTAAATCGGTTGAAGAATATCTGGCCGCCGCTCGCAAATAGACCTGTGGCGACGCTCTGCGTCTCCAGTTCCATTCGGACAGACGGGTCCTTGTAGATCCAGCCGCCGGGTTCGACGTCGATCTGCTCACCGGGCTGCAGCGTAACCTCGAAGACGTTGCCATAGCCGTGCAACCAGACGATCGCGTCAGCGCTCCGCGCGTTGAACGAATCGATGAACAGACCACTCTGACCGAACAGGATGTTGCCGATCCCGCTCACGCGCTGAAACGTGAATTCTGCGGCGTCGGTAGCGGCGAGGAATTGATGCTCGCGTACATCGATTGACTGACCGCGGCTCAGGTGCAGCGGAATAATCTGCCCAGCCCCGTCGCGACTGAAGGCGATGTGACCCGCACCGGTCGCTTCTGTCATGAAGATGGGCATGCCAGATACCAGCCGCTTGAACGAACCCGATAGTGACTTTACGCCGATTGAAACCGTTGGATGCTTCCAGAGCAGCACGTGGTGCTCGAAATACACGTGAGTTGATGCAATCTCCACGTGCAGTACAGGTACTAGTTCGCCTTCGAGATGATACGTAACTCCGCCGAAGGTCTCGTTGCGGATAGTTGTCGGATGCAGCTGCGGTATGGCCACGAGAGGGAGGGTTGATTGTCTGGACGAAGAAATTCGCACTGTTGGCATCTCGACGCAATAACGGCTGGCAGAACGGCCCAGAACGGCTACATTTGCGACTGATTACCAATCGCCTGCAACGGAGCCCGGATGACTGCTTCGGAATCGGTTCAACGGCACCCTGATCGCGTAATTCATCTGGAAGACGCGGCTGAACATCGCCGGGAGCGCGCAGACCTGGCGACGCAGGCGCTTACGTCGATAATGTTGCTCAACGCCGTTCAGACCGCGTATTCTCATCACGAGATCGATGCTTTTGTCGCGCTGAACGCGGCCGCGGCCACAGCGCTTGCGATTGTCGTCATTCGTGGCGCGGTCCGGATGAAGAGAAGCGAGGACGCCGCGTCGCGCGGGGCAGATGTGGTAGGTGTGGTTGGCGGCCTGGCTGCGGTCGCTGAAGGTCTCCGTCGGCTTCACACCGCCGATTTCACCTTTGGCCACAAGCATTTTGCGCTCGGCGTGGCGACCGTGCTGACGGGCCTGTTGATGGTGACCGTGGCGCTGTTCACAGGGCGCCTGCAGAGTCGCCGCGTCCTTGCAATAACGGACGATGGAATCCGAATGCGATTCAATCAGTTCAGGCAGTTCAACATACCGTGGTCGGACGTTGCCGAGTTAAAACTCGGCAAGGGACGTGCACAGTTGGTGAGCAGGACGGGAAAGGCGCGAGCAGTTCCCCTGACGCGTCTGCTGAATCGGGATGAGGTACGCGACGCACTGACTAACGCTGCGGTCGCGAGAGGGATACCGATTAAATAGTTGAGCTACGCAGATTCAGCTCGGCGCCCTGCGATCGCCGGCGCGATTGGAGCGGCAGCGTGAAAGCGCGCTGATTCCGGTGCGTCGAGTGCCCGGACGACCGCATTGTAACCTGCATCGATCAGTTCCCGTGTAGCATTGAACGTGAACGATGACCAGAGCCCCACATCGGGGCGGATATGCAGCGTTGGGACTCGACCGCGCGCTGCCTGGATGGCCGTTCGCTGAGGTTCGGCAAGAATCTGCACCACGCGGCCATGAATGCCGACCAGGCCCTGCCTCTCCCATGTAGTGTCATCGGAATTGATGACCTCGCTCACGTCGATGGCGATAATGCGACGCGCTCCCCAGTGAATTGCTTCGAACAGTCCGACCATTGTCTTGAGCCCACCATCAACAACGATGTCGTCATCGGGGAGAATCATCGGCGGGAATACGAGTGGAAGCGCTCCTGATGCATATACCGCGTCAACCAGCCGGATACTGGTATCGGCGCCCCAACCGAACCACCGCTCGACGCCGTTGCGGAGCGACAGGGCATTCACACGCAGAGGACGGGAGATGGAAGCAAAGGTGGCACTCCCGATGATTCTCTGGATCAAATGCCGGTAATGCTCCCCATCGTACAGCGACGCCTGCGCCACTCCACCAAGGACGTACGCCTTGATGTTGCGCTTGAGAACCGCCGCTTCGGTGACGGTGAGGGCATCGTGTTCGAGCTGCTCTACCGAAGCACCAGAAGCCCATCGGGCGCCAACCAGAGCACCAATGCTCGTTCCGACTATGGCATCAATCTCGATCCTGGCTTCCATCAGAGCGCGGATCACTCCAATGTGCGCCATGCCCCGCATGGCGCCGCCCCCCAATACGAGGACAGTGTGTGGCGTCCCGTCCTGCGAAGGCGCCTGGTCATCTACCGGAGCCAGTTCGGCGATGGGGAAATGCAGCGGCATGCGTCTATTTAAGTCTCGGCAGCGCGCGTGGTAAGCCCCCCGTTGATGCTCGGGGATGCGTATCTTTCAATGATGCGCAACTTCCCAGCGCCCCAGGCGATTAGTTGAGGGCGATGCCGAAAGAGTATCCGAACCGGATCCAGAAGGCGTTTGATGAGATTCGCTTCGGACCAGCCCGGACCCTGAACCTCCGGGAGTCACTGCCGACCGCCGACCAGGCGCGCGCACGTACGGAGAGCTGGGTTCGCACCAAACAGGTCGAACGCGCCGGCGAGCTGCTCGTCATAACCGGCCGCGGGAAGGGGAGCGATGATGGTATCGCTGTCGTACGAAAAGCGATCCTGGCTCTCTTCCCTTCGCTCCGACGCCGCAACGTCATTACGAAGTGGGAGGAACATACCGCAGGCTCCTTTGTGGTGACCCTGGCACCGATGTCTGCGATGTTCGAAGCGCCAAAACGCCGCCGAGAAAAGGATGTTGCCGTACCGATCCCGCAGACGCTTTCAGCGCTCTCGCCCGAAACGCTCAAGCTCCTTCGAGATCTCGCCTCCGCATCTTTGATGATGCTCGGCGTAATTGGCTCCGAACAATTCATTGAGTCGGAGATGACAAGCAAGTTTTCCAAACTCACAGCTGCTATTGCGGATTCGGAAGATCCAGAACTGGAACTCCGCGCTGCGATTCAGCACGCCCTCGACGAACTGGACGAATCTGAATGAGACTCTCGAAATTTGCTGCGACATCCGTTGCGGTATCGCTCGCAGCTATCGCTGCGCCCGCGCAATCCCAATCAACAATTGTCGGTTTCGGCAGCACGCAAGCGCAACAGCAGCGCGCGCTCGAAGCCAAGGCCGCGAGTCTCGCTTCACCGTCGGGAGCGAAATCGCTGTCGCGCGAACTGTCCAAAGAACCGCACATGGCCGGTACGCCTGCACAGGCGAGGACGCGCGATATCTTCGCCAGCGAACTGAAGAAATACGGTATCACTCCGGAGATCCGTACCTATAGCATCTACATGCCGCACCCGACCAGCGTCCACCTGTATCGAGTGTCACCAGATCCAACCGAGTTGTCACTTCCCGAAGGGCCGATTGCGGAAGACACAACGTCGTTCAGCTACCCGCAGATACTCACCTTCAATGGGTACGGCGCTGCAGGCGACGTGACAGGCGAAGTGGTGTACGTGAACTACGGCCTGATCCAGGATTACAAGACCCTCGATTCGCTGGGCGTCTCGGTGAAAGGAAAGATTGCGATTGCCCGCTACGGAAGATCATATCGTGGCATCAAGGCACGAGAGGCCGAGAAGCATGGTGCGAGTGCGCTGATCATCTACAGCGATCCTGCGGATGACGGATTCACGACGGGCGACATCTATCCGGAAGGACCGATGCGTCCATGGACCGGTGTGCAACGCGGCAGCGTTTACAACGGCAATGGCGATCCGACCACGCCGGATTATCCAAGTCTTCCAGGAGCCAAGCGCGTTCCGCTGGATCAGACTGATCTGCCGCGTATTCCGGTAATTCCGGTGTCGTACAAGAACGCCGCCGAATTGCTGGAGGATGTACGTGGAACAGACATACCACGCGGTTGGCAGGGCGGACTGCCGTTCCGGTACCATGTTGGACCGGGACCCGTACGCGCGCACCTTGTCGTCACGACCGACGCGGCAACAACACCGTACAAGAATATCTGGGATGTGCTCGGGACTATTCGCGGCTCGGAATATCCCGATCAGCTCGTCATAATCGGAGGCCACCGCGACGCATGGGGACCCGGGACTGCCGATAACATCAGCGGAACCGTAAGTGTGCTCGAAGCGGCTCGCACGATCAGCGATCTCATGAAGCAGGGCTACCGACCCAAGCGCACGATAATCTTCGCATCATGGGACGCAGAAGAGTGGGGATTGATGGGTTCAACCGAATTCGTCGAACAGGATTCGGCTCGACTTTCCAAAGACGGCGCCACCTACATCAATTTCGATGAAGTCGCCACAGGTCCATCACTTGGTGCGAGTGGGAGTCCATCGCTTCGTCCGTTCTTTCGCGACGTGACGAAAGTTGTAGCGAGTCCGGCGGGTGGAAGCGTCTACGACGCATGGCGGAAGAGCGATCGCATTACGTCCGATACCGCCCAGCCGGCAATCGGAGATCCCGGCGGCGGCTCCGACTTCGCTGGCTTCTACAACCACCTTGGAATCCCGATCGCCGATTGGGGCTTCGGTGGACCAATGGGTGTTTACCACTCCGCGTTCGATTCATATCACTGGATGAGCAAGTTCGGTGACCCAGGTTACAAGTATCATGCGACCATGGGCGTGCTGGGCGCCGTAGCGCTGATGCGGCTCGCAGATGCCGACATCCTGCCATATGACTACGTGGAGTACGCACGCGCGATGCACGGACTCACCGGTACGGTCGCGAAGAATCTCGCGGCGAAGCACTGGAACAACGTCTCGCTGACGGCGCTCAACCAGTCGATTTCAACGATGGAAACCGCAGCTCAGGCCTTCAATACCGCCCGCGACGCGGCCCTGGCTCGCGGAATCAGTGCGGAGGCCAGCAAACAGACGAACGTCCTGCTGATGCAGGTCGAGCGGGCATTCGTTCGGCCGGAAGGGCTCCCGATCACCAAACGGGAATGGTTCCACAACGTGATTTACGCCGCCGACAACGACAACGGCTATTCCAATATTGGTCTGCCGAGTGTCAACGAAGCGATTCTGGCCGGGAACGAGGCCGCATCGGTACGCGAGATAGCAGATCTCGCCTCTCGTTTTCAAAAGGCGGCCGGAATACTCGATTCTGCGGCGCGAAGCTTGCGAGCACCATGAGGGTATGGACGATGTAGTATCTGCCCGTCGGACCCCGCGGCTTTCGCTCAGCGAACGAATCGCCGCTACGCAGTTTGGCGCAAAAGCCCACTGGCCAGGCGGCTTCGAGGTGTATCGTACTGGTACGGCCGCCGACGGGGTCTTCATAGTGCTCCATGGGCACGTCGTCCTGCGAACCCCAATGAAGGGCGGTCGCGGGTTCGTCAGCGGGATAGCTATGCCGGGCGAGACATTCGGGGCCGAAGGACTCGCCCCGCATGGGTGCTACGTGACCGATGCCAAGGCTGCAGACGGGGTGGAAACCCTGCACCTGGGGAACGAGCAGTTCCGTGCCCTCATGAGAGAGCAGCCTGTCCAAGCCGTTTCACTCATTGGTCAGATCATGGCGGAGCGGAGCAATTTGCTCCAGCGGCTCCAGGAATTGGCGTCTCTCAACGTCGAAGACCGGCTCGTTTCAGTGCTCATCCGGCTGAGCGAGGATACCGGTTTCATGGTGGATGATTCCACCCTCAAGCTGGACTCGTCCCATCATCGGCTCCTGTGTGAGATGGTAGGGGCAACTCGGGAATCCATCGCGCTCGCCTTGAGCCGCATGGTGAACGGAGGGGTGGCGACACGGGCCGGTACGTGCTTTGTTATTGATACCCAGCAGCTTGCATCCCGACTGCCCTCGGTGCGTTTCGACGAGCAGACGCCGCTGCAGCTGGCTAAGGAATCAGCTCGGGCGTAGTTACGTACGCAGGCGCTGGGATGGTTCCGGTAACAAGGCAGCTCGAAATTCGAATCAATTCCCATCGACCACATAATTCCAGGCGCGGGTCCAATCGTCCTGCGCACCGGGCACGCTCAGGCGATTCTTCTCCTGCACGGATTCGGTGATACTCCTCAGACACTGTCGTATCTCGCTCAATACCTGAGCGAGAACGGATATGACGTTCGTGTCCCGCTCTTGCCGGGACACGGCCGCAGCATTGCTGCCATGGACGCCACTACCCACATGGAGTGGCTCGATTACGCGCGTGCTGAGTTGTATGCGACGCGTGCGCGTTATGGTTGGGTCGCGGTGGGTGGCCTCTCAATGGGAGGATCCATAGCGGCGCTACTCGCTGCTGAAATTCGCGACCTGCCGGCGCTTGTCCTGATTTCGCCGTATCTCGCGATGCCGTTCCATCTGCGGCTGTTGTCCGGGACTGCGGACTACTGGAATGATCTGGTCAGGCCATTTCACTCGGCGACCGTTCGCTCGATCCTCGACCCTGTTGAGCGTGCGGCAAATCTGGCGTACGGCTCGGTGACTGGTCACGGGATACACGAGCTATCCCAACTGGTGAAGAAGGCCCGCGCGATACTCGGCGAGATCGACACGCCGACGCTTTACATCCAATCGGAAGGCGATAACAGATCGTCATCGCGGACTGCTCATGACGCTTTTTCGGAGATCGGGGCGGAGACGAAGAAACTGGTTCTGACCCGCGAGGGGGGGCACATAATTACCGTGGATTACGGTCGTGCACAGGTCTTTGAAGAGATACGCACCTGGCTGGGACTGGTCCCGGAACCTCGTCCCAGCCAGGGCGTCCGGAATAGTTAGGCAGAAGCCTGCTATCCGGAGTGCGGTCGCCGCGTCCGCGACGGTCGCACAACTCCAGCGCGAGAGGCGCTAGAATTTCTCCTGTACGAATTCAGTGACCGCCGAGGCCGCGTCTTCGGCAACTTGTGTCGCCTGTTCCGCGATCCCGGTCACAACACGCTTGACGCGCACGCCGGCGTTACGTGCAGCCTTGCTCGCGGCCTTACGAACCGTGCCGACCGTGGTCTTGCGCTTCCGACTCGTCTTCCTCGTCGTCTTTTTCCGCGCGGTTCCGCGCTTTTTCGCGGATTTCGCCGACTTGGCAACTACGCGCTTGCGGCTGGCCTTGCGAGCGCCGGTCTTCCGCGTGGTCTTCGCAGCAGTCTTGCGGCCGGTCTTGCGAGCGGTCTTACGCGTTGCCTTACGGGTGGACTTTTTTGCGCCGCTCTTGCGCGCGGCGGTTTTGCGAACGGTCTTTTTCGCCTTCGCCTTCGATCCGCGTTTCGCGCCGGTCCGAGCACCGCCAGTGCGGCTCGAACTTTTACGGGACGACTTCCTCGTTGCCATGCTCTACTCCAGTACGATGTAATTGCGACTCACGTGAATCGAAGCAAGAATCGCGCACAAATGTATAATGCGCAAGAGTTTTTTGTGCAAATCATGAGATATCTTTCCGAAGCAACTCTTCTTCTCCAACGTCATTTCCGCGAAAGCGGGAATCCATATTCCCCTAACTCATTCATCGACCCATGTCGCTTCACCGCAACCGAGCGCGCGCACTACCGCAAACAACTCAGCCACTATCCCGCACTTCGATCAGGTTCGTATTGACGAGTGCTGCGGCTCTTGGCGTAGCAGTCGTCGTCTTTGGTTGCAGCAAGGGTGAACCGGCTACTTCGAATAGCGGGCCCGTGGCTGGGACGCTATCTGTTGGGCAGCCGCAAACTGGGGCGGATACCGACCACGCCACTGCAGGTACGGGTCTTCCAACCGGGTACACCGCAGTGTTCGATCACTCGGACGCGAAAGCCTCGAATGTGTCATACACGGAAAAAGGCCCGGGCAAATGGGAAGTAACAACGGGGCCCGCCCACATTCTCTTCTCCCCCGCTGACACCACTGCGAACAAGTTCACCGTGTCTGCCACGTTCGAACAACTCGAAGCGCCATCGCATCCGGAGGCATTCGGGGTATTCATCGGCGGCTCGAATCTTAATGGCCCGACCGTCAAGTACACCTACTTCATAGTTCGCGGGGATGGCATGTACATGGTGAAGGTCCGCGACGGTGCGAACACGCGCACGATCACCAACTGGACCGCCAATCCTGCGATCCCCAGGCAGGACGCCAAGGGGCAGGCTCTCTACGGCATCCGCATCGACGTCCGCGATAAAGTGGCCAGCGTGAGTGTCAACGGCGTCCCGATCACGACGATCGCGGCCAAGGATGCTCCGCTAAACGGAATCGCCGGCGTAAGAGTCAATCACAACCTGCATCTCATTGTGACGCCCGTAACGCTTGTCAGATAGAACTTCGTATCGAAGGAATAGTCATCCCACCGAAGGAATACTCATCCCGCTGAAGGAATACTCATCCCGCTGAAGCGATTGTCATCCCGCCGAAGGTCGGGATCCATGAACGAAGCGATGTCATCCCGCCGAAGGTCGGGATCCATGGACGACGCAACGAATGCGCTGCCCAAAATCGTGCGGAGGAACAGAACGGATCAAGCGCTGCCGAGGAAATGAAACCGTACCGTGCTCTACCACTCGTCAGTGGATCCCGACCTGCGGCGGGATGACTATTCCTTCGGCGGGATGACTATTCCTTCGGCGGGATGACTATTCCTTCGGCGGG
>Ga0208357_1002313_pt1 | contig 12749 bp, 12 predicted proteins | sample NGESurdeep092012_6_FD_184487 | JGI IMG/M metagenome (GOLD analysis project Ga0208357, IMG submission 184487) | Arctic peat soil microbial communities from Barrow, Alaska - NGEE Surface sample F52-2 deep-092012 (SPAdes) | ecosystem: Environmental > Terrestrial > Soil > Wetlands > Peat ... | reverse complement strand
GTTGGTCGAGTAGCGAGCGCTAGCGAGCACATCGAGACCTCGCCTCCCACTCCCGTTGGTCGAGTAGCGAGCGCTAGCGAGCATATCGAGACCCCGCCTCCGACTGCCGATCCCGACGCCGCCCAACCTGCCCAGCGCACACAACCCACGTCGCCGATCGGCGCGGTCACGACGCAGCAGATCAAGGATTCATGGCCGCAGATTCTCGACGCAGTGCAGACCGCCAAACGCAGCGCGTGGATGGTGGTATTCACGGCGAGTGTCAACAGGCTCGACGGCGATGTTCTTACACTGTTCTTCCCGAGTGGCAACGATGTGGCGAGCTTCAAGCAGCAGACCGGGGGCGGCCAGGGCGTTAGCGAGTATCTGCGCCAGGCGATTCTCGCGGTGCTCGGCATCCGTGTGAAGTTCATTGCAAAGGTGGATGGGGACCATGCGCCGGCGAGCGCGTCGCCAGACAGCGCGCAGGGCTCAAACGCGCAGGGTGCCAGCGCGCAGGGTGCCAACACGCAAGCTCGGAACGCGCCGGCACTGGGGGCTCCCATTGCTCAGTCGTCCGGACCAGTGCCGCAGAGTGCATCTGCGTCACCGACACGGCCACACGCGGCCGGACCGCAAGCGGCAGGGCGACAAGCGTCTCGGACATCGGCTGCCGCCTCCACGACGAGCTGGCCGACTGTGGCCATCCCAGGCGGAGGAGCGTCGGCGGCTCCCGAGGACGGCCCAACGGACGATGATGCACCACCCGAAATTGAGCCGCCGTTCGAGCCTCCGGTGCCCGAAGAGAGGGCAGCAACAGAGCCGGCAGCGGCAGGGCGCGCCGCAACAACCGGCGGATGGTACGACGGCCCCGTGGAGCCCGATGAGCAAATCGGGCGTGGCCGGGTGGGCGTGAGTGGCAAACAGGGCGCTTCGGACAGCTCAGCGAACGGCATCGGCTCGGCGAAAGAAGCTGGGCGCGTAGGTGTGGGCGCTTCGGCAAGCTCAGCGAACAGTACCGGCTCAGCGACCGAGACCGGCGCAGCGACCGAGCGCGGCGCGGCGCGCGGAACAGGCGCAGCGACCGAGACGCGCGCATCCGCATCCGTAGCGTTTGAAAAGCCGCAGCGATATGGAGAGGCCGTCGTACGCGAGATTCTCGGTGCGACATTCATCGAAGAGCAACCCGCCCCGCGCGGCGAGGCGAGGTAGGACGTGTACGAAGGAATCATCCAGGAACTGATCGACGAGCTCGGTCGACTGCCGGGCATTGGCCCGAAGTCTGCGCAGCGCATCGCGTTCCACATTTTGCAGACGGAGAACTTCGACGTCACGCATCTGGCTGAAGTGTTGATGACCGTGCGCGACAAGGTGCGGTTCTGCGCGATCTGCGGCAATGTGTCTGAGGAAGAGACCTGCTCGATCTGCCGCGATCCGCGCCGCAGCCAGACATCGATCTGCGTCGTCGAAGAAGCCAAAGATGTCGTCGCGATCGAACGCACCCGCGAGTTCCGCGGGCTGTATCACGTGCTCGGCGGGGCGATCAGCCCGATTGACGGCATCGGGCCTGACGACCTGCGCATCCGGCAGCTCATGACCCGGCTCGCCGACGGCACCGTTCAAGAAGTCATCATCGCCACAGACCCGAACCTCGAGGGCGAAGCCACGGCTACGTACTTGAGCCGTCTGCTGCGCACGCTCGAGATCAAAGTGACGCGACTCGCATCCGGGCTGCCGGTCGGCGGCGACCTCGAATACGCGGACGAGGTCACCCTCGGCCGCGCCTTCGAAGGCCGCCGCGTCGTCTCCGACTAGAGCCGCGACCGCACAGCGCTACGAGATTTTGCCCCGGTAGATGATCATGGCGGCGATGTAGGCGACGATCAAGATTCCCACGCACCAGGCGAGGGCGATCCACAGGTCGCCGCCGACCGGCTGACCGGTGAGCAGATCACGAATCGAGTTGACGATCGAGGTGACCGGCTGATACTCAGCGAACCAGCGCACCGGTCCAGGCATGCTGGCGGTCGGTACGAACGCGGAGCTGATGAACGGCAGGAAGATGAGCGGGTAGGAGAAGGCGCCCGCGCCATCCGCTGACTTCGCCGACAGACCAGGGATCACGGCGATCCACGTCATCGCCAGGGTGAACAGAATCAGGATGCCGGCCACCCCGAGCCATGCCGCGAGGCTCGCGTCGGTGCGGAAGCCGATGATCAACGAGACGCCGACCACCACCACGAGCGAGACCAGATTGGCGACCAGCGAGGTCAATACGTGCGCCCACAAGACGGACGCGCGGGCGATCGGCATTGACTGGAATCGTTCGAAAATACCGGTCTTCATATCCAGGAACAGTCGAAAAGCAGTATAGGAGACCCCCGACGCGATTGTGATGAGCAGAATGCCGGGCAGCAGATAGTTCACATACGAGGTGTTGGTCCCCGTGTTGATCGCGCCGCCGAAAACGTAGACGAATAGCAGTAGGAAGGCGATCGGCATCAGGCAGGTCGTGATGATGGTGTCCATGCTGCGGGTGACGTGCTTGAGGGAGCGTCCGGTGAGGACCGTGGTGTCGCCGAAGAATTGCGATTGCGTAGTCATGATTGCTCCTTACTCGAATTGTTCTTGCTGTTGACGCCGACGATGGCGAAGAAGACGTCCTCGAGGGTCGGCTGCTTCTCCACGTATTCGACGGTGGCGGGCGGGAGCAACTGCTTGAGTTCGGCGAGGGTGCCGTCGACGAGGATGCGACCCTCATGGAGAATGGCGATCCGGTCAGCGAGTTGTTCGGCCTCGTCCAGGTACTGCGTGGTCAGCAGCACCGTTGTGCCGCGCTCGGCGAGTTCCTTGACCGCCTGCCACACCTCGATGCGGCCCTCCGGGTCGAGTCCGGTCGTCGGTTCGTCGAGGAAGATGACCTGCGGATTTCCGATGAGGCTCATCGCGATATCGAGCCGGCGGCGCATCCCGCCGGAATACGTCGACACCTTCCGGCCGCCGGCGTCGGTCAGCGAGAAGCGATTGAGCAGACCGTCTGCGATCGTGCTTGCATCCGCGAGATGCCGTAATTTGGCGACCAGTACCAGGTTCTCGCGACCTGTGAGAATCTCGTCGACGGCCGCGAACTGCCCCGTGAGGCTGATGGAATCTCGCACGTTCGCGGCCTGCGTGGCCACATCGAAACCGTTGACAGTGGCGGTGCCGGCATCGGCCTTGAGCAGCGTGGACAGGATTTTCACGACTGTGGTCTTGCCTGCCCCGTTAGGTCCGAGGAGGGCGAAGACGGTGCCAGGCAGAATCGTGAAATCGATGCCGGTCAGCACGGAAGTCTTGCCGTATGACTTGCGAAGCCCTCGAGCCGCGATGGCCGGCTCGATGGTGATGAGAGTGTTCATTGACTTGCTCCTTCTGTGGTGGTGAGGTTTCAGGCGTCGTCGCAGGGCGCCGTCGCAGGCGCAGTCGCAGGCGCCGTCAAAGAGCGCCATGATCAGGCGCCCGAACGGGCGCGGGGTCGCTCGGCGCTGGGTTGTGCCGCGATGGCTACGGGGTGGCCGCCCGCCGCACGGTGATGTTGCCCCAGGCCGTGCGACCGAGCACCTCGACGGTGTCTGGTTGTTCTTCGGATCCGTCAGTGCCGGGCGGAGCACTGGCGTTCTCGAGGGCGTTTCTCAGAGAGCCGTGGTGCGCATCGAGGTCAAGCCACGCGGCCGTGCCCTGGCGGATGCCCAACTCGAGTCCGCCGTAGGAACTGCGCATTTCGATCGAGCCGCGCACCGCGTCGTTGATGCGAACCTTGCCGTAGGCGGTGGTTGCAACGACCGGTGCGAGCGCGTGATCGATTTCGATGTCGCCATACGACGATGTGACGTGAATGGGCCCGGCCGCGATCCCGATGAACGTGCCGTCTTGGGAACTCTTGACGGTGGCACTGCCGTCGACCTCGGCGATGCGCACTTTACCGCCGACGGCGTCGGTGTGCCCGGTTGCGCGGCCGACGGTGATGTCACCGTATCCAGTGCGAAGAATCAGATCTTCGCCTTCTTCGACGTCGACATCCCCATAGGATGTCTTGATCTTCGATGGCCCGATCGCACCGTCCACGCGAATCGATCCGTATGACGAGTCGGCGTCGATTCGGGATCCGCGGGGCACATGAACCGTGATGTCGATCGAGTTGGTGCCGCCGAACCACGCGTAATGGCTCAACGGCCTCGGTTGCACGATGGTGAGCCGTTCACCTGAGAACTCAACGCGTGTCTGGTCGGCTGAGCGGACATCCGACGACCTTGCCGGGCTGCTCGGGCTGACCTGCACGGTGACCTCATCGCCGTCGCCTGCGGTGATTGCGACTGTGCCCGCGAGCACGTTCAGCGACACCGCGACGGGCCCGGCTGCAGGGAAGTTGTGCATACTGTTCTCCTTGACGTTTCTCGCCGGGTTACCGGACCCAGCCGGTGAATCGACTTCCGGTGCTGCGAGGCTTCGCTGATGACTGTGGCGCGGTCACGCCACCGGTCAACGCGGCCGTGACCGCGCGCAGGAGCCACGAGTTCACGGACAGTCTCTCGCGCGCGGCGGCCGTTTCAACGCGCAGTTTGAGGTGCTCAGGCAGACGTAGCGTCGTGCGGGACATCGCGCCTTCCGTTCCGTCCGGCTCGGCGAGCGATTCGTCCTGCGGCATCGAATCCATTGCGGATGCTTCGCCTTCGAATCTCGACGCCGGCGGCACCGTGACGACGAACTCGGGCTCGCGACCGCGCAGTCGCAGATCGACCGACCCGGGGGCAAGCTCCGTCGTGATCTCGCCCGCAGCATCCGACAGCGCTTCCAGCAGGACGAGCCGCACAGTCGATTCGAGCGTCGACGCAAGCCGTTCCGCGACGATCTTCGCGTCGTCGCCGACAGCGTCGGCCGCTGCCGAAAGCTGATTCTGCAGGTCTTGGACGTAACGGGAAATGTTCACGACGTCAGAATGACACCATAGTGACGTCATGTCAAGTGTCAGAAGGCGGCAGTCTGACGCCGCGGTTACGATACGCGCGGTATCGGTGGTCGAGTAAGGAGCGCCAGCGACTGCATCGAGACGACTACGAACAATACGGCCGGCAGGTGCGCTGCGAGAGCGCGTCGACCAGCACGTTGCCGAGGTCTTGCGGTTTCATCGCTGAGTACGCTGACCCGACCGTCGCTGCCGCGATCTGCGACATCACGCCGAGGTCGATCTCGGGGCCAAGCCCGACCATGATGACCGGAACCGGCTTGTCGGCGCTGTGCGTTGCCTTCAATTGCGACAGCAGGCTCGGCAGTGTGAGGCCGCCCGGGTCATCGTTGACGCCGTCGGTGATCACCAGAACGGAATTGATCATCTTCGGGTCATAGGTGGCCTGCATCTGCTTCACGGCGGCGAGTGTCGTGTCGTAGAGTCCGGTGTCTCCGTGCACCTGGCTGGGCAGCGCGGCGATGATGTTCGCAATGTCTGCCGCGTGAGCCGGGTCTCCGATCGGAGCCACCGGTGTCAACGACTTCCATGGCTGCGTGCCGACCTGGTTGGTGGAAAACTCCCAAATGCCCAACTCAGACTGGGGTGAGAACATGCTGACGACTCCCGGCGCCGCTTTCTGGAACACTCCGATGCGGGTCAGCCCACTGCCCGCATCGTCGAGCATCGAGCCGGAGACGTCGATGACCACGAGCATCCTCGACCGCACCGTGATCGACGACCAGGACTGCAGGATGCCGACCTGTGCCCCGCCATCGAGCGCCGGCTCCGCCTTCGGTGCGGCTGCGACCACGCCGGTGGCGGCGAAATTGCCGGCTCCGGATGCCGTGCGAAAGCCCGCGCGCGCGAATGGCTTGGTGTTGCTGGCGAACTGCTTCTCCAGTGCAGACACGAGACGGCCTCGTGTCGAGTCCGCGCTCGTCGAAGCGTCCAGGCGCACGGGCGTGTTCTGAGCGTTTTGGGCATCGGCGAATGCCGCGGCATCCGAATTCGGAATGTTCTTGCCGAGCGCGATCATCGCTCGAGAGAACGCAAGCTGATCGGATGACGACAGACTCTGCTTGATCGCAGCGAGGGCTGCCAAGCTGGGCCCGTTCTGTGCAGGCTCAGGCAGGAGGGCGGTTACCGAGCCGTCGGCGACTGAACTCCAGTCGAGCTTCGTGTTGGCCAACGCGGCCGTTTCCCGCACGGGTGCTGCGAAGACGAGCGGGGTCGTGGCAATGGGGGCACCGAACTGCATCTCCGGCGCAGGCCGAATCAGCGACCAGGCCATGACCTGGATTCGGCGTTCCCAAGCCGGCGAATCAGGCACCCAGACGTCGGCCTTCGCGTCGCCGCCGACGGCCAGAAGCGAGGCCGTGTCGGCCGAGTTCTGCGCCCGCACTGTGGTCTTCACGCACGGTGTGACAGCATCGAATGTTGCAGCAGACTTCGTCAACGCCGGTGCGATCGTAGAGTCGGCGATCACGGTCAACTGTGTGGGCGTGCAGTGTCTGGCCCAAGCGTTCGGCGGCAGGATAACGTCGAGTGCGTCCTGATACCAGGCGACGCCGAGCGCGAGAACCAGTACGGCAATAGCGGCTCCTGCGAACATCCAACTCCGGCGCCGGCGCGCCTTCGTACTGTGACGGCCCACTGAAACTCCTGCGTTCTCTCGGGCCAGCCCGCATTTTGACGTACCCCCCGCACAGGGGGCTGGACTCGGCCAGCCTAGCCGACACGTCACGCGAGGCGAAAGATGTATTGAGCAACCGTCACGATCGAGCGCTGCGAACAGTCGGCGGCGAGCTTCCGCCCGGATCGGTCGGCGGCGCGCATCCGCCCGGAACAGCCGACGGGGGGCATCCGCCCGGATCAGCGGGCCGCGAGCTTCCGCCCGGATCAGCCCGCGGCGGTGACCGCCTTCAGGGCTGCAAGCCCTTCCGTCATGATCTGTGCGAGCTCGCGGGTGTTTTCGTCGGTGAGCCATTCGGCGAACCCCACGTGGAACACGGCGACTCCGGCTTGTGCGGCAAGACTCGCTTCCGGCTCAGCAACCCCGCGCTCGCGCAATGCCACGGCGATGGCGGAGGACAATCGCGCAAGCTTGATCAGTTCACGCTCCTGCAAGCCAGGATTCGCTGCGATCACGCGACCGCGCACCTGCGACCAGGCCCGCCGCGGTTCGAAGTCGAGCGCGACGGTGTGGAGTGCTGTGGCGACCGCTTCCAGTGGGGTCGCGGCGTCTGGAGCGCCGGTAACCGCGGAGACGAACAGGTCCTGGAAGGCGTCTTGACCGTAGAAGAGAACCTCGCGTTTGTCGCCGAAGTGGCGAAAGAACGTGCGCTCGGTGAGGCCGGCACGTTTGGCGATCTCAGCAACGGTTGTCTGCTCGAAGCCCTGCTCGGCGTAGAGCTCCACGGCGGCCGAAATGAGGCGCCCGCGCGCGTCCGGCTCCCATCGGCTCATAGCCCGATCGTACATCATGGCAGTCACTGACATGAGATATCCAGCAAGTGATGACAGAAGCTGACATCGGGTGTACGGTTTATGACAGCGACTGACATCAACACACTTCGCACACACGGTGCGAGGCAACGGTCAGCCAGCAGAAAGGACTTCTCATGCGTATTTTCGTCACAGGTGCATCGGGCTGGGTCGGTTCGGCCGTGACAGCCGAACTCATTGCTGCCGGCCATCAAGTCGTAGGCTTGGCGCGGTCCGACGCGTCCGCCGCAGCCGTCGCAGCTGCTGGCGCCGAGGTGCAGCGCGGCGATATTACCGACCTCGAAAGCCTGCGTGCGGGCGCCGAAGGGGTGGACGGCATCATCCACACCGCGTTCATCCACGACTTCACTGCGCACGAGCAGGCCGCCGCGGTCGACTTTGCGGCCGTGCAGCTGTTCGGCGACCTGTTGGAGGGCTCGGATCGTCCGCTGGTGATCGCGTCCGGCATCCTCGGTGCGGTGTCTGTTGAAACCGACCACCCGGACCCGGCAGAGTCGTGGTCGCCGCGACTGCTCACCGAACAGACGCTGCTCGGTTTCGCGGACCGCGGCATCCGTTCGTCGGCAGTGCGGCTCGCCCCGACCGTGCACGGCGACGGCGATCACGGGTTCATGTCGGTGCTGGTCGGGATCGATCGTGACAAGGGCAGCGCCGGTTACGTTGGCGACGGCAGCAATACCTGGCCGGCAGTGCACCGTCTGGATGCTGCGCACCTCTTCTGCCTTGCGCTCGAGAAAGCGCCGGCGGGATCGGCGCTGCACGCGATCGACGACGAGGCCGTGCCGCTGCGCGACGTCGCGGAGGTCATCGGGCGTCATCTCGACGTGCCGACGCTCAGCGTGGCCGAGGCGGATGCCGCCGAGCACTTCGGTTGGCTCGGTCGCTTTCTCGCCATGGACAGTCACGCGTCCAGCGCGATCACCCGCGAACTCGTCGGCTGGGAGCCGACGCATCCGAACCTGATCGAAGACCTCGAGCTGGGGCACTACTTCCAGGTGAAGTAGCGGTCGCACACATGGTCACGGTGGGGCCGGTGTGCCAGTATCGTCAGTCGTTAGCGCAACCACGGCTAACGATGTTAACGCTAGAGTATTAACGTTAGGAACGGAGGCCAATTGTGAGTACCGCTTCAATCGAGAACGAGAATGAGCAGCTGCGTAAGCCACTGGCCGACGCGCTTCGCGCGGCGCACCTGGGGTTGAATTCGGATGAACTCTTGCACGTGGTCCAGTCGTCGTTGAACGCGCGACGGAGTTTGGCTGCGCTGGCGCCCGCAATGGCTCGCACTGAGTTGTCTCTGCCGTCCGGGATAGCGCGTGGTCTGCAGGCGACGGAAAATGCGTGGCGTCGCATCGAGAGCGAGTTCGGACTGTTGAGCAGCATGGAGGCATCGGCGCGTATCGGGTCGCGGAGCCCGAACCGGACGCTCGCGAATGAACAGCGGAAGGCCAACCGGCTGCTGGCAGTAAAGCGGCTGAACTCCTACCGCTTCCCAGGGTTTCAGTTCCAGCCGCAAGGCGGCATCTGTCCCGCGATCGAGCCACTTGCCGCGATGGCAAATGAGTTGCACTGGCCGAGCGACGAAGTAGTGCTGTGGTTGTGCTCGCCGTCGGGCTACTTCGATGACGAGCGCCCTGTCGACCACTTGGAAGACGCAGATTTCATCGACAAGGCTCGAGCGTCGGCGTCGATCGCGTGGTGACGTCGCAGGTCGTGCCGACGCAAGTCGTGCCGACGCCGCCAGACCCGTTCGATCCGGAGGTCATTCAAGTCGATGTGGGGCACCAGCTGTATCGGGTGCATGTCAACGAATTCCTGGCGAACGAGTTCAATCCAGGTAAGGGCAGTTCGACGAGGTTCGCATTCTTTGGTCGCGGCCCTGTCCCGATCCTGTACGGCACGGACACGGAGCAGGCAGCGATTTGCGAGACGATACTTCACGAGGTTCCAATGGCCGGTGGTGCGGTGCGTCCTCGGGACTATGAAACTCGGGTCTCCAATCGGATCGTTGTCGAGCGGCCGCTCAAGCTTGCATCGTTCCTCGGCACCGGGTTGCGCCGTCTTCGTGTTGAAGCGGCGGAACTGACCACGACCACGGCCGAACATTACGGCGACACCGTGCGGTGGGCGGAAGCTGCCCACGCGGCCGGGTTCGACGGCGTCGTGTATATGAGCAAGCGGTGCAATTCGGATCGCGCCTACGCGCTCTTCGGCGACCGCGTCGCCACAGACGATCTACGGATCGATTCTCACTACCATCGGGCGTTCGCCGAGCTTGACGACTTGGCATGGCTGTGCGACTTCTGTGTCCCGTTCGGCGTTGACGTCCTGATCCTTTAGCTTGGCCAGGCACGCGCGCCCGTCGCGCGCCCGCCGCCCGGCGTCACACGGCGGGTGCGCATCCGGTTACGCGGATAGAATAAGGGTTCCGGCATCGCCAGCCCACCCCACCCCAGGAGAACATCCGTGGCTTTGATCGTGCAGAAATTCGGCGGCTCCTCCGTCGCAGACGCGGAGAGCATCAAGCGCGTCGCGAAGCGCATTGTGGAGACGCGTAAGGCCGGCAATGAGGTGGTCGTCGCGGTTTCAGCGATGGGTGACAGCACCGATGACCTCGTCGACCTCGCACACGAAGTGACGCCGATTCCCGACCCTCGCGAGTTGGACATGCTGCTGACCGCCGGCGAACGCATTTCGATGGCGCTGCTCGCGATGGCGATCAAGAGTATGGGTGTCGACGCCCGGTCGTTCACCGGCAGCCAAGCCGGCATGATCACGGACGCCCACCACGGCGCCGCCCGCATCGTCGACGTGACGCCGGGGCGCATCCGGGATGCCCTGAGCGAGGGTGCAATTGCGATCGTCGCCGGATTCCAGGGCTTCAATCGAGACACTCGCGACATCACCACGCTGGGCCGCGGCGGTTCGGACACGACGGCCGTCGCGCTTGCAGCGGCGCTGGACGCGAGCGTCTGCGAGATCTACACGGATGTCGACGGCGTCTTCACCGCGGACCCTCGCGTCGTTCCGCTCGCCCGCAAAATCGACAGGATCACGAGCGAAGAGATGCTCGAACTGGCGGGTTCCGGCGCGAAAGTATTACATATACGGGCGGTGGAATATGCACGCCGACACGGCGTCACGTTGCACGTCCGTTCCTCCTTCAACAACAACGAAGGCACCCTTGTTCTGAACGAAGCGGCTCTGATAAAGAAAGACGGTAGCCCTGTGGAAGAAGCCCTCATCTCCGGAATCGCGACCGACCTCAGCCAGGCCAAGATCACCGTGGTCGGTGTTCCCGACGTGCCAGGCAAGGCCGCACAGATCTTCAAGATCGTCGCAAAGGCCAATGCAAACGTCGACATGATCGTGCAGAACGTGTCGGCGGTGACGACAGGGCTGACCGATATCTCGTTCACGCTGCCGAAGTCGGAGGGGCAGCGCGTTCTCACTGCCTTGACCGGTGAGCAGCACGATGTCGGCTTCCAGTCGTTGCAATACGACGACCAGATCGGCAAGCTGGCGCTGGTCGGCAATGGCATGCGCACCAACTCGGGTGTGTCAGCCCTGTTGTTCGAGGCACTGTTCGAGGCCGGCATCAACGTGGAAATGATTTCGACCAGTGAGATCCGCATTTCGGTCGTCACTCGCGCGGACAGCGTCGAAGAGGCCGCGCGGGTCGTGCATCGCGCCTTCGGGCTGGACGCCAACTCGAAGGCGATCGTGCACGCGGGCACCGGTCGCTGAGTTGAGCCCCTAAGCACGACAGAATGAGCACGCAAGTGCGCAAGCAAGTGCCCACGCAAGTGCGCAAGCAAGCAAGTGGGCAAGCAAGCAAGGGATGAAGTGATGAGCAGCAGCGGATTCAACGTCGGCGTCGTCGGCGCAACTGGCCAGGTTGGAAAGGTGATGCGTCGCCTGCTTGAGGAGCGGGACTTTCCGATTGCAAGCATCCGCTTCTTCGCGACGAGCCGCTCGGCCGGAACCGTACTGCCGTTCAAGGGGCACGACATCGTCGTCGAAGACGTCGAGACGGCGGATCCGACCGGCATCGACATTGCGCTTTTCTCCGCCGGTGCGACCGGAAGCCGCGCACAGGCTCCGCGTTTCGCTGCGGCCGGCGCGATCGTCATCGACAACTCCAGCGCATGGCGGATGGACCCCGACGTGCCGCTCGTTGTCAGCGAGGTCAATCCTGAGGCGGTTGCGGATGCACGCAAGGGCATCATCGCGAACCCGAACTGCACGACGATGGCAGCGATGCCGGTGCTCAAGGCGCTACACGCCGACGCCGGGCTGCGGCGGCTGATCGTCAGCACCTACCAGGCTGTCTCGGGTTCAGGGCTCGCCGGCGCGCAGGAACTGGCCGATCAGGCAATCGCGGCGGTCTCCAGTGGCGAGTTGCTCGCGCTCGTCCACGATGGCAGTGCCGTCACGATGCCAGCGCCCGTGAAGTATGTGCGCCCGATCGCGTTCGATGTCATCCCGCTGGCCGGGTCCATCGTCGATGACGGTCTGAATGAGACGGACGAAGAGAAAAAGCTTCGCAACGAGAGCCGCAAGATCCTTGGACTGCCCGACCTTTTGGTCAGCGGAACGTGCGTGCGCGTTCCGGTCTTCACCGGCCACTCGCTGTCGATCAACGCGGAGTTCGAGCGGCCGCTGTCGCCCGAGCGCGCGGTCGAGCTGCTGACGGATGCGCCGGGCGTGGTAGTCACGGATGTCCCGACCCCGCTCGAAGCCGCCGGTCAGGATCCGAGCTTCGTCGGTCGCATCCGCCAAGACGAGGGTGTGTCGAATGGTCGCGGCCTGGCACTCTTCATTTCGAACGACAATCTGCGCAAGGGCGCGGCGCTGAACGCGGTGCAGATCGCAGAGGTCATTGCGGCGCGGCGCGCGGCGGGTGCTGCAGCGTAGTCTGCGCGCGGCGGGCCTGGCGCCGTAGTTCGACCGCGCGGCGGGGCGGGTGCTGCAGCGTAGTTCGTGCGCGTGGCGCGGCGGGTGCTGCAGCGTAGTTCGTGCGCGTGGCGCGGCGGGTGCTGCAGCGTAGTTCGTGCGCGTGGCAGGTGCTGCGGCGTAGTCTGCGCGGAGCGGCGGCATAGTTCGCCATCGAGTAGGGCGCCGAGTCTGTCTGCACTCCTGGCACGCCCTCGCACTTTTGCGCTGCACCGGAGTTTTCGCGCTAGTACTACAGTCGTGTTTGTTTTGAGTTTGTCGGCGTGTTTTGGCTGGTTCTGCTCGGGCGTGTGTTAATCCTTTGCGGTGGGCGATGATGTTTGTG
>Ga0208357_1002312_pt1 | contig 12754 bp, 13 predicted proteins | sample NGESurdeep092012_6_FD_184487 | JGI IMG/M metagenome (GOLD analysis project Ga0208357, IMG submission 184487) | Arctic peat soil microbial communities from Barrow, Alaska - NGEE Surface sample F52-2 deep-092012 (SPAdes) | ecosystem: Environmental > Terrestrial > Soil > Wetlands > Peat ... | reverse complement strand
GCTGCCGCGGCGCTCGCATGGCTAAAGGCGCTTCCTACCAACAACGGCAAGGTCGGAATCATCGGTTCGTGCTCAGGCGGACGGCACTCGATGCTCGTCGCCTCGCTGGTACCCGGCTTTTCGGCCGTGGTGGACCTTTGGGGCGGCGGCGTCGTTGCCGCTGCGGATCAGTTGACGCCCGCCCGGCCGGTGGCACCGATCGACTACACCGCCCAGCTCGACCTCCCGATCCTCGGGCTCTTCGGCAACGACGACCAGGGACCATCCCCGGAGGCTGTCGACATCCATGAGGCGGAGTTGAAGAAGCACGGCAAGAACTACGAGTTCCACCGTTACGACGGCGCGGGACACGGATTCTTCTATTACCAAGCACCGCTTTACCGGCAAGAGCAGGCGATGGACGGCTGGGCCAAAGTGTTCCAGTTCTTTTCCGACAACCTGAGCGCCTAAGCGCCGCCGACTAGGCACAAAGGAGACCGAGATGTGCACGATGATTGCGATCACGACCGAGGTTCACGGTGTCGGCAAGGGTCGGGACGGTTGGTTCCCGATCACCCAGTCGACGGTCGGCTACGACCACGCCACGCACAGCCAGAACGAGCACGCGCTGCTGCTCGATTTTGTGAACTATTCCATCGGCACCGGCGCGCGCGTCGCGGTTGAGCTTGATATCGCCTCAGGTAAGGCGCTACTAGCCCAGCTCGCCGAGGCGATTCGTCAGGCCGAGGCGAGCGGTGTCTCAGAGGGCAACCCCAACGAGTCCCGGTCGCACCGTCACGGAGAGCTGGTCCACAGCCACAGCGCTGCATAAAACAGGACTACCGGGCGCTGGGGTGGTCCGGCGCATCGGCAATTTCAGCCGAATTCTTCTCAGGATGAACCCTCGCGGGCTGTGACGCGGAGGTAAAACTGGGGGAGTGACAATCTCGGACGTCTCAACAGCCGCTGGAATCGGACTTAGTACGCCGGTCGATCCTTCGTCGACCCTCGGCGAAGTGCTTGGCCGCCACCCTGGGAACCCAGGACGTCGCACACGCATCGTCGCTACGATCGGGCCCGCATCGTCGAGTCCTGCTCAGCTCTCCGCGCTGGTCGACGCCGGTATGGACGTCGCTCGGGTGTCGTTCGCGCACGGCAGCATCGCTGACTCCATTGACTTGATCCGACGGATCCGTTCGGTCTCGCCGCGACTCGGCATTCTGCCGGACCTTCCAGGCCCGAAGATCAGGAGTACGGCCTTCCCAGACGGTGGTGTGGTTCTCGAGACGAACTCCGAGTGCTTGCTCGTTCGAGGCTCGGCCGCGCCGACGAGCTCGGCGTCGCGGATCGGCGTCAGCGTCGAGGAGGTGCTCGTCAGCCTGGTCGAAGGCGACATCGTTCCGATCGGCGACGGGGGCATCTCGCTCGTGGTTGTTGGCGTCGGAGACGACGGGGTGATGACGCGCGTCCGATCCGGCGGCCTTGTGATGGGTAAGCCGGGCGTGACGGTGCCCTCGCGACGCTTGACGCTTGCGACACCGACGTCGGAGGATCTCGATCGAGTTGCCGCACTCGTAGCCGAAGGCGTGGATGCCATAGCTGTCTCCTTCGTGCGAAGCGCCGACGACATTGAAGCGGTCCGCGACGCGATCGGCGGCTCCGGAGCGATGCTGGTCGCAAAGATCGAAACGCTGGAGGCGATCGAGAATCTCGATGAGATCGTCCGAAGTGCCGACGCGATGATGGTCGCGAGAGGCGACCTCGGAGTGCGCCTTCCGCTCGAGGACATCCCGATTCTCCAAAAGCAGATCATCCGGACCGGCGTGAGATTCGGGCGCCCGGTGATCACCGCCACCCAGATGCTGGAGTCGATGATCACCTCACTTGTGCCCACTCGCGCCGAGGTGACCGATGTCGCCAACGCCGTGCTCGACGGGACGAGCGCAGTGATGCTCTCGGGTGAGACCGCGGTTGGGACCGATCCCGTCAATGTGGTGGCGACGATGGCTCGGATCGTGGCGAGGACCGAACGCGACTTCGACTACCCGAACTGGGGAGCGGCTTTAGGCGCACAAGAGGTGGTCGACGAGGAGCCGCTTCGCCGGATCACCGCCTCGGTGACGGGCGCCGCCTGGCGCGCGGCGCTCGAGCAGTCCGCCGTTGCGATCATCGCCTGCACCCAGTCGGGCGCGACCGCGCGGGCGATCTCAAGGTTTCGACCGAGCATGCCGATCGTGGCGGTGACGCCGAGCGAACGTACGCTTCGCCAACTCTCGATGAGCTGGGGCGTTGAAGCGCTGCTCACCGACACGACCGCCGACACCGACGAGGACATCTGGCGCGCGATCCAACGGGTAGTGACCGCCGGCTATGCCGCCTCCGGTGACGTGGTCATCGTGCTCGCGGGATCGCCCTATGAGACCGCGCCGGTCGCCGACACGATGCGGGTCGTGCGGATTCCCTGAGCTCGCTTCGTGCCAGTCGCGTCGCGCTATTCAACAGATGCGGCGCAAGCTGTTGTCGGACGAAGACGCGAAAGCGCTCGCGAACACCGTTTCGGTGCCATGGACGATGTTCGCCCTTCGCAAGGTTTGGAATACGACCGGGGCGAGAACTCCAAGTTCGCGTAGGAGTCGGGGCTAACGGCCCTAGGGGACGCGTTGGCGAACTTCTCCAAGGCAAGGTCGGCTTTCCGCGTTTCAAAAAGGCTGGCAGCAATCGCTCCTGTCGCTTCTGGGCCGACGTTTCGGTGATCGATTCGCGCCACATCCGCCTGCCGCGGATCGGGATCGTACGATCGAAGGAGACGACGACCTCCTTGCTTCACCACCTAGACGATGGCACGGCGAGGATTCTCAATGCGACGATCTCCGAAGAGGCAGGGCGCTGGTTCTGTTCGATCTGCGTCGAAATCGAACGGGAGGACTCGACTGCGTCATTCCCGGCCGCGATCGTCGGCGTCGACCTCGGCGTGAAGTTTCTCGCAGGGTCAAAGTGACTGTCCCACTACCCGTCAGTTGACCTCGAGCAGGTCGACCACGAACACAAGTGTCTCGTTCGGCCTAATCACGCCGCCAGCGCCGGCTGCGCCGTAGCCAAGGCTCGGCGGGATCGTCAGTCGCCGACGACCGCCCGCCTTCATGCCCGCTACTCCCTGGTCCCAGCCCGCAATCACCTGGCCTTTCCCGAGCGCGAAGGAGAAGGGATCACCGCGATTCCACGAGGCGTCGAACTCGGTCCCTGTTGACCAGGACACCCCGACGTAGTGAACCGTGACGGTTGCGCCAGAGAGAGCTTCGGTCCCGGAGCCAACCTCGAGCTCCTCTATGTCCAGCTCAATAGGGGGCAGTGAATCGGGGATGGTGACGATCGGCTTGTCAGAAGGCATGCCGTGACGTTATTCGGGATCGCCAGCTCGTGCAGCCCCGCTACCGAGGCTCAGCCGCGAACCGGATAGTCGGCAGCGTAGGAAGGGACGTCGAGGCCGGCGATGAGACCGGGATCGGCGACAGCGGGGCTGGACGTCATCTGCAGTGGAATGACCCCTGCCCAGATCGGCAGGTCGTGATCCTCGGCTTTGTCGATGGGTGGTCCGACCCGGATCTTCACCGAGAACTCCTCGATGGGGAGTCGGACCACGAGCGTCGCCCGCAGCTCCTCAGGCGTAGGTGGACGCGAGTCGCGCGTTCTTCCAGGCACGATGTGCTCGACGAGCGCATTCATCGCCAGCAGCTTCTCCGCCTGGTCCTCAACCTCGTGTCCGACCGAGAAGATCACCGCCGAGCGGTAGTTCATCGAGTGGCTAAAGCTCGCCCGTGCGAGCACGACACCGTCGAGCAGCGTCACGCTCACACAGGCCTGCGCGGCGCGAGCGAGAGCTGCGAGCATGTGGTTGGCGGCTGCACCGTGGACGTAAAGCACGTCGTCGAGGCGTGCGTATCCGGTAGGGAGCACGTAGGTGGTGTCACCTTCGCTGAATCCGACGTGACAGACGAGTCCTTCATCGAGAATCGTGTTCAGCACGGCACGGTCGTAGTTCCCGCGCTCGTTGTGGCGTTTGACGGTCGTCCGGCTAGACGAGGGGGAGGCAGCGGTTCGGGTCTCACTCACGTTGTAAGTATCGACCGCAAGCAAACCCAGGTGGGAGATTTCCTCATCTGTGCCGCGCGTTCGGGCACTGCGACTCCTGAGCGGCTCTGATCGCGCGGTCGTCATCGGCTGCGATTTCGGCGTAGGGTGCCGTGTTGTCAGGTAGGTAGCGGCAAGGGGAGCCGCCTCGAAGGGGGAGATGCGATGCCAGAACAGCCTCGTCCCGAAGTTCCGACGTTCACGACGATCGAGGAGGAGCGAAGCTACCGCAAGATGCACCTCGCTGCGGCCTTTCGTGTCTTTGGCCGGATGGGCTTTAGCGAAGGTACCGCAGGGCACATCACCGCTCGCGATCCCGAGCTGCTCGACCACTTCTGGGTGAACCCGTACGGCATGCACTTCTCACAGATCAAGATCAGCGACCTATTGCTCGTAAACGACGAGGGGGAAGTCGTCGAAGGCAACCGTCCCGTAAACCGGGCGGCGTTCGCGATCCACTCCCGGGTACATGCTGCGCGCCCCGACGTCGTCGCTGCTGCGCACACGCATTCGATCTATGGGCGGGCGTGGTCATCGCTTGGACGGCTGCTCGATCCGATCAATCAGGATGTCTGTTCGTTCTTTGAGGACCATGAGCTCTTCGATGACTTCACCGGCGTCGTCCTCGACACTGCCGAGGGCGACCGGATCGGGAAGACGCTAGGTCAGTCCAAGGCGATGATCTTGCAGAACCACGGGATACTCGCCGTCGGACAGACGGTCGACGCCGCGGCATGGTGGTACCTGAAGATGGAGCGCTCCTGTCAGGCGCAGCTCCTCGCCGAGGCCGCCGGCAAGCCGAAGCTCATCGCTCCCGACTTTGCGCGGCTCACGCGTGACCAGAGCGGCACACCGAAGGCAGGCTGGTACTCCTTCCAGCCGATGTATGACTGGATCGTCGCAGAAGAGCCTGACCTCTTCGACTGAGCCTACCGGGCGACCTTTTCCTCGCCGAGAGCCCGACGCACCATCTCGTCGTCGTCGGTACCAAGGTCACGCCAGTCTTCACCTGCCGCGAGGATCTTCTCCGCGGCCCTGATGCTTTGGAAGCTGTGGACGCCATCGGCGAGCGCGAGCGGGTCCTTCCCCTCGGCAACGTCCTTCGCGCCCTGGAGTAGTAGCGCGTGCATGCGTATCAGCGCTCCGTCGGTTGTGCCCCAGTGCTCCTTGGTCCGGTCGTAGCGCGGCCCCATCGACTCGGTGACCAACAGGTCCTGGCTCCGGAACTCCGAGACTCCCGAGAACGTTCGCGACTTCTGCGCTTCTAGATCGTGCTGGTAGTTGTTCTCGCGGGTGTAACTGCGCTCGATGATGCCGTTCTTTAACGGGTGCATCACGTAGGGGTAGTTCGGGGAGTTCAGATAGCTCGGTCCCGTCACGTCGGAGAAGTCGTGCGGTGCCTGCGTCACGACGGTGTAACGCCAGGCGTGCTCGTCATCGATCGGGACGATGATCAGCTGTCGCGTGTTGTACGGGATGTTGGAGATCAGCGCGCCATAGGGCATCACGTAGGCGTACGTGCGGGCGTGGATGTGCCCGTTCGGGGTGTCGCGAAGCGCCGCGTAGCGAAAGCCGTGCCAGGCGTCTTCGACCTCGAGGCGCGGCGCGCGGTCATAGGCCCACAGCCGCGCCGACATCCACGACGTCGGGTACCCAGGTCGGTCGGTGCCGTCGTCAGGGATCTCCTCCATCGCCTTCCAGGAGTGCAGGAAGGAGATGTGGGCACCGTCAAGGTCGCCATCGAGGCTCTGGATCCAGTTGCAGTCGAGGAACTCCTTCGTGGTCGAGATCTCGTCGGGGAGCAGCGACTCGGTGCCGAAGTCGCGAAATGGCGTCATCGTCTCTGGCGGGCCCATGTAGGTCCAGACGATTCCGCCGGACTCGTGCGTCGGATACGCGGTGGTCGTGATCTGCTCGGCGAAGCTCCTGCGCTCGACGGGCATGTCGACGCACTGGCCGCTCCGGTCGAACTTCCAGCCGTGGTAGATGCAGCGCAGCCCACACTCCTCGTTCCTGGCGTAAAAGAGGCTGGCCCCACGATGCGGGCAGTGCTCGTCGATCAGGCCCACCTCGCCATCGGTGTCGCGAAAAGCGACGAGGTCCTCGCCGAGAAGTCGCACCCTGACGGAAGTCTCCGGCTCGGCGATCTCGAGTGTCAGACATGCCGGCGTCCAGTAGCGGCGAAGCAGATGTCCGACTGGCGTGCCAGGCCCGGATCGCGTCAGAGTCTCGTTCTCCTCGGTGGTGTGCATCTCGCTATCCCCATTTCTCCTCAAAACCCTGTCGGCGCGACGATCGGGCGTCGGCGACGCGAACTGTTCTAACACCACTTGCTGGCCCTGAAAAGCTCAGCAGGCCACGCTTGCCCGCGGATCGTTGTGGTACGCCGCGAGCATTCTCGGAGAACCCTTTGTACGCTTGCGTCCGCTCCCGTGGAGGAGGTTACGCGTGCCGCACGAGATTCCGAGTCGTATCACTCCGGTCGACGGCCGCTGCGCGCTCTGTGGCGGGACGGCGGTCACCTACCCGTTGGCGCTCGTCGCCCTCTGCGGCAGGCACCTGACGTCGCTCGACATGGTTATCGGCATGGGCTTTCTACCGAAGGACTACTTCCAGACGGTCTCCGGAGGAGGCTATGACTGACGCCATGGGCTAGGAGCACAAATGCCCGCCATGGGCTAGGAGGACAATGCCGATCACGAAATCAGATTTGGCCTCGGTGTAAATCCGCTGCTTACTCAGTGCGTTGATCGCCCTCGCGAACTCGATGACGACCGGATCGAACGCCGTTCGGCGGGCGCGTCAATGCAACGGTGCGCCAATGACAAACGCCCGGCTTCGGCAAGTAGGTAGCTTCTTGAGTTCGATAGTTTGGAAGGCGTGCTGGAACCGCGGGCCTTCGTTTCGTCGCCAACGACCAGGTTGTGAGGATCGGAGGGTGGCATCGAGGGACACCAGACGGCGATGACGTAGTCGGCGAGAATGCCCTGGTCGGACCGGCTTTCTCTGCCACAGCAGAGGCAGGGGTTCTGCCTGAGCCCCCGCCCAGGGAGGCGTGGCAGGACGTCGAGCCGCACCCCAAGCGTCGGTTCATCTTTTTCATCTGCGCGATCGCGCTCTTCATGGCGTCAGTGGACTCCACCATCGTCGCCACCGCGTTACCGAAGATCGGCTTTGCGCTCCATGCCAGGATCAACTGGCTGAGCTGGACGATCACGATCTACAGCCTCGGCCAGGTGATCATGTTGCCGCTCGCCGGCCGGATCAGCGACCAGATCGGGCGAAAAAAGCTCTTCTTGTTGTGCGCGGTTCTCTTCACGGTCGCGTCCGTCGCATGCGGCTTTGCGAACAGTATCTACACGCTGGTCCCGCTGCGCTTCATCCAGTCGATCGGTGGCGGTGGATTCCTTCCCTCGGCGAGCGGAATCGTCGCTGACCACTTCGGCAAGGAGCGCGACCGTGCGCTCGGAATGTTCTCCTCGATCTTCCCGATCGGCGGTGTCGCAGGGCCGATCTTTGGCGGCCTCATCACGCAGTACTGGGACTGGCGTGGCATCTTCTTCGTGAACGCGCCGATCGGGATCATGTTGATCTTTTTGATCTGGCGCTTCGTTCCCTCAACCGCCCGGCTCACGGCGGCCAAGATCGACATCCCCGGCATCGCGCTGCTCGGCGTGATGCTCGTCTCTGGGATGTTGACGGTGACCACGCTCGGTGAACGCGGCTCGACACCGCTTAGTCCCTCGGTGCTGGCGCCTGCGGGTGCCGCGGTCGTGTTCGGGTACTTCTTCTTCCACCACATCAATAGGAGCGCGTCGCCGATCATTGCGCCTCGACTCATCAGGGGAAAGGGCTTCGCGATCATGAACGTGGTGAACGTGCTCTTCGGCGGCGCCGGCTTCGGCTTTGGTGTCCTTATCCCGCTCTACGCCGAGAACCGCTACCACATCGTCAGTTCGAGTGCGGGAACGGTGCTCTCCGCGCAGGCGATCGGGATGACGTTCGTCGCCGCGATCGCCTCGTACATGCTGCGGCGTACTGGCTATCGAAAGCCGATGGCGATCGGGTTCACCGTCGTCGCAGCGAGCCTCGTGATGCTCTCGATCGCGCCACGGATCGTCGGTCCATACTGGTGGCTCGCGTTCTTCGCGATGTTCACCGGGCTCGGCCTCGGCTGTGTCGCGCCCGCAGCGAACAACGCCACGCTCGCGCTCGCGCCAACCGATGTCGCCGCGATCTCGGGTCTTCGAGCGACGTTTCGCCAGACCGGCTCGATCACCTGTGTCTCGGTCGTCTCCGCCGTCATAGCTAGGAGCCAGCACCCTGGAATCGCCCAGGCACACGTCTTTTGGGTGCTCGCAGGTCTTTTGATCGTGACGGTGGGGCTCACCGCGCTCGTCCCTGATCACAAGGGGAGCTGGTAGGAGGTCAGCTTTTGCCCGCTCCTTGGTCGTGCGTAGTGCATCGCCCGTTCCGACGTGCATCCGGATCGCGCTGAGCGTCGAGATCAACACCGTTGCCGCGAGCAAGAGAAACGCCACGCGGTAGGCGTCGATCCTCGTCGGATGTGCAGCCACGAGGGACCCGAGCGGTCCGCCGAGGCGGCGACCAATAGGGCGACGTTTCGCTGCTTGGCATCAATCATGGCGTGGTCTCAATCGCGTACTCGCCTCGACTTGGCGCGCTCGCCGTAGGACGCGGAGTTCGCCGCCGCGGTGGGTGCGCGTCAGGGCCGGCCGCGAGCGGCCTGACCGAGCGGGGGAGCGGCGTGCCTATTTGATCGAGGCCGCTTCGAAGCCGGAGTAATCGTCGACTGGTAGAACCAGGTCGGGCTCGATTCGCTGATGGCTCTCCGCGGTGAGGTGAACTGCCGTGCCGTAGCAGATAAAGACGAGGATGTGGCGGGAGTGGCCAAGTGGCCCGTCGATGATCTTGACGTCGACGACGCCTGCCGCGCGCTCGCCGAGCGCCGCGGATTGCATGCGCTCCATCGCCAATTCGCGGGCGTCTTGGAGCGCCTGGGTAAGGGTTGTCAGCTCGATGTTCTGTCCGGTCTGAGCGAGTGTCTGGCGAAGTCCCCGGAGCGGCGATCCGACGAAGCTCGCTCCAGCCACGAGGTCGAGCGGTGCCCAGCCCCCTCGAAGCAGCAACGCGAAGTCGCGGACCGAAAGGTCGGTCATGAAGGGTCGTCCTACGCTTGCCTTGGTCGCCCCGATCTGGCGGATCGAGGTGCCGACCATCGTCACGGTGACGCTCAGTCGCTCGATCTCCACCTCGACGGAGACGCCGACGATCCCGCCTCCGCCGGAGTTCGCAGCCTCATGGCGAATTCGCTCCTCCGCGACCCTGAAACCATCGAGTACCGCCTGGGTGGCATAGGGGAGCTCGACAGGCGAGCCCTGGCCGTAGGGGATGTTGAAGGTTCCCCACGGGATGGACATGACCGAGACGCCCGACACAAGATCGGTTGGTTCGAATCCCATGCCGTGGAGCAACAAGGACTCGTCGATGGTGAGATCCGAGGTTACCGAGCGTGTGCCCTTCGGCGCCGGCGTCGCCAGCGCGGCGATCGCTTGTTGCATGTCGGTGGGGTCGATGATCGTCATCGGTCGACCAAGGAGACGACCGGGCGCGGTGGCTCGGTCTCCTCGGGTGCCCTGAATCGGCGCACCCGGTTGCCGCGGACGACGACTTCGATCTGGGGACCCTCCTGGTTCTCATGCGATCGCACGACGAGCGCGGCGGCGTGGAGGACGTCGCCATCGAGCTGTGCACGGATGCGCTCGCGAGCTAGCGACCTGGCGGCGGTGTGGGCGCGTGCCACCTGGTCTACCTCGCCGTTGCCCACCCCTCCCCAGGCCCACTGGTTGCCGCCACGAAGCTGATACTCGGTGATGCACGAGGCGTACACACCGACCTCGGCGATCGTGAGTGCGATAGCTACTGGCGTGAAGCCCGATTCGACGAGCTTGTTGAGCTTTTGCCCGGCGAGGAACGTTGTGAAGGGGACAGCTGGGAGTGGAACGCCAGCCACACCAACCGCGGTGCCAGAGAGGGAGAACTCGAACGAGGAGGTATCGCCGTGATGTTCTGCACGTTCGACGATGCCGATAACGCCGTGCGCGCCGAGCTCGCGGGCCTCAGCTAGCAACCGGTCGGTCGCGAGCTGCAGCGCGGCGGTCCAGGTCTCTTCGATCCAGGTCTTTTCATAGTTGAGCCCGTAGCTCCGGTGCTCAGCTGAGACCATCCCGTGTGGGCAGTTGTACTGCTCGAAGTAGCCCGTTGGTCGCCGGTTGCCACCGAATCCGCCGCCGAGCGCGGAGAAGTTCGAAGTGTAGAAGTTCCACGACACGACGCAGCATCCCTGTACGAATCCGAGCGGCTTGAGCCCAGAGCTGACGCACGCCGCGAAGTCATTCGTGGACAGGCCAGACGACCATGCACCAGGCCTGGAGAAGACCTCCGGCACCGAGGCGACGTCAGACATCGACTTAGTTGTCGAGCGAGATGATGGTCTGTGGCGAGATGAGCCCGCTCGTCCCTTCGGCTTCGGCCACGGCGGTGCCGAGTGCCAGGAACTCGATCGTGTGGCTGCCCCACATGTGGGACTTCTCGATCAGCTTCACCTCGACGATCCCAGAGGCACCGAGTCGGTTCGCCTCATCTTGCATCCTCGTCATGGCGAGCTCGCGTGCGTCATAGAGCGCCTGGGTGTAGTTCGGGAGCTCCGCGTTCCTCCCCATCTGTGACATCGTCTGACCGAGTCCTCGATGGGCGATGTGGTACACGCAGGTGCCCATGACGAGGCCGAGCGGGATGTGCCCTACCTTGCGCAGCGTCCAGAACGCCTGGCCAGAGAGGTCCGAGGTGAAGGGCTTGCCCTCGGAGTTGCGGTACGACTTGCCGTCTTCAGCCTTGATCGCCGTGCCCATGGCGATGAACTCGGCGCTGTCGGCGCCGAACTCGTAGTAGTTGACGTCGAGGCGAACACCGACGACGCCGTCGGCACCGAGCTCCATCGCTTCTTCTTCCATTCGCGTGATGGCGAGCTCACGAGCGGAGTACATCGCCGAGGTGAGCTTGTCGAGCTCCTGGCTCGTGCTCCACTTCCTGGTCTGCAGGCCGATGTGGTAGATCGACGAGCCCATGACGAAGCCGAGTGGGTGAAATCCGGCGTCTTTTACGAGCAGGAACTCATTGACCGATAAGTCGGAGGTGAAGAGGCCGTGCTCGAGCTCTTCGAGCCGGTGCCCTGCGTCTTTTGGCAGGTCGGCGGGTAGCTCGTTTGGATGTTGTGACATCAGTCTCTCCCAATAACGATTGACTCAAGTGCCTGGCGGGTGACGGCGCTGTGGTTGGCCTCTTCGCGGAGCGCCTCGAGCAACGTCCGGATCCACGTCTCGGCATCGGTTCGCTCGGTGCGGATTCGAATACCGCCAGAGACGCGCCCGATGAGGAAGGTCGGCGCACCACCTCCGAGCTCGGCGACGAGTTCGGAGTCGGCGAGGTGCACCTCGACTTTTCGAATGACGTTGGTCTTTCGCAGCCTGCCCTCGCGCTCGATTCGAAGCCGGTCGCCGAGAACCTGGGCGAGTCGTTCGGTGAGGAGCCGCATCATGAGCTGGTTGTCGCCCCCGTCGGCTGCCATCGAGGACACCGCAAGGTCGAGATCAAAGGAGCTGTCGCCGCTGGTCATCGATCGAGATGTTACAGGCAGCCGGCAAGCATGCACCGGCGAGGCAGATCCTCTTTACAGCCCAATAGGCGGTTTTACCACCTAGCTGGTTAGATATCTCAGGTGCCGGATTCGTCAGCTTCATCGTCAAGTGACGGGCTACGGCTGCGTAACGAGACGACGTACCGTGATCTAAAGGTCGTACCTGGCTTTTTCCACGTGATGCTGGCGTCGATCTGTTGCAAGAGCGCGGCGCGTATGTACCAGGTGCTGCTCGTGCTCTTCGTGCTCGCGATCTTCCACTCCCCTGGACTTTCGGGCCTGATCGTGCTGGTCAGCCTGATCCCTGGCATCGTGCTCAGTCCGATCGCCGGCGCCCTCTTAGACCGCAGGGGACGGGTCCTCTTGATGGGGGTGGACTACCTCGTTGCAGGGCTTTCGGTGACCGCGGTGATGACGCTTTCGCTGCTGCACGCCCTCTCGATCCCGGCGCTGTTCGTTATCGTCGGTGCCGGATCCATCACGCAACCACTGAGTGCGGTCGGCGCGAGGGCGCTTTTGCCAACGATTGTCCCGCGGCACCTCTGGGACCGGGCGAACGGCCTCGACTCAACGACGTACGTGATCGCGACGGTGCTCGGTCCGGCCACCGCCGGCCTTTCTGTGGCAGTCATCGGGGTCCGGTGGGCGCTTGGCATCCCGATCCTGCTCTACATGTGCGCCGCAGTCGCCCTCATCGGCGTAAAGGCACCGTCACCGGCACCTCCTGACGGGGCAACACTCCTTGGTGACGCGTTCGGCGCGGTGCGCTACGTCTTTGCCAACCAGGTCCTTCGTCAGCTTGCGCTCACGATCACGATCTTTAACGCGGGCATTGCGGTCACGACCGTCGCCGTGCCGGTCTACGTGATCCGCCACCTCCACGGGGGCTCGACCACGACCGGGCTGATGATCGCCACGCTCGGCTTTTTC
>Ga0208357_1002308_pt1 | contig 12765 bp, 15 predicted proteins | sample NGESurdeep092012_6_FD_184487 | JGI IMG/M metagenome (GOLD analysis project Ga0208357, IMG submission 184487) | Arctic peat soil microbial communities from Barrow, Alaska - NGEE Surface sample F52-2 deep-092012 (SPAdes) | ecosystem: Environmental > Terrestrial > Soil > Wetlands > Peat ... | reverse complement strand
ACCGGCAATGCCAGCGAGGGGTCGCTGGGCGATGGCGACATGACGATCGCGCTGCTGCGGTTTCATCCGCATCCTGAGCCCGACCTTTCGACTCTGCCTCCGGGGACGAGTGGCGACATCGTTCTCGATGCAGTGATCGACGCCGAGGGCCACGTGGCGCATCTTTCGGTGACCAGAAGCCTGGGGGTGAGCGTCGATCGCCAGGTGGTGGCGACCGTGCAGCAATGGACCTTTACTCCGGCCATGCGGAGCGGCACTCCTGTCGAGAGCGAGCAGGAGATCCTGATCCACTACGAGCGCCCCGGAACAGCTTCGTAGGCAGGGCCGATTTCAATTGTGTGTGCCGGCTCGACTATCCTTCTCGCATGTCTGCGAATCAGTCTCCCGATACCGAGCTCAATACTCCTGGCCATCACCCTTCGCCCGACCGGCTCGTGAATGTTCCGCGGCTGGTGACCGCCTTTTATGCGCTGCACCCGGATGCGGCAAACCCGGCCGAGCGGGTCAGCTTCGGCACCAGCGGACATCGTGGGTCGTCTTTGAGCAGCAGCTTCAACTACGCGCACATTCTTGCCATCACGCAGGCGATCTGCGAATACCGGGCCAACGAGAAGACCACCAGACCGCTCTTTCTGGCGCAGGATACGCATGCGCTCTCGGACCCGGCTTTCAGCACGGCGCTGGAGGTGCTCGCCGCCAACGACGTCGACGTGCTCATCGATAAGGATCTGGGTTATACGCCGACGCCCGCGCTCTCGCACGCCATCCTCAGCTACAACGCCACTCATCCGGGCAAACCTCAAGCGGACGGCATCGTCATCACGCCCTCGCACAATCCACCTGAGGATGGCGGCTTCAAGTACAACCCGCCGAGCGGTGGACCGGCGGATACGACGGCGACCAAGTGGATCGAAGACCGTGCGAACGAACTCATCGGCGCCCGGCTGCAAGGCGTGAAGCGGCTGGCCTACTCTCGCGCCATCGTGGCCGAGACCACCAGGCGCTACGATTTTCTCTCCGCCTATGTCGACGATCTGCCGTCCATCGTCGATCTCGAAGCTATCCATAACAGCGGTCTCAAACTCGCCGTTGATCCGCTCGGCGGCGCAGGCGTGCACTACTGGCCGCGTATCGCCGAGCAGTACAGATTGCCGCTGGAAATTCTCAACCGCTATGTGGATCCGACCTTCCGGTTCATGACGCTGGATTGGGACGGGCGGATTCGCATGGATTGCAGCTCGCCCTATGCGATGGCTTCGATGATTGCGAAGAAGGACAAATATGACGTGGCGTGGGCGTGCGATACGGACCATGACCGCCACGGCATCGTCACGCGATCCGCGGGACTGTTGAATCCGAATCATTATCTGGCCGTGTGCATTCAGTACCTCTTCACGCACCGGCCGGAGTGGGGTGAGAATGTCGGCATCGGAAAGACGCTGGTTTCGTCGAGCATCATCGATCGCGTCGCGAAAGGTTTGGGGCGAAGGATGCTTGAAGTGCCGGTCGGCTTCAAGTGGTTCGTCGACGGGCTGCTAGATGGATCGCTGGGCTTCGTCGGCGAAGAATCCGCGGGCGCGAGCTTTCTGCGCCGCAACGGCAAGGTGTGGACGACGGACAAGGATGGGCTGATCTGCGGGCTGCTTGCTGCGGAGATGACGGCAACGACAGGCAAGGATCCGGGCGTGCTCTACAACGAGCTCACTGCAAAGTATGGCGCGCCGGTGTATCAACGCATCGATGCCGCGTGCTCGAGGGAGGACAAGGCGAAGCTTGCCAAGCTGTCAGCCGCGCAGGTGACGGCGACGACGCTGGCGGGCGATCCGATTACGGCGATCCTGACGGAGGCGCCGGGGAATCATGCGGCGATTGGCGGGCTGAAGGTGACGACTGACGAGGGTTGGTTTGCGGCGCGGCCGAGCGGCACGGAGGATGTGTACAAGATCTACGCCGAGAGCTTCAAGGGCGAGGACCATTTGAAGCGCATCCAGGAAGAGGCGAAGGCACTCGTCAGCGCGGCGCTGGCGGGATAGCGCCTGCCGCTACGCGACCACGGCGCGGCGCAGAAAGGGCCGCACGCGTTCGAACGCAGCCTCGGCTGTGAGTCCATATTTCGCACGGAGCGCGTCGACCTTGCCGTGCTCAATGAACTCGTCGGGCCAGCCGACGCGGACCACCGGCGTGTCGATTCCCTGCTCGTTGAGGCTCTCGAGCACGGCTGAACCAAAGCCGCCGGCGAGAACGTGGTCTTCCATGGTGACGAGCAGGCCGCAGCGTTTGCCGAAGCGGGCAATCGCGGCGTGATCGACCGGCTTGGCAAAGCGCGCATTGAGGACGGCGACGCTCTGGCCTTCGGCACGCAGCATGGAGGCGAGACGCTCCGCCTCGGGCAGCATGCAGCCCAGAGAGAAGATGGCGACGTCTGAGCCGTCACGCAGCACCTCGGCCTTGCCGATCTCGAGGGCCTGCGGGACTTCCTTGACGGCGACGCCGGGGCCGGTTCCGCGCGGATAGCGAATGGCGCTCGGCCCTTCATGCTGCAGCGCGGTGTACATCATGTCCTGCAGCTCATCCTCGTCCTTGGGGTCCATGTGGATGAGGTTGGGGACGCCGCGCAGATAGCTGATGTCGAAGAGGCCGTGGTGCGTCGGTCCGTCGTCGCCCGAGAGGCCGCCGCGATCCATGCAGAAGACGACTGGAAGGTTCTGGAGCGCGACGTCGTGTACGACCTGATCGAAGGCGCGTTGCAGGAAGGTTGAATAGATGGCGCAGAAGGGACGAAAGCCCTTGGTGGCCATGCCGGCTGCGAAGAGGACAGCGTGCCCCTCCGCGATGCCCACATCGAAGTAGCGGTTCGGATGATGGGGGCGGAAGAGATCGAGCGCGGTGCCATTCGGCATCGCCGCGGTGATGGCGACGACCTTGTCGTTGGTGTCGGCGAGTTTGGTGAGGCTCTCGGCAAAGACCTCGGAGTAGGTCTTCTGCGCGAGGGGCTTGGCGCCGCCGGGCGTGCCTCCGGGCGTTTCTCCGGTTTGGGGATCGTAGGGACCGAGGCCGTGGAACTTCTTCTGCTGCTCGAGCGCGGGCTGAAAGCCGCGGCCCTTCTGGGTGAGCGCGTGCAGCACGACCGGCTTGTTCTGGCGCTTGAGGAATTTGAAGGTTTCGATGAGCAGCGGCAGGTTGTGGCCGTCGATGGGACCGTAGTAGTTCAGGCCGAACTCCTCAAAGATCATGCCGCGACCGACGATGCCCCGGGCGGCCTCTTCGGCCTTGTGCACAATATGCGCCGCAGCCTTGCCGCCCAGCTTCTCAATCAGCCCGGTAGCACGGTCGTGGATGTTGATGTAGGTCGGATTGGTCGCGATCTTGTGGAAGTATTCGGCGATCGCGCCGACATTTTTATCGATCGACCACTCGTTGTCGTTCAGCACGATGATCAGCCGTTTGGTCTGGGCGGCGATGTTGTTCAGCGCTTCAAAGCTAATGCCGTTGGTGAAGGCCGCATCGCCGGCGAGCGCGACGATGTGCTCGTTGCCGCCGGCCATGTCGCGGGCGACGGCCATTCCCAGGGCGGCGCTCAGGGCTGTGCCGGCGTGGCCTGCGCCGTAGCAGTCGTGCTTGCTCTCGGTGCGCAGCATGAAGCCGTTCAGGCCGCCGGGCTGGCGGATGGTGTTGAAGCGCTCTTCGCGCCCGGTCAGGAGCTTGTGCACGTAGCTCTGATGGCTGACGTCGAAGACAAAGCTGTCGCGAGGTGTGTCGAAGACGTAGTGCATGGCGATGGTCAGCTCGACGACGCCGAGGTTGGGGCCGATGTGACCACCGGTCTTGGCGACGCTGGTGATGAGGCGATCGCGGATCTCCTCGGCGAGGCGCTCCAACTCCACCAGGCCCAGCCGCTTGACGTCTTTGGGCGACTTGATCCTGCTTAGATACTCACTCATACTGTGACTCGTTTCGCGTTCTCGATAGGATTGCCTCGCAGGAACGAACATATCAGTGTATCAAGCAGCTCTTGCTCAAGTTGGCGTAGCATGGCACGCATGAAACGCCGGGCGCCTGTCTTCGTCTTTCTGATTCCCTTTTTGGCCGTGTTGTCGCTTCCAGTTTTCGCTACGCCTAGCCTTTATGGGCAGAAGGTGCTGCCGCTGTGGCCGCATGGGACGCCAGAGCCGGCCCAGACGACGGAGCCCGAAAAAGACGTCACGAAAGCTACCGATGCGCTCATCAGCGGGCATCGGACGGCCCGTCTCACCAACGTCACCGAGCCTACGTTGACGGTGTATGCGCCGGCCGCGGGGGTGAGGAGCGGCCACTCCGCCGCGCTGGTTTTTCCCGGCGGCGGCTACGTGCGGCTGGCCTGGGATGGCGAGGGGCTGGATACCTGCCGCTGGCTCAACTCCGTCGGCATGACGTGCCTGCTGGTGAAGTATCGCGTGCCTGAACAAGGCCACTATCCCGACAATCCCGCGGACCTCGAAGACGCGCAGCAGGCGATGCGGGTGGCGCGGGCGCATGCGGCTGAGTGGCATATCAATCCGCACAAGATCGGGCTGGTCGGCTTCTCCGCCGGAGCGCATCTGGGCGTGACGCTGAGCACGCACTGGGATGACAAGCATGTTGAATCGACGCCCGCTGCTAGCGAAGTGGATTCCAAGATTGGTGCGCATCCGGACTTCGCCATCATCGTCTATCCGGCGTATCTGGGAGCGGATGCAACGCATCCGACGCTTGATCCGGCACTGACGCCGAAGCCCGACACGCCGCCGACTTTCCTGCTGCAGGCTGAGAACGATCCGGTCCACGTGGAGAACTCGCTGGCTTACTTCAGGGCGCTGAAGGACGCCGGCGTGGCAGCGGAGTTGCACATCTATGCGACCGGCGGACATGGCTTCGGGCTGCATCCGGTGGGCTCGCCCGAGGAACACTGGACGCAGTTGGCGACGACGTGGCTGCGCTCGATCCGGATGATTCCGCCACCGGCGCCCACGGCGGGGGCCGAGTCGTGGCAGGCTCCCCCAGCGCCAACGCCGTGCCCGGCGCAGCAGATTCCGATGGGGCGTCCGTCCAATGCGTCCAGCTCCGCAACTGCTGACAACCCGGCCTGCTGGTAACCGGATTTGATTTGGCTGCACTCGTAGCTCTAGCGGGTGAGGATGACCGGGCCGTCGCGGGTGATGGCTACCGTGTGCTCGAAGTGCGCGCTGAAGCTGCCGTCGATGGTGACGGCGGTCCAGCCGTCGTCGAGCACCTTCACCTCGGGCTTGCCGAGGTTGATCATCGGCTCGATGGCCAGGACCATGCCGGGCTTGAGACGCGGGCCTTTGCCGGGGTTGCCGATGTTGGGGACCTGCGGATCTTCATGCATGCTGCGGCCGATGCCGTGGCCAACGAACTCGCGGACGACACCGTAACCTTCGGCCTCGCACATGCTTTGCACGGCGTGCGAGATGTCGAAGAGGCGGCCGCCGGGAACGGCCTGCTCGATGGCGGCGTAGAGCGAGGCTTCGGTGACGCGAAGGAGCTTCTGCACGGCTGGGCTGGGCGTGCCGATCGGGTAGGTGACGGCGGCGTCAGAGTAAAAACCGTCGACGACAACGCCGCAATCAACCGAAACGATGTCACCGTCCTTGAGAGCGCCTCGGTCGTTGGGGATGCCGTGGATGACTTCGCTGTTGACCGAGGTGCAGAGAATGGCGGGATATCCGTGATAGCCCTTGAAGGCGGGAGTGACGCCGAGCTCTTCAACCTTGGCGGCGGCGGCGCGCTCGAGGTCCATGGTCGTCGCGCCGACGCGCACCACCGCGCGCACGGCGTCATGCACCTGACGGAGCGCCATGCCGGAGCGACGCATCTTCTCGATCTCGGCGGCGGATTTGATCATGATGGGCATAAGGCAGTGAGTAGTGAATAGTGAGTAAGCGTAAAGAGCACGGCGCCAGGAATGTTTCTTCACTATTCACTATTCATTATTCACTTCTCCTCGGGGTGATGGCGCAGCTTCAACAACACCTCGCGGATGCTGTGCGTGACTTCATCTACGGGGCGGTCGCCGTTTACTTCGGCGAAGCGGTTGCCGTGTTCGCGATAGTACTCGATGACGGCGGTAGTCTTCTGTTTGAAGCCGCGCATGCGCTCCTGGAAGGCGTCCACATTGTCGTCGGCGCGCTGGATGAGCGGGGTGCCGTCGAGGTCGCAGAGGCGATCGTTCTTGGGCGGATTGGAGTAGATGTTGTAAATGGTGTGGCAGTCCGGGCAGGTGAGACGGCCGGTGATGCGCTCGATCAGGACGCGCTCGTCGACGACGATGTTGATGGCGACAACTGGAAGAAGATAGGCGACCAGCTGGGTGTCGAGCCACTCGGCCTGTGTGAGGGTGCGGGGGAAACCGTCGAGGATGTAGCCGTGCTCGGTGTCGGGGTCGGCGAGGCGCACGGCGACCATCTGGTTGACGAGGTCATCGGGAACGAGCTTGCCTTGGGACATGAGCTCGTCGGCGAGGGTGCCGAGCGGGGTGTGGTTACGGCGGTGCCCGCGGAGCAGATCGCCGGTAGAGATCTGAGGAATGCCGAACTCAGCCATGAGGAGCTGCGCCTGCGTGCCTTTGCCTACGCCGGGAGCGCCGAGCAGAAGCACCGGGCCGGGGAGGAAGTCGCTTGCGTCAGGAAGTGGCTTCGGCATTGAAGAAGACAGTAGACGATTAGACAGTAAACAGTGGAGAACAGCAGTTTACAGCGAAAACCCACGCCCGAGTCCCGGACGTGGGCACGCGATACCAGTGCTATAAATCACCAGCTGCGGCGTCCGCGAACGCGGCCGGAGCGCGGCGAGAAGCCGTCGTAGTGGCGCATGATGAGATGCGCTTCGACCTGCTGCACTGTGTCCATGGCCACCCCGACGACGATCAGAAGCGATGTGCCGCCGAAGTAGAAGTTCAGTCCGAGACCATTGGTGGTCCAGGCAGGAAGGGTGTCGAAGAAGTGGCCGACCAGCCAGAGATGGTTGAGATGGACGCCCGACATGAGGAACATTGGAAGGATGGAGATGGCCACCAGGTAGATGGCGCCGACCAGGGTGATGCGGGTGAGCACGTCGTTGATGAAGTCGGAGGTGCGTTTGCCGGGACGGATGCCGGGGATGAAGCTGCCGTACTTGCGCATGTTGTCGGCCATGTCATCGGGCCGGAAGATGATGGAGATATAGAAGTAGGCGAAGAAGATGATGGAGACCATGTAAAGAACGACGTACCAGGGCTCGGCTGGACCGAGGGCGGCGAAGATGGGACCGAAGAACTTGGTATCGCGCAGCGGGCCGGAGCCGAAGAGGCTGACATTCTGCAACAGCATGGGCGCCGAAAGGATGGAGGCCGCGAAGATGACCGGCATGACGCCGCCGGAGTTGACCCGAAGCGGAAGGAATGAACTGGAGGACTGAGTCGTGCGGCGGCCGACGACGCGACGGGCCGACTGGACAGGGAGCCGGCGTTCGGAGCGCTCGACGAAGCAGATGAAGGCCACAACAACGACCATCATGACGATGAGCAATCCGATAGCAACGGGAGTGAAGGCACCCCATGCGTCGGAGGCGGCCTTCTGATAGAGGTCCTGGATGCCGCGGGGGAGGCCGACGACGATGCCAGCGAAGATGAGCAGGGACATGCCATTGCCGATGCCGCGGTCGGTGATCTGCTCGCCCAGCCACATGATGAACGTGGTGCCGGCGGTGAGCGTGACGACGCAGAGGGGAATGAAGGCCGACTTGGACATGGTGACCATCGACTCGCCAGTCTGCGTGTTGGTGAGGGTGAGCGCGATGAAGAAGCTTTGCACGATGCCCAGGACCACGGTGACGTAGCGCGTCCACTGTGTGATCTTGCGGCGGCCGAGCTCGCCTTCCTTTTGCAGCTTGGCGAGCGGCTCATAGACGACGGTCAGGAGCTGGAAGATGATCGACGCGGTGATGTAGGGCATGATGCCCAGGGCGAAGACCGTCAGCTTGCGCAGGTTGCCGCCATTGAAGAGATCGAGCAGGCCGAGCGCACCGCCGGCGTTCTGATTGAAAAACTGCGCGAGCTTGGAGGCGTCGATGCCGGGCGTGGGGATGTGCGCACCGAGGCGGTAGACAGCCATGATCGCCATGGTGAATAAGATCCGCTTGCGCAGGTCAGGAATACGGAAGATGTTCAGAAACTTTTCGAGCATCGGTATGAGAGGCCTTGGTGCGGGGCGTAAGGGTAGCGGCTGGGATAAAGCCCTACGCTCGGCTGGAGTTCTGAGAGCTATTCTACCCGGAAGATCTTTACGCCGAACAGGAGGCCGGGAAAGTGAGGCCGGAGCGCTGGGCCCCGGCCGATTCTGAGGCTACGCTGCGGGGGCGTCAGCGGCGCCGATCACGATGGCCTTGCCGCCGGCCGCCTCGATGGCCTTCTGCGCGCTCCTGGAGAACTTGTGGGCGTGTACGGTGACGGCCGATTTGAGCTCGCCGTTGGCGAGGACCTTGACGAGACCGTTGCGCTTCTTGAGGATGCCGCGCGCGGTGAGGACGTCGAGGGTGAGCTCGGTCCCGGCAGCTTCGGAGGCCAGTTCGGCGATGCGGTCCAGACTGAGGACGGTGTACTCGGTGCGGAAGATGTTGGTGAAGCCGCGCTTGGGAAGGCGGCGGTGCAGCGGCATCTGGCCGCCTTCAAAGCCGCGCATCAGGGACGAGCCGGAGCGCGAGCCCTGGCCCTTATGGCCGCGGGTCGAGGTCTTGCCCATGCCCGAACCCATGCCGCGTCCGATGCGCTTCTTGTTGGAGTTCGCGCCCTTGGGTGCGCGCAGGTTGCTGAGATTCTTTGCCATTGTTTCCTCGCTAACGCCGGCCGTTGCTGTGCCCAGCACGCCGACTCGCATTTGCCTCGATGGAGGCAGGTGGTGGACTAGTCGACGATACGGACGAGGTGAGGAATCTTCTTCACCATGCCGCGGATCGAGGGAGTGTCCTCGCGCTCGACGATCTGATTCAAGCGCGTGAAGCCCAGGCCCTTGACGACGAGCTTGTGCTTGACGGGCGTGCAGATCTGCGAACGGTAGTACTGGATTTTGATCATGCTTGCGTTTGCCATCGTTGTTCTCCGGGGCCGCGCTTTCCGGGGTGAAACCCTACAGACGCGGCCGGCCTTTGTCCGGGCTTGACGCTCGGGCTTGCTGCTTACAGCTCGTCAACGCTCTTTCCGCGCAGGGCCGCCACTTCAGCACGGTCACGAAGCTGGGTGAGCGCGTCGAAGGTTGCTTTGACAACGTTGTGCGGATTGGCTGAGCCGATGTTCTTGGTCAGCACGTTTTGCACGCCGACGGCGGTCATGACGGCGCGCACGGTCTTGCCGGCGATGACGCCTGTGCCTTCCGGCGCCGGCTTGAGCATCACCTCACCGGCCCCGAACCGGCCCAGCACCTGATGCGGAATGGAGGTCTGGGTAAGGTTGACCTTGATGAGGTTCTTCTTGGCCGCTTCGATGCCCTTTCGGATGGCCTGGGGAACCTCCTTCGCCTTGCCGGAGCCGTAACCGACCACACCTTCGCTGGGATCGCCGACGATGACCAGCGCGGCGAAGCTCATGTTCTTGCCGCCCTTGACCACCTTGGTCACGCGGTTGATGCTGACGACCTCATCTTTGAGGTTCATCCTGTTGCCGTCGAGTCTCTTCTTCATTGCCATTCGAGATTTCCTTTGTATTTCTCTTTATTTATTCCCTGGCACACCGGTCCAGGGTGCAACCGTTCGATTGCGTTGGGTGTTGCTTTAGAACTCGAGTCCTGCTTCGCGGGCCGCATCGGCCAGGGCCTTGATACGGCCGTGATAGAGATAGCCGCCGCGATCGAAGACTACCTTCTTGATGCCTTTTTCTTTGGCGCGCTCGGCGATGAGCTTACCGACTTCTTTGGCAGCCGCAACATTGCCGCCAGCCTTTTTGCCATCGCCTTTTTTGGAGACAGTCGAGGCTGAGACGATGGTGGTTCCGGTCGCGTCGTCGATGACCTGCGTATAGATGTGATTGAGCGAGCGATAGACGTTGAGGCGTGGGCGCGCGGCCGTGCCCGTCATCCTGGCGCGGATGCGGTCGTGGACGCGCTGGCGGATTGCGTTGCGTTGAGGAGCGTTGATCATTTCAGTCTTTCCTTCCTAGTGGCGTCGCTGACCTTCAGCGACGTTCGGACTTACTTGGCGCCGGTCTTGCCGACCTTCTTCTTAAGCTTCTCGTCGGAGTAGCGGACACCCTTGTTCTTGTACGGGTCGGGCTTGCGGAGCGCGCGCATGTCCGCGGCTACCTGGCCGACCTTCTGGCGATCGATGCCGGTGATGATGACGTGCGTCTGCTTGGGGTCGATGGCGACCTCGATACCCGAGGGTAAGGGAAACTCGATCTGGTGCGAGTAACCGAGGGTAAAAACGACCGTGCTCTTGCCCTTCAACTCGACGCGGTAGCCGATGCCGACGACATCGAGCTCCTTCTTCCATCCGTTCGTGACGCCTTCGACCGCGTTGAAAACGAGCGCGCGGGCGAGGCCATGAAGCGGAGCCTGGGAGTCGTTCTGGCGTTCGACGTTGAGGACGCCGTCCTTCTCAGAGAGCGTGATGCCCTGCGGAATGAGCGCCGTGACGGTGCCCTTGGGGCCTTCGACAACGACCGTGTTGGTCTGGACGGTGTACTTGACGCCCTTGGGCAGCGGGATGGGCTTCTTGCCGATACGTGACATCGTGAAATCCTTCTTGGCTTGCGAGTCCCGAGTTCGCGTTAGCGATTCGTTCCACTGCAGCCGTTACAAGGGACCAGGGCTCAAGGCGCAGGGTCCAGAAATCTTTGTTCACTGAGCCCTGAAACCTGGGCCCTAGCCCCCGTCTTTACCAGACTTCGCAGAGAATCTCGCCGCCAACGCCTTGGCGGCGGGCCTGGCGACCAGTCATGACGCCCTTGGGCGTGGTGATGATGGAGATGCCGAGACCGCCCTGCACGCGGCGGATCTCATCCTTGCCGACGTACACCCGGCAGCCGGGGCGGGAGACGCGCTGAAGGTCGCGGATGACGGCCTCATTGTTGGGACCGTATTTGAGATAGACGCGCAGCACCTGCTGACCGTTCTCTTCGACGGGCTTGAAGTTGGCGATGTAGCCCTCCTCTTTGAGGATGCGGGCGATCTCCGCCTTCAGGCGCGAGGCCGGGACGTCGAGCTTCTGGTGGTGCGAGCGGTGTGCATTGCGGATGCGGGTGAGAAAGTCTGCGACTGGATCGGTAAGATTCATCGTCTTCCTTTCACTCCCCGTTCGCTCCTGAGCTTTGCAGAATCAGGAGAACCTGCGGGAGTGGTTGTGGCTTGCGCTTGAGGCGGTTCGCCGAAATGTAAGTTGCCGAGCGAAGCCTTGCGCCGGCAGGAATGCCTGTTTACCAGCTCGACTTGACGACGCCAGGGATCTCGCCCTTGAGCGCGAGACTGCGGAAGCAGAGACGGCAGACGCCGAACTTGCGCAGGTACGCGCGAGGACGGCCGCAGAGCTGGCAACGGTTGTGCTGACGTGATTTGAACTTCGGCTTGCGTGCGTCTTTGACGCGTTTTGCTGTTGTCGCCATAACTCTTTCCCTTCAAAGCCAGCGCCTTCGGCGCTGTCTTGTGTTCCCTTTTCCCTACGCCCCTTGCCGGAACGGCATGCCGAAGTATTTCAGCAGGGCGCGTGCGCCGTTGTCGTCCGCAGCCGTCGTGACGATGGTCACGTTCATACCCTTGATCTTGTCCACCTTCGCGTAGTCGATCTCCGGGAAGATGAGCTGGTCGCGCAGGCCGAGCGTGTAGTTGCCGCGGCCGTCGAATGACTTGGAACTGACGCCACGGAAGTCGCGCACCCGAGGCAGAGCGACGGAGATGAGGCGATCGAGGAACTCGTACATCGCATCGCCACGGAGCGTGACCATCGCGCCGATGGGCATGCCCTCGCGCAGTTTGAAGGCAGCGATCGACTTCTTGGCCTTGGTGATGACAGGCTTCTGACCGGCGATGGAACCGAGGTCGGCGATCAGCGGATCCATGATCTTGACGTTCTGCGTGGCCTCGCCGAGACCCATGTTGATGACGATCTTCTCGAGCCGGGGAACGGCCATCACGTTCTCAAGGCCGAGCTCCTTCTGGAGTTGCGGCTTGATCTCGCTCGCGTATCTTTCTTTCAATCGGGCTGCCATCGTGCTTCTCTCTTCTCCACGGCTTCGGGGTGGTTACCGTTTCGTGGGGTGCTCAATTTTGAGTGAATAGCGAAAATTTACCGTCTTATTCACCGTTCACTTTTTCACTCGTTTTACTTCTTCTTGTCCGTCAGCGTTCCGCCGTTGGAGCGGGCGATGCGAACCTTCTTGTCGCCCTCGAACCGGAAACCGGCGCGGGTGGCGTGGCCTTCGGAATCGATCAGGGAAACGTTGGAGAGATGGATCGGCGCCTCCTGTTCGGCGATGCCGCCCGCGATGTTGCGCTGCGGGTTGGGCTTGAGATGCTTCTTGATCACGCCGACGCCTTCAACGAGGACGCGATCCTTGGCGACGATGACGCGCAGGACGCGGCCCTTCTTGCCTTTGTCCTTGCCGGCGATGACGACCACCTGATCGTTGCGCTTAATCTTGGCCATTGCTCTCCTCCTTCCTCGACGATCGTGAGCTTTCAGCTCGCGGAGCCGGAATCCGCTGAAAACAGTGACTAAATAACCTCGGGCGCGAGCGAGACGATCTTCAAAAACTTCTTCTCGCGCAGC
>Ga0208357_1002307_pt1 | contig 12766 bp, 15 predicted proteins | sample NGESurdeep092012_6_FD_184487 | JGI IMG/M metagenome (GOLD analysis project Ga0208357, IMG submission 184487) | Arctic peat soil microbial communities from Barrow, Alaska - NGEE Surface sample F52-2 deep-092012 (SPAdes) | ecosystem: Environmental > Terrestrial > Soil > Wetlands > Peat ... | reverse complement strand
GGGAGCCCTCGAGGCGCCAAGCCTCGGTAACAATCTGGTGGTTCCATCCGACCTCGCCACAGCACCCCAGACGATAGACAATTCGCTGCACAGTCAATACATCACGACGCTGATGGAACAGGGGGCTGTCGGCCTTGGAGCCCTGGTCTTGCTCTTGCTGGCGGTCATGGTGCCAGCGGTCCGAGCCGGCCGGCGACGACGCAGGCTTCTCCGGTGGTGGAGCGCCTGATCGAGACACGCCGGACGGTTGCGCAGACGCAGCAGCACGCGGGGCGGCTGGGGAGATCCGTGTGGTCGCCCGTGGCGCGCTTCTCAAGCGTCCTGTGGCTGCAGGTTACGGGGACTTTTTTTACACTGCTGGCGCTGTTCCTGTCGCAGGGACTGTGGAAGCAGCGCGGCGCAGTGCGGCTGCCGCTCGACTCTCACGCGGCGGGGATGTTCTATCTGCAGCTTGCGGCGTTCGTCGTCTTCGCTTACTTTGCGATCAGCAACTTCGTGCGAGCGTTTCTGAGGGATCGGCACTAGGGGCTGCTTCGAAGAGGCTGGCACAGGACACACAAAACAGGGCGGCGGGTGCAGCGACGCGAAGGCGTGGGTTCGCGGTGGACGCTGCGGTTTGGTATCGTTTGAGGTGGCCGTAGGCGGCGCAAATGCCTCGCCTGCAGCCCAGGAAGGCATATTCCGATGACTGACAGTACCGCAACTCTCGTTCCCGCTGCACTGAACCGCACTGCGCTGAATGCCATACACCGCCATCACAAGGCTAAGATGGTGGACTTTGGCGGCTGGGATATGCCGGTCCAGTATCGCGGCCTGATCGAAGAACATATGGCGGTACGGACTGGGGTTGGGGTCTTTGATGTGTCGCATATGGGCGACATCCAGCTGCGTGGGCCGAACTCTCTTGCAGCGGTGCAAAAGCTGCTGATGAACGACGCTTCGAAGCTGCAGATCGGGCAGGCGCACTACACCGCGATGCTGTATCCGAATGGAACATTCGTGGACGACCTGATCCTGCATAAGCTGAGCGAAAATGATTACCTGCTGGTGATCAATGCGGGGACGCGCGAGAAGGATGTGCAGTGGGTTCGGCAGGCCGTGGGTGGCATGAGCGGCGCGCATGTCACAAACGTCAGCGACTACTACACCCAGATCGCGATCCAGGGACCGAAGGCAGCGGCGACATTGCAGAAACTTACCGGCGTAGATCTTGCGCCGATCAAGAACTACTGGTTTACGTGGGGCAAGGTGTGCGGCCTGTATAACGTACTGATCGCTCGGACCGGGTATACGGGCGAGGATGGCTTTGAGATTTACGTGCCGTCGGATGAGCCGACCAGCGCGCGGGTGTGGGCGGAGGTGCTGGCGGCGGGTGAGGAGTTTGGGATTATGCCCTGCGGTCTGGGAGCGCGGAATACTCTTCGGCTGGAATCGGGGATGGCGCTGTATGGGCACGAGATTTCTGACAGCCTGAATGTGTTTGAGGCTAACCTGGGGCGGTATTGCAAGATTGGCCGCGAGCCGGAAGGTGCGTCTGATTTCATTGGCCGCGAGGCGCTGCTCGAGGTCCAGAAAAATGGCGGTCCGACGAAGCGGCTGGTGGGATTGGAGATGGTGGAGCGCGGCATTGGGCGCGATGGCTACCCTGTTTTCTCGCTGGATGGGACGCGGATTGGAGAGATTACCAGCGGGTCTCCGGCACCCTTCCTGAAGAAGAATATTGCGCTGGCGTATGTGCCGATGGCGTTCATTGAATTGGGAACCGAGGTCGCGGTCGAGATTCGGGGCCAGAGGGTGAAGGCGGTCGTGGTGCCGACGCCTTTCTACAAGCGGGCGAAGACCTTGACCGCGGTTGCTTCGCCAGTGATTACGGCACCGCTTAGCTAAATGCCTGGGCGGTTTGCAGCCGTCGTTCGCTTTCCACCGCTGTGCTGCCTACAATTGTTATTGAACGATCTAAATTCCTGAGGAAATTCATGAGCTATCCGGAGAAATACCGTTACGCCAAATCGCACGAGTGGTTGCTGCTGGAGGGCGAGACGGCGACGATCGGCATTACTGACTACGCACAGGGTTCGCTGGGCGATATTGTGTTCGTCGAGCTGCCGAAGATTGGCCAGGAGATTCAGGCCGGATCGACGTTTGGTTCGGTTGAGTCGGTCAAGGCGGTGAGTGATTTGTACTCGCCGGTGACCGGGAGCGTGAGCGCGATCAATGAGGCGCTGAACGACGCGCCGGAGACGATCAATAGCGCAGCGAACGATACGTGGATCATCAAGCTCGACGTGAAGAGCGCCGATGAAGCGGGCGCGCTGCTGTCGGCTGCCGACTACGAGAAGTTTGTCGCGGAAGAGACTGGGCACTAAGAAGAGTGATTAGTAGTTAGTGGGTAAGGCGGTTCATCACTAACCACTCGGGACCGCCCAAGAATTTGAGGTTATTTATGCGTTATCTGCCCAAGTCGCCAGCCGACCGCGAAGCGATGCTCGCTGAGATTGGCGTGCCGTCGATCGAGAGTCTGTTCGAGACCATTCCAGCGGAGTATCAGCTCACCCGCGATCTTCATATTCCTCGTCAGCACTCCGAGTCCGAGGTGCTGGATTGCTTTCGTGCGTTCGCTGCGAATATTGCCAGCGGCGATGCGGCAGAGCTTGCCGCGCAGGCTGCGGGCAAGTTGTTTGCGAGCTTTCTTGGCGCGGGCGCGTACCGGCATTATCGGCCGGTGATCATTGATTCACTGGTGCAGCGCGGGGAATTTCTGACGAGCTATACGCCGTACCAGCCGGAGATTTCTCAGGGCACGCTGCAGGCGATGTTCGAGTTTCAGACGATGATCTGCGAACTCACGGGCATGGAGATTGCGAACGCGTCGATGTATGACGGATCGACCGGTGCAGCGGAGTCGGTGCTGATGGCTTGCCGCGTGACGGGGCGACAGGGTGCTGTCGTCGCACGGACGGTGCATCCGGAGTATCGCGAAGTGCTGGCCACGGTGACGAAGCACCAGGAGATTCCGATCAGCGAAGTCGGGTATGTTGCGGAGACGGGGCGGGTGGATCTGGCCGCGCTGGACGCTGCGATTTCGGACGAGACGGCTTGCGTGTTGATCCAGTCGCCGAACTTCTTTGGGACGATTGAGGATGTGGCGGCCATCGCGGAGATTGCGCATAAAAAAGGCGCGCTGTTGATTGTCTCGATTGCCGAGGCTGTTTCACTTGGTGTCGTGAAAGCTCCGGTCGAGGCGGATATTGTTTCGCTCGAGGCGCAGAGCTTTGGCGTTGCGGTGGGCTTTGGCGGACCGTATTGCGGCGTGATTGCGTGCAAGGAAAAGTTTCTGCGGCAGATGCCGGGGCGGTTGGTTGGCGAGACCAAGGACAGCCATGGCAAGCGTGGATGGGTGCTGACGCTGAGCACGCGCGAGCAGCATATTCGACGGGAGAAGGCTACGTCGAATATTTGTACGAACCAGGCGCTGGTCGCGTTGATGGTGACGATTTTTATGACGGTGTATGGCAAGCAGGGACTGCAGGAGTTGGCCGCGCAGAATTTGGCGAAGGCCGCGTACTTGCGGGAGACGCTGCTTGGGAGTGGAGCGAAGACGAAGTTCGACGGGACTCCTCGCTTCCACGAGTTTGTGTTGACGAGTGCTGTGGCTGCTGACGCGATGAATGCGCAGTTGCTGGAGAAGCAGATTGTTGGCGGGCTGGCGCTGGCGAAGTGGTATCCGGAGCTGGGCGAGAATGCGACGCTGTGGTGCGCGACCGAGCTGACGACCAAGGTGCAGATGGATGCGGCGGCAGACGTGCTCGCGGGCGTGTTTGAGCGCGAACTCGTGGGAGCGAAGTAGCGATGGATATCAGCGCGATCGAGGGGCAGGAGTTGAACGCGGTGGAGTTTGTCGGCGACTACCTGCGGCTGAGGTTTGATGGACCGATGCTGACGCTTTACGGATGGCCGCATGTGCTGCTCGCGGACTTCAGCATCGCGTATGGAGAGCCGGAATATCGGAATGCTTTGTGTGCGCAGATTGGCGAGATGGTTGCGAAGGCGGCGCTTGTGGAGATGGAGTCGCTGACGGTTGAGTTTGAGTCGGGCACGGTGATTGCGCTGAGTCTGCGGGAAGAAGAGTTGGATGGGCCGGAGGCTGGGAGTTATTCGGCCGATGGCAGCGGGATGGATGAGGAGGATTTCTGATGTTTGGCTCCCATCTAGTAACTGCAGAAGAGGCAGCAGGGATTATCGAGCGGTTCCTAGCTGGCACCTCAAAATATCCGCAAGAGTGGAATGACTTTGTCGATTCAGAGCGCGGTAAGCCCGGAGTTGAAGAGTTTAGGAAACGATGCGATGAGCTTGATCCAGTAGTCAATCGTCCTGATCCACAGGATGAGAAGGCATTAGCCGAGCTAAGACAGATCGTGATGAAGCTGCATGAAATCGCTGCTCAGCAAGCAGGTTCAGGAGAAGGCAATAATGGCAGATAAGTTTGTTGGGACGCCGAAGAAGGCTACGACGCATGTGAATCAGAACGAAGATTTGATCTTCGAGAAGTCGTCTGCGGGAAAGAAGGGGTATCGGCTGGCGCAGCTGGACGTACCGTCGGTGGATGTTGCTTCCCTGCTGGGCGATGCGGCGCGGACCGATGATCTTGGCGCGATGCCGGAGCTGAGTGAGATTGAGATCATTCGGCACTTCACGCGGCTATCGACGTGGAACTATGCGATCGATTTGGGGATGTATCCGCTGGGGAGCTGCACGATGAAGTACAACCCTCGGATCAATGAGGCGGTGGCCAGACTTGAGGGACTCGCAGAAGCGCATCCGTATCAGCCGGAGTCGTTGTCGCAGGGCGCGCTGGGGATTATGAAGATGCTGTCGGATTGCCTGATCGAAATTACGGGCATGGACACGATTACGCTGCAGCCGGCGGCGGGCGCGCAGGGAGAGTTTACGGGGATCCTGATGGCGCGGGCATACCACGAGGCGAATGGGAATGCGCGCAGGAAGATTATTGTTCCGGACTCTGCGCATGGGACGAATCCGGCGACGGCGGCGATCTGCGGGTATGAGGTTGCGAATCTGAAGTCGAATGAGCTGGGCATGGTGGACCTTGCGGAGCTCGAGCGCATGGTGGATGAAGATGTGGCCGCGCTGATGCTGACGAATCCTTCGACGATTGGGGTGTTCGAGTCGGACATTCATAAGATCGCGGATATTCTCCACGCGAAGGGCGCGCTGCTTTATATGGACGGCGCGAATATGAATGCGCTGGTGGGCAAGACGCGGCCGGGTGACTTTGGCGCGGACGTGATGCATTTGAATTTGCATAAGACGTTCTCAACGCCGCATGGTGGTGGCGGGCCGGGGTCGGGGCCGGTGGCCTGCAAGAAAATTCTTGAGCCGTTCCTGCCATCTCCGGTGTTGAAGACGAATGCGGATGGAACGTTGGGGCTTGACTACGAACGGCCGCAGAGCGTTGGGCGCGTGCGGGCGTGGTACGGGAATTTCGGGATGTTCATTCGCGCGCTGGCGTACATCCTGGCGAATGGGCCGGATGGATTGCGGCAGACGACCGAGGACGCGGTGCTGAATGCGAACTACATTCGCGCCAAGCTGGAGGGCACGTTCGAGCTACCGTATAAGACGCGCTCGCTGCATGAGGTGGTGTTCTCGGACAAGCTGCAGGCGAAGAATGGCGTGAAGACCGGCGACATGGGCAAGCGGCTTATCGACTACGGATTCCATGCGTACACGGTCAGCTTCCCGATGGTGGTGCAGGGCGCGATGATGATTGAACCGACGGAGAGCGAGAGCCGCGAGGAGCTTGATTTGCTGATTGATGCGCTGCAGCAGATTGCTCGTGAGGCGGAGGAGAATCCGGAGCTGGTGCAGACGGCTCCGCATACGACGCGGCTGCAAAGGCTGGATGAAACGACCGCAGCTCGCAAGCCTATTCTGCGCTGGAAAGCGCCGGTTGCTGCTACGGAGTTGACCCCCGGCGCGGCCGCGAAGGAGTGGTAGTGGCGGAGGATATCGAGAAGACGCCGACGCCGTTCTATCGACATGGGGATGTGTTCTTTGCTCGCGCGCAGGAGTTGGAGCGCGAAGAGTTTATGCGTGGCGAGGCGCGAGGGCGACTGGCGGTGGCGCTCGATGTGCTGACGGATGCGTTGATCCTGGTGGGGCAGCATGGGGTGTATTGCGCGAGCGAGCGGAATCCGGCTCTGCCGAAGATGGATCTGCAGGCGGTGCTGGCGGGGATTGGCGGAGCGAAGGAGCTGGTGGCGTCGGCGCTGGGCAAGCTGAACGACGAGGCCGAGGCGAAGCGCGGGCAGACGAACGGCTGATTCGGTATTCTAGGCTGCATGCAAGCTCATCAGAAACGGGCGCTGGTTACAGGCGGCGCTGGCCTCATTGGATCGCATCTTGTCGACCTGCTGTTGCGCGAGGGTTGGACGGTGCGGGTGCTGGATAATCTTGAACCGCAGACGCACAGGAACGGCAAGCCGGAGTGGGTGAATCCCCACGCTGAATTCGTGCAGGGGTTGGTGCAGGATTACGAGACGATGCGTGCGACGTTGACGGATATCGACGTGGTGTTTCACGAGGCGGCGTACGGCGGATATATGCCGGAGATGGCGAAGTATGTGCTCGTGAACAGCTTTGGTACGGCGCAGATGCTGGAGATCATTCGCGACCACAATCTGCCGGTGAAGAAGGTCGTCGTTGCCAGCTCGCAGGCGGTGTATAGCGAGGGTGCCGCGCGGTGTCCGGAGCATGGCGAGGTGTTTCCGCTGCTGCGGCCAGCGGAGCAATTGCGCGCGGGGGACTTCAGTGTGCATTGTCCTGTGTGTGGGCAGCACACGATCAGCATTCCCACGCCGGAGGCTGCGCCGGTGGGAGGAGAGACGGTCTATGGGCTGACGAAGGTGGACCAGGAAAAGCTGGTGCTGCTGTGGGGCAAGCAGACGGGGATTCCGACGGTTGCGCTGAGATATTCGTGTACGTATGGACCGCGGCAGTCGCTGTTCAATCCGTATACGGGAGTGATCGCGATCTTCTGCACGCGGCTGCTGAACCACCAGCCGCCGGTGATGTATGAGGACGGCGGCCAGACGCGGGATCTTTGCTTTGTCGAGGATATTGCTCGGGCGAATTTGTTGGTCGCGACTACGGACAAGCTCGATGGATTGCCGGTGAATGCAGGCAGCGGGCGGGCGACGAGTGTGCGCGACCTGGCAGGAATTATCGCGGACCAGCTTGGGATCAAGATCGCGCCGCTGGCGCGTGGGGAGTTTCGGCCTGGGGAGATCCGCTCGCTGATCTCCAATATCAGCCGCATTCGGACCATCGGTTATAATCCGCAGGTGACGATCGAGGAAGGGATTGGGCGGTACGTCGAGTGGATCAAAACGCAGCGCGCGGTGGAGGATTATTTTGCGCAGGCAGAGGCTGGGCTGCGGGCAAAAGGGATCGTGCAGAGCGTGAAGGCATAAGGCCAAAGGCCTGCTCTTGCGAGCAGGCCTTTGGCACACATGCGATGGACCGAGAGTTACTTCGCTGCTTCGATTTTGACCGACTCGTCCGTGGTCTCCCACTTAACGTGCAGCTCGGTGGAGTGCTTTGTGGTCTTCTCGAAGCTGATGGTCATGTCTTCGAGGGGCACAGGCAGCGTGGCACCGCGCATGGGCGTGCGGCCGAGATCACTGCCCGCGGGATAGGGGATGCCCCACTCGCCGGTCTTCTTGCTGACGATGAACAGCCAGGGAGTTCCGGGGGCGGCGGGGAGAGTGAAGAGGGTATAGGTTCCGGCGGGAACGGTGAGGGTGCCGATCTTGAGGTCGCCGGTGGTGACGAGGGTGGTCGCGGGGTTGGCTCCGGTACGCCATTCCTTGCCGTAAGGCACCAGGTCGCCCATGATCTTGCGGCCACGCATGCGGGGCGAGTTGTAGTGGATGGTGATCTTCGCGCCGTCGAGGGAGACCTCGGTCATGGCGGGCGGGCTGGCAATGGGCTTGGCGGCGGGCTTGGCGGTCTGTTTGGCGGACATGTCCATCGTGCCCATCTGGGCGGACGCGCCGAGGGTAGCGAAGCAGGCGAAGGCGAGGGCGAGAGTGCTACAGCGGGCGAGGATTCTCATGACCACAATCGTACTCCCAAGGCATTGATTCCGGACACTCGTTGCCGCGGCTGGGTACAGTCTCGTGTATTGCCCGCTGTTCAAAGGGTAGGAGAGGCAGGATGGCTGCCCCCCGGGGCCCCTCCCCCCCGGTACTTTTTGGCCTAAGGTCTTCGGGGGATGAGGGTTAGGGGTGGACTTGTGGAAGTCCGGGGGTGCGGAAGCTGCACCAAATGGCCAGGCCGGAGATGTGGGGGCATGCGCGGACGGCGAGGGTTTTTGGGGGTGGAGTTGTGGTTTTTGGCCCTACTTCTATTTTGGCCCTACTTCTATTTTAGCTGGTGGATGGGGGTAACTATGCCAAGTTTTTGGAAGTTTTATCTCTTGGGGAATGAGATGTTTAGGGGATTTCGGAGAGGTCAGGGGGCTTGACAAGGTTTGTGAAGTCCTGCCGGATGGCGCGAGGCCTTTGGAGGTGGTGGAAGATGGGCGGGAGCGGTTCCGCGACTGCCCTCCGGATCCAGCGGCTCTGATATGCTTGACTCATGCGCGTCCGTTGGCTCCATTCGGACGAAATTCCCGCGAAACCGACGCTGCTTGAGGTCGGTTCCGGCAGCGTGAGGGGATTGTGAAAGTCGCAGAATAGGTATGTGATTGATTTGGTACCGTGCGCCCGTAGCTCAGCTGGATAGAGCGGCAGCCTCCGAAGCTGTAGGTCAGAAGTTCGAATCTTCTCGGGCGCACCATCTCCCCCCTTGCATTCCGAATGGCATTCCCCTTGCGATCCGCTTGCATTCCTAATGGCACAACACAACTTCAGGATCTGCAGGGCGGTAGCTAACCCCAGGCGTCGACGGTGACTGTGCGTGTGCCCTCGCGGGCGAAGCGCTGGAGCAGCTCGGCGGTGGCCTGGACGGTGGCGGCGCGGTTGGTGCCGATGCGCTGCTGATGGCCGTCGTGGAGAAGGATGTTGGCTCCGGTGCGATGACGCTGCGCGCGCTGGCGGCCACGCTCGACGTTGGCGAGGATGCGCTCGGCGGAGATGGGCTGCCAGTCGTAGCCCATGGTGTTCCACTGGACGAGCTTGAGGCCGAGCTCTTCGGCGGCTCGGAAGACCATGGGACGGCGCGCTCCGTGGGGTGGGCGGAAGTAGTGGATGGGCCCGCCGATGGCGTCTTCGAGTGCGTGGTTGCAGGCGCTGAGCTGCTCGCGGATGATGCGTGAGGACTGGAAGCTGAGCCAGGGGTGCGTCTGGGTGTGGTTGCCGATGAGGTGGCCGGCGGCGTGGACGCGACGGACGATCTCGGGACGCTGGCGGACGAAGCTGCCGATCATGAAGAAGGTGGCGCGGGTGTTGTGGAGGGCGAGGAGGTCGAGGAGAGCGTCGGTGGCGACGTCGTTGGGGCCGTCGTCGTAGGTGAGCGCGGCCTGGTTGGGGTCGTTGCCGGCGACGATGGTGTGGCCGAAGAGCTGCGAGCCGGGGCTGAGGGCTGCGTAGGTGAGCGTGAGGCCGGCGGCGGCTATGAGAGCCGCTCCTGCCAGCGATGCTTCGGCGGTCGCAGAGGAGAGAAGCGGGCTGGGCATGCTTACTTCTTCAGCAGCGCGAGGACTTCTTCGGCGTGGCCTTCGGGCTTGACCTTGTTGAAGACATGGATGAGCTTCTGGTCGGGGCCGATGACGTAGGTGGTGCGCTCGATGCCGGAGACCAGCTTGCCATACATGTTCTTTGGCTTGATGACGCCAAAGCGATTGCAGATGGTCTGGTCGGCGTCGGCGAGGAGCGGATACTGCAGGTCGTATTTCTCGGCGAACTTCTTCTGTGCCTTGACGGTGTCGCGGGAGATGCCGAGCACCACGACGCCGGCCTTCTGGAGCTTCTTGAAGTGGTCGCGAAAACCGCAGGCCTCGATGGTGCATCCGGGCGTGTCGGCCTTGGGATAGAAGAAGAGGACGACGGGCGAGCCCGCGAAGTCGGTGAGGTTGACGGTGTTGCCGTCCTGATCGGGCAGGGTGAAGTTTTCGACGAGGTCGCCTGGTTGCATGGTGGTCTCCTGAGCCTTATCGTAGCGCGGCAGGCCTGGCCGCTTCCAGTTGCTTCCTGCGGCGCTAGGCCAGGACCCTCTGGGACACTTCGTCGTTGACGACGACCTGGTTGGACGCCGCAATGGACGCCGATGGCGGGAAGTAGGCATTCGAAACATACTGGCCAAGCATGCGATTGGTGTTGAAGAAGGTTCCGTTGATGGCGATGCAATGCCTCCGCATCTCTGCCCAGCGAACCTTGTCGGCGAAGAGCGGAGCGACGGAGTTCTCGAGTTTGTCATAGAGCCGGTCCGCCTGAATCTCCTCATCTTCGCTGTTCTCGATGCACCAGCCGGTAATGTTCTCCGCACAGCCTTCGACCCACCAGCCATCCATGACGCTGAGGCTGGGCACGCCGTTCATCGCAGCCTTCATGCCGCTGGTGCCCGAAGCCTCGTAGGGACGCAGGGGCGTGTTGAGCCATACATCGACGCCGTTGGTCATTTGCTCGCCGAGTTCCCAGTCGTAGTTCTCGAGATACAGGATGCGCAACTTGCTCGACTCGAGCGTGGCTGCAGCAGTGAAGATGTCGCGGATAAGGCCCTTGCCGGCATTGTCGGCGGGATGAGATTTGCCCGCCATGAGGATCTGCAGACCGCCGAGGCGATTGGCGATCTCGACGAGGCGCGCAGGGGAGTGCAACAGCAAATTGGCTCGCTTGTAGGTGGCGACGCGGCGCGCAAACCCGAGGGTCAAGATGGTTGGATCGAGGGTAACGCCGACCCGCTCTTTCACGGTTGCGAGCAGTCGCTGTTTGCCAAGCGCATGGGTCGCATCAATGACCTCGGGCTCAATTCCGTAGACCGAGCGGAGGTATTGATTGTCATGACGCCATGTCGGAATCTCCTTGTCGAGCAACTCCTGGAAGGGCTGTGAAATCCAGGTAGCGGCATGGACGCCGTTGGTGATCGCATGGACCCGATACTCGGGGAACATCTGCTGCGAAACCTGGCCGTGGAGCATGGATACGCCATTGACATAGCGCGAGAAACGAAGCGCCAGATAGGTCATGTTCAGAAGATCGTTGTGCAGGGAGCCGAATCTCTCGATGGTTGACGAGCGCTCCGAACCGAGGACCTGCATCATCTGGTCGAGACCAAATTTGTCGTGGCCGGCAGGCACCGGCGTGTGCGTTGTAAACACACATTGTTGCTTGACTGCGTCAGCGTCGGCGTCGGTGGCGGTGTGCAAGCCTGCCGGTGCAAGGCGAGCCTCGAGCAGGCCAATGGTCAGCAGGGCAGCGTGGCCTTCGTTCATGTGGCAGACTTCGGGCTGACATCCAAGGTCGTGGAGAAGATGGATTCCTCCGAGGCCAAGAATCGCCTCCTGGCAGAGACGGTAGTAGGTATCGCCGCCATAAAGATGGTCGGTGAGCCGGCGGTCCCAGGGGTCATTGCCCTCAACGTCCGCGTCCAGCAAAAATACCGGGATGATGTGACCCGTCACGCCCACGACATCGAAGCGCCAGGCAGCCAGCTTGATCTCGCGCCCCTGCATCACAATCGAGATGGTTTTGCCGGCGGACGGAAGCGTTGTCTCCGGGGACCAGACCACATCACTCTCGGTCTGCTGACCTGAAGCATCCAGATGCTGCTCAAAGTACCCGCAACGATGAACCAGAGAGACCGCAACCAGGGAGACACCGGTATCTGCAGCAGAGCGCAGCGAATCGCCCGCAAGCATTCCCAGACCGCCGGAGTAGGTGGGGAGGGATTTGGCGAGCGCGATCTCCATGGAGAAGTAGGCGATTTTGCGTTCTGAAATGTCGAAGAGGGTAGATGCGGAGTGGACGGGAGAGGGGAGGCTCATATATCTGAGGAAAATCCTTTGATGCGACAGGGTCTGGACCAGGTGCTACCAACGCTACCGACAACCGAAGTAAAGCGAGTGCTACCTATTTCATCGACCAATTTCGTCGACCAAATAGGGTCGGCTAGCACTATGAAGCGCAAATAGCTACTGTAAGCACATTCTAACAAGCATTCTGCAGGGAAAGTGGCCTGATGCACCCTAGTTGTTACACCGACTTTGTAATCACAATTTGCCTACTTTGGATATTTGATTGCATACAGCATTCGAAATTTTAGATGCTTTTGAACCCAAACTTCATCGCAAGTCCAAGAATCAATGCAAGTGCCAGTGCCAGCGTGGAGTTCTGCCACGCGAGATGAATTCGCTTGCGTGCGGCCGCGATCAACAGAATAAGGACGTACAGCACAATCATCAGAAGTACGCCGTCGTACACAAAGACCCTGCCAGCCCCGGCGCCGACGCTGAGCATGGGGAGCACGTTCGCTCCCGGAAGCAGCGAACCAACGAGAAAGACGACCAGAAAAAGGATGAATTGGAGCACTACGGAGAGAACACGCTTCATCGGAAATCCTTCTTTCGTGACGACGACTCGTTGAATCGATGGCGGCATTCAGTCTAGCGCATCGGGCTGGGGAGGCGGCTAATGAATGGAGGCTTCGAAGCCGGCGAAGCGGCGCTCCAGTTCGAATTCCTGCGAGGCCTTTTCGTTCGTATTGAGGAAGTCCGAGCACTGGCCGCTGAGTCGCGTGCGTTCGG
>Ga0208357_1002305_pt1 | contig 12776 bp, 7 predicted proteins | sample NGESurdeep092012_6_FD_184487 | JGI IMG/M metagenome (GOLD analysis project Ga0208357, IMG submission 184487) | Arctic peat soil microbial communities from Barrow, Alaska - NGEE Surface sample F52-2 deep-092012 (SPAdes) | ecosystem: Environmental > Terrestrial > Soil > Wetlands > Peat ... | reverse complement strand
CGCCTGAACCCGGGGCGAAGTCCCGTTGGGAGATACCGATGAACTTGCACTTGGATGATGATGAGTTAAACAGCTGCGTGCAGTGCGGGCTCTGTCTGCCGCACTGTCCCACGTTTCGCATCACCGGCGACGAGAGCCAATCTCCGCGCGGCCGGATTGCCTTGATGCGCGCCGTGCAGAACGATGGAGCGCCCGTGACGTTTGACGTTCGCCGTTCGTTCGAGACCTGTGTGCAGTGTCGAGGGTGCGAGCCAGCCTGTCCGAGCGGCGTGAAGTATGGACACCTCATTGAGAATGTGCGCGAGTCACTGGCGGAGGCCCACATGATGACGCCGTGGTGGCAGCGTGCGGCACTGGTGCCACTGACGCACCCGCGGCTCCTTCGTGCGGGGAGCAGAGGCTTGGCGCTCTTCCAGCGTGCAGGCGTAGTGCCCAAGCGTTTCGGACTGCCACTCCTGCCATTGCGTTCGGCACCGATGCGCTCGTCGGGCCGTGACGTGTATCTGTTTACCGGCTGCGTGATGGACGCGTGGCAGCGACAAGTTCATTGCGAGACTCAAGGCGTGATCGAAGCCGCGGGCTTCACCGTTCAAGTGACGGGGGACACAGCACCCTGCTGCGGGTCCCTGCAGGCGCACGCGGGTCTTCTCGATCGCACGAGGCGCCTCGCCAAACGAGCGATGCGCGAGATGCCGGGCGATCAGCCGATCCTCGTGAACTCCGCTGGGTGTGGCGCAGCGATGAAGGACTACGGGCGGCTACTCGACACAGAAGAGTCAAAGGCATTCTCGAAGCGCGTGTACGACATCGGTGAGTGGTTGGCCCCCCGCGTTGACCGTCTGCCAACAGCAGAGCCACTCGATCTTCGCGTGGCGGTACAAGACCCCTGCCATCTACGACACGTGCAACGAGCGCACCAGTCAACGAGAGTCATTCTTGCGCCTTTTGTGCGCGAACTAGTCGAGCTCGACGACGAAGGACTGTGTTGTGGAGCGGGCGGTGCCTACTCCGCATTGGAACCTACGTCGGCAAGCTTGATCCGTGAGCGTAAGTTGGCGGCGATTAGCCGAGTCTCGCCGGACGTTGTGGCGAGTGCCAATCCCGGTTGTTCGATGCACTTGGCCGCTGCTGGCATCGTGACGGTGCATCCGGTGAGCCTGATCTATCGGGCCATAACCGTGACGACTCCTCGGACGTCGGTGACGATGTGATGGAGAGCCACCGGACGATGTACGACAGGACCAAACGCACGCGATACTTGCTACGCGGTCGTGGATGTACTGCCTTAAAGGGCGTGACATGATAAAAAAGTTGCTAGTAGCCAACCGAGGTGAAATTGCCATTCGCGCTTTTCGGGCAGCGAACGAACTTGAGATTTCCTCCGTCGCAGTATTCGCGTTCGAGGATCGTTACTCCCTACATCGGCAGAAAGCTGACGAGAGTTACGAAATCGGAGAGCGCGGCCACCCCGTGCGCTCTTACTTGGACGTCGCTGAAATAGTTCGCGTGGCGCTTCTCGCGGGCGCCGATGCCCTCTATCCCGGGTACGGCTTCGTATCTGAAGACCCACGCCTCGCGTCGGCGTGCGTGGAGAATGGACTAACATTTGTCGGTCCCTCATCTGACGTTCTCGATCTGGTGGGCAACAAGATCCGTGCGCTCGAGGCCGCGCGAGCGGCTGGGTTGCCGACCCTTCGCTCCGCGTCGCTTCCGTCAGTCGTTGTGAACGACGATGTTGTGCCTCAAGCTCGACGTGATCAATCGGAATTGATCGACATGGCAAACGACATCGGATTTCCTCTGTTCGTGAAGGCTGCAGCAGGAGGCGGTGGCCGCGGCCTGCGCTTGGTCGAGACGAAAGATGACTTGGAGCAGGCGATTAGGGTGGCGTCAAGCGAAGCGCTTTCGTCATTCGGTGACGACTCCGTTTTTCTTGAGCAAGCGGTGCTCCGACCTCGCCATATCGAAGTCCAAGTCCTCGCGGACGCCCGAGGTGGAGTCGTCCATCTTTTCGAGCGCGACTGCTCCATTCAGCGCCGTCACCAAAAGGTGATTGAGATTGCGCCGGCCCCTAACCTTGACCCAGATTTGCGCGACCAACTTTGCACGGACGCCGTCACTTTTGCGCGATCGGTCGGCTATTGCAACGCCGGTACGGTCGAGTTTCTAGTTGACGCCGAAGGGCGCTACGTGTTTATCGAGATGAATCCCCGTATTCAGGTCGAACACACGGTCACCGAGGAAGTTACCTCCATCGATCTCGTTCAGTCGCAACTGCGCATCGCCGGTGGCGAGACGCTCTCTGACCTAGGGATTGATCAGTCCTCCATTCGACTCAACGGTGCGGCACTACAGTGTCGGATCACCACCGAGAATCCCGCGGAAGATTTCCGACCTGACACTGGTCGAATCACTACGTATCGATCACCAGGTGGAGCGGGAGTTCGTCTTGACGACGGCACCTATCCCGGGGCCGAGATACTTCCGTATTTTGACTCACTCCTCGTAAAGCAGACCTGCCGGGGGCGCACGTTCGCCGAGGCCCTTGCGCGTAGTCGGCGCGCCTTGGCTGAGTTTCGGGTTCGAGGCGTCGCGACCAATCTCGCGTTCCTCCAAGCCATTATGGCCGAACCCGACTTGGCCGCCGGAGCGCTGACAACCTCGTTCTTGCCCGATCATCCGGGTCTCGCCGATACCCGAAGCGGTCTTGACCGGGGCACGCGTATGTTGACGTACTTGGCCGACGTGACAGTGAATCAACCGAACGGTCCGGCGCCACATTCGCTCGATCCAAAGACCAAACTGCCGCCACTCGCCGTGGACCGGCCGCCAGCGGGGTCGCGCCAAGCACTCGCCGCTCTGGGCCCTGTCGCCTTTGCTGCCGCTCTGCGAGAACAGTGCGCCTTGGCCGTCACCGACACCACGCTTCGCGACGCGCACCAGTCCCTCTTGGCGACGCGGCTACGTACGTACGACATGGTGGCCGTGGCTCCTTGGCTCGCGAGCGGCCTCGCGGGTTTATTGTCGCTCGAAGCGTGGGGTGGGGCGACCTACGACGTTGCCCTGCGATTCCTGAAAGAGGATCCTTGGGAGAGATTGCCGGCACTTCGAGAGGCCGTGCCCAACGTGTGTCTGCAAATGTTGTTGCGCGGACGAAACACTGTGGGTTACACGCCGTACCCCGACCGGGTGGCAACCGCCTTCGTCGGCGAGGCGGCTCGCGGCGGGGTCGACATCTTTCGCATCTTTGATGCGTTCAATGACGTCAATCAAATGCGGCCCGCGATTGAGGCCGTCCTCGAAGAGAACAAATTGGCCGAAGGAACAATGTGCTACTCCGGCGACTTGGCGAACCCCGCCGAACAACTTTATACGCTGGACTACTACTTGAAAATCGCCGAACGACTTGTCGACACCGGATGTCACGTGCTGTGCGTCAAAGATATGGCGGGGATCCTGCGCGCACCAGCGGCGAAGCAGTTGGTCAAAGCGTTGCGCTCCCACTTTGATTTGCCGGTGCACTTACATACGCACGACACCACTGGGGGTCAGTTGGCCACGTACCTAGCCGCCATTGAGGCGGGCGTTGACGCGCTCGACGGAGCGGCGGGACCACTCTCGGGCACGACGAGCCAGCCCTCACTCTCAGCCATCGTGGCGGCGACCGATCAGACGCCGCGCGCCACCGGTCTTTCACTTGACGTGTTGAACGACCTCGAACCCTACTGGGCCGCTGTTCGCTCCCTGTACGCGCCGTTCGAGAGCGGGTTGAGCGCACCGACGGGACGGGTGTACCGCCACGAGATTCCTGGTGGCCAGCTATCCAACCTGCGTACTCAGGCCGTGGCCCTCGGACTCGGAGAGAAGTTCGAGGTCGTTGAGGATCTTTACGCGGCGGCCGACCGTATTCTCGGGCGAATCGTGAAGGTCACGCCATCGTCCAAGGTCGTCGGCGACTTGGCACTTTACCTATGTGGGATTGGTGCAGATCCGGCGGCGTTCGAGAAAGATCCCGCCGCTTACGACATACCCGACAGCGTGATCAGTTTTCTCGAGGGGGAACTCGGTACGCCGCCCGGCGGTTGGCCCGAGCCGTTTCGAACCAAAGCGCTGGCGGGCAGAGCACCGACCGTTCGCCACAACGAACTCTCACTCGATGACGAAGCTGCGTTGGCAGGGCCCGCTGATGTGCGCTCGACCCTTAACCGACTGCTGTTCCCTGCCCCCACGAAAGAGTATGAGAAGTCGGTCAGCTCCTTCGGGGACCTCTCCGTCATCGCCACCCGTGCCTTTTTCTACGGCCTAGAGCCAGGGGAGGAGGTCGAAGTGAAATTGGGGCCCGGGGTGTCACTCTTCCTGAGCATCGACGCCGTTGGCGAGGTGGACGACGCCGGGTTCCGCACGGTGTACTGTCGCCTGAACGGTCAATATAGAACTCTGAACGTTCGTGATCACGCGGCGACAGATCTCACACACCATCGAGAAAAGGCGACCGGCGATCTAACCGAAGTCGCCGCACCCTTTTCGGGTGTCGTCTCGGTGCGGGTAAAGGTTGGTGACCATGTGGGCGCAGGTCAAACGGTGGCGATCATTGAAGCGATGAAGATGGAAGCTTCTATTACCACGGCGATTGCAGGTGTAGTGAGTCGTGTAGCAATCGAGTCCGTTGCCAATGTCGAAGGCGGCGATTTGTTGCTCACCGTCGTCGAGGCGCCGCCCTCAACTGTGCCCTTTTAGGCTTTCACTAACGCACCGATTGCGCGCCGTGACTTGCGGCAACGAAGGTCTCACCTTTCTGTCCTGAATTCCCGAGTACTTACTTTTTGAATTTCGTGCGCCGCCCAGGTACCGATCCCGGCACCTTGTGGATTAAAAGAAACATTCGAACTCTTGTTCTGTGTCGGTCTCGTTGCGAATGTCCGTTGTTTTCAAGGAATCGTCATGTCGAGTGTCGGTCTCATCGGGTGGTGTTGCAAAATTATGAGGCCTATTTGGGTGGCCTGTTAGGGCTCCGGCGGTCAAGCCACGTTGTATAGCAATTGCTCAGATTCGTGTAAGTAGTGTCGGGCACCAGTCACGATAGATAACCTGGGTTACGTCGTGTCCTTTGCGGAACTGCTTGAACTCATTTGGCTATGTGAAAGTGAAGTAGAAGAACGTCGAGGTCCTTCGCGAGCGTCGAGACGAAATGTCGGCCGGGCGTTCATTTCTCACCGTCGCTAGAAACGGATCGACGCTAAGGTCTCATTGAGATCCCGGTTGGGTCGCTCCCAATATGCTACGCGTCGGACGAAAAGTCGACCTCATTCACAGAAACGCGCATCATTCGACCCTCAATGGAGCGCTCGATCAGTATCCTCTATTATTGATGCACTGGATCCAATTGATATGCGATTTGTGGGGCAGATTCCGTTTGACAGGGGAGTGCGGCGCTAATAGAGTCGTGGAGCGGACGCTCCACCAGCAATTCTAAATGGAAGCAAAAGCTTAAACCTGGAGCGAGATGGATCTGTTATTTACTTCGGCTCAGATCGAGTTTGCCAATTCCCTTCGCAACTACCTCGACGACTTGGATCTCACCGAAGTTATGACCGAACGCAAGATCGGGACTGCGGAGGTGAGTGAAGCCGGTCCACGAGCTCAACAGCTACTTCGCACGATGTCGAAGGATAGCTGGCTCGGTGTGGGCTGGCCCAAAGAGTTTGGCGGGATGGGCCGCTCACTCGTTGAACAATGGATCTTTGTCGAAGAGATGACTACCCGTGGCCTGCCGACTGGTGGCTTGACACTCACATCGGTCGGCCCGACGATCATGCGCTTAGGGACTAAAGAGCAGCAACTGCAGTACTTGCCGCAGATTCTCGCTGGCGAATACGTCTTCGCGATTGGTTACAGCGAACCCAACGCGGGCACGGACCTCGGCTCTCTCGCCACGCGTGCGACGTTGGAAGACGACACCTGGGTCATCAATGGCCAAAAAGTCTGGACGACCGGCGCTCACTACGCCACTCACATCTGGCTTGCGGTGCGAACTGGCACTAAAGAAGATCGAACTCGCGGTATCAGCATCATTGCGGTGCCAATGGATGCGCCCGGCATTCAAGTGCGCCCGTTGCGCACCCAGTCCGATGGGCGAACCAACGAAGTTTTTTTTGATGACGTGCGAGTGCCAGCAGGGAACCTAATCGGCGACCTGCACCGGGGCTGGGATGTCATTCGAATGGCGCTGAATTTCGAGCGATTGATGCCCTATTCATCGCTATGGCGAGATCTCCGCCGCGTCCTGCAGTACGTCGGAGTGGAAGATCAAGACGAGGTTGAAGCGCTAGATGACCTCGACGTTCGCCGAAGATTAGCCGTGATAGTGGCGGAGACTGAAATCGCCCGACTTCTGTGCCTTCGAGTTGCGGCTCAGATTGATGAGGGGCTGGTCCCGGGCGCCGAGTCGTCGATGGCCAAGGTTTTCTACACTGAGCTGCAACAACGATTGCACGTGACGGCAATTGACGTGGTGGGCGAAAGGGCTCTGCTTCGTGTGGGTGCGGAGGATGCCCCCGCGGGCGGGGTTTTTGAACGTTTATTTAGGTCATCAACCATATTGAAGTTTGGAGCCGGGACTAACGAGATACAGCGCGACATTATTGCCACACAGCACCTTGGACTTACCCGCGCGACCACACGAATTGAAGGTAAATCTTCATGAAGCTCGTACTTGATGATGAACAAGAAGCCCTTCTCGTTTCTGTCCGCAATGTACTCAATGCTCACTGTTCGCCGACACAACTCGCGAGCGCCGAGGAATCTAAATCGGGTCTAGATGACGAACTCTGGTCCACGATGGTCTCTGCGGGCTGGACGGCTATGTCGGTACCGCAGACACTTGACGGACTCGGAACGTCACTTGAGACGACAAGCAACATTGTCCAGGAGATCGGTAGATTCGGATGCGCGACGCCGCTCGTTTCAGGATTGCAAGTCGGTTCCATTTTGTCTTCGATCAACGAAGATGAACGTGCAGAGAGACTGCTTCGGCTCCTACTCGACGGTCACGTCGTCACCTACGCTGGATTCTTTGATACGAGAATCGAACTCGAGCGTCAAGGTGGCGATTACCTCGCGAGCGCCGACGCGGTTCCCGTACTTTGGGGCCATCTTGCCAAGGCCATCGTTGTCGTGGCGAAGGATTCGCATGGTGCGTTAAGCGCCCACATTGTCGACGTCAGCGATGGAGTTACTCTTCAGACGAAAATGACGCTCGACAACGAGCACGTGGGCATTCTCAATCTGGCCAGATTCAACGTGGGGAAGCCCCTCGTTGTGTTCGACCATCAAGGAGCGCTTGACGACTGGCTTGCTCCCTTTCGCGTCCTCCAGGCAGCCCTCCTGACGGGATGCGCGCAGAAACTCCTGGAAATGACTGTCGAGTACATGGAGGTTCGCAAGCAGTTTGGCCGCACGCTCGGGTCACTTCCAACCGTTCACCAAGTGCTCGCAGATGTGGCCATCGAAGTTGACGGCGCGCGCCTCGCCGTGGGCGAAGGGGCAGCTCGCCTTGACCGAGGTCTCTCAGCTGGACGTATTTCCAGCGTCGCTTCCTATTGGTCAGGCGTCGTAGCGCAGTCGACTGCACTTCGGGTGGCGCAGTTACACGGAGCGATTGGCTTTATGAAGGAGTTTCCACTCCAACTCTTCTTTCGTCGCGCGAAAGCGGGACAACTACGCCTCGGCAGCCTGCGTACCCAACAGGATCTGCTCGCTCGTCAACTGTTGCCAGCAGTGATAAACAGTGGCGCCGCGATTGCGATGTACGGCGTGGAAGTCGACCAGGGGGCTTAACGATGGCTGTGGACCCGATCTGTGGAGCAGAAGTCGATCCTGCTCTGGTGAACCACGCCGCTGGTTCAGTACCCGGCGGCGCTTCCGAGACGGATCCGAAAATGGGCACCAAGTCGTTTGTCGAGGGGGAATGGATGTACTTCTGCAGCCTCGACTGCCGAAGTCGATTTCGAAGTGACGAATAACCGCAATTTATTCACGAGGGGAAGGAAGATCTGACGATGGAGATCATGACTGATGCCGAATATCGCGAGTACTTCACGACCCTGAGCAACTGGGGACGCTGGGGCGACGACGACCAAAAAGGCACTTTGAACCTGCTGACAAATGAAACCCGTCTGGCCGCCGCACAGGCGGTGAAGTACGGCGTGGCCGTCGGATGTAGTCGAATACTCTCTCCGGTTCATGCCCCGCACAATCCTGAACCGATATTGCACCACATGACTGTGGCTGGCGAGGGTGAAATCAAAAAGGGTTTTCAGGGCTCTGAAGACTGGTTTGGCATGGGTTTTCACGGCTATGGCATTACGCACCTCGACGCACTGTCGCACGTTTTTTGGGACGGCGTTCTTTACAACAACCGTCCGAGTTCACTCATTAAGGCAGCAAGTGGCGCGCGAGTTTTGAGCGCCGAACAAGCTGGTGACGGTGTTCTCGGGCGTGGCGTGCTCCTTGACGTCCCCCGTTTTCGCAACGTTGAATGGCTGGAACTTGGCGAGCCCATCGGTCCTGACGAACTGACGGCCTGCGCCGCGTCTGAAGGGATCGACGTCCGCAGTGGCGACATCCTTTTGGTGCGAGTTGGCCGAGACGTTCGGTTTAAGTCGCATGGCCCGAGCGAACCCGAGAAGGATGGTACGCCTGGACTGCACGCGTCGTGCCTCCCACTGCTTCGAGAGTGGGACGTGGCCGCTATCGGCTCTGACGCCACCAATGACGTGATGCCCTCCCAGGTGGAGGGGGTCGCCGCCGCGGTGCACGCCGCGGGCATTGTGGCGATGGGACTGTGGCTGTTCGACAGCATGTTGCTGGAACCATTGGCCCAAGCGTGCGCTAGGTACTCAAAGTGGGATTTTCTATTCTCCGCGTCGCCGCTCATGATCAAGAACTCGACTGGCTCACCGGTCAATCCCGTAGCGGTTCTATGACCGATCGAGCGAAAGTTACGACTCTCGCCGACGCAGTCCGACTGATCCCCGACTCGGCAACGGTCGGAGTGGGTGGCAACTCGCAGTCTCGCAAACCGATGGCGCTGATTCGTGAAATGGTGCGCCAAGGTCGATCTGACCTCACGGTAGTGACATTTCTCGGCGGCATTGACGTCGAACTTTTGCTTGCCGGAGGATGCGTGAAAGAAGTACGCGCAGCATTAGTAAGTCTGGATCTCGTCGGGCTGGCACCACTGTACGCAGCGATCGATCCCGCAAAGTGTGTTTGCGAGACGGAAGCGTCCTTGGTCTATGGGCTGCGGGCCAGTGCCGCGGGCGTGTCATTTTTGCCCTCACGAGGCACGCTTCATACGGACATACCCAAAGTACGCGGTGACTTGAAGCGTGTGGAGAGTCCCTACGAAGACGAAGAGCTCATCGCCATGCCCGCTCTCCAAATTGACGTTGCTTTAATTCATACGTCCTGGTCCACTCCGCTCGGAACGGCCGGGACTGAAGGTGTCCCGGTCCTCGATCGTCTCTTGTCGGAAGCGGCCCGTCAAACCATCGTCACCACCGAGCAGGTTCTCCCAAATGAAGATCCCCTCGGTGACGTCCTCGTAAGACGAAGTAGGACGACCGCCGTTGTTGAGGCAAAATTTGGAGCTCATCCGACAGGTTGTTTCCCCTACTATCGACAGGACATTGCCTTTCTCGCAAGCTACGCGGCCCAGGTAAAGGAGCGAGGTGCGGAGGCGGCTCTGAGTCTCTTTACTCATTCATCGCAGCCTGAAGATAAGCGCGTAGACCGCGAACAGATACTCGTCCAGCTATGAGTGAGACCAGTGGGGCATCCAGGTCGGAGATCATTGCGACATGTATCAGTCGCGAGATCAATGATGGCGACGTCATTGGCCTGGGCCTTGGAACTTTCATCCCTGCGGCGGGCGCAATGCTGGCTCAGCAGACCCACGCGCCAACGGTTGATTTTTTCTTGAGTCCCGCCGGTGCGTATGTTCACGATCTTCCGATGCTTACACTCACCCTCAGCGAGTGGGCAGCCAGGGACCGAGTTATCGATCGACCGAAACTGTCCGAGGTGTTCAGCCAAGAAGTGCATCCTGATCACGTCGAGTTTTTTCGACCTGCTCAAATGGACGCCTTCGGCCGATTCAATACTTCACTTATCGGATCTCTCGATGCCCCAAAACTTCGTCTACCGGGAGCTGCCGGCATCCCTGACGTCACAGCAACATTGCGTCGCCTGTTCTATTACGTTCCAAGACATGACAGCAGGACGCTCGTCGAAACTGTCGACTTTGTCACTGGCGGGCCGACCCACTTCGGAACGGAATCCTCATGCTCTCCGTACCTGGGAAGCAGGGCGTTTCGTCTGATCACTGACCTTGGCGTCTTCGGCTTCGACGAAGGCGGACGAATGGAGGTCGTGAGCCTGCACGAAGAAGTCACTCGCGACGAAGTCCACGCTCACACCGGGTTTTCTTTGGACGGAAAGTGGGATGAGCGCACCGAGCCGCCGACGGGCCGAGAACTGGAACTGCTGCGAGAATCGATCGATCCTCTGGGCGTCATGTTGCTCGAGACATTGCCCGCCAAGAGTCGACAGGAACGACTTCTCTATATCTATAACAACGAACGCCACGTACTGGAGGAAAGAATGCGATGAGCACATCAGCCACGGATAACGAGCGAGCGGGGGACAGCAATGCAGCGATCAACGGTCTGCTGAATCCTTCATCCATCGTGATCATCGGTGCGTCATCGGGCAACTTGTTGAGTGGCGTGGTCATGCGATCGCTCCGCAAGTACAAATTTCCCGGCAACGTGGTCGGAGTCAATCCAAAACACCAAGATATTGAAGGGTTCCGCTGTTACCCGACAATCGAGGACGTCCCGGATGACGAACACTTCGACCTGGCATACCTCTCGATTCGTCGCGACATCGTGGCCGAACAGCTGCGGGCCTGCGGTGAGCGGGGCATTCGCGCGGCTGTGGTCATCTCGTCGGGATTTGCCGAGGTCACTGACGGCGCCAACTTCGAAGCGGAATTGAAAGCGGTAGCCAATGAGTACGGCATGGCCATCTGCGGGCCGAACTGCGCGGGAGTAGCGAATTTCCTCACCGACTTCATGGGCGTTGGAACGAACAATTTTCTTAGCCTCAGTGAAATTAAGACGGGCGGCGCAGCGATCGTCACTGCGTCGGGAGGGCTAGGCAACACGATCTTCTCATACCTTCAGGCGAATCGCATTGGCTGCAGTCACCTCATCAGTATCGGGAATGAGACGGTCACTACGGCGGCCGACTATCTCGACGCCCTGCTCGATGATCCCGAGGTCACGATGATCATTGGGTACATTGAGCAAGTTCGCAATCCGGTGCAGTTTGAGGCCGCCGTGATTCGTGCTCATGACATGGGAAAGCCGGTCATCATCTTAAAGCCGGGAAAGACCGAGGTTGGTCGTGACGCGATGCGTACTCACACCGCGGCCCTAAGCGGATCCCGCGAGGCATACGAAGGCTGGTGCCGACGTTTGGGCATCATATTGGTGGACGACATCGATGAACTCGCCGAGACAGCCGTGGCCCTGCAGCGTGTGGGGACCAACGTGGGGGACGGCATCGGTCTATTCAGTCTTCCCGGCGGTGGTCTCGCGCTCGTGACGGACCACGCGACAGACAACGGGTTCTTTCTCCCACCTCTGTCGCCATCGGTCATTGACTCACTCGCAGAGATCATGCCGCCCATGGCGGCTGTGAAGAATCCTCTGGACCCGACAGCGGGATATCGTGACTCCCCACTGCTCGCCGAAGCCATGGTTCGCATGAGCCAGGAATCTGACATTGACACGGTCGTCTATTTCCCCCTCGTTTCTGACGCGACGGTCGCAGAGCATCAGGCCGATCAACTTATCGAGTTGAAGGCACGTCTCAAGAAACCTTTGGTGTCAATCTGGACGGTAGGCAGTACACCCGAGTTGGAGTCAGGACCCTGGAAGCGTCTCCGTGACGCCGAGGTTGCGCTTTACACGCGCACTTCCAACTGCTTCAAAGCGTTGCGCCGACTTCGTGAATACGCGGAGTACCTCGAAAGTTGGCCAACCCGACGTACGCAACTGCTCCAGAAGGAAGAGCTTCCGGCCAATGTTGTGCCGAGTGCGACGAGCTTGATTGACCACCTGCAGTCAGCGGGACTACGCGTTCCTCGAACAGTGCTCGCGACCAGTGCGGATCAAGCCGCCGCCATGGTGGATGAGTGGGGAGTGCCGGTGGTGCTCAAAGTCAACTCGCCCGACATTCTGCACAAGACCGAGCTGGGTGGCGTTCGACTCGAGATTGAGAACGCGGAGCAAGCATCGAAGGCATTCGAGGAGATCCTTCTGTCGGTAACGTCGCTTCGGCCCGATGCAGTGATCAACGGTATCGACGTCCAGGAATTCGCGCCGCACGGCATCGAGATCTTGCTCGGCGTCACGACCGAGCCGGACTTAGGCCCGACGCTGACAATCGGTGCGGGTGGTGTGTTGGCGGAGTTGCTTGATGACGCGGTGACCGTACCCGTTCCGTTGCACGCGAACGAGGTACGTGAGTTCCTGCAAGGTCTGAAGTGCTGGAAACTGTTGTCCGGCTACCGCGGAGCCGGACCATCCGACGTGGAGGCCCTGTGCCGTGTGGCGTCCGCGTTGTCGGTAGCGGCGCACTCCTGGCGCGAACATGCTCCAGAGATTGACCTAAACCCGATCCTCGTCGCCGAGAGGGGTCACGGGGCG
>Ga0208357_1002304_pt1 | contig 12778 bp, 12 predicted proteins | sample NGESurdeep092012_6_FD_184487 | JGI IMG/M metagenome (GOLD analysis project Ga0208357, IMG submission 184487) | Arctic peat soil microbial communities from Barrow, Alaska - NGEE Surface sample F52-2 deep-092012 (SPAdes) | ecosystem: Environmental > Terrestrial > Soil > Wetlands > Peat ... | reverse complement strand
GGGCCGGGGGCTGCGTCTGCCGAGCGCCGGGGGCGCGGTGCGCCAGGCGACCGGAACATGAGTTCGGATGCGAGCATCACGTCCGCGTTTGCGTGCCGCAGGCCGCCGACCACCCGGCGCACGGCGGTTACCGCCCAGACGGCTAGCCGATGGCGGGGCGGGGTGCCGAAGACGGTGGTCACCTCGTTGGTGGAGGGATGCGTGGCCGGCTCGCCGCGCTCGCGGTCCGGCCCGCCAGCGTGCAGTCTTCCTGCGCGGGCGCCGGAAGGGTCATCCTGGCCGCGTTCTGCGGCGTGGCCGCGCTGCACGTGGTCCTCGCGGATGTGCAGCTCCAGCATCGGCCTGTTCGCGAAGGCGAGCCCGCAGAACGAGCAGGTGGGGGTGAGTGTAGTGGTCATGTCGTCCTCCTTGGTTCTCATGCAAGCCGGCCAGGGTGCAGCCCGGGTGGGTTCGCTGTGGCGGCCGTGTGGAGATCCGCGTCCGCGATGCTGCGGGTGGCTAGCTGCCGGGCATCTCGCCTGGCCCCGACCGCGACCATGGGGGGCTCCTGGCCGCTGGGGTGATGGAAAGCGTGACGTTCCGTCCTGGGCGGGCGGCCAGCGCCTGGGACAAGGCTGCGTCGTCCGCAGTGCGGGTGCTCCCGGCCGAGGTGATCACGAGGTCCCGGACGCTGGTCGCGGCGGTTGCGCCGCTCAGCGGGTAGCTGCCCGAGTCGTCGGGCTGTTCGCGGCAGACGCCAGGCGTTGACCTGCAGCCGCTTCCTGCATGGCCCCGATCAGCCTCGGTGATCATCCGCTGACCGCCGGGGGCCGTGGTCCCGCTCGGGCAGGCGGCTGCCGGGCTGGTTCAGCGTGCTGTGGCCAGGCGCAGCACGTAGGCCCGCTCTTGTGCTCCGAACCATGGCGGTGACCCTGCGGCGGCGTTCTCCGTGAGCCGGCCTGGCTGGGAAGTGGCGGTCAGGGAGACGTGCACCCGCGGGTCGCTCAGGCCCCATTTGATCAGGGCCTGGGCCCAGGTGGCGACGCCGAAGGGACGCAGCGGCGCGAGCTCGGCGGGGCTGGGCGGCCGGCGCATGAGCTCGCCCTCGCCGAGGGGGCGCGCCAGCAGGACGCCGAGGCCGAGGTCGTCGGCCAGCGGCAAGATGGCCCGCTCGACCTCCCGGTGAGCCGGGTTGTAGGGCACCTGCACCGGGAAGGGCATATGCAAGGCGTCGCGAACCGCGGCGTGCAGGCAGGCACCCGCGCCAGCGAGTTCAGGTCTCGGCGCAAGGGGCATCACCTGGGCCGCCGGCGAAATGCCGCAGCGAGCCTGAAGCGCGCAGTTCAGTCCCACGCCGCCGTGAACGCTGTCAGCCTGAGCAGCACTCGGCCTGGAGACCGTACACCTCATGGTCGAAGTGCCTGGCGCTGCCCCGCGAGGACGGGGCCTGGCCGGACGCCACCGTCGTGCCGCGTCGGGCGATGAAGAGATGCTTCGCGGACCGCCTCGCGGATTGTCACACCCTTGACGGCCCAGCCGCCCCGCAGTCCCGGCCCGCTGACAGTAAATATCGTGACACGATTATTACTCAAATCGTGATCTCTGGCCTCTTCCCCGCTACCGTCAATCTGATAGATCGTTGTACGATATAATTATGAGTGAGTTCCCGGCGGCGTAGGGCAGGAGGGCGGATGACCGCAGCGGCAGGCCGCAGGCATAGTCCGGCCCGGGTAGCCAGCCATGGTCGCCCTGTCGCGGATCTGGCCGGGGCGATGCGGGGCGAGGTGCGGTTCCACCGCAAGGCGCGGGCAAGGGCACCGCCGGGACCGTGGGCAAGTTCCAGAGCACCGACTGAGCAAACCACCGAGACTTCTCCATCAGGAGGAAACATGCAACGCAACCAACAGGGGCCGCCGCGGCAGCCCGGAGCCGTCGGCCCGGAAGACGTCATGTCGCCCCACCCCGAAGGCCCGGACATCGTGCCCCGCGAGCAGAAGGCTTCCCCGCCGGCCGACGGTCCGGGCGACGTCATGTCGCCCCATCCCGTGAGCCTGGGCGGCCAGCAGGGTTCGCCGCCACCCGACGACCCGGGCGACGTGATGTCGTCCCACCCCGGGGGCCCGGACGTCGCGCCCGGCCAGCAGCAGCATTCGCGCCTGCCCGACAGCGCGGAGGGCACTATCGAGCACCAGCCGTAACGCTAAGCTGGGCCTGCCTGGACCGGTCCGGTGTTTAGGACACGCAGTTCGAACTGCCGCGACGAAAAGTTGCCTCGCGATATAGTCGAGCGGAATATCCCTCTGGCGCCCGGCGACTGTCCGTCGTCTTAATTGCCAGCGACGCTGATGTGCTAGGCACCTGGAAGGTGATAATGCCCCGGCTGACCCGGCGAGACTTCGAAAGGTTGCTGGAATTCCGCGTCGCGCTGCGCCGATTCCAGCGCTGGAGCGAGGACCAGGCGCAGGCGGCAGGCCTCACCCACGTTCAGCACCAGTTGCTGGTCGCGATCAAGGGGCATCCGGGCGATAAGCCTCCGACCGTGGGGGACCTGGCAGACTACCTGCTTCTGCGGCCGCACAGCACAGTGGAGCTTGTTGACCGCGCCGAGGCCGCCGGCCTGGTCGATCGGATACCGGACCTGGACGATGGCCGCGTTGTCCGTGTCCGCCTGACAGCGGCAGGCGATCGCATCGTAGGGCAACTGACCCCAATGCACCTCGACCGCCTGCACGAGCTCGCGGCCGTCCTGGACGACCTGGTAACCCTACACCGCGGCCCTGCCGATCCCCGCCTGAGAGGTGAGCCCTGACTTTCCACGGGGCTGTTGGCTGCCGCTGGCGGTCGTCTGGTGGGATCCGCTTGGATTTCAGGGCCGGAGTATGACGGAGCGCCCACTGCCGGGCCAAACGTCCCCCTGCAGCAAGAACGGCGACGACGCTCCTTGCCTCGGCAGAAAAACCACTTGCACGGCAAAATCATGATCGACGTGGCCACGGTTTACCGCCCGACCACGTGACCGCTGCTCCCCGAGCCGGCACGCGCCGGGCCTGCCAGAATTCCCATATGATCATATGTCGTGTTACGATATAAGTGATTCGGCGATCGCCGCATACGGCGGCCGTCGAATGATCCGCAACTACCGGGATCTCAACGGCGACCGCGTCGAAGAAACCGGCCAGAACGTCGAGGTGAAACGAAGCAGCATGGATACTGTGCCCGCATGGTCAGCCCTGGAGCTGCCCGCGATCTTCATTCGAACCCCGGAACAACCCGTGACCAAGATTGTGGTCGGCGTGAACAGCTCGGGCGGCTCGGCGGCCGCGCTGCGGTGGGCCGTGGCTGAAGCCTGCCGCCGTGAGGCCCTCCTGCGTATCGTGTCGACGTGGGAAAGCGCTGGTCCGCTGGGTGCGCCCCTGACGGGCGACCCGGCCAGGATCGCCGCCGCGCGGGTGCAGAAGGCACTGGTCCGCGTTCTTTCCCAGCAGTGCCTCCCGTGCCGTATCGGCTGTGCCACGCTCAAAGGCGCCCCCGGAGAGGCTCTCCTGAGCGAGGCCGGCGAGGCCGGGCTGCTGGTGCTCGGGGCGGCCGGCCCCGGCCCGGAACGTGAACCAGGCCCCACTCACCGGTACTGTCTCCAGAACGGGCATGGTCCGCTGGTGTTCGTGCCGGCCGCCTGGCGTCTCAGCCATGACCCCGGACCCCTGGAATCGTCCGGCGAGCGCGTCACCTGACAAGCGGCGGCCCCAGCGCTGCAGGCTGCTGCGACTCGCGCACCGACGTATTCCTCGGGGCAGGCAGGTGCAGGCAGATGACTCACCTCCCCGCAGACGGGCACGACGGCGACGCTGGCGGCATCGAGCTGCGGGTGAGTTTGGCGGTCGCAGCTTTTACGTGCCCTGATCTGGCGAGCCTGACGCAGGCAATGTCCATCGGCGGCACCCCTGCGGCGGGCAGCGCGCATATTTCGTCTCAGCTCGCGCGCAGCGACTGGTGGCAGTGCCTCGCCATGGGCGAGCGTGCCCGCGTTGAGACGAAGCAGCCGCCCTAGACCTGGCCGATGCGGCCCAGGCCGCGACGCGCGCTGACGCGGACATGCGGCGCGGGGAAGCCCGCATAGCCGCGGTTCACCTGGAGCAAAGCGATCAGCTCTACCGGCGAGCCGGCCTGCGAAGGCGGCTTGCCCACCGTCCGGAGTCCGCACTGCCCAGGTCGATGCGGTAGGCCTCGGGTCGGCCAGCGCGCTTCGACGGCGGCCCAGGCTCGAATTCCATCCGGACGGCGATGCTGCCCAAGGGGTACCGTTGGTGAGGCGCTTGATGCAGATGACCAGCATCGCGACGCTGCTGAGAACGAACCTGACCGCGACCGACACCGCCTGCCAAGGAACGACCGCCGGCTCCTGCGTCGCACCCAACGCTGCGGCAACCATCGAGTTAGCGAAAGTGATCGGCGACCCAGTCGCGCGAGAAGTCCGCGCTGGTGTCACGCCGGCGCGAAGCGGACCGAGACGCGGGCACGGGTGACCGGGACGAGGGTGCTGGAGGCGCCCGACTTGGCCTGCAGCGGCTCCTCCGGGTACGCGACGCCGGCGGGCGCCGAAACGAGGCCCTCGACGGCCAGGCTGCCGTCGTCGGTCCACGGCGTCGACAGCAGCCGGGTGAGCGCTACTGCAGATGCAGCCCGCAACTGGTCAATCGAACCCCGGCAGCATGCCACCGGACCCTGCAGTCGCCGCCTGAGGCGGTATTTGTTGCCCCGTGTTCGTCACGAGCCCAGCCGGTGTACGTTTATATCGTGGAGCGATATAATAAAGGCCAAGACTGAGGAAGAGGTGGAGAATAACAGCGGACTCACTGTCAGGACGCGGCCCGAGCGCTCAGTGTCGCCCGGGGAGCGTGATTATCCCCGCCCCGCTGGCACCCATGCGGCGGAACCGCCCCGGCGAGTCTGCGGGCTGAAGCTCACCGCCGGAAAACGGAGTGGCCCGGCTTCCCGCCAGAAGAACTGGGCCTGGTCGTGCACGGCTCCCGAGGGCGAGCCATGCAACGGCGGAAATGCTCTGAGCGGGCAGGCGCCACGCACGCATAAAGATGCCCTCACTTCGCCGGTCGCGGGAAGGCGCCTCCTAACGAAGGCGTCATCAACAACCACCAGGAGGACGCGGGAATGAAGCAGCGCCGAACCGGGCGAATCGGCGACCCCGGCAGTCAGTCGGCCCGAAGTACGCTCGGTGGGGGAGGAGCGGTGGCCGCGGTCCGCCGCGATGAGGTACTGGGCGGTCCGCGGGATGCAGCGCTCGGCCGGGTGGCTGCACTGGCGGCGCGACTGCTAGACGCGCCGCTGGCGTCGGTGACGCTCCGGGAGCAGGACGGGACCTGGCTCGGGGCGGTGTACGGACTGGACGGGCTGACTGAATTCGCCCGGGGCTCCGGCCGGTGCTCCCTGCTGGCCTGGCCGGATGAAGTACTGGTTGTCTCTGACGCGCTGGCCGATCCGGCGGTAGCGTCCAGTCCGCTGGTCACCGGCCAGCCGGGGGTGCGGTTCTACGCCGCGGCGCCGATCGTGACTGTTGACGGCCACAGGCTCGGCACGGTCAACGTGATGGATATCCGGCCGAGGTCGATCGCCGCGGCCGACCTGGCCACGCTGGCTGACCTGGCGGCCATCGTGATGGACGCACTGGAGCTGCGGTTGTCGGCCCGCAGGGCGGTGCGCGCCGAACAGCAGCGGGTCGAGGCCGAACATGCGGCATGCACCCAGGCCGAACGGGACAGGGCTGCTATAAGCACGTTCGCCGCCACGCTCCAGCAGACGCTCCTTCCCCCCGTGCTGCCGACGGTGCCCGGGCTGGAGCTGGCATGCCACTACCACCCGGTGTCACCGCGGGATGTCGGCGGAGACTTTTACGACGTGTTCCGGCTTGACCCTAGGCGGTGGGCCTTCTTCCTCGGAGACGTGTGCGGCAAGGGGGCCCCGGCAGCGGCACTGACCTCGCTGGTTCGCTATACCCTGCGCGCGGCTGCACATCATTTCCCTGATGAGCCACCAGCGGTGCTGGCCGAACTGAACGACGCCCTGCTGGCCGACCCGGCGGTTGACAACCGCTTCTGCACCGTGCTGTACGGCGTGCTCGAAATCGACGGGAACGGCGCAGCCGCAGTGACCCTGGCCGGCGGCGGGCACCCTCCGGCGTGGCTTCTAACACCCGGCAGGGAGAGCGTCCGTGCCCGTCCTGTCGAGTTGCCGGGCGGCCCCCTGGTAGGGGTGCTCACCGACCCGCGGTTCGTCACTACGACCGTGCAGCTGGCACCCGGCTCGGGACTGCTGCTGTACACCGACGGGCTCACCGAGGCCCGGACCGGCGGCGGCGCGCTGCTCGGCCAGGACGGTCTCGCCGCGTTCTTCACGAGTGAAACGGGCGGCGGGCCGGTCCGCGCGGCGGAAATCGTGGCCGGTGCGGTGACGCTGCTGACGCGGCTGGGCAGCGGAGTCCGCGACGACGTGGCCATGCTGGCCCTGAGCGTGCCCGCCGGGCCCTAGCGCGGTGCGGCTCGTCGCTTCCGGCTGGTTGCGCCTTCGGCGCAGCGGCGCCTCGGCTATGGCCCGCAGTAACGCGCCCCGCTTCGGCTGGGCTGGACAGACCTCGTGCAGGCCGAGCGTCCCGAAGGCGGCGCCACCGCCGATCCCCGGCGGCCCGGCCGCGGTCCCGGTGGCCGTCCACTTTCCCGCCAGCCACCGCGCCGCCGACGCCGGGCTGCCCGTCGCCCGCAGGGCAGAGGCGGCCGGCGCGTCCCCGGCGTTCTCGTCCCACGGCGGGAAGTGCAGCAGCTGCCGTGTACCGTCCGGTGACGAGTCCCCGCGAGCTAGGACGGCTGCCAGCAATTCTGCAGCCCCTCATCCCGCAGCCGTCCGAGCCCGCACCTCGCCCGGGCCACCGCACCCGGGACGGCTCGAGAAACACCTCGTCGACCTGCATTGCCGGCTCTCCAGCGAACGGAACGAGGTACTCAGGCGCCGCGGCGCTGACGTCCGGGAGCCGCACGGCGACTCAGCGGCGGCGCGGCTCGCCTTCCGGCCAAGGGCCGGACTGCCACTACGGCTGGTCCGCTCTGTCGCTGGTCCGCGTTCGCGCGGGCGGCCCGGTGCGCCTGGGCATCGGCCCGGGCGCAGGGTGGGAGCCGTGCCCGGCATCGGTATCCCAGTGCGCCGCATGCTGCGGGCCGAGGAAGACGTGCAGCAGGCGGTGCCGCGCAGTGGCGCTAGCCGACTCGGAAGGGCTCGGCGTCGGCGGTGCGGAGGGTGAGGCCGTTGCCGGGTGCGTCCGGGTCGGGGCGGATGACCCCGCCCGCCGGGTCGAGGGTGCCGTCGAAGAACATCGACTCGATCCGGACATGGTCGTGGAACCATTCCAGGTGCCGCAGGTTGGGGACGGCGGCGGCGGCGTGAGCGTGCAGGTGCGGTCCGCAGTGCCCGGAGATGTCCAGGCCGTAGGATGCGGCGACCGCGGCCGCGCGCAGCCATTCGGTGATCCCGCCGCAGCGGGAAACATCGGCTTGCAGGCAGTCCACCGCTCCGGCGGCGCACATGCGGCGGAAGTAGTACAGGTCACAGCCGTATTCCCCGGCGGTGACGTCTGCCCGGACGGCGTCGCGGATCTCCCGAAGGCCGTCGAGGTCGTCGGAGGAGACGGGCTCCTCGTACCAGCGCACGTCCAGGTCGGCGGCGGCGCGCATGACGCGGATCGCCTGCTTGCGGGCGTAGCCGCCGTTCGCGTCTACGAACAGCTCCACGTCTTCGCCGACGACGGCGCGGGCCTGGTGCATCCGCTGCAGGTCGCGGGCGGGGTCGGCGCCCCACGATTCCCCGATCTTTATCTTCACCCTGGGAATGCGCTGCTCAAGGGCCCAGTGGGACAGCTGCTCGCGCAGCTGCCGCTCGTCGTAGGCGGTGAACCCGCCGCTGCCGTAAACCGGCACCTGGTCGCGCACCGCGCCGAGCAGGCGGTGCAGCGGAAGGCCCAGGAGCCGGGCCTTGAGGTCCCACAGCGCGACGTCGACCGCGGAGATCGCGTAGCCGGCCACGCCGGGGCGCCCGGCGTTGCGGACGGCCTTGACCATGGCGCCGAACGCCCCGCCCACGTCCATCGCGTCGCGTGCGGTGACGACGGAGGCGAGCTTGTCGTGGACCATGGCGGCGCAGGCCGCGGGGCCGTAGGTCCAGCCGGTGCCGGTCCTGCCGCCCGCGCGGGCCTGCACGAGGACCATGGTGGTGGAGTTCCAGGCGAGGGTGCCGTCGGCCTCGGGTGCGTTGGTGGGGATGGTGTAGACCGTGGCGTCCACGGACGTTACCGGGGTGTCGATCATGAGTCGTCCTTCGGGTGCCGGCCGCCCGGCACCGGTGTGCGGGGTGGGTGTCTGCCTGGGTGGTCCTGGCGCCGCCCGGCGCTCAGCTGTCCTTGTGGGGCAGGAACTCCTGGACCTTGGTCTTCACGCCTTCCCTGATCACGCCCCACCGGTCCGGGTCGCCCTTGAGCATCGCCTCGGCGGCGTCTTTCATCTGCTCGAAGGTGGCGTGCGGCGGGATCGGCGGCACGTTCGGGTCGGTGTGGACGTCGAGCAGGGTGGGCCGGTCCGCGGCGAGCGCCCGGTCCCAGGCCGCGCCGATGTCGCCGGGGCTGGTGACGGTGATCGCCTGCAGGCCGAGGCTGGCGGCGAAGCCGGCGAAGTCGACGTCGGGCAGGGCCTGGGACTCGGTGAACTTCGGCGACCCTTCCATCGCCCGCAGCTCCCAGGTGACCTGGTTGAGGTCGTTGTTGTGCAGCACGGCGATGACCAGGCGCGGGTCGGCCCACTGCTGCCAGTAGTGCTTGATGGTGATCAGCTCGGCCATGCCGTTCATCTGCATCGCGCCGTCGCCGGCGAACACGATCACGGGACGGTCGGGGTTGCCGAACTTCGCGCCGATCCCGTAGGGGACGCCGGGTCCCATGGTCGCGAGGTTCCCCGACAGCGAGCCGCGCATGTCGCCGCGGAACTTCAGCTGGCGGGCGTACCAGTTGGCCGAGGAGCCGGAGTCGGCGGTCACGATCGCGTTCTCGGGCAGCCGCGGGGACAGTTCGTAGAACAGCCGCATCGGGTTGACCGGGTCGGCGTCGACCATGGCCTCGGCGTCCATCACCTGCCACCAGCGCGTGACGTTGGCCTCGATCGTTTCGCGCCAGCCGCGGTCGTCCTTCCGGTTCAGGTGCGGGATGAGGGCGCGCAGCGTGGCGGCGGCGTCGCCGACCAGGTTCACCTCGTACGGGTAGCGCATCCCGATGTACTTGCCGTCGATGTCGATCTGGACCGCGCGGGCCTGGTCGAACTCGGGCAGGAACTGGGTGTAGGGGAAGCTCGAGCCGACGGTGAGCAGCGTGTCGCAGTCCGTCATCAGCTCGTAGCTGGGCCGGGTTCCCAGCAGTCCGATCGAGCCCGTGACGTAGGGCAGTTCGTCGGACAGGACGTCCTTGCCCAGCAGCGCTTTCGCGACGCCGGCGCCGAGCAGCTCGGCGACCTGCTCGAGCTCGGCGCGGGCGCCGCGGGCGCCGGAGCCGGCCAGGATCGCGACCTTGCGGCCGGCGTTGAGGACGTCGGCGGCGCGGGCCAGCGCATCGCCGTCGGGCGAAGCGGCGGGCCAGTCGACGCCGAGGCTGGAGGGCACCATCTTGAACGCGTGCGTGGGCGGGGAGTACTCGAGCTCCTGGACGTCGGAGGGGATGATGATCGCGGTCGGGGCGCGTTCGGCGAGCGCGACGCGGATGGCCCGGTCCAGGACGTTGGGCAGCTGTTCGGGGACGGTGACCATCTGCACGTACTCGCTGGCGACGTCCTTGAACAGGGTGAGCAGGTCGACTTCCTGCTGGTAGGAGCCGCCCATCGCGGAGCGGCTTGTCTGCCCGACGATCGCGACCACCGGGACGTGGTCCAGCTTGGCGTCGTACAGGCCGTTGAGCAGGTGGATGGCGCCGGGACCGGAGGTGGCCATGCACACCCCGAAGCGGCCGGTGAACTTGGCGTAGCCGACGGCCTCGAACGCGCTCATCTCCTCGTGCCGGGACTGGATGAACATCGGGTTGTCCCCGGCGCGGCCCCACGCGGCGAGGGTCCCGTTGATGCCGTCGCCGGGGAAGGCGAAGACCTTGTCCACTCCCCAGTCGCGCAGCCGCTCGAGCAGGTAGTCGGCGACAGTCGGTTTGGCCATGGTGGTGCCTCCTTGGGTTTCGCGGTCTGGTCAGGCTCAGGCGTGTGCGCGGACTTCGGCGCCGGTGAGCCGGCCGGCGGCCCGGGCGGTGACGGCCATGATGGTCAGGGCCGGGTTGGCGCTGCCCTGGGTGGGCAGGACGCTGCCGTCGGTGATGTAGAGGTTGGGGACGGCGAAGGTGCGGCAATCGGCGTCGACGACGCCGTGCCGTTCATCGGCGGCCATCCGGGCGCCGCCGACGAGGTGGGCGTAGCGGCCGATGGTGATCACTTCGTCGGCGCCGGCGGCGTGCAGGATGCCTTCCATGACGGACTGGGCGGCCTTCATCAGCTTGGTGTCGTTCTCGCACTGGGAGTAGGAGAAGTTGGCCACGGGCAGGCCGTGGCGGTCCTTCTCCTCGGCCAGGGTGACCCGGTTGCCGGGCTGGGGCAGGAACTCGCACAGCGCGCCGAGGGTGGACCAGTGCACGTAGTCGCTCATGTACTCGCGCAGCGAGGCGCCCCAGTGGCCCTGGGCGGCGACGTGCTCGGCCCAGGTGATCGGCAGCGGGGAGACGTTCTGCACGGAGAACCCGCGTTTGTAGTCCTTGGCCGGGTCGGTTTCGTAGAAGTCCTCGCTGCTGACCTCGGGCGGCGGTGACTTGTACATGCGCACCTCGGCGCCGAACCGGCCGGCGGTCTGCGGCGCGCCCTGCACCATCAGGTACCGGCCGACCTGGTCGAAGTCGTTGCACAGCCCTTCCGGGAAACGTCTGGAGGCGGAGTTGAGCAGCAGCCGCGGCGTCTCGATGGAGTAGCCGGCGATCGCGACCATCCGGGCTTTCTGGAACCGGGGTACGCCGTCGCGGACGTAGTGCACGCCGGTGGCGCGGCCGGTGCGCCCGTCGACCTCGACGCGGGTGACCATGCAGTCGGCGCGGACCTCGGCGCCGTGCGCGAGCGCGTCGGGGATGTGGGTGATCAGCGGGGACGCCTTGGCGTTAACCTTGCAGCCCTGCAGGCAGAATCCGCGGTAGATGCAGTGCGGCCGGTTGCCGAACCGGCCGTTGGCGATCGCGACCGGGCCTACCTTCGCGGTGATGCCAAGCTTGTCCGCGCCGCGCAGGAAGATCTCGCCGTTGCCGCCGACCGGATGCGGGCGGTAGGGGTAGGAGTGCGGGTCGCCCCACGGCCACTTGTCTCCCGCGACCGGGAGTTCCTCCTCGATCGCCTGGTAGTAGCCGCGCAGGTCCTGGTAGCTGATGGGCCAGTCCGCGCCGACCCCGTCCTGGGTGAGGGTGCGGAAGTCGCTGGGGTGAAACCGGGGGGCGTAGCCGGCGTAGTGCACCATCGACCCGCCGACGCCGCGGCCGGAGTTGTTCGAGCCGAGCGGCACCGGGTCCGCGCCGGAGATCACCCGGGGCTCGGTCCAGTACAGGTGGTGCGAGCCGGCCTCGTCGCTGACCCAGTCGGCGTCCGGGTCCCAGAACGGGCCAGCGTCCAGGGCCGCGACCTTCCAGCCGGCCCGGGCCAGCCGCTGCAGCAGTACCGATCCGCCCGCGCCGCAGCCCACGATGGCCAGGTCGATCTCGTCGGAGTCGGCGAACCGCCGCATGTCCCGGCGCAGCGCGTGGTTGGTGCGGGTGCCGTCGTCGGGCAGCAGCCACGCCGACTCGTTGCGAGCACGCACGCCAGGCATCAGGTCTCCTTCCGCGCCGGGTCGTCCAGCGGCCGGACGTCACGGACCTCGAACGGCTCCAGCTTGTCCACGCCGGCGTTCTTGTAGCCGCGCGGGTAAGCCGGCCCGGGAAAGCCCATCTCGTCCCAGGCCGAGGGGTGGGAGTAGAACGCGGTGCAGGCGTAGCGGGTCCACAGGCTCCACACCTGCTTGGCGGGCAGGCCGTGCCACGCGTCGGCGCCGAGGTCTTGGACGGCCTGGATCAGCGTCGCCTGCTGCTTTTCGGTGCAGGCCGCGAAGCCCGTGCCGTACCGGTCCCGGGCGTCGGAGTCGAGCGCGGCCAGCGTGTCGCGCCAGGCCCGGCCGTCCTCGGGCATGTCGTGGTAGTGCCACCCGTCGGTCTGCCTCTCGGCCAGCCGCGCGTCGATCATATTGACGACGGGAATGTCCGCCTCGCCGTGCTGGTCGAGCAGCTGGCCGCACAGGGCGGTCGCGGCGGCCTGCTCGGCCGGGGTGAAGAACCTGATGTCGGGCGCCATCCCGGTCCGGGACAGCACGACGCCGGCGGTCACCGGGTCCCAGTGACGGCGCTGGGCGAGAACGTCGAAGCCGGGAAACCGGCCGGAAGCCGGTTCCGGCGCGGCGCCGGTCACTTTTCCCTCCGCAGCACCGACGCGAGCAGGCCCATCCCGCCCACCAAGGTGACCAGCAGCGGGGCCAGCAGCGGCGGGCCCATCTCCATGTTGTAACGGGCGTTGCGCCAGCCGCCGGGCTTCTGCGCGATCCCGCGGGCGTGCAGGTAAGCGCCCTGCAGGCCGTTGGCGACGATCGCCGCCGACGCGATCGGCAGCGCGGTCTTGGCCATCCGGCGGCTGAAGAAGCCGGCCACGCCGGCGACAGCTCC
>Ga0208357_1002303_pt1 | contig 12778 bp, 15 predicted proteins | sample NGESurdeep092012_6_FD_184487 | JGI IMG/M metagenome (GOLD analysis project Ga0208357, IMG submission 184487) | Arctic peat soil microbial communities from Barrow, Alaska - NGEE Surface sample F52-2 deep-092012 (SPAdes) | ecosystem: Environmental > Terrestrial > Soil > Wetlands > Peat ... | reverse complement strand
GACGGCTGCCGCTTCCTATTGGCACAGTGTCTACAACGACTTTGTCCCGCTCAACAATCAGATGCTGATCTCAAGCGTGAAGGTCTTCTCCTTAGGTTGACCTCGGCAGCACCCATCGCGGGACTGCCACACGAGTTCGAGGTTCGAAGCAGGCCATTCCTCGGCATGGCCGTGTGCGCTTTAACGCTCCAAATCGATGCCGCTTCCCGGCGAGATCAGGCCCGCGAGATATGAACCCAACGCCTCCGAGTCGCTTGGCAGAACTGATTTCCACAGTAAGCCGACGTCGACTCACCGAGCATCTAAGACAGCGAAGCGAACAACCGGCGCCGCTCGTGCCAGGTACAACCTCGATCCGGTCACAGAGGGTCCTTCAGCGACCGTTGAGAAGTGCCTTCGTCGGCTCTCCAGCCTGCTTCACCACCGAGACGGTCAACCTTTGACCTAGCTCTTCGGCAATCTCCTCAGGACCGCTTGAAGGAGACGGTCTCACGGGAGACACCGGTCGCAGAGACGATGTTGAGCGTGCAGGAGAAGCGGGCGGTCTTGACGCGCTTTTCCATGCTCAGCCCTCTGGCGTTCAGGCGGACCGTCAAGGCTCTGGACTCGCCCACAAGGAGGGTGTAGGCCTTCGATCCCAAGTCCTTAATGGTCTTCTTGGTGCGATACCTCTTCGTATGTCCGATTCGGACTTTGGTCGTCACCGTCTTGGTGAGCTCCAACGTCCCAAGACAGGGCGCTCCAGTACACGACACCGTCGTGGTGACGGAGTTGGCCCGAAGCTTCGCTCTCGACGCGGCGATCGCTGGCCTCGGCGGCGTCGTTGTCGTCGTGACCGGAGGAGGAGGCGTAGTTGTCGTCGTAGTAGGGGCATTCGGCGGCGTTGCGCCTTCGATGCTGAATGGGAAGGAGTAGCCGTTGCCGGAGTCGCTGGTCCAGGTGTTTAGCGGCGCGGAGTCGGCGTCGAAGTAGTCCCACTCGCCCTGGAGATAGGCGACGGTGCTGAAGGTACCGGTGAAAAGGCTGTAGACGGAGCCGCTGTAGCCCTCTGCGTCCGTGTTCGACGCGACGTTGCCGGTAATCGTTCCATTCTGCGAGCCGAAGACGAATACCCCGTATAGCCGAGCGTTCGAGAGTCTGTTGGCACTCACGGTGTAGTTCGACGGCCCGACTGCACAGAGGTTTGTTCCGGTTGCGGCATAGCCCTTCGAGATCATGGCAATGTCGTAGACGAAGCCGGAGATCGTGTTATTCGCGACCACCTGGCCGGAACATCCGACGCCGTAACCACCGTTGATATCGAGATCGATGAACTTAATGCCGGACTTCGGATCTTCGGTGTTGATCGACGCTCCCGCATCGCTGTCGATGTTCCCGCCGTTCAAGGTGTTGAACTCAACCTGGGTGGCGTTGTCAAAGCCCGGAAACCAAAGAGCGCTGACCGAGAGGTCGTCATCACCCGGGTAAGTGACCGTGTTGTTGTCGACTACGGCGCCATTTGTGTCGGACATTTGCACGGCGTTGTTCTCGAACGTAGCGCCCTGGTAGAAGACGTTGCCCTTCACGACGTCTCCACTGTCAAGAGCCGTGACGTCGGTGACGGCGCCATCTTGGCCGAGGCCGAAGTGCACCACACCGTTCTGGAAGGTGTTCGCACCGCCGGTATCGACAAACAGGTTGTTGTCAATGATGACGTTGGCTTCACCTTGGTCACCGGCGCCCATATCGTTCGCACCGTTCGCGAAACTCTGCACGTCAATTGAGCTCGCGCACGCAAAGTTGCCGTAGGGCTCGGTGATGCAGTCCGTTCCGCCTTTATCGGCCGTTACGTTCTCAAAGTTGTTCTCGAAGAAGGTCAAGCCCTGGATCGTGACGTTGGGGGCCTCGACGAGGATGCCGGCACCATTCTGCAGAACTGCCTGCGAGGTTGGGTCGATGGAAGTAACCGAGTCCGATCCGGACGGAGGTGAGTTCCAGTTGGGACCGTCGATGGTGAGCGACTTGTTGACGAGGATATCTTCACCCGTCGAATACGTCGTGGTGTTAGAGAGGTCGTAGCTACCAGCACAAACATAGATCGTGTTGCCCGCCGCGGCCGCCGTGATGGCCGAAGGCAGGTTCGTATACGTGCCACCCGTCGACGTGATCCCCGAGCACCCAGTCCCTGCCGAAACGAGCTCGTTGACCGTAGTCGCGCCAGACGCCGCCGTCTCGAGACCCTCGCCGACTACACCGAAAGTAGAGATCGATAGAACGCTGAGCATGACTGCAAACGTGCGACGAGATGCGTGCATCTAACCCACCTTTGTTGGCTATATGACAGGTGCCGCCGCGCGCCTGGATCTTCCTTGAGTGCGCATTCGAGGAATGGACCCAGCGATATTCGCACACTTCCGGTGAGTCGATTTCCCACGTTTTACTCCCTCATCACGACTCACATCGCCAGCGCTGTCTCGATTCGCCTCACGCCGGGAAGAGGGACCCAGCGCTGGCACCCTTCTGGCTGAAACTCCTTGGCCGCGTTTGGACCGAACGACACGTCAGAGCCGACCAGATCCGAACTGTTACACCCATCGAGAAACGAGTGTCGACGTAGCATCTTGAAACGAGCCGACGGGCGCGCCCGCAAGACTCACCCGGGTTCACGGTAGGCAGGGAAGGCGGTCCGACTAAGAACATGGTGAGCATGGTGAAACCAGAGGTGGTGTCTGCCGAGAAGTGGCAGACACGCAGTGAACGAGCTCCTCAAAGCCGAGAAAGAAGCGACCCGGGCGCTCGATGCGCTCGCAGCGAAGCGTCGGCGGTTATCGATGGTCAAATTCAGCAAGGACTACGCCTTCGACTCGCCGCAGGGTCCGGTGAGTCTGGTTGAGCTCTTCGGCGAGAAGGATCAGCTCGTCGTCTACCAGTTCATGGACGTCGGCCGAGACGACTTCTGCCCGGGCTGCACCTTTTTCACGAACAACGTGACCGCTCTCGAGACGCTGTCCGACAACGGGGTGAGCTGGGCGACGGTATCGAACATGCCGCTCGCACAGATTCAGGGCTACAAAGCGCGGATGGGTTGGAACCTGCCGTTCGTGTCGTCGCATGGCACTTCATTGGCCCCAGATTGCGGTGTGACCTACGGCTTCGGCCTGAGCGCGTTCCTACGCGACGGAAGCGCCGTCTACCGCACCTACTTCACCACGGCTCGTGGTGTGGACCGGCTTCTGTTCGTCAACAAGCATCCTTGATCTGTGCGCCTTCGGACGCCAAGAAGAGGGGAAGACTCCCCGGCGGGCCGGCCACAGCACCCCACCTGCGGGTAGCGGCCAAGGTCGCCTTCTTCGCCGACGATCAGTACGGCGACCAGTAGGACCCGTGATAGCGCTTGTGTACCCGCTGCCGCGCGCCTCGACGGTGCTGAGCTACGGCGAGACAGTTGCTGATACCCGGCTACTGATACACGACACCACCATCACTGGCAACAACACCACCATCACTAGCAACAAACATCGCCCCGGATTGCAAACGCGTGCGACCGCGCCCAGAATGTCTGCGAGGGAAGCGTCGATCCCCGCCCGCTCATGGTCGCTTTCGGACGGGGGGAGCCAATAGCGAACCCGTCCCTTTCGCCGCAGCGTAACGACGGGAGACGGGGATCAAAGTGGCCGAGACCATCGAAGCACCTGTGTTGAATAGCCGCGCGCAGTCTGCAACTCGACACCGGGTTGGTCGGTCGTGCACGATTGCTGCCCAACCACGGAACCTCTGGCACACGCCGGCGGACGTCGTAGGCGAGTCGGCCTGTAGACAGTGCACGGGTCGAACAGATGCGGGGCAACAATGATCCGCGCGCTGCCCAATCGGTCGACCGATCTCGAAGCCCTCGCGCTTCCGAGCGTGCTCGATGCCGGACGAAGTGACGTCGGAGCCACGCGTGAGCGGGTTCGCCAAGCTCGGTTGGCGCGCCTCGCATGCGTCCTCGGCGCGGTCGCCCTCGCCCTTTGGTTGCGGATCATCTTGGACCAGGGCCGTCCATTTGGCTGGCCGCACGTGCCAGCGAGTTTCGATCGCTACCTGCCGATCGTCGCGGTATGCCTGCTCCTCGGAGTAATTCTTATCCTGCCGCTCGTCGGAGCAGGGCGGTCGCCGCACGTCTTATATCGACCTGGTGAGATCGATGTTTCATTTGCCGACGTGCGCGGCGCCGACGACGTGGTCGAGGAGGCGACTAAGACGCTCAACTTGTTCCTCGCGCATCGTGCGTTCGCTGAGCAGATGGGCGGAACCCCGCGGCGCGGCGTGCTGTTCGACGGACCGCCCGGGACCGGAAAAACCTACCTGGCCAAGGCGATGGCAGCCGAGGCAGGAGTACCGTTCCTCTTCGTCTCTTCCTCTGCATTTCAGTCGATGTTCTACGGCCAGACGAACCGCAAGATCCGGTCGTACTTCCGGGCACTTCGGCGCTACGCCCGAAAAGAAGGCGGAGCGATCGGATTCATCGAAGAAATCGACGCGATCGGTGCTGCCCGAGGAAACTCAGCCGGCGAAGGCGTCGCCGGCGTTGTGAACGAGCTCCTTATCCAGCTCCAGTCCTTCGACCAACCCACCGGTCTGCTGCGCGTGATCGGTTGGTTCGTGGATCAGCTGAACGGTTGGCTCCCTGCCAAGCGACAGCTCAGGCGGCCAACGGTAGGGCGGCCGAACGTGCTCGTCGTCGCAGCCACCAACCGAGCGGCAGACCTCGACCCGGCACTGTTGCGGCCCGGCCGTTTCGACCGAACGATCTACTTCGACCTTCCGAGCCGGGCGGGACGTCGGTCCATCATCGACTACTACCTCGATCGCAAGGCCCACGATGCAGAGCTCGATGCACTCGTACGTCGCGACGAGCTCGCTGCGATGACCTTCGGTTACTCCCCGGTGATGATCGAGCATCTCCTCGACGAAGGACTGGTGTGGGCAATTCGCAGAGGTGCGGACCGCCTTTCGTGGGCAGACCTGATGCACGCCAAGATGACCGAGAGCATCGGCGTCGCACAGCCCGTCGCCTACACCGAGCTCGAGCGACGACGGATCGCGACCCACGAGGCTGGGCATGCCACCGTGGCGTCGCTCGTGGGCCTTGGGCGAAAGCTCGACGTCTTGTCCATCGTCAAGCGACGCAATTCGCTCGGCCTACTCGCGCACTCGGACACCGAGGAGCGGTTCGTCAGATCGTCTTCGGAGATCTCGGCCCTGATCGAGATCGCATTCGGGGGTCTCGTCGCCGAGGAGCTCTTCTTCGGGGAGACGAGTTCTGGCGTTGCAAGTGACCTAACTGCGGCCACCGAGGCCGCTTGTCAGATGATCGGTAGCTTCGGCATGGGCGACACACTGATCTCAACTGCCGCGCTCGTTATGCCGGGCAATCCGAATCTCGCTTCGAAGGTACTCGCATCTGACGGCGGGCGCGACGAGGTGGAGGCGATACTTGGAGCTGCCCGGGCTCACGTGACCGAGCTGATCGGCGAACACCGTCAGGTTGTCGAGGCGCTTCGGGACGCGCTCTTGGCACACGACGAGCTCGTGGGAGACGAGATCACCGCCGTCATCGACGGCGCAAGTCTGGTGGCGAGCCTCGACTGAGGAGATCGCGCGGCTGACCAACTCCATCGACAGCACGGCGTCGCGCGACGAAGTGCGGGCCGCGGCCTGTTACCTACGATGAGGACGCTGTCAGTAGCGGCGAGGTCTCAACTGACGCGGTGATCCACCGCAAGGTGCGCTCCACAGATGTCAACACCGGCCTAGGAAACCTATGGGCGAAGGAAGTCGACGCTGGCGCGCTCAAGCTCGATGCACCAGCAGCCGATACAAAACTGGAGTTCCGAGTTCGCGAGATTGAGGAGTGACGAACATGCCCTTCATCTTGTTCGGGTTTCGCAGCAAGTCCTCAACGCTTGCGATGCTGAGTCTGGCATGCCGCAACGGTCACGTCGCAGCTCACCGACTAGTAAAGGTGACGCGCTGGTTAACGCTCTTCTTCATTCCGATCATTCCTTTTAACCAGAGGTATTACTCCATCTGCGCTCAGTGCGGCGTGCAGGTTGGCTGGTCCAAGGAAAATGCTGAGCGCGCGGTCGCGAGAAGCGCCGCTACGGTCGCATCAGCTCCGGTCGATCCCATCGCGCCTCCGTTAGGCAACGGGGGAATTTCTACTGCCAAGAACGACTCCTCCGGGGACTAAAAACGACCCGCAGTGACGAGCCCGATCGCCTCGTTCCGGTCTCGGCAGGCACGCAGGGCGGTGATGCTGCCATCGCGGATGGTGAGCACGTGGAAATTGCGATCTCCAGTTGATCGCGCTCGCAGCTGGTCGATGCCAGGCGACCGAGTGACAACGAGTACTCGGTCGCCGTTTGCGACGATCTCTTCGAGCTCGGCGCTAAAACGCCAACTGCTGTTACGACTCATCCAATATGCAAGCTGACCGCGGCCGTGGCAGACGGCAGGTTCTGGATTAGGAACGCTCGGGTCGAGGAAGGTCCATTCGAAATCAGCGTCCACGAGGTCGAGCACCGATGAAAGATCCCCTTCTGCGAAGGCCGCGTAGGCGCTGCGGGCAATCTGCTCAGCGTTCTCCGTCACGTCGTCTCTTCCTTGGTCGATTCCGACGAGCGCGCGCCGCGACTCTCCAGCCACTCGATGACGTTGTTCTGGCGGGTCCCTCCGCCATGGGCCGCATCGAGAGCCGTGCCTTCGGCATAGTCGGGCACCCAGTTCATATCCGCGCCCCGATCAAGCAGCAATTCTGCAGCGCGACGTTGGCCACCGGCGCACGCGTGCCAGAAGGCTTGATCGATCTTCTCTGGAGTCACCGATGAGTCGTCAGTGAGCAGTTCCTCGAGGCGATCGAGCAGACCGAGCGCGGCAGCGTGCCAGAGCCTGTCGACCTTCACACCTCTTGTGACAAGGAGACGGGCGACGTTCCAGCATGCGTAACCGATGGCGTTGTCGAGTGGGGTGCCGATCGAGCCGTTCGGCATCTCGATATCTGCGCCGCCGTCGATGAGGACCGCAGCGACGTCGACGTCGTCACTGCTTGCCGCCCAGTGCAATGGCGTCTCTCCGCCCTCCCCATCCTTTCCGCGATCGTTCACGTCGGCACCGGCATCAATGAGCAACTGTGCGATGCGCGGACCGCTCGGGAAGTAGCCCGGCCAGTCGGTGACTACGTGGAGTGGAGTACGCCCCTTCGCGATTTGGAGTCTTGAAGCTGCGAGGCCAGGGTTGTCGGCAAGGAGTCGCTGCAGTCCGGTCACATCACCGGTGCGGATAGCCGCGATCGTCGCGATGGCGTCGCTACCGGAGGTCATCGCCGACTTCGATTGGGGATTGTAGATCGCGCACCAGAACCTGTGTACACCACCAGGCGAGGCTTTCCAAGGTCCTCAAGCGAGAGCCGCGGTCCGCGACGCATCCACAGCCTGCTCTCCTCCAGGTCGAATCCGATCGGCGGCGTCAACCTGAAGCTGCGCGCTCTCACGGATGCACCGGCGTTCGTGAACCACCTGCAGGCGTACTCAGCGGTGTCCTGGGAGGACCTTCAGCAAAACGCGGGGTTGCTTGTCCAGGATTCGCAGTCGGTACTCACTCCGGGTTCTGTCCTCCTTGCCCTGCTCTCGATCGCAAGCGTGGCGGTGCTAGTCGGTCGTCGTCTCTCGGAGTACGCACGACGCGTCGGACTGCTGAAGGCCGTGGGAGGAACACCGGCCCTCATCGCCGCCACCTTCCTGGTCGAGAATGTGGTCTTGGCGCTCGTCGCCGCGGCAATCGGGATCGGGGTCGGCTGGTTGACCGCACCATTGCTCACCAATCCGGGCGCAGCGCTGGTCGGGACAGCGAGCGCGCCCTCGCTAACCGCGACGAACGCGATCGAAGTCCTTGGCGTCGCGCTCGTCGTGGCGCTGGCCGCGACGCTCGTGCCCGCCGTTCGCGCCGCGCGCACAAGCACGGTCCGCGCCCTCGCCGACGTCGGCCGCCTGCCGCGACGCCACGGTGTTCAGGCTCTCCCGGAGGCTTCCGGTGCCAATGTTGTTCGGATTACGACTCGTCGCGCGCCGACCGCGTCGGGCGCTCCTCAGCACGGCAAAAATGGCCGTGACTGTCACCGGTCTTGTCGCGGTTGTTTCTTTCCATTCCGCGGTGACAAATAGGTTCTCCGGTGCGGCGAACTCTGGCCTCTTCGCATCGGGCATCCCCGATCCTGTGGTGAACCGGGACTTGCAGATGCTCGGCGTGATCACGGTCATGCTCGTCGCCCTCGCGTTGCGTAACGCCATCTTTACGACGTGGGCCACCGTGCTCGACGCACGACGAGCTTCGGCCGTCATGCGTGCCCTCGGCGCACGTGCTCGCCAAGTAAGCCTCGGCCTGATCGTCGCGCAGATCACCTCAGCGATTCCTGGCACCCTTATTGGAGTTGGGCTTGACATCGAACTGTCCAGGGCCGCTATGAAAAGTGATGCCGCACCGCCGCCCGCGTTCTGGTTGCTCCTCACGGTGCTCGGTACGCTGCTGGTTGTCGCGGCGCTCATGATGGGTCCAGCGCTACTAGGTACTCGCCAACCCGTCGTGGAGGTGCTGGCATCCGAGGCAGCGTGAGATTCGAGGCTCCCGTTCGAGTCCAGCGGCTCGGCTGGACACTCTGCGACTCTGGCGCGATCGCGCAATCCCAAAGCGGCCTCTAGCTAGACCATCTGTTTCTCCAGTCTCGACGGCCACACTCACGAACGCGCCATTTACCACTGCGGAAATCACACCAGTAAGCGCTGCGCTTCACTGACGCGTTCTGCTTGACGCCTATTTTGGCTATGACCAGCCGGACACGCTCTAAACACGTCTGCCAGACGCTGCTCGAACATCGTGGGCGGTAGCCGCCCGTCACGAAAAGTCATCACCCTGTTAAAACAAACGTGCCCGGATTCTCGGGCCTCGGGCGCAACCGCGGTCTTCGGGGAACGGTGATCGTCCGGTGGCGTTTGGCCTATCAGGCGCGGTCGTGGAGAGTGACCTGGTAGCCGTCGGGGTCGGCGAAGGTGAATGTCCGACCGAAAGGGCCGTCGATCGGTGCGGAGACGATAGTGTGACCGTCGGCAACGAGAGCATCGTGAATAAGCTGGACGTCGGTGGCGTGGAGCCAGATCGCGGCACCGATGCCGGGCTGAGCAACGGATGCGAGATCGGTGCCGGGAACGACGTCACGGAGTGCGAACGCGATTGGCTTCGTCTCGAAGACGACAGCGTGCGAAGGTCCGGCCTGCGAGCGAACGAGGCCGAGGTACTGCTCGTAGAACGCCTGCGAAGCGTTGAGGTCGCGCGCTTGGAGCGAGATGAAATCGGGGCCGGTGACGGGCATGATGATGCTCCTTCTATTGTGTCAGTTTTCTGACATGAGTCAATCTATGTCAGAATGCTGACATGAGTCAAGACGGTGTCGGCGTCGACCTGGAGACATCACTGGGCTACTTGCTAAAAGAGGCGTCGAGCGCCCTTCGCGCAGCCATGGAGGAGGTGCTACGACCGCTCGGGATGAGCGTGACGCACTACTCCTGCCTCGAGTTGCTGGCTCAACGACCCGGCTTGTCGAACTCCGAGCTCGCCCGGGGTGCGTTCGTGACACGGCAGTCGATGAACGTGCTGCTCCAGACCCTAGAACGAGAGGGCTACGTGACCAGGCCTGCGGAGGCACCCGTCGGGAAGGTTCTTCCCACGCGGCTCACGCCTCGCGGTCGACGGAGCCTCGAGAAGGCGACCGTAGCGGTCCGGTCCGTCGAGGTCAGAATGCTGGCCGGCATGACCGAGATCGAGCAGTCAGACGCGTTCCGGATCCTGCAGCGCATGGTCAATTCCCTGCGCGATGGTAACGACGGTGCGTAGCTCGTTCCCCAGCGCACGTCTCGTCGCGCCCGGATAGGAGTACAGCTGAGCGTAAAAATCCCTGCAGGCGACCTCGAAAGCCGACAGACGCTGAGTCGCGTCCCCTAACGCGTTTCCCAAAATCGCGTACAGAAATCATCGAACGCCGGTGAGGTACCTGACTCGACACTTCCGAGCCAGTGCCTCACCTTTCCTCGGTGCCGAGAGTCTCAAGGTCGCGGCAACATGTACCCCGGTCGATTTCGTCAGAAGCTACCGGGCAGGTCCAGTGCTTCGAAAATCTGGATCTCTGGCTCGCCGACGAGGCCCGCTCCGGTAAGGAACTCTTCCATCCTCATGGCGTTGGCAAAGAACGTGTTGAATGCGTCGGCGTCCGGCCACTCGTCAATTACGACTAGGTCCTTGCCGTCGGTGACGATCCTGTGCCCGATCTGGCCGAGACTCTTGCCATATGTCGTAATGTCCTCGGGCACATCTGAGTGTGCGTCCGCCCACTCCTTAGCCTTGCCTAGATCAGTAACCGCGAATCGCGCAATGACAACGACGCTCACAACAGCACCTCCAACCCTTCGCTCGTCACTACCGCCCCGGGATGGGGTACGCAGAGGCTACGTCGGAAAACTGCGCGCGAACAACGGGCCGAAGGTCGAGATCCTGCTACCGAAGGATCGAAGGCCGTGCCGATTGATTTGGTCGTTCGGACGTTTGTAGACGGTGGAACCAAGCCCTTGGCCGGCCTCCCGGCTCCGGCAAGATCGCGACGACGTCACGGCCGCTGTGAGCGTGCAGTCCACAAGGACATTGCGTGCAAGCGTGCCGGAGGAACCGATAGCGCGATGGGACTCGATCCCCCGACCTGCTCGCTGTAATCGAGATTGGGGTGAGCGGCAAGACGCCCAATCCCGGGCTCGCTCAGCGCCTGGGTCGACTACGGTGGTCTTCCGCCACCGACGCTTGTGACGTCCCTCGATCCCGGCTTGGCACATGAGCCGCGTGACTCGTCGTCTCCCGATCTCGTGACCGCCTTCGACGAGCTCGGCATGCACGCGGGGCGATCCATAGGTGCCCTTGGACATCGCGTGGATCTGTCGGATCTCAGCTGTCAAGGTGGCGTCAGCGACGCTTCGCTTCGACGGTGAGTTTCTACGTGCATAGAAGGCAGACCTGGAGACCTCGAGCAGGCGACAGGCGCGATCCACGCTGTTGCCTGCGATCTTCTCCGCCTCGATGAAGGGATGAACCTTCGCCGAGTCTCCTTGATGCGAAGAAGGCCGTTGCACGCTTTAAGACCTCGACGTCTTCTTTCAGCGATCGGTTCTCGCGTCGAAGGAACGTCAGTTCCTCACGCTCCTTGCTCGTCAGGCCCTCTCGCTCCCCGCCGTCGACCTCGGCTTGTTGCACCCAGGCGCGCACCGCGGTCTCGGTCAGATCGAAGTCGCGCGATACCTGGCCGATCGTGCGATCGCCGCGCTGGCACAGCTCCACGATCTCAGCCTTGAACTCCGGTGTGAACGAGCGCCGTGGACGAGTCCTTCTCTTCTCCATGGTCTCCATTTTGGAGATCCTTTCCGGGGCTGTGCCCCTGATAGTGGATGTTCGTCCAACCGGTGGAAGCCCAGATCGTCTTCGCACTGCCTTCCAACGACGCCGTAGAGATCACCCGTATAACCAGGGTTGGGTGCCACCTACCGTCGCATTGGTGATGTCTCGTACGCCGTGGTCGGTGCACGTTCTCAGGCATTTCTCTGAATTCTGATCGCCGACTCTGGACACAAATAACATCGTGCGAAATGACGCTTGTCGATCAAGTCGAGCCTGACGGGGTAAGAGGGGCACAGGCCCTTAAGTCCTTCGACCGCAGAGTGCTGGTCGTTTCCGGGTTCGCATTCGGCGTGATGATGGCGCTGTCCGGGCTCTACGGCTACGACCGCGACGAGCTGTACTTCCTCGATGCTGCCCGCCACCTCCAAGGTGGCTACGTCGATCAACCGATTCTCGCCCCGTTGCTCGCGCGGGTGTCGCTATCGCTATTTGGAATCTCGCTCGCCGGGCTTCGTATCTGGCCGTCACTCGCACTGGCGGCGACGGTGATCGTCGGTGGGCTGTTGGCACGTGAGTTCGGAGGTGGGCGTCGCGCGCAGCTTCTTGCCGCGATCGGGACTGGCACGATGCCCGTCGTCCTGGGAGCGGACCATCTCGAGGGCCCGACGTCGATAGACATTTTGGCGTGGGCGGCCTTGGCGCTCGTCATCGCGCAAATCGGACGCACGCGCAATCCTCGGGGCTGGATGCTCGGCGGGCTTGTCCTCGGTCTTGGGCTCGCGAACAAGCACAGCGTCGGGTTCTTCGCGATCGCGATCTTCTTGGGCGCTATGTTGAGCGGGGAACGGCGTCTCATGCTTAACCGATGGCTGCTCCTCGGCGTCCTCATCGCTGGCGTCTTCACGGTGCCTGATCTTTGGTGGCAGGCGCTTCATGGCTGGCCGACTATCGCGATGACAAAAAGCCTGAACGCCGAGAACGGTGGTGCTGGCAATATTGCCAACTGGATCATTGGCCAGGTGATCATGGTCAGCCTTGCCCTCATCTGGGTGTGGGTGGCGGGGATCGGATATCTCTGGCGATCGGGGAGGCCGATGTGGCGCGCGCTCGTGTGGGCGTACGGACTGCTCTTCGTCTTTTTCGCCGTGACGACGGGAGCGAAGATCTATTACCTCGGCGGTGCGTACGTCTACTTGCTCGCTGCGGGAGCGGTGCGCATCGAAGGCTGGCTTGCGGCACGGCCTGTACGCTCGCGACGCCTACTGGCCTTGACCGCGTTTACTACCGTGCTGGCCCTTCCGCTCGTGTTACCGGTCCTGCCAGCGAAAGA
>Ga0208357_1002302_pt1 | contig 12789 bp, 14 predicted proteins | sample NGESurdeep092012_6_FD_184487 | JGI IMG/M metagenome (GOLD analysis project Ga0208357, IMG submission 184487) | Arctic peat soil microbial communities from Barrow, Alaska - NGEE Surface sample F52-2 deep-092012 (SPAdes) | ecosystem: Environmental > Terrestrial > Soil > Wetlands > Peat ... | reverse complement strand
AAAGCCCGTTGGCGTAATTACCCACCCCCTTGCCAAGGTCGGCAATCTCTGAATCCATGGCGGGATGGATCGGACTGATTTGCAGCGGCTCAGCAAGGAGCAATTGATCGAACTGGTGCTTCGGCTCCAGCGCCCCGAGAAGAATTCGCGCACGTCGTCGAAGCCGCCCTCGAGCGACAAGAAGGAAACGCGGGAGAACTCGCGTCCGGGCGGGGCGAAGCGCGGCCATGAGCCACATAACCGGCGGCTTGCGGATGAGCCGGAAGAATACCGGGATCACACGCCGAGCGTTTGCGAGGCGTGCGGCGGGCTGCTTGCGGCTGGCGCGGAGCGGGACCTGATCGGCGAATACGACGAGATCGAAATTCCGCCCGTCAAACCCTATGTTATCCGCCATCGGCGCTTTGCCTGCCGATGCGCACATTGCGGCGCAGCGGCGAAAGGGCCGGCGCCCGCGGTGGCGACGACGACGCCGTTCGGGCCGCGCATTCATGCGCTGGCGATCTATCTCAAGGGCTTCCAGGCGCTTTCCTACGAGCGCCTGCGCGGCATGTTCCGTGACGCCTTCGGGCTTGATGTGAGCGAGGGCGCGCTGATGAACATGTTCATTCGCTCGCGCGCCCGGTTCAAGATCGAAGCTGCGAAGGCCAAGGCTATTCTGGGCGCCGCCAAGGTGGTCGCGAGCGACGAGACCGGCGTGCGTATCGAGGGGACGAATTCCTATCATTGGGTCTTTCATTGCAGGCAAGCGGTCGTGCATCAGCCCGATTATTCCCGCGCGGCCCGCGTCGTGGACGAGATGATGGGCGGGCGCATGCCGGCGGTGTGGATTTCGGATCGCTACTCGGCCCAGCAATCGCACGGCGAGCGGCATCAGACCTGCCTGGCGCATTTGGCGCGCGACACGGCTTTCGCGCTCGAACACGGTTCGGACGATCTGCCCTTCCGGTTCAAGCTTTGGTTGAGAAAAGCGTTCGATCTGGCCAAAGACATAACCGGCTTCGCCGCCTCGACGCTGGCGAGCAAGAAGCGCGTCTTGGAGAAACAGCTCACAGCGCTATTGGCCGCGCCGACCGGTTGCGATCTGGCGCGGGAGCTGCAAGCCAAAATCGGCAGGGCGCGCCACCAGCTTCTGACCTTCTGCGATTTCCCAGGCGAGGTCGACGTCACCAACAACGCCTCGGAACGAAAGCTGCGACCTTGCGTGATCCAGCGAAAGGTCACCAATGGCTACCGCGCCATGTGGGCTGCGCAAGCCGAGGCCGACGTGCGAACCACAATCGACACTGCTCGCCTCAGAGCCGCAAATCCCTTCGACGTGATCCTCGCCACCCTGGCTTGACCCTCCGCGCCCGCCTTTCACGCCCTCAACGGGGACAGGGGTGGGTAATTACCCAACAACTTGATGACGGCCTTTGATCTTGGCGAGCGCGACCCCGTGGCGCTCCACCGTGCCGCGCTCGAAGGGATTGCGGCATCAGCTGACAGTCCGTGAGCGGAGGTATGTGCCGTGCTCAGTGCGTCCACATCCACGATCCACGGCAACGGCAGTAGGTAGATTCCGGGGGTGGCGGCGTGGCGATCAGGACTCATATAAGGAGAGCAAGCTTACTGAAGCGGGACACTGTCCAGCTCTGCATTGGAGAAAGCCATGACCACAATCCTGATTATTGTCGTGCTTTTCTTGCTCCTTGGCGGCGGTGGTTATTACGGTTATCGGCGGCGGCGATAATGGGGTTCGACGTTTGTTTCCAAAGCACTTGGCCCGATCATCGATTCTTCTATCGGTCGGTACGGACGAGGAGGCAGCTGCGACTCCACTAGCTACGGGGCTTCGCGATGGAAAGTATCGATATCGTCGACAAGCAGGGCCGCGCCACCCGTAAATTTTTCCGCAGTTCCGAATTCATCAGCAAATAACCGCCGAGGTGCGCCCCGAGCCCGCTGTCAAGGGCTGTGCGCTAGGAGTGCGCCGTTCCGGGTGGACGTGCGCGTCTGGCAGAAAGCTTCGCGACATGACATTCGCTTTTGGAGAGGGGGGAACGTGGGCTCAAATTCTTGGACCTTACCGGACGCCTGATGTCTCCCGCAGCATTTTTGAACTGCTGGTCACCATCGTGCCCTTCGTGTTGCTATGGGCGTTGATGTGGGCCGCGCTCGGCGTCGGCTATTGGCTTTGTCTCTTGCTGGCTCTGCCGACCGCCTGCTTTCTCACGCGCCTTTTTATGATTCAGCACGACTGCGGCCACGGGGCCTGCTTCCGGCGGCGCGCGACGAATAATTGGATCGGGCGCATCATCGGAGTCGTCACTTTGACGCCCTACAGCTTCTGGCTACGCGCGCATGCGTTGCATCACGCCAACGTCGGCAATCTCGATCATCGCGGCAGCGGCGACATCATTACGTTGACGGTGGATGAATATTTGACGAAGACTCGCCTTCAGCGCCTCGTCTATCGGCTCTATCGTAACCCTCTCGTCATGTTCGGGCTGATTCCGACTTACCTCTTCGTGCTGCATTACCGCCTTCCGATCGGCATGATGCGCTCGAGCCGGCAGCCCTGGCTGAGCACAATGGGAACCAACGCGGCAATTGCCGGCGTCGTCTCTGTTCTTATCTGGTTGATCGGCGTCCGCCCGTTTCTTCTCGTGCAGGCTCCCGTGGTGGTCCTGAGCGCCACGATCGCCGTCTGGTTCTTTTATGTCCAACATCAATTCGAGGATACGCTTTGGGCTCACGACGGCGATTGGGACTTCCACGAAGCGGCCCTCAAGGGAAGCTCTCACTATGAACTGCCGCCGGTCTTGGCGTGGTTCACAGGCAATATCGGGGTGCACCATGTGCACCATCTTTCCAGCCGCATTCCTTTTTATCGTCTGCCGGAGGTCCTTCACGATCATCCGCAACTCGCAGGCCAGGGTCGGATGACGTTTCTTCAGAGCTTGCGGTGCGCGAGGCTCGCGGTCTGGGACGAAGAACAGAAACGGCTCATATCCTTTCGCGATCTACGCACGATGACGCGCCAGGACGCCCGGTTTTCAATTGAAAACGCCGTAGATTCGAATGCCGGATTGCCGGGTGGGCTGTAACGCTTCGGCGGTTCGTAACCGGCGCAAAGGCGAATACCGCCGCCGTGTAGATCACCACTGCATTGGGCGATACATAGAGTAGTTTCCGGTTCTGGTCCTCGCCGTCGGGCGCATGGGACAAGTCGGGCGGAGAGTCCTGACATCGTGGCGAGCCAAATCGATGAAAACCGCGAGCGCAGCGAGTGATTTTCCCGTGGTTTGCGTCGGCGGCTCGGCTGGAGGACTCGACGCGTATATTAGGCTCTTGCAAAATCTGCCAACCGATCTGGGCGTCGCTATCGTCATCGTCAATCATTTGCGAGTGACGGCCACGCTGCTGCACGAAATCCTTCCGCGCTATACGAAGATGCCCGTCGAGCTGATCTCGGATGGCCTGACCATCCGACCCGACCATGTTTTCATCATCCCGCCGCAGCGCGATCTGCACGTCTTTCGTGTCGGGTTCCGCCTGAAGCCGATCTCGAAGCCGAGGGGCTGGCCGGACGTGATAACGGTCTTCCTGCGATCTCTGGCCCAGCACTGGAACGGCAAACTCATCGCCGTCATCGTCTCGGGCTATGACGGAGACGGCGCTGACGCACTCCGCGCCATTCGAGAGGTCGGCGGGATTACGATCGCGCAGAAACTCGAAACGGCCCAACAGCCGGACATGCCCGAAAGCGCCATTGCGAGCGGTTACGTGGATTTTGTTCTGTCTCCCGAGGACATCGCTCTGAAAATCTCAAAAATCGCAAAGGCGCAACCGCCGCCGACGATCGTTGCGCTGCATAATTAGCCGCGACCATCGAATAGGTTGAGGGCAAACCCCATTTCGCGGGGGTACTGCTCCGGCTTCACTTACAATCAATCTCCCCAGGTCGCGAACATTCCCACTGCCGCCGCCGTCATTACCAAGGTCGCCAGCCAGCCGAGTGTCTTGAGCAACGGCTTCAATGTAAACTGGCCCATCACCGCTCGGCGCGATCCCATCACCATGATCATCCCCATGATCGGAACTGCGGCGACGCCATTGATCACCGCGCTCCAGAACAGCGCTTTGATCGGATCGAGCGCGGTAAAATTGAGCGCGGCTCCCACAACAGTCGCCGCCGCAATAGTTCCGTAGAAGGCGCGCGCCCGACTAGGGCGCTGAGACAGGCCCACCCGCCAATGCATAGCCTCGCCGACCGCGTAAGCGGCGCTGCCGGCCAACACGGGCAAGGCCAGCAATCCGGTGCCGATGATTCCGAGCGCGAAGATCGTGAAGGCGAACTCGCCAGCAATAGGACGTAATGCTTCCGCCGCCTGCGACGATGTTTCAATGTTTTTGACGCCATGCGCGTTCAGCGTTGCCGCCGTCGTCAGCATGATGAACAAAGCAATGATATTGGAAAGGCCCATTCCTACAAGGGTGTCGAGCTGTATGCGAGCCATCTGCTTGGGAGCTTGAGGGGGCGCTTGTATCAGAGGTCGTGCCTTAGCATCTTCCTTCTCGTCTTCGACCTCCTCACCGGCTTGCCAAAAAAAGAGATATGGGCTGATCGTGGTCCCGAATACAGCGACGACTACGGTCAAATAATTCCCTGCCAAACTAATGTGAGGCAGCACTAAATTCTTCGCCACCGTGCCCCACGGTACGCCGACAAGGAAGACAGTTCCTACATACGCGAAAAGGGAAAGTGTCAACCATCTAAGCACGGATGCATACCGCGAATAGCGCATGAATACTTCCGTCATCACAGTTACAACGGCGAACCCGACAATATAAATTACAGTAGGAGCATCAAGCAGCAATTTCAGCGCCGCAGCCATAGCGCCGAGATCCGCTCCGATATTGATCGTATTGGCGACGATGAGCAACCCGACTAGGATATATAGGAGAGGCGCGGGATAATGACGCCGCATATTTCCGGCCAGCCCCCGTCCCGTCACGCGGCCAATTTGGGCGCTGATCATCTGAATGGCGCACATCAGCGGATACGTCAGCAGCAGCGTCCATCCCAAGGTGTAGCCGAACTGCGCGCCCGCCTGAGAGTAAGTCGCTATGCCGCTCGGATCATCGTCCGAGGCTCCCGTTATGAGGCCAGGCCCAATGATATCGGTCAACTTGGGCCGATCCGGCTGTTTAACCTCGTTTTGTGGCGTGGTTGCTTCGGTCACAGTCAGTCCTTTAGGTCTATGCGACGCACGGGGATTTTGATTGCCCGCGTGACCGGTTACGTCGCCAAAGCCGTGCGGCATAATTTTTCAATTTGAAAGCCGCGAGACGCCGAGAATTTTCTTGCCGTCCCTTCGGAGTGTCCCGTCGGCGCAACATGCCGGTAGAGCGTCTGGCGCGTGATTCCGAGCTCATCGCACAGCGCGCCGACGTTGGTCTCGCGTTTGCCCATGCCTGCCATCGCGAGCCGGAGTTTCGCTGCCATCATCTTCGGCTTGCGGCCTCCGAGGGCCGGAAATTTGGCACGGGATTTGCTATCGAACTCTTGGCGGCCAGAGAGCGGAGCGATAGATCAGGCCCGCAACTGCGCTGGATATGCGCGGATTCTCGCCGCCGGCAACAGCGATTCGAGGTCTGAGTAGCAACAGAACAGAAAATCGGCACAAACTTGTTCACCCCTCGTCGCCCCCGGTTGTTCGCGCATCGCGCAGCAGCCTCGTTCCGATTTGCAAGGTTAGGGGATATTCAACTGTCCTGCCATCGAACGGCGGGGCCGTTTCTGGGGTCAGTCTCGTTGCGACGACATCCGAGTTAGGTCGGAAGCCGCCCCGCGCTGTGCGTCGTCGAGTGCAGTCCTTCGGAGCCCGCCCGTCAAAGCCCCTGCAACAAACAGAGCTGTCCTAAGCGGGAGGGCACCTCGGAAACCGGGTACCCTTTTTCTTTGAGCCCGGAATGCCTCAACACATCACAGAGGGCCGCGCCGGGTGGTCGCTACGGTTGCCTCAAGGCCAGAACGGCTGTGTGTCGTAATACCCGGATATTTTCTTGTCATAGGCGCGGTCTCCCCACTTTGGCTCCTGGTCTTGCGTGTAGGCCGGCGCGCCTTCGAGCTTCTCTTTCGAGAGATTGACGACATAGCCACCCCTATTTGTGTCGTATTTCAGCAGCGACCACGGGAGCGGATGGTAGCTGTCACCCATGCCCAGGAATCCGCCGAATGACATAATCGCGTAAGCGACCTTACCGCTCGCCTTGTCGAGCATTACGTCGTAAACCTTGCCGATGCTCTCGCCCGTCAAATTGTAGACGCCGGTGCCGTTGACCTTGCTCGCGGAAATTAAAGTGCCAGTTTCATTTGTCGCATCCATGTCAGCCTCCAAGAGTTGTGTACACGGAGAACCCGCACAACCATAAGACGTTCCCCCTACCAATTGACTGCCACAATTCGTTGCGGTTAAGTTCCTGGGGTCACCACACGATCTGTTCAAAATCACACGTGTAGCGCGACGATCAAGGTGAGAGCTCGCACGGTAAGGACGCCCGTCGCGACCACGCCGACCTTTCAATTGCAGATTGCCTTTGAATCCGACCCACCACGCATGGGCTCACCTCTGCCGCTCTGGCGCTTCCCGAAGCTGTTGCTCGCGGTTCAGGAAGTTTTCGGCTTCCTGTGTTGTGTGCGCCACGGCTTCGATTTCGCCAACTCTAAGTCGCACGGCGCGGCGGGGGCGTTCCTGAAGCCATGCCGAGACAACCAGCGCCAGTGGCGGCCGGATCGCGTGAGGAAGCGGGACGATAAACTCGCCGATGTAACCTCCGCCTGCCGCATCGGCTTCGTCATAGAACATCGGCGTTGAAACGTTCAGACCGGAGACGCGCAGAAAATGCCGGAACTTGTCGAACGTCGATTGCAACGCGCCGCTGGCGATCGGCGGATCGCCGGGAGCGGGAATCAAAGAAACACGGGCGGGGGCGAACGGCATGACGGTGCAGCTTTTACTAATATTTATCGGTCGTCGCCGAGGTGCCCGATGGCAGCTGGCCTGGCGGGCTAGTCGATATTTCGGATTATGTGGGCCTCGATCCACGTGACAAGCTCGACCATAACGGTAGGGAAGTTCTCTGCCTCGGCGGTGGCGAGCCACAATGCGGTCGTCGTAAGCTCCGACGGCGGCACGTCGAATCCATGGCCATTGATGGATAGAAACGTCAGCATGCACAGCGTAGACATGCGTTTATTGCCGTTCGGGAATATATGCTTTCGGTTGACGGTGTAGAAAATGATCGCCGCCTTTTCAGCGAGGGCCGGGTACGCGTCGCGATCATAAAAGCGCTGCTGGGGTGCGACTACAAGAGCGTCGATATCGGCCCCTCTGCCGTATCTAAAGTCCGGCAAGGGCTCGCTGCCATCGCGCTTGACCTCCTCGGCCAAGCTCGCATGGATATCAGCGATATCCTGCTTACTCAGATACCGTATGTGCTGCCTGTTCTCCTCGATCATATCGGGCGAGGTCGCGGAAGGTCTCGCGGTAATCTCTAAGCGCCTGCTGAGCAGCCTCCCGAACAGTTGGCGCTTTCGTCACCGGCTGTGATGGGCCAGGGGATTTTCGTGTTTGTTTGCTTGGGCGCTCTTTCATAAACTCAATCGTATCAAATAGATGTGGGAACGCAATGAACGGGCGATCGGTGGCGGTGGTTGTCTAACCGAGCACCCTCTTTCCATCCGCCCGCAGCGTCCCGTCGGGCGCGACATGCCGATAGAGCGTCTGTCGGGTGATCCCGAGCTCTTCGCACAGCGCGCCGACGTTCGTCTCGCGTTTGCCCATGCTCGCCATCGCGAGCCGGAGCTTCGCTGCCGTCATCTTTGGCTTGCGGCCTCCGACGCGTCCGCGCGCGCGGGCGGACGCAAGCCCGGCTCGCGTGCGCTCCACGATAAGCTCGCGCTCGAACTCGGCGAGTGCGGCGAAGATGCCGAAGATGAGTTTGCCTCCGGCCGTCGTCGTGTCGATCGCCGCGCCCTGGCCGCTCAAGACGCGCAACCCGACGCCGGCGGCGGTGAGCTCATGCACGGTGTTGACGAGGTGGCGCAGGTTGCGCCCGAGTCGATCGAGCTTCCACACGACGAGCGTGTCTCCCTCGCGAAGCGATTGCAGGCAGGCGGCGAGGCCTGGGCGGTCGTCCTTCTTGCCGGACGCCGTGTCGCTGTAGAGGTGTCGCTCGGTGACGCCTGCGGCAATGAGCGCGTCGCGTTGCAGGTCGAGCACTTGCGAGCCGTCGGCTTTCGAGACGCGCATGTAGCCGATCAGGGGAGGGAAGGGCTTGTCACGCAAACGACCGTTTGCGTGACAATACGGCTCACTGTTACGCTTGTATAGGATAGGGGGGTATGCGATAGGAAGCCTGTGATGCACACGATCCGCGAAAAGGCGAAGCTGCTGGCGCGGGTGCGCCGCATCCGGGGCCAAGTCGAAGCGGTCGAGCGCGCGCTCGATACCGAGGCAGGTTGCGAACAGGTGATGCACCTGATCGCAGGCGCACGAGGCGCTTTGGCCGGTCTAATGGCCGAGGTCGTTGAAGACCACGTTCGGACGCATCTCGTCGATGCTGAAAAGCACCCGAACGCGCTGAACATCGAAGCGGCGGAGCAACTGCTTGAAGTTGTCCGCACCTATCTGAAATGAGGACGCCCATGAACGACGCGAATGGCGCGGAGGCAGCCTTTCACAGCCACGTGTTCCTCGGCGAAGGACATGAAAAAAGCGAGCGAAAAACGTGGGCGGTGATCTGGCTCTGCGGAGCCATGATGGTCGCGGAAATTGTTGGCGGCCTGATGTTCGGCTCCATTGCGCTCGTCGCGGACGGTATGCACATGAGCACCCATGCGGGCGCTCTCCTGCTCGCGGCGCTCGCCTACACCTACGCGCGTAAGTTCGCCAATGATCCGCGTTTTACCTTTGGCACGGGCAAGCTGGGCGACCTCGCCGGATTCACAAGCGCCATCATCCTCGCCATGATCGCGCTGTTGATCGGCTACGAGTCCATCACCCGCCTCTTTGCGCCGGTGCCGATCCACTTCGCCGAGGCGATTCCGATTGCCTGCGTCGGCTTGGCCGTCAACATCGCCAGCGCGTGGCTCCTGAGCGGCGGCGACCATCATCACGGCCATGGACACGGGGCACATGACGATCACCACGAGCACGACGAAGCCCACGACATCGCAACGGCCGCCGGTTTGGTGCACCTCGAAGTGTTCGAGGATGGCGTTCCGCCGCGCTTTCGCCTTCGCGCTCGATCCGCCCAAACCCTGACCGCGCAAGCGGCGACGATTGAAACCGTGCGTCCTGACGGGGCGCGGCAGGTGTTCGTCATGCGGGATCAGGGCGTCTATCTGGAATCGATCGCCGAAATCCCAGAGCCGCACGCTTTCACGGCCAATATACGAATCGGGCAAGACACCTATCCTGTCACCTTTGAGGAACACGAACACGCGCCCGGCGCGGCCAGCCGCGACAACAATATGCGAGCCGCCGTTGTCCATGTCATCGCGGACGCTGCCGTATCGGTGCTGGTGATTGTAGGGCTTTTGCTGGCGCGAGCGTTTGGCTGGCTATGGATGGACCCGCTCGCGGGTATCGTCGGCGCATTTGTCATCGTCAGTTGGGCGGTAAGCTTAGTCCGTGACACCGGCGCGATCCTGCTCGACATGAACCCTGACCGGAACATGGCGGGCAAGCTCCGGCAGACCGTCGAAGGCGACGGCGACCAACTCGCCGATTTGCACCTGTGGCGCTTGGGGCCGGGACACCTCGGCGCGATTGTCTCCGTCGTGACCGCGCAGCCCCGCGAAGCCGGTTACTACAAGAGCCGCCTCGCCCGCTTCACATCACTGTGTCACCTCACCGTCGAGGTGACACACAGATAGTGATCTTGCACGGCGCGATGTCGGGGCGGCGAGCTCTCAAAAGTCCCTGATTTTCGAGCAAAAGCCGCTTCGTCAGAATTCTTCGTTTTCGAGAGAGCATGAAGACACGCTCGGGTCTGGAATTTGACTTTGACATTCTCGACTGCTCAGTGACCGCCGATGCCGTTCGCGGAGGATGCAAGGCCGATGCTTAAAGGGGTCGTTCTAGGGGTTATTCTCTCGATAATCGTTGTATGCGGCATCGGGTACGTAGCTATAGTGAGCGGAGCCATTCCGGCCAACGCCGACGCCGAGTCGGGTCCAATCGAGCAATGGATTGCCGGAACATCGCTGCAAGCGACGTTAAATTCGCAGGCTCCGAAGGAAGCAAACCCGGTCGCACAAACGGACGCAAACCTCATCGATGGTATTCGGCTCTACGGTCAGAATTGCGCCATTTGTCACGGCTCGGCCAACGGAGAAAAATCGGCCTCTTGGATCGCTAAAGGCGAATATCCAGCGCCGCCGCAGTTGGCCAGCGACGGGGTCGAGGATGATCCAGAAGGTTGGACGTTCTGGAAAATCAAACATGGCATTCGCCTGACCGGAATGCCATCTTGGAAGAACGCTCTAACCGATACGCAGATTTGGACTTTGGCTCTATTTTTGAAGCACATGGATAAGCTTCCGCCAGCCGCAGATGCAGCATGGAAAGCGCTCCCCGCACCCGTTCCGGGTCCCGCAAAATCGGCCGGATGATGTTACCAGAAAAGCACTTCGTTAATCGAGTCGGATGGCTGCGCGCCGGCGTCTTGGGCGCTAACGACGGGATTTTGTCGACGGCAAGCTTGATTCTTGGCGTCGCCTCCGCCGCTGGCTCTCACGGCAGCATCCTCATCGCAGGCATTTCAGGCCTAGTTGCAGGCGCTATGTCGATGGCGGCGGGCGAATTTGTTTCGGTAAGTTCGCAAGCCGACAGTGAAGAGGCCGATATCGCACGCGAGCGCAAGGAACTTGCCGCCGATAAAGCCGGTGAGACTGACGAGCTCACCAAAATATATGTTGAGCGCGGACTCGATGAGGACCTTGCCCGACAAGTTTCGCAGAAGCTCATGGCGAAAGACGCCTTAGCGGCCCACACGCGCGACGAGCTTGGAATCTCTGACGCTATGTCGGCGCGCCCAGTCCAAGCTGCTCTAACCTCTGCTATTTCGTTTGCTACGGGTGCCGCCTTGCCACTGGCGACCGTCGTGATTGCACCTAGGGCTATGCTCATCGTAGCCGTCGCGGTCGGCTCTTTGCTCTTCCTCGCCTGCCTTGGAGCCATTGGAGCCGAGGCAGGAGGCGCGAGTCCTCTTAAAGCTTCCGTTCGCGTGACCTTTTGGGGCGCACTAGCGATGGCTGTGACGGCGGGAATCGGAGCCATCTTCGGTACGATGGCTGGCTAATGTACGGGGTTCTGAATCTCTCAAAACGTACAGATTTATAGCCTAGACTCTTGTCGTCAGAATTCTTCAATTACGAAAGCCGCGAAGGGTCGAGAGCCTTCTTGCCATCCGTCCGAAGCGTCCCGTCCGGCGCAACATGCCGATAGAGCGTCTGCCGGGTGATCCCGAGCTCTTCGCAAAGCGCGCCGACATTCGTCTCACGCTTTCCCATGCTCGCCATGGCGAGCCGGAGCTTCGCCGCCGTCATCTTCGGCTTGCGGCCTCCGACCCGCCCGCGCGCGCGAGCGGATGCAAGTCCGGCTCGTGTGCGCTCTACGATGAGCTCGCGCTCGAACTCGGCGAGCGCGGCGAAGATGCCGAAGATGAGTTTGCCTCCGGCGGTCGTCGTGTCGATCGCCGCGCCCTGGCCGGAGAGAACGCGCAGCCCGACGCCGGCGGCGGTGAGCTCGTGCACGGTGTTGACGAGGTGGCGAAGGTTGCGGCCGAGCCGATCGAGCTTCCACACGACAAGTGTGTCTCCCTAGCAGCGCAAATCCAATTTACGCTTCGCCACCTCCGCAGCGGCGTCGCAGTCCTATCATTCCCGCAAATGACCGAGGTCTATGCGCGTCCGCGCGATCATCGGAAGCGAACGCAAAGCGGTCAGTCGTCGAGTACTTTTTGGGTATGCCTCCAACAGACCGGCTCAGGTCTGGTCTTTTTGATAGGTCTGGATAATTCAAAACAGACTGGTATGATGTAGACCAACCTAATCAGACTTTTATGTTCGTCCGCGCTTACCTCCGAGCTTCAACCGTCGAGCAGGACGCCACCCGCGCCCGCAAAGCGCTCGACACCTTCGCAGCCGAGCGCGGCTTGCGAATTGCCGCTCGTTATGTCGAAAACGAGAGCGGCGCGAAGCTCACGCGGCCTGAGCTTTTCCGCTTGCTGGCCGACTGCCAACCTGGCGATGTGCTCCTCGTCGAACAAGTCGATCGCCTCTCACGTCTTACCTCCACCGACTGGCAGAAGCTTCGGGCCGAGATCGACGCGAAGCAGGTTCGCATCGTGGCTCTCGATCTACCTACATCGTGGACCCTGGCCGCGTCGCCCGACGACTTCACCGGCCGCATGTTTGCGGCGGTGAATGCCATGATGCTCGATGTGCTCGCGGCTGTCGCTCGCAAGGATTACGAAGATCGACGCCGCCGCCAAGCCGAGGGCCAGGCCAAAGCCAAAGCAGCCGGTCTCTACAAGGGTCGCAAGGAGGACGTGGCGCGCAATGACGGAATCGCGCGTATGCTGAAAACCGGAGCCTCGTGGTCGCAGATACGAGACACGGCCGGATGTAGCCGCGCCACGATCGCCAAGGTGGCCCGGCGCATCGCTGCCGCGAAACCAACCTGACAAAGATCAGTAGAAGTTAAAGGGTCAATTTTTTAAATGGAACGTCTG